>Ga0080004_1128374_pt1 | contig 62262 bp, 47 predicted proteins | sample WasSprMetagenome_FD_69207 | JGI IMG/M metagenome (GOLD analysis project Ga0080004, IMG submission 69207) | Sulfidic aquatic microbial communities from Washburn Spring, Yellowstone National Park, USA - WS (SPADES assembly) (version 2) | ecosystem: Environmental > Aquatic > Thermal springs > Hot...
ATCGCGATTATCGCGATCCTGGCAGCAATTCTGTTCCCGGTTTTCAGTCAAGCGCGGGAGAAGGCTCGGCAAGCATCGTGTCTCTCAAACATGCGGCAGTTGGGCAACGCGTGGGCGATGTATACCACCGACTATGATGACTACACTCCGGGAAGCAAGTATTGCCATCGCGGTGCTGGTGCTGATTGCCCGTATTCTCCTCCACCGGGTCGCTTCCTTTGCTGGGGAGGCGCTGGTGACAAAGTTTGGTCGTGGGACTGTGGTGCAGCCTACGCTGATTGGTCAGATGTCACTCAACCTTATTGTCGCAACCGTCAATTGCTCCTTTGTCCATCCCGTCCTATGCGAGGCTACTATCCTTTTGAAGGCGCAACTCCGACAGCATGCTTACCACCTGAAGGTTCGTGGGAAAACTTACGACGCACTTATGCCGCTAACCACTATGCTCAATCTCCTCGTGTGCGTTGGAATCCGGCTTGTCCCAACACAACAAGCCCTTATGCATGTTGGATGGCAATTGGTGCACCATTAGCAAGATTCCAAGCCCCGGCAAACTTAATTGCCGTTTTGGAAGCATGGGGGGACATGTCCTGAAGTTCGCAATGTTATCACCTCTGCTGACTGCGGTGTTCACATGAACGGTTCAACTTACATCTTCGCGGATGGGCACGCTAAGTGGCTTCGTATCGCACAAACTCTCTTCCCAACACCTATGTGGGTTGACCCCATTGAAGGTCCGACTATCCAGCAATGCTTCCAGAACGCATACATGGCACGGTTGCAAGCAAACTCGCGCACCCGCACAGAGTGCTTGGGCGCTCTTCAGTAGTGAGGTGATGGACAATGCAAAAGCGCTTCTTAATTTGGGGCGTTGTTATTGTCGTTGGGGTTTTGGTCGTCCTCGGTGGGGTTTGGGCGTGGAGACAACACTCTGCCCGTGCTTACGAGGAACGGACAAGACAGGAAGTGGAACAGGAACTGTATAAGGAAGGCGAGTTGGGTCACTTGCCCGGTCAAGTCCCTTCGCCACCTCCGACCGGCCGATAGGGAAGTTTAAGCGAATCACAGTTCACAGGTTGAGCGTTCGGAATGTGGGTAGGGGGTAGAGATTGTGCTTTCTACCCTTTCGTCTTTTTCACGAACCTTGTGTCGGTTCGGAAGTTTGGGTTGGTCGCAACCGAATTAAGCGAACGATGACAAATCTTGTCCCGAACAGGATCGCCAACAATGTTGGCAGCCACAAGATGCTCCATATTGCCGCCCAAATCCCGACGGTGGCGAGAGCCCTCAGCACTTTGACCAACTCCCGCCACGCATCGGCAGCGACTTTGACAGCAGTCCAAGTCTCAGGCGGGGTCGCTCTGACCTTGAACTCGGTGATTGTCAGGCTGATTGAGCAGAAAGTCGTTCGTTCTCTGAGGTAACGCAGCCTTCCTTCAAGGCGCTCGATTTCGCTCCTGCGAGCAGCGAGTTCGTTCTCCAGCCGCATAACGGTGTCAAGGTCTTCCGCTTCCGACAGCATCTTCAAAATCCGCTTTTCAGATTCGCGCAGTGCGGTTAGCCGCGATTGAATGTCCAAAAACTCTTCGGTCACATCTTCAGCCCGCACGCTTTAGCTCCTGACTTTGCCTAACCGCTCAATTGCCAAAAGCGTGTTCTCAAATTCGTCGGCGGGGACGCGAATTTCAAGGATGGCAGAATGTTCGCCCGTCGGTTCAACTTCTTCTGTCAACCCAAACACATAGCCGCCTTTTTCCTTCGCCAAAGCAATCGCCTTCCGAACGGTTGAACTCACATCGTCCGTCTCAAGCGTGACGCTTGCAGTTTTGATTAGGTGCCGGTCGGGAGCGACTTTCCGGACGGATGAAAGGGTAATCTGTGCGGGTGATTTGACTTGGGCTGAAACTCTCGTTGCTGGTGTGGAGATGCTTGGAGGCGCAGCATAGGGGCGGTATAACCGCATGCTGGGTGACGCTTGCCTCGGGACTTCGTGAACAGCCAACTCCCTTGCCCTCTCCTTCGTTCCTCGCATTGTGGGATACAGCAGGACGAACAAAAGCGCCGCAAATCCCAATGCCAACCAAATCCATCGCTTCTTCTGCATGTTAGTTCACCTCACTTTGCCTCTTTCGCTTAAAGCCGTTAATTGGACGAACGACAAGGGACGAAAAGTTCCAGATGCGCTAAAATGCCGTTGGGACGAACCTGCGGAGGGATTTGAGATGCAAAGGTGGCTGGCGATTGGGGCAATTGCTTTCGCTGTCGGTTTTTTGCGCGGCGGTTCACTTGCGATTGGAGGTGGCTGAGGTGAGAGTGACAATTGAGGGCGAGAAGTTTCTCATTGACGGCAAACCGACTTACTCTGATGTTCCGAATGCGAACCCGAAAGCCCTCGGCATGTTGCTCAACTCCCGCATGGTTCAGGCTCTCTTTGACGACGAGAACCCCGAGACTCGTCATCTTTGGAGATACCCTGACGGAAGCGAATTTGACCCAGAGAGGAACACTGACGAGTTCATCGCTGCACTACCCCACTACAAGGCTCACGGGGTCATCGCCTTCACGATTAACCTGCAGTGCGGCGGTCCGAAGGCAGGTCAATTTACTGCGAACCAACCTTGGCATGTCAGCGGTTTCAATCCTGACGGCTCGCTCAAACCATCTTGGCTTGCCCGTCTTAAACGAGTTTTGGACGCGGCACAGAGGTATCGGATGGTCGTCATCTTGGGGCTGTTTTATTTCGGGCAAGACCAAAGGCTGAAGGACGAAGATGCTGTCAAGCGGGCTGTCGTCAATGCTGTTGATTGGCTCATGAAGCAAGGGTATGGGCATGTGCTTTTGGAAATCAACAATGAATGCGGTGGTGGTTACGACCACGCCATCCTTCGCCCGCCAAGGATTGTTGAACTTATTCGGTTGGCGAAGGAACGAAGCGGCGGGAAGTTGCTCGTTTCAACAAGTTTTGGTGGCGGCGTTATTCCGCCCGATGAAGTTTTGAAAGCTGTTGACTTCGTTCTCGTTCACGGCAACGGTCAGACCCCAGAGCGGATTCGCGAAATGGTTCGGACGATTCGGGCTAAATTGCGGTCATGGGGGACACCGAAGCCCATTGTTTTCAACGAGGACGGGACAGACCTTCGCAACATGGAAGCAGCGTTGAGCGAGGGGGCAAGTTGGGGTTACTATGATCAAGGTCGCAACAACTACCGAGACGGCTTTCAGTCGCCACCGACAAATTGGCTCATCAACACGCCGAGCAAGCGTGCTTTCTTCCGAAAGGCTGCTAAGTGGGTTGGTATTGTGCCGCCGAAAGGCATCACCTATGAAATGCAACGCATTCTCATAGCCCGGCTTGACCCTTCCCTCAATCGGACGATTTGTGTTGTCGGCGATGTCAACGGTGGTGGCAAGGAAGAAGTCGTCATCGGCAGCAGGCAAAGAGGGAAAGACGCACTCGTTTGGCTTGAGCAAAAATCCGCTACCGAGTGGCAAGTCCATGTCATTGACGACGAAGCGGAAATGCTTGAGTCTGGTGGTGCGTTGGGCGATGTCAACGGCGACGGGAGACTTGACTTTATTGCGGGAGGCGACTGGCGCACCCCGCACCTTTGGTGGTGGGAGCAACCTACCGACCCAACCCAAAAATGGAAGCGCCACCTCATCGGGACTTTCGCAAACAAATTCCACACCCAACTTTGGGTGGACATTGATGGCGATGGCAAGGGCGAACTCGTCACTTGGAACCAAGGTCAAAAGGCTTTACTTTGGCTGAAACCGCAAAGTGACCCGACGAAAGAGTGGCAGTCCTTTGTCATTGCCCGCGATGTTGACGGTGAGGGGCTGGCTTGGGCTGATGTTGACGGTGACGGCAAGCCTGAACTTATCGCTGGCAATTTCTGGTTTAAGCCGTCGGGCGATGTCAGAAAAGAATGGCAGCGTTTTCAATTTGCGAAAGGTTATGTGGGCACCGTCGTTGAGGCTGCGGACCTTGACAATGACGGGCAAGTGGAAATTGTCCTTGCGGAAGGAGACGCTCAATATTTCGGTCGCAAAGAGCAAGGTCGCGTGGCTTGGTTCAAATCTGGCAAAGACCCACGCCAATTGTGGCGAGAACATGTCCTCGCAAGTGATTTGGTTGACCCACATTCCCTTGTCGTTGCCGACTTCACCGGGGATGGTTTGCCTGACATTTGCGTCATTGAGATGGATTTCACCGACCGCCCCCAAGTCATCCTCTTTGTCAACAAAGGCAACGGCAAATTTTGAAACCCATGTCGTTGATTCAGGTGTCGGCAGTCACGACGCGAAACTCATTCGCATCGGCAACAAGCCTGCTGTGGTCGGCAAACCTTTCACGGGCAAGCACTTGGGCGAAGTCCACTTGTGGGTGATGAAGGAATAGCCTTTCGTCGGAGTGAAGGCTTGAGCAACATAAAACAAACGGGTATGATTTTCAACTCACCTTTGCAGGCTTCACCATGGCCAAAACGAATACTGTGGCTTGCGAGTGAACATAGCAAGTAGAGACCAAAATCCACCGACCGCAAACTCTCCGAGTATCAACCCGAGCGCCATCGGGAGGAAGTTCAAGTAGGCGCTTCGCCCACCGTAATGCAATGTCAGTGCTTTTGCGCACCACCCGATGAGTAGGGGTAGCCAAATCACACCGCTTGTCCAATCGGCTGCGATTGTGTAGCCTATGGGATGGAACGGCCACCACACAAACAAGTAGCGCATCAACATGAGGAAGACAGCGAACCCAAACCCGAAAATAATCCCAAGAAGCCCAGGCAGGTTGGCATCCACTGGGCTGTTCAGCCACGAATCAACAATTTGCCATCCTTGTGGTGACAGGTCTTTGACAGGGTGTCCCATGCGTTCTACACCCTCACGGAAGCACAAGTGGAGCAGTGCCCAAACACCAGCATAGCAACCTGCAACTGTCGCCAATGCTATTGACACCATGACCTTCCTAATGTTTGCCCCAACCACCTCGGCGATCTTCATTCCTTCAAGTTGATGAGGCATAGGGACGCCAGTGTAAGCGCGGTTGAAGCCGAAGAAGAGTGCCCACGCTGCCATTTGGCGTGTATCCATTGAGCTCGGGCTTACGATAGTCAACAGGACATGATCAGGTCCAGCGAAATGGAACCCATGAGTTGGAGCACCACCTTCGGCTCTTATCTTCGCTATAGCTGTGTTGAGCACCAAATAGAGCAGGATGTAAGTGAATGCGATATAAATTGGCATCCCGAGCGTCCACCCGTAGAGTGTGGTCAGGATGAAACCGATGATAAGCATGCCCATCGCCAACCGATATTCGAGCGCCTCAGATGAGGCTATTTTTGAATCACCGTCCGATATCCCACGAATCGCCCTCCATACGCCCTTAAGGTGTGTTCTTGCTGCCCACAGGCTAAGCGCCACAACCGCTATGTAGCCACCGATACCTTGCTCAAGCATAGCAGGTGGAACACTGCGTCCCATAGTCGCCCAAGGATACGGTGATGGGTATCCGAGGGCTGCGAAGAGGAAACGCTCAAAGCGGAACAGGAGCACAAAGAACCATGTCGAGAAAGTGAGGTCGGAAGGGAGCAGATAAGCAGTGCCGATGATGAACGGGAAAAAGGCAATGCCAGTTGTGGTCAGCGCGGCATCCCAAGGCGCTGGGAAACGAATCCAGCGAACTTTGACATTGATGTATGGGATGGATGGGAAGTGGTAGGAGAGACCGTTTATTATGTCAATCGTGGCAGAAACTGTAAAGCCAGTCCACATCAACTTGTTACGCCAAAGCGATCCAACACCTTGCTTGGTCACCTCGAGCGGGATGGTGATTAGCGGGAATGTGAGTTTTTCATTTTGCGTCCACTGGCGTCGCATCAGCACATTTATGCTAAGGCACATCAGTTGGACAACAGCGATGAAACTCGCCCACAGCAAGCCCGGGCGTAACCAAGGCATGTAGTTGTCTGGGATGTAAAGCGTGCTACCGCCCTCGTAGAAGTTGCGCACAGCAACCGGATCGGAAACGACGGCGTGGCGAGGTAGATATGGCAAAAGCCTATCAGCCCACCTGTTAACTTCGTTTGCGTGCCTGAACGGATAAACCAACGAAGGTATGAGTATCGCCATGAATTGGTCTCCAACAATCCCACTGCTAACGCAGATCATGATGTAAATCAACAACATCTCGGCACGGGTAAGGGTGAGCTGTTGGGATATAGCTCCAAGCAGAGAGTTGATACCGACGAGTATGGCGAGGATGAGCACAGCGTGAAAGAAAATGGAGAGGTATGTTGGGCGCCCACCGTAGATGTTCTCCATGCTCGCTACCCACAGGCTAACCAACGGTATCAGAACCAACCCCAACACTACACTGAAAGCCCTTATCTGCGACTCGCTTCGGGTTGGCAAGGCTACCTTCACAAAGCCTGCGCTGTCGCTTGAAGCACTTTCATCAGCTGGCTTCATCCCAAAGCTATGGAGTATCATCTTCGTTGCCTTCGCTCGTCTGTTTTTCAACACTACTCAAAGCGTAGCCTGAGCTTGAGTATGCGTTGGTTTCCGCTGTCAGCCAAGACAGCCCTTGAGCCACGAAGAGCCACAAATGTTGGCTCGCAAAGGTGGAGGGCATCATTACCGCTAACATCTGCCACTCCAAACTGCCCTATGAACTTCCACTGGTGCCAGTCAAGCCAAACAAGCCTATGCCTTTTAGTGTCGCTGATGAGCATCCATGCGCCATCAACTGCCATCCTGAGTTGCTCACCAAGACGCATATCCTCTTTTTCACCCCAGCTTGAAAACTCCGATGCGACACGATAAACCTCGCCCTCTGGCTTGAGTAGCAAGATGCGCCCGCTATCGGCGACAAGCAAGCTACCATCGGTGAGCGCAACGATATCCGTAGGCGACTTCAGTGAAGTTCCCTCAACTATCACTCGTTGCCATTGCTTTTCTAACGGGCGCAGTTCGGGTAGCCAGAAGTGGGTTTTCCAAATTTGTGCTGTCTCGGCATCCGTGATAAACAATGTCGCGTTTGGGCTACCCGGCTTAACTTGCACTGATAGCCCACACGGCTTCTTTAACGGGATAGGTTCGCCTACCCTCCATGCCTCGTTCCTATCACCGACGCGCCTGCTGAAAACGGTAGGCACCGGCGAACGCCTCTGCAAATCATCCAGACGATATTGAGCAGCGAGTGAAAAGAAGCGCTCACCGTCAAAGTAACCCGGGGTGACTGCTATATGCAACTCAGCTTTACGAGGTGGCGCATCTTGAGCATCTTCCCACCGCCACCACAGTTGAGCCCTCTCAGTCCCAACGGTTACCCAACCATCATCGGACAACCCAACACTGGAGATGATCGGCAAGCAACCGATGCGACGGACGAAAGAAAGGCGCTGCTCTACGCTGTCCCACAACGCAATATAGATTGCGTCTGGCATTGCCGTCGTAACCGCAAGAAGTTGTCTTTCATCCTTCTCTGCAATGCACAGCACCTGAGTTGGGTAGCCAAGCTCATGATGCCATTCAACGACCCTCCCGGGCGCGCCTTGACCGTTTAAATCCAACCGTGAGAGGAAGCCATACCATGCAGTATCCCAGAGAGCACCCCCCGCAAGCGATATAACACCACGAAACTGTGTAGGTATCGCTGGCGTCTTCGTGCAGTGAACAGGAAAGCCATCAACCAACTTGCCATCGGGCTTGAAAGCGGCAATAGCGTATGCGAATTGATGTGTCTCACCGCCAACGAAAGCGCCGAAGTAGCCACCGAGGTAAATGATGCCCCTACCCTCATCAACTGCAATCCCTTGTGGGTATTCGCCGACAACGCTGAACGCCATCTTGATCGACGCCTGTTGCCCCTCACCAGCAGGTGGCGAGATGAAGTAAACACCGATGCGAGGCTCTTGCGAATTCTTCAATTCACATGCGAGCACAATTTGCCCATTGAACGGTTGTGGTGAGAGGCAATACGGGACATAGTCACGCTTCCGTTCGGGCAAATCCACAGGACAGGCTTTCGCACTCCCACGCCCTATGGGCAAGTAAAACAGTGCTACTTTTCCATTTGGCATCACACCGAGGAAGTAGATGGTATTGTTGAGGAGGGCGAAGGTGCGACTGTTCACGATGCTCCCAGCTGGCTCAATCGCCACTCGCTCAACAAGCCTCCCATCAAGCCCAACCCTGTTGATAGCGTCACCACCGCTCACCCACAGCGTCATATCACGATCAAGCACAACCCCAGTTGAACACCTATCAAACGGCATCTTACCAACGGTGACCAAAGTCGCGCCAGCCTCACCGCTGTTTCCGAGGACTCCAACTGGCTCAATGCTCGCACCAACAGCCACACCAACAAGCAACAGAACTAACAAGATGCCTCTCAAAGGCATCGCCTCCCTCAACACGGAGAAGTTAACCCTTGAGCATGCTCAATGCTTCCACTCACTCAGCAGTGATTACACCCCAGTTGCCCACCTGCAAGCGTGCCTCGGTTGGTATGTCGTTTACGATCGCTGTCTCTTTGTTGAAGTAGCATGCCCTGAGAACATTTCTGCTCCCGCCTGCGTCGGAGTAAATCACGCCGACATCCCCTTTGTATGTCAAGCCAGCCTTTGGCGTAAAGCCAATGGCTGAGAGTGGCACTGACGCTTCAAGCGTATAGCCATCCCTTGTGCGCCTTATCGCCACCTGTGCATCGCTTAGGACTACAACCCTATCAAAGCTCTCGGCACCAGTTGGCGATGTGAAAAGCCTCGGTGAGCGCTCACCCTTTAGAACAACAGCCTCGTAAAGGACACAGATTGGCTTGCCCTCCATCTCGCTGAACAGCAGTCTGATGTCACCAGCGACTGGGCGCGTTCGTCTTGGGTCTGCGGTTGGGTCTGTGCCGAGAAAAACATCACATGCATCGCCGGTCTTGAAAAGCAAAGCGAAATCCTTCCCGCTGTTTCGCATCGGCGAATCATCCTTCACATCAAACGCCACGAAAAGATGAGTGTCACTGTATGCCAATGCAACTGAAGCTGTCCTACCGCCACCCGCATCAATCCTTACGCCCTCCTTCATGTTCCAATCGCTCAAGTCACCATCAACCTTCGGGAGGTTTGCGCCCGCAACATGCCTGAGGCGCAACGGTGGCAGTTCGGATACGATGCCACGCTTAAGCGCAGCTGCTTTCATAGCGAGCTTCCTGTCGTGCTCGGTGAACTCAAAACGAGTTTGCGCCCTTTGAATGCTCTCAAGCCCTGTCACTTCCCAGATGCGGCAATCTGTGTCACCGGCTATGAGGTAGACTTTGCCATCGTCACGGTTGCGGAAGAAGAAGCCAGAGAAGTTTTCAGGCCAGACTGTGGACTCGTCAGCCTTCGGTCCGTAGCGGTTGTCCTTGCATAGGGATGCCACCCAAAGCCCTTCATCCGTGAGCAGGTTGAACTGCCCAAAGTAACCGTTGACGGCGATCACAGTCATCCCGTTATCCAGCTTCGCCTTCCCGATGAACTTCATTGCTCCAACGACATCGCCCGGCTTTGAAAGCGGTGCCTCCAGACCAAAGCCGAGCCAAACCCTTCTGTATGCCCAAAGACGCTTCCCCACCCCCTCAAGCGGTGATTTCGGAATCTCATAGCACGATATTGCTTGCCACTTAGCACCTTTGCCGTAGGCATCGCCACCCTCTTGCTCAAGGACGAAGAGCCTATCGCCATCTGTCATAACGCTATGGATTGTTGCCTTGCCCAAAACGAACATGAACGGCTTTTGCTCGGTTGGCTTCGGGTAGACTGGGACACCGTTATCCAGCCATTCCTTCACAGGTATGCGCCATATGGCGCCAGTGTGATGAGGTGTTGCGCTCCATATCGTGAGCTCGTCATCCACCCACGAACCCCAATACAAGCCCCAGAAAGATTGAACACGCTCAAGCGAGAACTCGTCTGCCTGCACAAGCCCATCGCCGTTTAAGTCAGTCCACCAAAAGGCAAACGAGTGTGGGTTGCGCCAAAACTCATCACGCAACTTCTCATCCACTGGTATATCGTCCTTTGTGAAACCATGTAAAGGCAATGCGCCTGCAGGTCCGTGTGCACAAACTGGTTGAGCAACGAAATCCTTGCCAAGCTTGTAAATCACCACCCCACCCCTGCCACGATGGACAAGATAAACATTGCCTTTGATGTGGCGGAACAAGTAGTCTCTACCGGTGAAGCCATCGGGGGTGAATTGAAAGCCAGTCATCTGCGGACGGATAAGCGTTGCCAACACTTGCCACTTGCCCGTCTTGTAGTCAACCGAGAAGAGAGTTGCATGAGTGTTAACCCATTGTGGGTTTTGCTCGTCCGCAGCGCCCATGACAGCGTAGTGCCCAGCTCCAAGCAAGTCAGCAACCAAGCTCCCATCCTTAGTCCAAACGCTCACCCTCCTCGGCGCATCGTCATGTTCGCAAACCCAAACTTTTCCTTCACGGTCAACAGTTATACCCGATGGTCTGAGCATACCTTGAGGGTCATACTTACCGACCCAAGCCCTCCCGCCACTCTTGCCAATCGTGCGCAAAAGCTTCCCAGCGCTGTCGAAAACTTTCACTTGCATCGCAGAACCACAATCTGTGACATAGATATTGCCCTCGTCATCCAATGCCACTCCCCAAGGCGATGAAAGACCTTCAGTCACAAGCGGTTTCACTTCACCAGTTTGAGGGTTCAACCGCACAAGCCTTTTATCGCTTACGGCTATCACTTGCCCATCCTTCGCCACAGCCAACCCACATGGTCTTGGGATCGCAAACTCCCTCATGCGCTCGCCAGTCCGCCAATTGATGGCAACGATTTTATCCTCAAGGAAAAGCGATGCATAAAGCACATCGCCACTCACTGCTATGCCGAGCAAGTTCAAGCCTAACTCCTGCGGTCCGAAGTCTTTGTCCCTAAACCTCTCCCAAGCCCTCTTCCTCGGCACAAGCGGATGATAAACGCTGAGGCGCCCATACGGTTGCAACTCCTTCGGCTTAATTTCGTCCGACCATTCACTCACGATCAATGTGCGTTTGCCGAATGGGAAGTTAATCGGCTTTCCGCTTTTCGCCTCCCACAAGACCACCCCAGCCTTGTTCAGCACCTTCGGGTCTGCCCAATTGCCTCCCCAACTCTTACCATCTTGTGCTACAAACAGCCTCTCGCCATCACTCGCGAGCGCTGTAACCAGAATGCCTATCTCCAACACCTGATGCTGTCCCCAGAACTTCTTACCGATGTGAGTGACAACGCCGTCACCCTTTGGTAGCTTTGGATCAACAGCGATAATAGCCCAACCAGCTTCGCTGACCATCCAACCAAGATAAACTCGTTCGTCATCTGAAGTTGCAGCGATCGGGGCTGCGTGGTCTCCGCCCCAACTGCCCGTCCCGTCATCGGTGCGCCATGGCGGGTTGCCTGCATTGTGCAACGAGGTCACATAGCGTTGCCCGATGCCACGATGCGTTAGAAGCTTGATCGTGTATTGACCCGTTGGTAGCGGATTGCCATCGTCATCCAAGCCATCCCAAGTTATGGTCACAAACTTCTCGCCGCGCTTTATCGCTTCCTCGCTCCTTTGAATGACTGGCAATGTCCGCACGAGTATGCCGTCTGAATTGAACACGGAAGCGCTGACAAACTTCGCCTTCACATCTGGCAATGGCAGACGCAGGGTCAGAGGTTGTAGTTGCTCTTGTATTGCCTTCGGGCGCTCAACAACGCGAAGCCCTCCCTTCGGCAGGAAAATGGCTTGCCCCCACATGCCAGCGTTCTGGAAGGAGAAGCCAGCCTCACGGATAACATCGTTGAATGTGCAAACCTGCTTCCAACCTGTTGAATCGCTCCAAAGCGGCTGAACGACGAGGGCGATCCTGTCGCCAGCCTTCGGCGGGTTGGCTTTGGCGTTCAAGCGTTCCCATGGTATGCGCGCTTCAAGCGTGTAGCCTTTGCCGTCTTTATCCTTTCGGAAGGCAAGCCCTGAATCCTTGCCCACCCAAATCTTGTGAGTGCGGTAAGCACCATAAGCGATGTGTAGAACTGGAAGTTGCTTGTCTGTGTAATACCACATCGTCAGGTGGCAAACTCGGTCGCTCTCCATGTTGGGCAACGGATAAGGCGCCCTCGGATCACTGCAAAGACGCACTTGCAAGCAATCGCCAGCCCAACCCAAGTTCGGCTCAACATCTGGGTCATGACGGTTAAGCATCGGTGTGTCATCAACGAAGTGAGCACCGATGTAAAGCGCTTGTGAATCATACATGAGCGCTACCTTCACGCTGAAGCGCGGTTTGAGGACCTCGTCAAAAACACACTCAATGGAAGCGCTCAAATCCCAATCATTTAAGTCGCCATCAATTAAAACTCGTTTCGGTGCTGGCACGACAAATATCCGGTCGTATCGTTGAACCTGTGCTAAACACTCCACACAAAACAGCGCAAAGACAAGACACACGGCAAATCTTGCAAGAGCGCATCGCATCCTATATCGCCTCCTTGAGCCATTTGAACCATCACGCCGTTTCGGTTTCCGTCGCCACAGCTTGCACCGATCGCCCTCTCATGAAACTCAGTTCCATCCTTTTAGCGCACACAACGCAAGTTGTAAAGTTCAAAGCCAACAGTTGCCCGCCTCACCGAGCGTTTGCAGTGCCCATAAATCCAAAAAAACCCTCCAACGGACTTTCGTGTCCATTGGAGGGTCTTGTCCCCTTCCGCTTGAGCGGAAGTATGTGCTTTGAAAGCGCCGATCGCTCAAAGCTACTACCACTCTTCGTAATCGGATGGTGGAGTCGCTGGCGCTTTCTTCTTCTCTGGTATCTCCACGACTGCTGCTTCAGTTGTGAGTATCAGTGAAGCGATGCTCGCTGCGTTCTCGAGTGCGAGCCTTACCACCTTAGCTGGATCAATTATGCCAGCCTCAAACATGTCCACATACCTCTCGTTGAGCGCGTCAAAGCCATGCCTCTCTGGCATCTCCTTAACTTTCTCAACCACCACAGAACCGTCATAGCCTGCGTTCTCCGCTATCTGGCGGAGTGGTTCCTCAAGCGCTTTCATCAGTATCTGCACACCTATGCGCACATCGCCATCCGTCTCGTTCCTGAGTTGCTCAAGCGCTGGCAGGCAACGAAGATACGCCACACCTCCACCTGGAACAACTCCTTCCTCAATCGCTGCCCTCGTCGCAGAGAGAGCATCCTCAAAGCGATGCTTCTTCTCCTTCAACTCGCTCTCGGTGGCTGCGCCAACTTCAATCACAGCCACACCGCCAGCGAGCTTGGCCAATCGTTCTTGTAGCTTCTCCCTGTCGTAGTCGCTCGTTGTCGTCTCAATCTCTTTCTTGATTTGCTCAATCCGTCCCTGTATAGCCTCTTTCTTACCTGCGCCCTCAATTATCGTTGTCTCCTCCTTGCGCACGACCACCCTCCTCGCCCTGCCAAGCATGTCCAGCGTTACATTCTCAAGCTTTATCCCCAGATCCTCAGTTATGAACTTACCGCCAGTAAGTATCGCTATGTCTTGCATCATCGCTTTACGCCTTTCACCATATCCGGGCGCCTTAACCGCACACGATTGCACAACGCCTCTGAGCTTGTTAACGACAAGCAATGCCAGAGCCTCACCTTCAACATCTTCAGCGATCACGAGCAATGGCTTGCCTGTGCGTGCAACCGCCTCCATCAAAGGGACAAGATCCCGTGCGGAGCTTATCTTCTTCTCGTAGAGCAAGATGTATGGCTCTTCGAGGACGCACTCCATGTTCTCTGGATCAGTGATGAAGTAAGGGGAGAGGTAGCCCCTATCAAACTCCATCCCCTCAACGATATCCACCGTCGTTTGAGTTCCCTTCGCTTCCTCAACCGTTATGACGCCATCCTTACCAACCTTCTCCATCGCATCTGCTATTATCTCACCTATCTCTGGGTCATTCCCAGCTATCGCTGCAACCCTCGCTATATCCTGCTTGTCCTTCACCTCAACAGCCATTTCCTTGATGCGCTCACATGCCTTATCAACAGCCATCTCAATGCCCTTGCGAACCATCACAGGGTTTGCGCCCGCAGCAACTGCTTTCAGGCTCTCACGAAGAATGCAATGGGCGAGAACGGTCGCTGTAGTTGTGCCATCACCCGCAACATCGTTCGTCTTGCGAGCCACCTCTTTGAGGAGTTGAGCACCCATGTCCTCATCCCTGTTTTCAAGCTCTATTTCCTTAGCCACCGTCACTCCGTCTTTCGTCACCGTTGGTGAACCCCATTTCTTTTCGATCAGCACATTCCTGCCCCTCGGACCAAGCGTCACCTTAACAGCGTTGGTGACGATATCTGCTCCTCTTTCAAGTGCTCTCCTTGCTTCCTCACTGAACAGAAGGCGCTTCTTAGCCATGACACTTTCACCTCCTGCAATAGCTTCAAAGCATCAGGACGGCTTATGTAGCGTCAGTTGAAAGGAAGCTTTAGTTAGACCCCACCCGCTCCACCGCCGTTGAGGGTTCAGATTTGTAGCCGTTTACTCATTTTAGCACTCTATAGTTGAGACTGCTACTCAGCCTGCGGAGGGCTTTGAAAACACGGAAGCTTAGCGTCACCGCCTAACGCGACTGTGGTGTCTCTTCAACTTGCGCACCAACTCCTTTAAGCAGGTCATGATGACATCAACGACATCCTCTGGCTTATCCACAACCTGAAGCAATTTGTCATCGCCGGGTGAGATGTAGCCCGCAGGCAACATGACATCCTTTATCCAACTTATGAAGCCATTCCAGTATTCGCTCCCGAAGAGGACTATCGGGAAGTTGAGTATGCGCTTCGTCTGAACCAAGCATAACGCCTCTGTGAGTTCATCGAGTGTTCCGTAGCCACCGGGGAAGATGACGAAGCCGAGGGCATATTTCACGAACATCATCTTGCGGCAGAAGAAGTAGTGGAAGAGTATGGCTATATCCTGATACTGGTTTGGCTGTTGTTCCTCTGGGAGCTCAATGTTGAGCCCGACAGACAAACCACCACCGAGCTTCGCTCCCCTGTTTGCAGCTTCCATGATGCCCGGACCGCCACCTGTGATTATCGTTAAGCCTTCCCTCGCCAAGAGTTCGGCGGTGCGCATCGCTGCTTTGTAATACTTGTCATCTTCGCTCACCCTCGCCGAGCCAAATATTGCCACCGCAGGTCCTATCCGAGAGAGCACCTCAAAGCCGTGAACGAATTCGCCCATGATACGCAACACTCGCCATGTGTCCGTCTTCGTGAAGTCGTCCGCCTGCCTCGATGAATCAAGGAGTTCAAAGTCATCAAGAACGGTGTGCTTGGCACCGAAGCCTTTCTTCTGCCTCGTCATCTTTCTCGCCTGCATCGCCATCACTCCATGCTTCCATTTTCTGCTTGACAAACCAAGTCCCAAACTATGATGCCGTATGCATGGCTGAATGAAAAGCTCCCTGTCAACGCAACCGTTTCTAACAACGCCTCCTCAACCTTTACATTGCTCGCCCGTTGACACATGATTTTTAGAGAGTGAGAATTGACGGTATGAGGGCGTTAGCAAACCCGAAATAACTCTTCGCACACTACAACGATGATGCGAGGGGAAGACGAGTGTATTTAGGAATGTGGGTATTTCCGTGGGACATCGTGGACGAGGACATAGAGACGGTCTTAAAACGCATAAGAGATGAAGCTGGCGTGAATGCTGTTAGCTTGGCAGTTAGCTATGATGCTGCTAAGTTCCTCATGCCACGCAACCCCAAAAGGAAGGTTTACTTCTCCGAGGAAGGCGTTGTCTATTTTCAACCCATGCCAGCGTGGTATGCTGGTTTAGAACTCCAGCCTAAAGTGAGTAGCATATGCAAGGAGAGGAACTTGCTTGCAGAACTGATGAGGGTAGCCGAGAAAGCGGAGATGAAGGTGGTTGCATGGGTGACATGCTGTCACAACACCCGCTTAGCCTCACAGCGTAGGGATTGTGCCACCGTCAATTGTTTTGGCGATGTGTATGTCACACACCTTTGCCCGAGTAACTACTCAGTTAGGGAGTTCCTGTTGGCGATGCTTGGGGACATCGTCACCAACTACAAACCTTATGCCGTTGAACTTGAGGCACTTGAGTATATGCCATTCCATCACGCCTACCACCATGAGAAGATAGACATTGACCTGCCACCGTTGATTGAGTTTCTTTTAGGGCTTTGCTTTTGCTCATCATGCATGAAGCGTGCCCAAGATGACGGCATCGATGCTGTTGGAGTGAGGAACACCGTCAGAAGGGAGATTGAGAGGTATTTCTCATCGCCTTCTTCATTCACACGCGAGCAAGTAACTTGGGAGATGCTTACGCACATGCTTAGTGAAGAGGTGATCGGCTACATTCAAATGCGCATAGCGAGCATGAGTTCACTGCTCGAACTCATCCACAATAGCATCAAACATAGGTCGCACACGAAGATCCACCTCTTCGGTGCCATACGCCCCGGAAGCCTTTGGCAAACTGGTTTGGAGCCAAGTCTACTCTCGCAATACGCAGATAGCGTGATAGTGCTCGTATACCGCTTAAGCACAGATGAACTTCGCACCTCGCTCATCGTCAACAGGGCGATGATGAAAGAGCGGATGCTCATCATAGGCTTGCACCCCTCGGAAAAGTATTCGGAGTCGTTTGAGAGGTTCGCCGAGAGGATTCAAATATGCGTTGATAGCGGTGTTGATGGCTTTTCTTTCTTCTCCTACAGCGTCCTCATGCCACACCACTTCAATTGGATAAAGAGGGCGCTCTCACAGGCGGGCATCCTCAAATGAAACGGTGCTTCAGCAAACACATCCCCATAAAGCCAAGCTATAGTGGGTTAGAGGAAAACCTCAGGTGGAGGTGAAGAGGGATGAGGAAGTCCGCTAAGAAGTGGTTTGGGGCTTTAACTATCCTGTTGGCGATCTCGCTCTCCACACAACTCCTCACTTCAAAAGCGCTATCGCAGGAGGAGTGGTTTGAGAAGTGGAGCGAGGAGACGAGAGATAAACGCATGAAGTGGTGGCGTGAGGCTAAGTTCGGCATGTTCATCCACTGGGGTGTTTATGCCGTCCTCGGTGGCATATACAAGGGGAAGCAAATACCCGGCATAGGCGAATGGATAATGCACAGAGCGCGCATACCTGTGGCTGAATACAAGGAGTATGCAAAGCAGTTCAACCCAGTTAAGTATGATCCAGATGCATGGGTAAGCCTTGCAAAGAAGGCTGGCATGAGATACATCGTCATCACTTCAAAGCACCACGATGGCTTTGCTCTCTTCGACTCAAAAGTCACCGACTGGGATGTAGTTGATGCCACACCATACGGTAAAGATTTGCTCAAGCCACTCGTTGAAGCGTGCAGGAGGCAGGGCATCAAGATAGGCTTCTACTACTCTCAAGCGCAAGACTGGTGCCACAAGGGCGGGGCTGCTGCAGGTGGTCACTGGGACAAGGCACAGGAAGGAGACTTCGATGAATACCTGCGCACAATCGCCATACCGCAAGTTAGGGAACTCTTCACAAACTATGGTGAGCTTGCGGTCATCTGGTTTGACACGCCTGTCAACATGACGAAGGAACGCGCTTTGGCTTTCCTGCCATTGCTTAAGTTGCAACCAAACATAATCATGAACAATCGCCTTGGTGGTGGGATAAGAGGCGACTTTGATACGCCAGAGCAACACATACCTGCGGAGGCAATGGCGGGGAGAGACTTTGAAGTTTGCATGACGATGAACGACACTTGGGGATATAAATCGTATGACCAGAATTGGAAATCAACGACGACGCTCATACGCAACCTCGTTGATATAGCCAGCAAGGGCGGAAACTACTTGCTCAATGTCGGTCCAACCCCTGAGGGCGAAATACCACAGCCATCAGTTGAGCGTCTTCTGGGGATGGGTCAATGGCTGAGCGTTAATGGGGAGGCGATATATGGCACGAAGGCAAGCCCGTTTAAACGCCCCACATGGGGGAGGTGCACGATGAAAGAAGCCGACGAGAAGACTTTGCTTTACCTTCACATCTTTGAGTGGAAGCCCGAAGAGACAATCGATGTGCCAGTCAGCAACGAACCGATAGCTTGCTACATGCTATCCAACAAGGAGAAAAAGCTCCCTGTGACAAAAGGAGAGGATGGGTTGTTAGTGCGGTTGGTTGGCGATGCACCGGACAAAATCTGTTCCGTGGTTGTGCTTGAGATAAGGGGCAAGCCAATCGTAATCAAGAGAGCGATAAGGCAATCCGAGGATGGCTCCGTCATATTGAGAGCTGTAGATGCAGAAGTTCACAACCCTGCGGGAGTTAAGACTCCAGCAAGGTATGAGTCTGGTGGGGCGAAGGACAACATCGGCTTCTGGCTTGACCCACGCTCGACAGTCGAATGGAAGTTCAAGGTCACAAAGACGGGCGAGTTTGATGTGCATGTTCAGGTAGCTACACCTGCGAAGGATGTGCAAGCACGCGTGATCGTAGATGGTCAAGCGATTGTGATGAGAGTGCCTACAACCGGTGACTACGATAAATACACGACGGTCACAATCGGGCGAGTGAAGATCGAGAAGGAGGGAGAATACACGCTTAAGGTTGAACCGATAGCTGATGGATGGCAACCGATAAACCTGCGTTCCATAACGCTCAAACCCGTAAGGTGAACAAATGCCAACAAACACTTTTGAGCATCTCAGGTTGAACTGGCAATCTCATCGAGTATTCGCTCCAAGGCATCAACCCTATCGGAAGCTTTCAGTATTGGTCTGCCGACAACTATGTAATTTGCGCCTTTCCTTACAGCCTCAGATGGCGTTGTGAAACGGCGTTGGTCTTCAACGGCTGACCATGATGGGCGGATGCCGGGAACAACGATGAGAAGCTCTTCACCACACCTTTCCCTTATGACTTCTATCTCCTCACCAGATGCTACAACTCCATCTGCGCCAGCAGACTTGGCGAGCTCAGCCATCGCAGTTACATACTCGCTCGGCTTAACGCTCACCTTAAGCTCTTCGTTCAATTGGTGTTGTGAGATGCTCGTCAGCAGTGTAACGGCAAACAAGAGTGGCTTCCCTAACGAAGCTTCTTCGGCGCCTTCCGAAGCGCCATTAACGCACGAGCGCATCATCTCAAAGCCACCACAAGCATGCATCGTCATTCCCCATATGCCCTTCTTGGAAAGCGAGCGAGATGCCTCATAAACTGTGTTTGGAATGTCGTGGAGCTTTATGTCCAACAGAACTAAAGCACCCATCGCTATGAGTTCATCAACTATGCCAAAGCCAGCGTTGCACAAAAGTGTATACCCAACTTTAAATCGCTTACACAGTCGAAGAAGCTCTCCCACAAGCTCAAGCGCTTCTTCTCTACTCCTCACATCCACAGCTACTATGACCATATCGCTGACATCGCTATGTCTTTTGGTTGCCATGCTTTTCACCTACCCATCCCATACGGGTTGCACCCATGCCAATGATGCCTCGCATCTGCGCTATAATGCTCATACAACACCAAGTGTTAAGTTTGCGGGGGCAAGCCATAGAAGCACAAAGGTCGGCTTTCAGCGAAGTTATCCACTTCTGGAGGTCGGTGGAAGTGAAAGTGACGACAAACACGCATAGAGTTTCGAAAGTTGATTCGAAGTTGGGCGAGCTACCGTTTGAGTCATTGAACTCGATTGCGCCAGAGCGCATACTGCTTGGGGCTGGACCGAGCAACATAGATCCGCGTGTCCTTCAAGTCCTTTCTCATCCGCTTGTTGGACACCTTGATCCGTCGTTCTTGAGGATCATGGATGAGGTGTGCCAGATGTTGCGGATGGTTTTCCAAACGAACAACAAGCTGACTTTCCCGCTCTCTGGGACTGGCTCCGCTGGCATGGAGGCAAGCCTCGTGAATGTCATTGAGCCGGGTGAAAGGGTGATGGTGTTCGTCAACGGTTACTTCGGTGAGAGGATGTGCGAGATGGTTGAGAGGATCGGAGGTGAGCTGATACGAGTTGATTGTGAATGGGGTAGCGGCTTTGATCAGGATGAGATGCGCAGGTTGATAAAGAAGCACTCACCGAAGGTGGTAGCAGTTGTGCATGCAGAGACATCCACTGGCGTCCTTCAACCCCTCGATGCCCTCTCCAATGCGGTTCGTGAGGTTGACTGCTTGCTTATAGTCGATTGCGTCACATCTTTAGGAGGTGTCCCGATATTCGTTGATGAATGGGGTTGGGATGTAGCCTACTCAGGGACACAAAAGTGTTTGGGCTGTCCGCCGGGGCTATCACCGATGACATTCAGCGAGAGGGCTGTGGAGAAAATGAGGAACCGAAAGAGAAAGCCATCAAGCTGGTATTACGATGCCATGCTCATCTCAAACTACTGGGGCGAGGAAAGGGCATATCACCACACAGCTCCAATCAGCATGGTCTATGCGTTAAGGGAAGCGTTAAGGTTGCTGTTTGAGGAAGGGCTGAGCGAGAGATGGGAGAGGCATGCTCAAAACGGTGAGGCGCTCATAGCAGGGCTTGAGGCTTTGGGCTTGAAGCTGTTTGTGTCAGAGGAGTTTCGCATGCCATGTCTAACTGCGGTTTGTATCCCCGATGGTGTCGATGATGTGAAGGTGCGTAGCTTCTTGCTCAACGAGTTTAACATCGAGATAGGTGCTGGGTTAGGTCCTCTAAAAGGCAAGATATGGCGAATTGGGTTGATGGGTTACTCATCACAGAGGAAGAATGTCTTGCTGTTGCTTTCCGCTCTCGGGACAGCTTTGAGATTGCAGGGCTTCAAAGCTGATGTATCATCAGCTATAAGCGCAGCCGTTGAGGTCTACAAGAGGCATAATGCAATTGCGCAGAACAAAACAGAGGATGAATGCACAGCCAAGTGAGCTTGGCTGGTGGCTTCTATGGGATGAAGTTGCTCATCGCAACTTCAAATGAGGGTAAAGCCCGAGAGTTGCTCATGTTGATTGAAAGCGATGCCGAGCTTAAGGGATTGATTGAGCCTGTAACTTTGATGCAACTTGGGATGAAGGTTGAGTTTGAGGAGGCGGGGGAGAGCTACCTTGAAGTTGCGAAGCAAAAAGCTTTGCAAGCTGTCAAAGCCACGAAGATGCCAGCGCTCGCCGAGGACTCTGGGTTGGAGATAGACGCGCTTGGAGGCTTCCCCGGCAGTCGCTCCGCAAGGTTCATGGGAAAAGGCACACCGTATGATGTGAAGAATGAAAGCATCATCAAAATGCTATACGGCGTGCCGGAGGAAAAACGCACCGCACGCTACAAGTGTGCGATGGCACTCGCAACGCCAGATGAGGGTGTAGTAGCCACTTCGGAGGGGGAGGTTGAAGGCATCATCGCCATCGAGCAATGTGGTGAGGGAGGGTTTGGATACGATCCCATATTCTACCTTCCGGGGTTGGGCTTTACGATGGCTCAGTTGCCGACACATGTCAAAAACGCAATAAGCCACAGGGGGATCGCTTTCAGGGGCATATCTGAAGCCATAAAATCATTGGCTGAAAAACATCGATGAGGGCTCGATGATGGTGCGAGTTCTATTGGTCTCGGATATGCACGGAGAGTTTGAACATCTCTTGAAAGCGATTGATGCGGAGCAACCAGATGTCATAATTTGCGCCGGCGATTGGGGCGACCCGAACACAGTTCCACGAGAGCTATGTGAGCAACTCGTAAGAAGGTTTCACATAGTTACCGTCTACGGAAACCACGACGACATCAACCTGCTTGAAGAACTACGAAACACCGACGGCACACCCGTCCTTGTAAAGAATGGAGAAGTGATTGAGGTTAGAGGCATCAAAGTCACCGGCATAAACGGCATATGGGCGAAGTCGAAACGGAAACCGTTCTATGTGCTTGAGGAAGAGGTAATCAGCGCTGCTCAACGAGTGGCAAGTGAGTGTGGCGATGTGGATGTCCTTGTAACACATCCGTGCCCAATTGGCATCGCTGATATGACACCGAAGGGGACACACGGAGGACAGCGTTGCTTTCTCGAGGCATTCAAGCTCATCCGCCCACGGCTCTATGTTTGTGGTCACCTGCATGTGCCACAGCACAAACAGCTTAGGGATGGCTCTATCATTGTCAATGTTGGCTATACTGCGAAAGGGGATTACGCTGTCGCTGTGATGGGGAAAAATGAATGTGTGCTTGAAAGGCATGTCATGGCGAGTGTGGATGAAGCAACGAACGGAGCATAATGAGAAGAAGAGGTGAAACGACAAATGTTGACCGTGAAGGAAGAATTGACCACAGCACTACTCAACGCCCTCCAAGAGGCTCGTTCCAGTGGCGAAATTGATTTTGCGGAGATACCGAGGTTTGTTGTTGAGCGTCCACCACATCGCTCATTCGGGGACTACGCAACAAATTTAGCCATGATGCTCGGGAAGCAAATGAAGCGCGATGCCATCGAGGTAGCCAACATAATCGTAAAGCACCTCAAGTTTGACATGAGCTTGGTTGAAAAGGTTGAAGTTGCAGGTAGTGGCTTCATCAACTTTTATCTTCGCTCAGGATGGCTTTGGGATGTTGTCAGGCAGGTCATAAACGAAGGTGAGCGCTACGGACATTGCAACATAGGCATGGGAGAGAAAGTCCAAGTTGAATTTGTGAGCGCTAACCCAACAGGTCCGTTACACCTTGGGCATGGAAGAGGTGGAGTCCTCGGAGATTCCATCTCAAGGCTACTTGAGGCTGTGGGGTTCAAGGTCGAAAGGGAGTTCTACATCAATGACGCTACAACGAGTGCTCAAATGAGGAAGTTTGGGCAGTCGCTTGAGGCACGCTATAGGGAGCTACTTGGCTTGCCGGCTCAATTTCCAGAAGATGGTTACAAGGGCGAGTATGTGATAGAGATGGCAAAAGAGCTCCTGAGAGAACGCGGCGACGAGTATCTGCGCATCCCTGAACAAGAAAGGGTAGCTAAGTTTATGGCTCTCTCAAAGGAGAGGATGCTGAGGAAGCAAAAGGAAGTGCTTGAGCGCTTTGGCATCAGGATGGATAATTGGGTGAGTGAACAATGGCTATACGACGAGGGTAGAGTGAAAGAAGCCATCGACAGGCTGATCTCAAGCGGATACACATACGAGCATGAGGGCGCAATCTGGCTTCGCTCAACAGCTTTTGGTGATGATAAGGACAGGGTGTTAGTGAGGGCAGACGGTGTGCCGACTTACCTTGCAGCCGATGTCGCTTACCACATCTACAAGTATGAGAGGGGATTCAAAAAGATCATCAACATTTGGGGTCCTGACCATCACGGTTATGTGATGAGGCTTAAGGCTGCTCTTCAGGCGCTTGGTTACGATGTTAGCAAGTTGCACATCATCGTTTACCAAATCGTCAGGCTTCTCAAAGATGGCGAACTTGTGCCTATGGGGAAGAGGGAGGGCGAGATGACAACGCTTGAAGATGTAATCAAATGGGTCGGTGTTGACGCAACGCGTTTCTTCCTCCTGATGCGCAGCCCAGATAGCCCCGTTGACTTTGACTTAACGCTCGCAGCGAAGCAGTCACAGGAAAACCCAGTTTACTATGTCCAATATGCACACGCAAGGGCGTGCAGTATATTCAGGCAGGCAAGCATTGAAAGGCATCCAGCTCTCACAATACCTAAGGAACAGGTTGACCTCTCACTGCTGACGCATCCATCGGAGCAACTGCTGATGCGCGAGATCGCAGACTTGCCCGATGTGGTGATGGAAGCAGCAACGCACTTTGAGCCACATAGATTGACAAGCTACGCTTATCAACTCGCAACAGCGTTCCATGGCTTCTACACATCCTGCAGGGTGCTTTGTGATGACGAGAGGCTGAGCTCTGCCCGACTGATGCTGACCAATGCAGCCAAAATAGCGATACGAAATGTGCTCTCGCTTATGGGCATATCAGCGCCAACGCAAATGTAATGCTTGGGAGGGTGAATACCAAATGACCGATGTTGTCTGCCTCGGGATACTCGTCGCTGACATAGTTGCAAAGCCAGTTGACCGCTACCCTGAAAGAGGACAACTCGTCTTGACTGGGAGAATGGAAACACACATCGGTGGTTGCGCAGCGAACACAGCTGTTGGGTTGGCAAAGATGGGAGTCAAAGTGAAGGTTGCAGGGAAGGTTGGCAACGACGCCCTCGGCGAATTCCTAAGGAAGGCACTTCGTGATGCGGGTGTTGATGTGAGCGGGATCGTAGTTGATGAGAGCGTTGGGACATCGGCTACCATGGTGATGGTGCACAGCGATGGCGAGAGGAGTTTCATACACTACCCGGGCGCAAATGGTGCGCTCCGCTTGGATGAGTTTGACATCGCCGAGATAACAAACACAAGAATACTTGATGTTGCTGGGACATTCGTCATGCCCGGATTCGACGGAGAGCCAACAGCGAAGTTGTTGGCGATGGCAAAGGAAAGAGGGGTTATAACATGTCTTGATACCGTCTTCGATGCGACGGGACAATGGATGAAGCTCCTCGAGCCATGCCTGCCATCGCTCGATTACTTCATACCGAGTTACGAAGAGGCTCGCCACCTAACGGGCAAGGAAGACCCAAGGCAGATATGCGAGGTGTTCTTGGAGAAGGGCGTTAAAGTCACTGGGGTTAAGCTTGGTGAGAAAGGTTGCTACTTAACTGATGGCACTGAGAGCTACCACATACCCGCTTTTGATGTGACGCCAGTCGATGCAACTGGTGCGGGCGATGCTTTCATGGCTGGCTTCATCGTCGGTGTGCTCAAGGGGTGGGACTTGCCAACTATAGGCAGGTTCGCAAACGCTGTTGGTGCATTGTGCGTGACGGCGATTGGCGCAACTGGCGGCTATAGGAGCTTTGAGGAAACGCTTGAATTCATGGAGCACACACCAATCAGGGAATGCAAAATTTAACTCTGCTAAGGGGTGACTCGCTTTGAAGCTTTGGGTGATGGTTGAAGGTAAGGACATCGCTTTGGGAGGCTTCCAAGAGTTGGTTGATGGTGTGTGCATCGTCGGCTTGAAGATTAACGGGGAGGAAAACTGGAGGGCATTCGTTGAGCAGTGCGCAAATGAACTGCCATGCGATGTCATAATCGAGTTGCCAGATGGTGAGTTGGAAACAGTTTCAAGGTTGGCTGACATAGTTTGCAAGTGGCAACCAAAGCTTGTCCCTCAATTCCCGGTGACTAAAGAAGGGATGATCGCATGTAAGCGTTTCTCGTCTTCGGGGGTAAGGGTGGCAGTAAGAGCAACTACATGGGCTGAGTTCATCATCGCTATGAGGATGTCACCGACTTTCATGAGAGCGCCGATAGAGATGTTCGCCACCGATGATGAGGAAATCGATTTTGATGACGCGATGGAAATCGGTTCACAGCTACAGAAAGCGCTTGAGCATTACGGCTACGGTAAGACGCAACTCCTGATTGAAGCGGATGAGGAAAGCATCCACCTTCTCTTCGCCCTAACACCAAGCGGTCTCCTTCTGCCTTTTGAAACGCTCAAAACGGTGCTCAAGTAATGCGAAGGGTTGCATGGCAGATGCCGTCTCACTTCCATGCAACCCTATGACATAGCGTTTCCCTGTTCAATTGCTATTGTCTTGGCGCAGGCTGAGGTGCGGGTTTCTGTGGAGGCTGTGGCGCAAATTGACCTGGCGCAAATGGACCTGGGGCACCTGGCGGGACGATTTCCTCAAGTATAACTCGGTTCTTCAGTTGCAATGTTTCTGCATCAAACTGGTAAAGCACATTCCCGCGCACGACATACACATACTTGTCGTTAGCGTATATGGCAACTGGCATTGGTGCCCTGAACATCATCATGCGTTGGAATTCTTCCCTGCCGAAAGGTGGTCTTTGACCACCCTCGGGTCTCTGACCGCCTTCACGCTGGAATTGAGGTGGTTGTTGGAATTGAGGCTGTTGCTGTTGGGCAACTGATGCACGCAGGCAGACAGCAACCAGAGAAGCTACAAGCGGCAAGGCAACAAGTAACATCGACTTTACCAACCTCACCTTACGCATTTTGCGATGCACCTCCCTTATGAGGGTTGTTTCTCTTACCACACCGTTGTGTGGTTCTACTAACTTTGACGAAGTGATGCTCTCAAAGTTCGCGCATCGTTGCTTGCCACAGCGGTAAGGAGAACACGCTGTCGCATCATAATACAGCGTGGAAGAACCATCCTAAGGAAGGCGGGTTAACGCGTCATGTGCGTGGGAAGGCAAAACAGCATGCGTGTAAGCTTTGCAATGTGCATTGCGGTAATCCTGCTTCTCATGCTTACCAACAGCTTCGCATGGAGTGCCAGCAAGCGCCCATCGGTTGAAACTTACTTTGATGTATCGGCTATAAGGCAAGGTGGTAGCGGGAGGTTGATGGTGCTCGTCAAGCTTCCGAAGGGTTTGCATGTCAACTCAAACAAGCCGAGGGATAAATGGCTTATACCGACAACACTCACCATCGTCCTGCCCAAATGGCTGAGCATCAAAAGCATGCACTATCCGAAGGCGAAAACTTTACACACATCCTATGGTGAGTTGCTCGTTTACGAAGGTGAATTTGCGATCATCGTCGTCCTGCGTGCATCTGCAAATGCACCAGTTGGCAGGCATAGCGTCGCTGCCACTTTGCGCTATCAAGCATGCGACGAACGCCGTTGCTACCCACCTGATAGGCTCAACTTCACCATAACGATAAACATCGCTGGCAAGGGGACAAGCGTATTCCGAATCAACAACGACCTGTTCAAGAAACATGCGAGCCAGTCTGAGGAATTCCAACACATCCCGAGCGAGACGCACGCCCTCGGTGGTATCAGCGCACCTGAGCGCATCTCGTCTTTAGTTCGACGCTTCGGTTGGGGGATAACTTTGGTCATCATTTTTGCGCTCGGGTTGACACTCAACTTGACGCCGTGTGTCTTTCCGCTTGTGCCAATAACAATTGGCTACTTCGCAAACCGCTCGCATGGTAATTTGCTACGCCTTTTCAAAGAGGCATTGCTTTACGCTCTCGGGATCATCCTCACATACTCAGCGATGGGAACGATAGCTGGTTTGGGTGGTGGTCTCCTCGGGAGTTTCTTACAGCACCCGATAACTTTGGTCTTCGTTTCATCTGTGATTGCGTTCTTGGGATTCAGCATGCTCGGGTTGTATGAGTTCAAGATGCCCTCCTCGCTTCTCGGACGGCTTTACAACTTTGCTAATGCGTCTGGTCCGTTCGGGTTGGGCATGGTTGCGGGACTGATTGCAGCACCATGTATCGGACCATTCACAGCTGCGCTTTTAACATTCGTAGCAGCCACAGGGAAAGCGCTCATTGGCTTCGTATGCTTCTTTGCGCTATCGCTCGGGTTGAGCGTGCCGTATATCTTCCTCGCTGTTTTTTCCGGCGCATTGCATAGGCTTCCGAAGTCGGGCATGTGGATGGAGTGGGTGAGAAAGCTACTTGGCTTCTGCCTTCTCTTCCTCTCCGCATACTTGCTCTTGCCACTCATGCCACATATCATTGCACCGTTTGTGTTGCCGTCTTTGCTTTTGATCGCCTCCGTCTACCTTGGGTGGTTCACCATGCACGGTGATGAGGTGAAAGCGTTTTCACTCATGAGGCAGGCAACGGGAATAGTTCTATCCGTCGTAGCCTTATGTGCGCTCATACATGCTGGCTATTCGCTCGGATACGAGCGTGGCTACAGCGCAGCGCTAAGGCATGAAGACTCAAGCGCATCTACATGGAGGGAATTTTCGCCGAGTGGGCTGAGAGAGGCGTTGACGGATAGGAAGCCCGTCATCGTTGAATTCACAGCGAGGTGGTGTCCAGAATGCAGGAAGCTTGAGAGGAAGGTGCTCCTTGATAGCGATGTCATGAATGAGCTACGCCGTTTTGTATGCTTCCGAGTTGACATGACATTCTGGAGCGCAAGCTCAAATGAACTTGCAAAGAAGTATGGCGTGGTGGGATTGCCAACGATTATCTTCATCACTTCAAGCGGTGAGGAGGCACGCCACCTTAGGGTCGAAGGGTTCGTTGATAAAGAGGAGTTGCTTAAGCGCCTGCGCCAATTGAGGTGAGATGGAGAGCTATGCGTAAGCGCCCGAGTGAAAGGGAATGCCGTCCACCACTCTCAATTGCGCGCAACAGGGAACGCTTCCCCATATGCGCTTTGCTTGATAACATACGCAGTCTTTACAATGTTGGTGCGATCTTCCGAGTAGCCGATGGAGCTGGCATAAGGAAGCTTTACCTCTGCGGTATAACTGGGTGTCCACCTGACCCAGAAATTGAGAAGACAGCGCTCGGAGCAACGCTGAGTGTCTTCTGGGAATACCACAGCGATGCGACGAGGTTGGTAACCAACCTCAAAGAAGAGGGCTGGAAGATTGTGGCACTTGAAAGAACCGATTGTAGCATACTGTATTCGGCTTTCCCAAGCGATGCTTTCCCAGTCTGCATCATCGTCGGGAACGAGGTTGAGGGTGTTGGAGAGAGCCTGCTTGAGTTGTGCGATATGGCGATTGAGATACCTCAGTATGGTTGGAAGCAATCCTTGAATGTGGCTGTAGCTTTTGGCATCGCTGTCTATGAGCTTGTGCGCAAGCTGAAGGAGGAAAGGAAGTGCGGAAACATCAATCACTTAGGGGGCGCTATAATGCATTAAGTGAACGCCCGTTCCAACGAGTCATCTCCTATAGCAAGTTGAGCTCCCAATCGGATGGAAAGCGCACAGGTGATATGCTTGTTGCTGTGCATAAAACCTCATCAAGCAAATTCAACGAGCGTTTGTGGGGGGTGAAAAGAAAGTGAGCGAAGGGAATAAGGAAGTGGTAGTTGAACTGCGCAATGTGCGAAAGGAGTATCCGACAGGGTGGGGTGGAGCGATACTGGCGCTTGACAATGTTTCATTTGAGGTTTACCGAGGCGAGATATTTGGGCTTGTCGGTCCAAACGGCTCGGGGAAGACGACAACGCTCAAATTGATCCTCGGTCTCATATTCCCAACCGCAGGTGAGGTTAAGGTTTTCAATTCAAGCCCATACGATATCCAAGTGAAGAACAGGATAGGCTTCCTGCCAGATGGACCTTACTTCTACGATTTCTTGAACGCTGATGAACTGCTCGACTTCTATGGCAGGCTGTTCGGTTACAGCAAGTCCGAGAGGAAAGAGAAAACAGAAGAGTTGCTGGAGTTGGTTGGGATGAAGCAGTTCAGGAAGATGCCATTGCGCAACTACTCAAAAGGGATGATGCAACGCATAGGCTTGGCTCAAGCGCTCATAAACGATCCAGAACTGCTTTTGCTCGATGAGCCAACAACAGGTATTGACCCGATAGGCGCTCACGACATAAAACAGTTGATGCTGAAACTGCGCGAGCAAGGGAAGACCATATTCCTTTGCTCGCACTTGCTCGCCGATGTCCAAATGATATGCGACAGGGTCGTCATACTCAACTTGGGTAGGGTCATACGAAAAGGGACTGTGAAAGAGCTTCTTGAACCAACAGCTGTAACTGAGATCTTGGCGAGCGAGGTGAACGATGAAGCGCTACAGCGCATATCCGCAATAGGCGCAACAGCAACGAAGACCAACGGGAACATCCTCATCAGGTTGAAGGAGCACGAAAGAACTCCAGATGTCATCGATGTGATACGCTCATCTGGCGGTCATGTCATCTCGGTGTCGCGGGTGACGGAAACGCTCGAAGATGTGTTCATAAAGGCTGTAAGGGAGTCTGGCATGCCAGAAACCGCATGAGGAAACAGCTACTGGCAAACTTGAAAAAGCTATCTCCAACGGAAACGGAGGTGTGAAGGCATGAGGGGTGGATGGGTCATAGCGATGAACACATTCCAAGAAGCCATAAGGCGGAAGTTCTTCTGGGTCGTATTTCTGTTTGCACTTGTTGCCATTGCTTCCGCAAACCTATTCAGCGGGATAGCACCGGGCGAGGAGAAGGTGTTCGTCTTTGACTTTGGGCTCGGTTCTATAACCCTCTTCGGGATGCTCATTGTCATCTTCCTCGGTGCAACCATGATACCGAGCGAGGTTGAAAGGAGAACAATCTTCACCATACTCTCAAAGCCAGTTAAGAGGTGGCAGTTCCTTATCGGCAAGTTCTTAGGGCTTGCCTTGACCACACTGGTGACGGTAGCAGCGATGGGCGTGCTGTTGATTGCAGTCCATGCCTATGTTGCGAAGGGATTTGATGTGAATGTTTGCAAGGCTGTTGTGCTCGCCTTCTTCCAACTCCTCATAGTCGGAGCGATTGCCTTGGCAGCTTCGACGAGGGGCTCGCTCGCCTTCAACATCGTCTTCGCCGTGCTCATCTACTTCGTCGGGTCCCAAAGCAGTTCACTGCTCACACTCGCAGAGCCAGAAAAACATATAGTGGGAGAACGAACGCAACAAGTGGAGGCGGTATCTTGGAAGGTGTATGTCTTTCGTGGGGTGCTAAAGACGATCTACTGGCTTGTTCCCCACCTTGATAACTTCGATGTGCGTCAAGCCGTCGTCACAGGTGGAACTGTCCCTTGGCAAACACTTGTAAACTGTATCCTCTACGGTTTGCTCTATTGCTTGATAGTCCTGCTCGTTGCCATCTTGCTCTTCCAAGATCAGGAGTTCTGAGCCAGACTGAGGGGGTGAAATGGCTTCATGAAGAGGGCTACGAAGCTTTGCTTTGTATTGCCACTTGCCTTGCTCATAGTGACGCAAGGACCTCTTCAATCCCGCATTCATAGACAGCGCCAAACATACAAGTTGCTTCCACCGATTGATGTCCTTGTGCTCTACCAACTGATGCCCGCAGAAGCGATAACGATAACGCTCATTGGGACGATGCTCGGTGGCTTTCGTGGTGTGGCTGCAAAGATGCTATGGCTGAAGTCGGACGAGTATTGGCACTCTGGAAGATGGTATAGCATGCTCCCGATAATGCGCACGATAACATGGCTTGACCCCAACTTCATCCAAGCATGGGATATAGCGGGCTGGCATGTAGCGTATAACCTGAGGGCTGAAGCCAAAACGGAAGAACAGCAAGATGAGTATGTAAGGAAGGGGTGCGAAATCCTTGAGGAGGGCATAAGGTGGAATCCAAAGTCGTGGCAACTTCTCTTTCAACTCGGATGGACTCACTACGACAAATCGGGCAACTTGGAAGAAGCGATAAAGTGGTTCAAGCTCGCACGCCCACTTGAGGATTGGAAGCCGGGAGAGCTCCCAAGAACTCACCACATGATCGCTCACGCATACGAAAGACTACCAGACATACCAAAGGCTTTGAAGACATGGAAGGACGACTTCAAGTATCCGCACTTCTGCGGTGCAAACAAGGGAGCAGTCGAAACGATAACCGAAAGGTATGTCATCCCATGGAAGCTCATGGAGCAGGGGCAGTATGAGAAGGCGATTGCACTCATGGACAAACTCCTTGAGAAGCCAGAGCTCAGGCACAGCAGTATAGTTAGGCATGTGTTGGCAGAGATATACCGCAGGATGGGCGACTTGGAGACAGCTCAGGCGATAATGGAGGAATGGTCAAAGAGAAACAAACTTGATGCTGGTGCACGCTACAAAGCTAAGCTTTGGAAGAAACTCCTGATGGAACAGAAACAACGCAAGCAACTGTAGGTAGGCTCTTTTCAAATCCAAAAAGCAACTGCGGTTTGTGAGGGAAGGAGTTGTGCGCAAGAGGCATAAGGCGAGACAGATAGCACTCCAAGCGCTCTTCCAAGCCGATGTTGGTGGCATCCCAATTGAAGAAGCGCTTGAAGCATTGCTCCAAGAGGAACAAGTCCCGAAGGAAGTGGTTGACTTTGCAACGAAGCTCGCGACAGGCGCTTGGGAGCACAGGGAGGAAATCGACAAACTCATACAGGATTGCGCACCACACTGGACGATCGAACGGATGGCAAATGTTGACCGAAACATACTCCGCATAGCCACATACGAGATCGTCTACATGCCAAGCATACCGCACAGCGTCTCAATAAATGAAGCGATTGAGCTTGCCAAAGTTTTTGGCTCATCAGCGTCAAGCAGGTTTGTTAATGGCATACTCGGTAGCATAGTTAAAAAGCTCCACAAAACGAAGGATGAGGTGAAGGGGAGATGAGATCGCTCCTCGCTCTCCTCATCATCAGCGTGATTCAAGCTGGCACGGCACAAAGCGCGAAGCTACAAGTTGATTCAGAACCGATTGGCGCAATGGTTTTCCTTGATGGACGCTATGTCGGGCTAACCCCGCTCACAATTGACGGCGTTGCACTCGGAAAGCATCTGCTTAAATTGATCAAGCACGGCTACAAGCCTTGGGTGAACGCCATTGATGTCGGTGAGGAGGAAAATAAAGTTAGCGTCCGCTTGAGCCAATACAAACCTTCTTCCATCTCGATCACCTCAGTCCCAACTGGCGTGAGTGTTTACCTTGACAATGTGCTGAAGGGGAAGACCCCTATAGTGCTAACGGACATTGAACCTGGCAGACACACAATCCGTTTGGAGCACGAGGATTTCATACCTTACCAGAGTGAGGTGAACCTGAAGGAGGGTGAACAGCTAAACATCGACGCAAGGCTTGAATCGAAGAACGAGTTATACCTCATCGGCGAGATAAACGCCAACCCTGAGAATGTGAGAGCTTACTATGAGCTTGCGCACTTTTACATGATTCGTGGAAGATACGATGATGCGCTGAAGACATTACAGGCTGGCATTGACGCATGCACATCTCCGACTGCCATCACATCTGATATGTGCAGGATGTATCAAGAGATTGAGCGCATCTACACTGGGCAGTTCAAATTCGGTGACGAGAACACGCTGAGGGAGATCCGCCCGAAAATATTGCAACTCCTTGAGGAGGGAATAAAGAGGACACCGCGAAACCATTACAACTATGTCCTCCTCGCCGAATTGCTCGATAGCGATGAAAAGGCTCTCGAACTATACGAGATGGCGTTGAAGGCGATGCGCACTGAGCGCGCAAGAAGCTATTTTGAAGTGCTCGCATCTTCGGCACTCTACAAATTAGCAACGAAAGCGCTCAAGGGAAACGAACTCACTCGTGCTATAGCGCTCTTTGAAGAAGCTGTAAGGAAGTATCCGAAAGCGTATGCGTCACGCGACGCGCTCCTTGAACTTGCAAATGTTTATGCCAACAGACTCAAGGATGCAAGGAAGGCTATCGAGACATGGGAAAGGTTCATTCAACTCTACCCAGATGACGACCGCTGTCCGACCATCAGGTTGAACATCGCAGATGCATACGCAAACTCCCTCTCCGACTACGAGCGCGCCATCGCCGAGTATAGGCGATACTTGAAAGACTACCCAGAGAGGGACGATTGCCCATCGGTGCATATGAAGCTCGCACAAGTTTATCATCAAGCACTGAAGGACTTGAAAAGTGCGCTCAAGGAGTATGAAGCTATTTTGCAACTATACCCAGATTGGGATGGCTTGGCAGGGGTGCTGAAGGCAATCGGTGACATCTTGCTACAGATGGGCGAGAAAGAGAAAGCGGAGGAAAAATACGCTGAGCTGGTTAAGCGCTTCCCACGCTCGCTTGAAGCAATTTATGTTGATAAAGACCCAGAGAGAAGGAAGTATAGGCAAGCAGCTGCGAAGGCATATTCGGAGGCATACAAGCTTGAACAGAGAAACGCTGTCGAAGCCGTCGAAAGGTATAAAGCCGTCGCAACTGAGTTCAAAGACTCATACTACGCCCCTATATCCCTCCTTCGGGCAGCTTACATATGCCAATATGTGCTGAAGGATAGCAAGACCGCAATCGCGTTGCGTGAAAAGTTCCTCCAACTCTTCCCAGACGACGATAGATGCGAAGAGGTGTTGCTCCAAATAGCCTCAACTTATGCTTCAATGAAGCAATATGAAGAGGCTGCCCAAAAATATGAGGAGTTCATAAAGCGATATCCGAAGAGCGATAGGTGCGTCTACGCACAGGCTAACATCATTGACCTATACAGGATATGGGGCGGTAACTACGACAGGAAGAAGCACATCGAGGAATCGCTCAAGCTGATGCGCAATTACCCATACTACGATGGCATACCCTCGATTTGGTTTTACCTCGCCCTCAACTACTACTACCAAGCTTACCCCGGTGACAAAGAGAGGGCACAACAAGAACTGCTGAAGCTCGTTCAAACTTATCCATACTCAAGCATACGAAAGAGCGCCGAATACTATCTCGACCTGATCGATGCGGGCTTGCAAGGCGAGGAGAATAAAGCCAGATGAATTCAAACGAGATGGAAGCCACACTACACGCAATGGCTAACTCCCTGTCTTGCGCAAGCGCATGCTGAGGAGGTTTGCCATCCGCACGAATTTATCGATGCTCACCTGCTCGGCTCTCATCTTGGGATCTATCCCGATGCTTGAAAGCATTCGCTCAAGATCGCTTCTCGACAAGCTTAAGCGACTTGCGTATTTGTGGAGCGAATTAATGAGCTGTTTCCTGCGCTCGGCAAATGATGCTCTAACGAGTTCGAAGAACAAAGTTTCGTCGGCAAGCTCATACCTTGGCGAACGAAGGGCTTTGAGGCGCACAACAGTTGATGTGACCTTCGGCGGTGGCATGAAACAAGTCGGTGGTATGTTAAACAGCAACTCAACTTCAAAGAAGAGTTGCACAGCTATGCTGAGCAAACCGTATTCCTTCCCACCATGACGGGCTACCATCCTTTGCGCCACTTCACGCTGAACTGTAAGCACACACAAGTCTATAAGATGGCGGTGTGAAGTGAGGTGCATGATTATCGGCTTCGTCACATAATAGGGGAGGTTGCCCACAACCTTCCAGTTGTATTGAGGTGAAAGGAGCGAGCCAAGGTCAAGTTCGAGGAAGTCTGCCACTATCACCCTCACATTCGCAAACCGAGAAAGAAGCTCCTTAGCGATTCTGGCGAGCCTTTCATCCTTCTCAACTGTGATGACCTGCTTGCACCTCAACGAGAGCGCCCCAGCAAGCGTTCCAAGACCTGTGCCTATCTCGAGCACAGCGTCATCCGAATCCAACATCACCGCATCTACGATGCGCCTGACAATGTTGCGATCAACGATGAAGTGTTGCCCAAGGCTCTTCAAAGGGCGTATGCGATGCTCACGCAACAGCTTGGTGAGCACTGATGGCGCACAAAGATGAAGTGGGTCTACTTCAAGGCTTCCCACTTCCATTCACCTTGAATGCTCAAAACAGCTTAGCTATCTCGTCCTTGATGAACAAAGGCATCTTGTAGCTTCGCCCACACCGCCTCACTATCACATCGCTTCCGTAACCGATGACTTTACCTATGACGCTCGCCCTTATCCCATTCGCACCAAGGGCTTTTGTGATGCTCTCCGAATCATCGGGATGTGCAACGATGAGCAAAGCACCCGATGCTATAGTCCCGAGCGGGTCTAACCCAAACTCACTACACAGCTGGATGCCCTCCTCAACGAACGGTATCGACTCATACTCAACCTCAATGCTTACATTGGAAGCCAACGAGAGCTCATACAAACCCGTTGCCAACCCACCTTCCGTTGGGTCATGCATAGCGTGCACACGCCCTGAAGATGTGGCTATTAGCGCATCCCTGACAACGCTTATCCCCGGCTCATATAGCAGATGTTTAGCACGCTCAACGAATTCCCTGTCACACCCTCTCCTAACCAACTCCTCTTCCTTCTCACGGGCGATGATCGCAGTCCCTTCGATTGGGATTCCCTTCGTCAAGATGATGGCATCGCCAACTTTAGCACCAGAGCTTGTAACGAGCTTTCCCTTCTCAACCTCCCCGAGCATCGCACCAACGACTATCGGTCTGTCCAACCCGTAGGTTACTTCGGTATGCCCCCCGATGACAGTCACTCCAATGCTTCTGCATGCGTTTGCGATTTGTGAGAAGATGCTTTCTACAACTCCTTCATCGGTTTGCCCCTCTGGAAGGAGCACTGTTGCCATGAACCACTTTGGCACTGCCCCCATGACGGCTATGTCATTTGCATTCACATTAACTGCATACCAGCCAATCTCATCGGTTGCAAATGTTATCGGGTCCGTCTTCGCTACAAGGTATCTATCGCCCATGTCAATGACGGCTGAGTCCTCCCCAACCTTCGGACCAACAACGACACGCTCGTCGCCTGTTGGGAGCAAACGCAAAAGTGAATCAAGCAAGCGCAAATCAAGTTTACCAGTGGAGAAGTCAAAGTGGACATCTTTCATAGGCTCAAGCACCTCACAAAAAGATTGAGCCAAACTGTGCCCCTACGGTTTTTCATATTGAGCTAATCCCTTCTTCGCAGCCTTATACAGAGCTTCAACCTCATCCTCGCTCAAATGTCTGAATTCACCTTGACGCAGTTTGCCGAGCTTTATCGGTCCTATGGACACCCTTATCAGCCTTCTCACGCGCAACCCAACCTTCTCCATCATGACGCGTATCTGGCGTTTCTTCCCCTCTCGGATGCAAACGAGCATCGTTGTAGTGTGCTTACCAGATGAGAGGAGGCGCACTTTAGCCTTGTGCTTCCTGCCATCGTCGAGCAATATTCCTTCCTCCAACTGCTTGATGTGCCTTTGTTCAACTGAGCCCTCAACTGTAACGATGTATCGCTTCTCAAGCTCATGACGCGGATGGGTCACAAGATGAGTTAGAGAGCCATCGTTCGTGAGCAAGAGCAGACCCTCACTGTCTTTGTCGAGCCTCCCAACATAATGCAATTTCCTGTATTCGGGTGGTAGCAAACTGAAAACAGTCTTCTCAAATGGCACATGTGGATCCGACCTCGTCGTGACATAACCCCTCGGCTTGTAAAGAGCGATGTAGATTGGTTTTGCATCGACTTTCACGCGCATCCCATCAACTTCAATGACAGAGCGCTCTGGGTCAACCTTAAAGCCAAGCTGTGTCACAACAACACCGTCAACCTTCACCCTCCCCTGCTTTATCAACTCCTCCGCCTTGCGCCTCGAAGCGATACCAGCTCTTGAAAGCACCTTCTGAAGGCGCTCAAGCACTCCTTATCACCCTTGCGCAAACGATTGATCAGCAAGCTCAAATTCATGCCATCAGATGCAATCCATAGCTGTTAGCCATTTGCGTAACTGTTGCATCCTTTTGTCCTCGTCATCGCTTAACTTCAACGGTCTACCTCTGGCGTCGATGACCACACCAACAATGCCACCCTTGACCATCCCATCCCACACCTTCCCGTATCCAGCACCGACATCAAACTGCCTTGTCGGTTCAAACCTTATTCGCACACTCTCGCTGACCCTCAAGAGGTATATTTCGCCGAACCTTATTTCCATGCCGACGATATTGAAATCCTTGCCAGATACGGAAAGCTTCCCAACAAGCTCGCCATCCTTGCCTTCACCTTTTGGAGCGATCGCAGTCCCAAGCGGTATCAGACAGTCGTGCCAAAAGACTTGCAACGCAGCTTCTGGATGAACTTGCGAGAGCACACCAAGATGCGGCATCATGAAAATGCTATCAACGGCTATTTCCGTAACGCCCTCAGGTTGAAATGCATCAAGCAACATTAACATAGCCTGATTGCGTTTTGGGGCGTGCGACAGGACGCCACCACTACCGATGATGAGGTTCAAAGACATCATGTCAACCAATGTCTCCTCCTCAGCTGTTCCGAGGACCTCACCGATCGTCCTTTGGACATGCACCCCCTTCAGCCTGACCGCAAGCTGTTTGTGATGTTCAAGGGCAAGCCTGAGCGCTTCCCTCGCAACAGCTTGCTCAAGCAACAGGCTCTCAACAGTTTGCGGTATCGTCGTTGGGCGTATCATCTTGTTGCGAAGCATGTTGCGCACTTCTATCTCGCTCATCCTCGTCGGGAGCCAACGAAGTATCTTCTCTATGCCAGCGCTCACCATCACATTGCATATGCTGTAGCTCAAACCGAGGTTGGCAGAGACAGTCCTCGTGAACCTGCCTTCAAAGACAGAGAAGACATCGGTTGTCGCCCCACCTATGTCAACTGCAAGCACATTTATTTTCCTCTCGTTTGCGACCAGCTCAACAAGCTTCCCGACCGCCATCGGTGTCGGCATTATCTCCGCCGATACCCAGCTTGCGAGCTTTGAGTAACCCGGAGCCTGTTGCATGACATGCTCAAGGAAGATGTCATGGATTGCTTCCCTCGCTGGTTGAAGGTTCTCAAGCTCAAGCGTTGGGCGTATGTTGTCGACGATGCGCAGGTCGAAACGCTCGCCAAGGAGTTCACGCACTTTCTCCCTTGCGTCCTTATTGCCCGCGTAAATGATGGGGAGCTTCAAGTTCCCACCAAGCCTTTGACGAGGGTTCGCTGCAAGTATAAGCTCTGCAAGCTCAAGAACATGTGTTATCGTTCCGCCGTCAGTCCCGCCAGATAAAAGGATCATGTCGGGGCGCAATGAACGCATCCTTTGAATGCGCTCATGCTCTGCCCTGCCATCATCAATCGCAATAACATCCATGACAATTGCGCCAGCACCAAGCGCAGCACGCTGTGCACTTTCGGCTGTCATCGTCTTTACAACGCCAGCAACCATCATCTGCAAACCGCCACCCGCACTCGATGTGCTGACATAGATATCGCATCCAACATCTTCATCAAGTGAGCCACCCGAATGAGTTCTAACATACACCCTCCCGTCAACTACAAACTTCCTTCCAGTCAACTCCTCAAGTTCCCTCACTGCATTGAGCACCCCGATTGTGACATCATCAAATGGCGCTTCAACTGTCGTTGGAGCTTCACCACGCGCAATGAGCTTGTAGCGCTCCCCTGTGTGCTCTATCAATATCGCCTTCGTCGTCGTGCTACCACAATCCGTCGCTAAAATCGTTTTTATGTCCATCGCCACTTTGGGGTTCACCCTCGCTTGAGGATGATTGCTTCGTTATCGTCGCCGAGGCTATTATAAGCGCTTTCAAACAGCGCTTCGAGGACACATCATCGCACCAAGAAAGGATACTTCGCCCTCACCTCATACTCGCTACCAATGCCTCGCCTGACCACATACGGATTGAGCCAGTTGCCCGGAGTGAACGGGTCGCCGTAAGGATACCTCGCCCTCACCTCATACTCACTACCGATGCCTCGCCTGACCACATACGGATTGAGCCAATTGCCCGGGGCAAACGGATCACCGTAAGGATACCTTGCCCTCACCTCATACTCACTACCGATGCCTCGCCTGACCACATACGGATTGAGCCAATTGCCCGGGGCAAACGGATCACCGTAAGGATGCCTCGCCCTCACCTCATACTCGCTACCGATGCCTCGCCTGATCACATACGGATTGAGCCAATTGCCCGGGGCAAACGGATCACCGTAAGGATACCTCGCCCTCACCTCATACTCGCCACCGATGCCTCGCCTGACCACATACGGATTGAGCCAGTTGCCCGGAGTGAACGGGTCATCAGCTATCGCTGGGAGCGCGAAGCAACTTGCAATGCTGATCAAAAACAAGTGCGTCATTCTCTTTGAGGGCATTGCGCTCACCTTCCTAACTTGAAATGTGAATGGCATTTTTCATTGTAGCGCTTTCGTCCCCTCGGGTCACTGGGAAGCTACGCAGAGGCAAGATGGCTATCTTTGTGCCATCGCTCCTTTGCGGAAAACGGATTGCGGTTTGCCAGCGCAGGTTTAAAATGTAACTGGCAGTTGCATCATCGTAGGAAAGCCTTAGCAAGCATTTGAGGGAGATGATGCTCATGGCGATTCGGGACATCGTATCACCTTCGATTTTTCACCTTTGCGTTTTTGCGTTAGCGTTTCAAGTGTGTGAGGTGGTAGCGATGAGTTTCAACGGACAAGAAACACAGCACCTTGAGAGACTGTCGGAACGCATCATACAGCCTCTGGAATTACAATCCGAGTTTGTGCGGATGCGCATATGTGGGCGAACAGGTGCTTACGAACTTTTGGACAAGCGAAGTGGCGTTAGATGGTTCAGCAACCCATTTGATGCCCGCCTCGGCGATGCAACGGTGCTGGTTAGCGGCAAGGAGAAAAGGGTTGCCCTGAATAAATTTTCATCGCATGTCATCAATGGGAAGGTCATCAAATTGCGCTACCTCGCTGAGGCCGGTGAGCCATCCATTGAAGTTTCATTTGCCCTTGATGGCTCAAGGGTTGATGTTTCATGTGATGCTGAGTGGACAGGCGTGCGCTCCATTTGCCTCCTTGACAACGCTCTTTTTGTCGGCGACGCCGACAAAGGTTCTTTGATCGTGCCAGTGCGCTTGGGCATGTTAATACCGGGCGATAGCGGAAAAGAGTTTGAACACTCCTTCCCGACATTCTCGTATGAAGGTTGCCATATGGAAATGTTTGGGGCGCTTAAGTTTGGCTCCGCAGTTCTCGTTACATGGCACAACCCGTATGTGACACTCCGCTTGCGAAGCATCGTCGGTGAGACAAACCTCAAACCATACAAGCAATTGTTGCTCCCATCGCTTGACCTATCCTCTGGAGCGAAAGGCTTCAGCATTCACTTGCTTGAGAACGGTGATTGCACAAGCATTGCGAGAGCCTACCGTGAAGTGGCAAGGGAAAAGGGCTGGCTTGTCACATGGCATGAGAAGCTAAAGGAGAACCCAGAACGCGGTAAGCTTTTTGGAGCGGTTAATTTCAAGCTTTGGACTTGCCTTGCAAGGCGCATGGACGAGGAAAGCAAGAAAGAAGAATGGGTAAGGGTCAACTGGACTTTTGAGCAGGCTGCAAAAATCGCCGAGCACCTCAAAAACGACTTAGGCATGGAGAGGGTGCTCTTCATACTTGGTGGCTGGATTCATCGTGGCTACGATAACCAGCATCCAGACATACTGCCTGCAGCACCTGAGTGTGGTGGCAATGAAGCACTTATAGATTGCGCAAGAAGGGTGAAAGGCTTAGGTTACCTCTTCTGCTTGCATGACAACTACCAAGACATGTATCGTGATGCACCGTCTTGGGATGAGAGTTACATCATGAAGAACCGTGACGGCAGTTTGGTCAAGGGTGGCAGATGGCTTGGTGGGCGAGCATATCTTACATGTTCAAAGAAGGCGCTTGAACTTGCAATGCGCCCTCAAAACCTGCCAGCGGTCAAAAAATTCTTTGACCCAAACGCCTACTTCATTGACACGACATTCGCAGCCGGTTTGTATGAGTGCTTTGATGAAGCACACCCGCTAACACGCTTAGATGACATGTTCTGGAAGCAAGAGTTGTGTCGGTATGCGAGGAGGCTTTTTGGCATCTTCGGTTCCGAGTGCGGTCGTGAGTGGGGCATACCAGTTTCCGACTTCTTTGAAGGCTTAAGCGGTGTCAGCGGCACTTATTACCACGATGCAAACCTTCTGAACAAACTCGGCGCAACTGTCATGCCAATCTTTGAGATGGTCTACAGGGATTGCATTCAGGTCTATGGCAAGTATGGTTACGACATCTTCAACTCTGCTGAATATGTCCTGCACCACATACTCATCGCACGCCCTTTGAACTACCACAGCATACCGTCTGGACTGTATTGGCAGAAAAGGGAGACCGAGACATTTGTTGATGCCAAACCATCCGTGGGCTCTGTTAAGCGTGTTGACCAAAGCACCTTCAGCATCACATACGAGTGGGACATCAGGAAACCGATAGAAGATGCTTGGCGTGTCTTCGTCCACTTCACCGACGCAAGCGGGAATATAAAGTTCCAGAATGACCATGACCCAATACCACCAACAACCGAGTGGAAGCCACCAAAGGTTGTTATAGGTCCTCTAAGCGTGCGCATACCCGAAGGAGTTACTGGCACATTTGAAATTCGCATGGGATTGTTCAAGCCACCGCAAGGTGAGCGTGCAAGGCTTCGTGGAGTTGATGATGGTCAGAGACGATGCATAGTGGGTCGATTGCATGTCTCTGCCACGGAAGTTAAGTTTGAGCCGATTGAGCAGGTGATGAAGGTTGACCCTGCAATCTTTACGAGAGCCGACAACGGGTGGGCTGAAGGAATGCATCCGCTTGACCGTTTCATGAAAAACACATACGAGATACTTTCGCCGCTTAACGAAATCACTTCTCAGATGCTCATGAGCGGTTATAGTTTTCTGACGCCCGATGGGAAGGTGCGCAAGTCAACTTTCGGTGACGGACAGGTGAGCGTTATCGCCAACATGGGAGCGCAAGCATACGAGTATAATTCAAAGCGCTTCGGCAAGGTTACCTTGCCACCTTATGGCTTCATAGTGGAGGCGCAAACATTCGTTGCCTTCCATGCGAAAAGTTTTAATGGCTTGGATTATGAAGATGCGCCCCTGTTTACGCTTCGGAGTTTAGATGGTAAGCCGCTTGAGCAATCCAATTTGGTTCGCATCTATCACGGCTTTGGCGAGCCAACACTTAGATGGCGAGGGAAAACAATCCAAGTCAACAGGGAGCAGATATTGCGCTTCCGTTAGCGATCCACCTTCACCATTACTTCCTCACTTGCCCATCGCCATAAACGACATACTTGTATGTTGTGAGTTCCTTAAGACCCATCGGACCGCGAGCGTGCAACTTTTGCGTGCTTATACCTATCTCGGCACCGAGACCAAACTCAAAGCCATCCGTGAAGCGTGTGCTCGTATTGACATAAACCGCAGCTGCATCAACTTCGGCGCAGAAGCGTTGTGCGCTCTTCAGATCCCTTGTCACAATTGCCTCACTGTGCTTCGTCCCATGTCGGTTGATATGTTCGATAGCCTCGTCCAAACTGTTCACAACTTTAACGGCGATGATCAGGTCAAGGTATTCTGTATCCCAGTCTTCGTCTTTAGCTGGGACAACCTTCTCATGTTGCGGGAGTATGCGAAGCGTCTCTGGGCAACCACGAATTTCAACGCCAGCATCAAGCAACCTCTTCGCCATCCTCGGTAGGAAAGCCTCCGCAACATCTTTGTGCACGAGCAATGTCTCAGCAGCATTGCAGACGGACGGGCGTTGGCACTTCGCATTGAAGACTATTTCCTCAGCCATGTCCAAATCCGCAGACGCATCCACATACACATGGCAGTTGCCAACACCAGTCTCAATCACTGGCACTGTGGCGTTCTCCATCACATATCGTATGAGCCCAGCACCACCTCGGGGTATAAGCACATCAATGTATTGGTTCAAACGCATAAGGTGTTGTGCTGCAGCCCTCTCAGGCGTGTCGAGCAGTTGGACCGCTTCTGGCGGGACGCCAGCTTCTGCTATGGCTTGCTTTATGACATGCGTTAGAGCAATGTTTGATTGCAGTGCTTCTGAGCCACCCTTTAGCACAACACAGTTTCCAGCCTTAAGGCAAAGACCAGCCGAATCAACGGTCACATTTGGGCGCGCTTCGTAAATTATGCCGATGACACCAAGTGGCACCCTCACCTTCTGGATGACGAGACCGTTTGGACGCTTCCATCCTTCAATTATCTCGCCAACTGGATCTGGCAACGCTGCCACTTGCCTCATGCTCTCGCTCATAGCCTCAATTCTGGCTTCGTTTAGAAGAAGCCTGTCTATGAGTGCCTCGGAGAGCTTCTTCTTGCGAGCAGCTTCAATGTCCTCGCTGTTGCTTGAGAGGATATACTCACGCCTGTCAAGGAGAGCCTCCGCTATGTTAAGCAAAGCCCTGTTCTTCACATCCGTGGATAAGCTTGCAACGATTTGCGAGACCGCCTTCGCTTGCCTCGCTTTCTCTTCAACCATTTGCTCAATGCTCATGCTACTCGGCATAGCAGGCATTCACCCCCTACCTTCATGTTTGCATCTGGCGCTTCATCAGCATGCATTATTACACGAACCGAACATCAAACTATGACGAGGTTATCCCTGTGGATGACCTCATCCGATGGCTTGTAACCGAGGATTGACTCAATCTTGGAAGTATGCGCACCGGCGACCTTGCGCAACTCATCAGCACTGTATGCCACCATGCCCTTAGCGAACACCTCACCATCTTCGCCCACTAACGCAACCACATCACCAGCATCGAAATCCCCTTCAACACCGATAACGCCAGCAGGTAGAAGGCTTTTCCCGCCGCGCAAGATCTGCATCTTTGCGCCCTCGTTCACGATCACCCTCCCACGAGCCCTCGGTGCGTAGGCGAGCCAACGCTTCCTCGCTGGCAGACGACGCCTCGGAACAAAGAATGTCCCTATCGCCTCACCACGCAGTATCCGCTCAATGACATCTGGCTCACGACCATGAGCTATGACGAGCGGGATGCCACAATTCATAGCTATCTCCGCAGCTTGCAGTTTTGAAACCATGCCACCAGTCCCGAACTTTGATTTTCCACCCTCAGCTGACTTGCGCATCTGCTCTGTCACTTCCGTTACCAAATCCAACTTCTTTTCCTCACCATCCTCTGAGTGCATGTAAAACCCATCAACATCCGATAGCATGATAACCAAATCGGCGTCTATGACGAGTCCGACAAGTGCCGCGAGTTGGTCGTTGTCACCGAACTTTATCTCATCAGTAGCCACAGTGTCGTTTTCGTTCACGATCGGGAGGACACCCCACTCGAAAAGCTTTTGGAAGGTGTTTCTCGCATTCAGGAAGCGAGAGCGCACAGCTACATCTTCCCTTGTGAGCAACACCTGTGCTACATGCACCTTGTAGCGCCAAAACAGGTCACGATAGATTGCCATGAGTTGCACTTGCCCAACAGCTGCTGCAGCCTGCTTCTCAGATACGGTGTGCAGTTCAACCAACCCGATGTGAGATACGCCTGCCCTTATGGCTCCCGAACTGACGAGCGCTATGAGCTTGCCACCGTTTTTGGGCTTACCCTTACCATCGCGCATCAGCGAAGCTATTTGGCGTGCGAGGCTATCCATGTATTCAATGTCAAGCTCTTCACCGCCACCAGTCAGGACGCTTGTGCCAACCTTCACAACGAGGCGCTTAACCGATTGGAAGATACTCACCTCTCAATCCAGCCTTCTCACTCAGTTCGCTCAACTTGAAACACCTCCAAGCCATAGCTCATCAATCTCAAACTCCTTACCGTTAACCCTAACACGCTCCCCAACCGATGCGCCAACTGACTTTAGCAACCTACATACACCCAACCTCTCAAGCCTACGCAATGCTTCCATCCTCGCCTCACTGTTCCCCATGTCGAGCATCCTCACAACCCTTTCCACGCTATCACCGCTCAACTCATAAACACCTTCATCAACTTTGCGGATTGATGTTGGCTTCCGCCTCTTCAACGCATCTGGTATTATGAGTTTGCCATGCCACCTCTCGGTTTGCTTATATCGCTTTGGCAGGAGTTGCTTCAGCAGTTCAACAACACGATTCAAAAGTTGAGGTATGCCATCGCCTGTCAAGGCTGAGATGGGGAAGACTTCATACCCCATAGCTTCAAGCTTTGGCTTGCAAACACTTAACAGCGCCCCAGCTTGTGGCAGATCCATCTTGTTTGCGACAACTATTTGTGGTCGCTTTGCGAGCTCTGGGTTGAAAAGCTTTAGCTCCTCGTTCACGACTTCAAAATCCCTTATTGGGTCTCTTCCGTCCACGCCAGCCATGTCAAGCAGGTGTAGCAAAAGCTGACACCGCTCAACATGCCTCAAGAAGCTATGTCCCAAGCCTGCACCTTTATGCGCACCTTCAATCAAGCCAGGTATGTCAGCAACTACGAAACTGAAGTTGTCAACCTTGACAGTCCCCAAGTTCGGCACGAGCGTCGTGAACGGGTAGTCGGCAATCTTCGGCTTGGCAGCCGATATGCGAGATATGAGCGTTGACTTGCCCACATTCGGGTAGCCTATCAATCCGACATCGGCTAAAAGCTTTAACTCCAAACGCAGTCGTCTAACTTCGCCCTTGTCTCCAAACTCAGCAAACCTTGGAGCTTGCCTCACTGGGGTGGCAAAAGCGGAGTTGCCCCTCCCACCAATCCCACCTCGAGCTACGAGGACGCTCATGCCATCTTCATTCAGGTCGGCAAGCAATTCCCCACTTTGAGCATCGTAAACGAGCGTCCCGACCGGAACTTTTATGATGACATCTTCTCCATCCCTGCCCTTCCTCTTGCCTCCGCGACCATGCTCACCATCTTCTGCTTTATAGTAGCGGTTAAGCTGTAAGTCTACGAGTGTGCGCACACCCTCGTCAGCCTGAATTATCACATTTCCACCGCGCCCACCATCACCGCCATCTGGACCGCCCCTTGGGACGAATTTCTCACGCCTGAAGCTAACTGCACCGTTTCCACCGTCGCCAGCTTTGACGATTATCTCAGCCTCGTCAACGAAACGCATCGTTCAATACATCTCACGCATTAAGTGTGATTGCACATCCGCACAATCAAAGCCAGCGGTCACTCACACAGTCGTTTCATTCAAAGGGGGGTTAAGAAGGCGTGGCGTAAACGCTCACCCTCGTCTTGTTCTTACCAACTCGCTCAAACTTAACATAGCCATCAATGAGCGCAAAGAGGGTGTCATCGCTTCCCCAACCGACATTCACCCCTGGAAGTATCCTTGTGCCACGCTGGCGGACAAGCACCGAACCTGCTCTAACGAATTCACCACCAAACGCTTTTACGCCGAGCCTTTTTGAATTGCTATCACGACCGTTTCGAGTGCTCCCGCCACTCTTCTTATGCGCCATCGTCGCTCACCTCTCGCTCATGCGGGATGACGATGTCAATCACTTTAACCTTCGTTAGCCATTGCCTATGCCCATGCTTCCTTCTGTAGCGTTTCTTTGGGCGATACTTGAAGACGATTATTTTCCGCCCACGGTAATGGCTCAAAACTTGCATCACAACCTTTGCGCCCTCAACATATGGAGTGCCAACCCATGTTTTACCGTCCGCCTTAAGTAGCAAAACATTTTGCACTTCAAATGTTTCGCCCTCTGGCAGATCAACCTTATCAACCTCAATATCGATGTTCGGCTCAACATGATATTGTCTCCCAAACGCTTCAACTATAGCGCTGACGCCCACTTCAATCTCACCTCACAGTCACATTACGCAAGTCTGCCTCCGTCGCTTGCGCTCGCTTTCGTCACCTGCGATTAATTGCGCCTTCGATTTGGGGGCACGCTATCAAGTAGCATCATTGCGTTGTTTCAGAGCCTCTTAAAAGTATAGCGCACATGGCACATTAGGCGCTTGCATGAGGCTGAATAGCATCTGTGATTTTGTCGCAGTAAAATTTTGTGGGCGCTTCATGCTGGATCAAAAATGAGGGGGGTGATTGATAGCCATGCGCAAAACAACCATGAGCGCAAGAGAACGCTTCAAAGCAACGATGACATTCGGTGAACCTGACAGGGTCTTCTACATGCCACATTGGTTTTGGAGCACGACGATTGAGCGCTGGCACACCGAAGGGCTACCAAGAGATGTGCACATTGACGAATACTTCGGCTTCGACAGATACGAGGTTGTGCCGATCAACTTGGGCTTGCTACCACCGTTTGAGCCAGAGATTTACTACGAGGATGATGAGTATCGCATCTACAGGCGCGGTGACGGTCAGATAGTTAAGGAGTTTAAGCGTCGTCCCGAAGGGAGTATGCCCCAATGGCTTGATTACGCTCTGAAGAGCGAAGAGGACTGGGAAAGATATTTCAAGCCACGCCTCAACCCAAACTCACCAGCACGCTACCCGCTTTGGTGGGATGATTATGTTCGCTCCGTCAGGGACAGGGATTATCCCCTCGGGATACACCTCGGCTCATATTACGGCTGGCTGAGGAACTGGATGGGAGTTGAGAACTTGAGCTACATGATGTATGACAACCCGCAACTCGTCGAAGAGATGTGCAACTACTTAGCTGACTTCGTGATAAAGACGGTTGAGAGAGCACTTGAGGAGGTTAGACCGGACTTTGCGCTCATGTGGGAAGATATGGCTATGAAGTCTGGTCCGCTCTGCTCACCCGAACACTTCCGCAGGTTCATGCTCCCGTGCTACAAGAAGGTGACAAGCTTCGCACGCTCCTATGGCGTTGAGATAGTTTTGCTTGACAGCGATGGGCATGTTGACCCTCTCATACCACTTTGGCTTGAGGGCGGTGTGACGGGAGTCTACCCGTTTGAGAGAGCTGCGGGCGAAGATATAGTCGCACTTAGAAAGCAGTATGGGAAGAGGTTGGTCATCATAGGTGGCGTTGATAAGCGTGTGCTCGCAAGGAGCGAAGAGGAAATAAAACACCACCTGCTTGAAGAGCTACAGTTGCCATGGATGCTCTCAGAAGGTGGCTATGTGCCATTCGTTGATCATGCAGTCCCACCAGATGTGCCTTTGAAGAATTTCCAGTTCTACTGGGACTTGGTGAGGAAGATCGCTGAGGGTGAGCTTGCATGAAGCGCTCTTGAAACTGTGCAATTGGAGGTGATGAGTTGATGGGTAGCAAGGATAAATTCATAGGCGTGCTCAGGTTTGAGGAGGCTGGGACGCTCTCACTGCCGACATTGTTCTGGCAGATACACGGAGAGACGATAAGGAGGTGGCAAAGGGAAGGGTTGCCTAAAGATGTGCATGTCGTTGCGCACCTTGGGCTTGAGCGTGTTGAGCTTATGCCGATCAACATCGGCACACTGCCACACTACGAGAGGGGAAAGCTCGAGGAAATCGAGGAATGGCGCCTCAGCATGGACAGGGAGTTCAAAGCTACAATAGGCAAGGAGATCGAGGTCGTTGAGGAACAACCGCCGATAAGGGAGAAGAAGGATTGGGAGTGGTTCAAGACTTTGCTAAATCCACACTCGCCAGCACGCTACCCACGCTTCTGGGAGCATTACAAAAAGGTTGTCTCAGAGAGGACTTACGCTCTCGGCATATACGCTGGCTCACCGCTTAGCTGGGTTGCTGAGTGGCTTGGCATCAGGGGCTTCTGCAGGGCATTGAACGAAGACAAACAATGGCTCACGGAAATGATCGAGTGGCTGACTGACTTCGTCATCGAGACAACGAGAAAGGCGCTTATCGATGTCAAGGTTGATTTCGCCATGCTAAGTGAGGGCAGAGCTTACAAGCTTCTCTCAGCAGTTGGCGATGAGGTGATAACCTCGCTTACGAAGAAGCCTTATGAGCGCCTTGTAGGGCATTTAAGGGAGCACGGCATTGAGTTGATCATAATGCACGCTGTTGGGAATGTTGAGCCACTTTTACCAACATGGCTTGATGTGGGCATAAACGCCATATCGCCAATACAGGTGACATCGGGGATGGATGTCATTTCGCTGCGCAGGCGCTATGGCAAAAGCTTGGCGCTCATCGGCGGGATAGATAGGGAAGCACTCTCTTGGAGCAAAAGGGATGTCACAGAGGAAGTGATGCACAAAGTCCCTCAACTGCTCGAGGAAGGCGGATACATACCAGCACCAGATGGTGTTGTGAATGCGAACATACCATGGGAGAACATGCGCTACTGCCTACAGCTTCTGCGCAGTATAGCTCAAGTTTGAGCCACACTGGTAACAAGAGGTGTTCAAAAGGATGTGAAGTTGCTCCAGTTCGGAGCTGGAAACATCGGGCGAGGCTTCATAGGGCAAATATTTTCTCACGCTGGCTATGAGGTTGTCTTCGTGGAGATCAACGAAGAACTCATCAAGCTCATCAACGAGCGCCGTTGCTACAAAGTTGAAGTGCGAGACGAGGAGCGGAAGATAATTCTGGTTGAAGGTGTTAGGGCGATACACATCAACGATGTGGATTCGGTTGTCCGTGAGCTTTGCGAATGTGATGTAGCCTCAACAGCTGTCGGCGTATCAGCGTTGCCATCGCTCTACCCAGTTATAGCCCTCGGATTGCTTAAACGCTGGGAAAGTGGCGGAAAGCCGCTTGACATAATCATATGTGAGAACTTGCGCAACGCCTCATCACACTTCAAGGAAGGCTTGCTGAAGTATCTGCCGAGTGACTTCCCGATAGATGACTTTGTTGGGCTCGTCGAAACGAGCATCGGAAGGATGATCCCGATAATGCCAGAGGAAGTGAGGCGTGAAGACCCGTTGCTCATTTACGCTGAGGCATACGACACGCTCATTGTTGATGGGCTCGCCTTCAAAAACGAGCTCCCAAAAGTCCCACAGATCGATCCGAAGAAAAACATCAAAGCGTATGTTGATAGGAAGCTCTTCATCCACAACCTCGGGCATAGCGCGGTTGCCTACATGGCTTATGTAACGGACGCAAGCATAAAACACATCTGGAAGGCTATGGAGAACGATGAGATAAGGTCGGTGGCAAAGGAGGCGATGTGGGAGTCAGCGCTTTCACTCATCCGTGAATATCCGCAGGAGTTTGACGAAGAGAACCAACGCCAGCACATAGATGACCTGTTGCGCAGGTTCTCGAACAAGTATCTTGGCGATACCGTTTACAGGGTCGGAAGGGACATACAAAGGAAGATCGGAAGGGATGAAAGGATCGTTGGCGCCATCCTCCTTGACCTTAGGCACAATGTTGAACCGATGGCTACGGCAAAGGTTTTGGCTTCAGCGTTGCTCTTCCGTGCAACCGATGATGAAGGGAAGATGTATCCGAAGGATGAGGAGTTCGTGCGCAAGTGGTATCCAAAAGGCGTTGAAGAAATTCTAACCGAGCTATGTGGGTTAGATGAAAACGACATCGCTCAAAGGCGCATCATTGAGCGCGTGCGCAACCTGCACGATAAACTTGTCAGGCGTTAGCATTTAACACCTCTTCCACATGAGAAACGAAATCATGCCACCGGAGGCGATAAGGGCATGAGGTCAAATAGTAACCTTTTGCTGTTTGGGCTTGTTGTTGGCTTGACAGCATTTGCATTGGCTAAATTCTCCAGAAACGCGAGAGCGTCATCAAATCTTGTGACTTTAGAAAACAGTTTCGCAAGGCTTTCGTTGGACGAGTTAGGGAATGTGGTCTCAATCTTTGACAAATCTTCAAAGGCTGAACTTTGCGCTGACAAAAGACCGTTTGCGGTGCTCGTCAAAGATGGCAAATCCTTTCCACCTTCCGCTTGCTCATTTTCCAAGACCCGCAACGGCGGTAAACTCCTCTTTCGCTTCGCCGACGCTAACGCAAGTGTAGCCATTGATGTCAGTGTAAAGCAGCGTTACTTCGTCTTCAAAGTAGCGGAAGTGAGTGGGAGCAACATCAGCGAAATCGTTTTCGCCCAAATTTATGTAAAGCAGGCTAAAAATGTCAGCCACATGGTCGGGATGGTGGGCGATGAGCAATTCAGTTTTTGTATGAGAGCGCTTAACCTTCAGACCAATGTAAGGGTTGGCGGGAAGCCAGCGACCTTGGCAGCGATTTGCTATTCAAATTACGGCTTCAAAGGCGCTGGTGTTGCGTTGGTTGCTTCTCCAACGAACCGACTGCGGGATGTATTGAAGGAAGTTGTGAAGAACGAAGGCATACTTCACACTCCCTTAGGTGGTCCGTTTGCGCTTGATGCAAAAGAGAACAGGCTTTCCTATGTTTTCGCAACCGTTTCAGAGGGCAATGTTGACGAATGGATTTCACTCGCCAAGAAGTCAGGGCTTTCCACCATTCACTTCATCGGTTGGGAGAAATCTTATGGGCATTACGAGCCGAGGAACGACCTGTTTCCCAATGGCTTACTCGGGATGAAAAGGGTTGTGGAGAAAATTCACGCTGCGGGCTTGAAGGCAGGTCTCCATATCCTTACTGCTTTTATCTCGCCCCATGACCCGTATGTGACGCCAATCCCTGATAAAAGGCTTGCGAAGCGAAAAACTTTCACCCTCGCCAAACCGATCAGCGAAAAGGACGAGGTCATCTTCGTCAACGAGAAACCAGAAGACATGGATGTGATATGGGCTTATGCGAGTAGAGGGAATGTGCTCCAAATTGACAACGAACTCGTGCAATATTCTGGTTACTCTCAAGAGCCGCCATATCGCTTCTTCGGTTGCAAGCGTGGAGCGTTTGGGACTAAAGCGTCAGCCCACGAAGCAGGAACAAAGGTCCACTACCTTTACTCCTACTACGGCGCATTTTACCCTGACGAGAATTCAACCCTTCTTGACGAGATAGCCGACAGGATTGCGAATGTCGTGAACGAGTGCGGGTTCGACATGATTTATCAAGATGGCGCTGAAGCGACTCCGGGAGGGTGGTATGGTGTTGCGAAGATGAGGGCTGCAATTGTGAAAAGGCTCAAAAGACCTGTGCGTGTTGAAGCGAGCGAATGGGGATACCACTCTTGGACATTCCATTCGTGCATCGGTGCTTGGGATCATCCCTGTTGGGGTCTGAAGCGGTTCGTTGACATTCATTGCAGCGAACTGGAAACATACAGGCGAATCCATCTTCTCCCTGGGCAACTTGGGTGGTGGGTGATACTCGGACCAACTCCAGATTACGATGCCGAAACGCCAGATGAGATGGAGTATCTCCTATGCAAAGCGCTGGGCTACGATGCACCAATTTCACTGCAGGGCGTCAGTGTCGGTGGGCGTCCATGGAATGCCCGCCAAGATGAGTATCTGGCTATGATTGGGAAGTATGAGAGGCTTAGGCTCGCTAACTACCTCTCGGAAGCAATTAAGTCCGAGTTGCGGAAACCTGGGAAAGAGTTCAGGCTTGTCCAAGCGAAAGACAAAACCTGGCAGTTCCTCCCGACCCAATACATCAGGCATAAGGTGACAGGGCTTGAGGATGGAAGCAACAAGTGGGTCATTGACAACCAATTTGAGCCACAACCTCTTGAAGTCAGGATCAAAGCACTTTACGCTGCGATGCCTTACGACAGTCCAGACGGTATCGTAATTGCCGACTTCACGAGAGATGGAGAGTTCAAAGTGACTGGCTCGGCGCAAGGAGTTAAGTGCGGGTTCACGCTAACAAAAGAACAGGTTAAAGTTGGCAACGCAAGTGGGCTCTTCTTTGCCCAAAACGAAGGTGCACAGCCGAAAGGTTCGTGGGCACGAATTACCAAGTCTTTCTCGCCACCGATTGACTTGAGCAAGCAAGGTGCGATCGCTTTGTGGATTTACGGTGACGGCAAAGGCGAGATACTCAACTTCCAACTCAGGGACTTGCCACAGTATTATCACGGCACTTACAGCGACCACTATGTTGATGTGAACTTCGTCGGTTGGAGGTATTTTGAGTTGCTGCTCCGTGAAAGGGACGCCGAGAGATATGTGGACTACGCTTGGCCGTATGCGGGAGTTTACCAGATTTTCCGCACACCACTCGTTAAGCATGCAATCTGCGAACTGAACATTTACCTCAACAACATCCCACAGGGCGAAGAAGCAAGGTGCTACATTTCACCGATAAGAGCAGTGCCGATTGCGAAGGTTAAGTTGTCGAACCTGAGCATATCGGTCAATGGGAAGAGAATCGTTTTTCCCGTCACCCTTGAAAGTGGGCAATCAATTGAGTTCAAGCCACCGTCTGATTGCAAGGTTTACGATGAGCGTGGCGAATTGATTGCGACGCTAAAGCCGATTGGAGAGACACCGACAATTACTCGTGGTAGGAACTTCGTCGCATTTGATTGCGAACCCACAAAAGGCTTTTCCGCTCGTGCTGAAGTGACGGTTGTCCTCACAGGCAAACCACTGGTTGATAAAAAGCGTCAAAGGTGATGGGTTGTTGAAAAAGCCTTCGCTGAGCCATTGCGCACAGGCTAAGTATCGCGTGTTTAAACCCTGAGTTGGGGGTGAGCATCATGAGGAGCGACGAAATGCGTGTCAGCAGAAGGAAGTTCATCGCCACCGTTGCAGGCACTGCTGGTGTTTGGATGCTGAGATGCATGCGAGATAGCGAAGTCTTCTCTGCGCCAAAACAGCCACCGAACATCTTGTTCATCGCTGTTGACGATTTAGGCTACGCTGAACTTGGTGTCCAAGGCTGTAAAGACATTCCGACACCGAACATTGACTCCATTGCCCAAAACGGAATTCGCTTCACCAACGGCTATGTCTCGTGCCCAGTTTGTGCGCCGACACGAGCTGGGTGGCTGACGGGCAAGTATCAACAGCGGTTTGGCTTTGAGTTCAACCCAGGTGGCGCCCCACAGGAAGAATTTGGTCTGCCGACAACTGAATTGACGATTGCCGAGAGGCTTAAAAAGTTGGGCTACGCAACGGGATGCTTCGGCAAGTGGCATCTTGGCTTCAAAAAAGAGCTTCACCCGATGAACCGTGGCTTCGATGAGTTTTATGGCTTCCTTGGAGGCGCTCACCCATACCTTCCAACCTCAGGTGCAAAGCGCTTCGGCATCTTGCGTGGCTTTGAGCCAGTAACTAAATTTGAGTTCACGACGATGGACTTCGCAAAGGAGGCGCTCTCTTTCATTGAGCGCCACCGCAACCAGCCGTTCTTCGTCTACCTTGCGTTTAATGCAGTCCACGCACCACTGCAAGCGCCAGAAGAATACATCGCCAAGTTCAAACACATCACCAACCCAACTCGGCAGATATTCGCTGCAATGCTTTCTGCGTTAGATGATGCAGTCGGGATGGTGCTTGCCAAGCTAAGGGAGTTGAAGCTTGAAGAAAACACGCTCATCTTCTTCATCAGCGATAACGGTGGTCCAACGAGGCAGACGAGTTCACGCAATGACCCACTTAGGGGCTTCAAAGGGCAAGTGCTTGAAGGTGGAATACGAGTTCCATTCTTGATGCAATGGAAAGGACATTTGCCCGCTGGCAAAGTTTATGAGCACCCTGTGATTGCTCTTGACATTTGCCCTACAATCCTCGCAGCCGTCGGTGCGGAAATACCGAAGGAATTGAACGGGGTCAACCTACTGCCCTACTTGACAGGTGAAGCGAAAGGAGAACCCCATACAGCGCTCTTTTGGAGATATGGTAGGCAGTGGGCAGTTAGAGCTGGCGATTTCAAACTCGTCTGTTGCCCGCAGGAGTTTGGCTCCGAAGAACCGCAACTGTTCAACCTCGCAGAGGACATCGGCGAGAAAACAAACCTCGCACCAAAGATGCCTCAGAAGGTCGAAGAGCTGAAAGCAATGTATGATGAATGGAACGCTAAAAACATCCCACCAAAGTGGGGCGGGGCAAGACAAAAGTTGCAGCAACAGCGTCCCTTCCGTCTCCCACGCCCTCAACGCAAAGGTGGGGCAAGACAAAAGTTGCAACAACAGCTAAGGCGAATACCTCGTAGAGCAAAATAGCATGAGCGAATGGTTGAAAAAAGTTGCAACTTAGAACAAGCCAAGTTTTAAGACACGATGAAGAGGATGACTTCGTCTGCCTACAATCACAAGATGCCTTTCATGCCAACCATTGGGTCATCCATCACAAGTGTCAAGGACAAAACCGTTTGTCCGAACTTCTTCGGCTGACTTGTGAAGCACTTCACGAGCTCGGTCAACAACTTCATGTGAGGCGTGAGTGAGAACTTCAATCGCAAAACTGATGGCGTCCTTTTTGTCCCAACCCAGCAAAACCCGTGACAGCACCTCTCTCTCATCCTGCGGAGTTCTGGAACACACAATTCGCCACCTCACTTGACCAACCTAATGCTGTCAACTTCAACCAGCACATCGGGTTGAGTGCAGGGGTCAAGGCGCAGTCGGGCAATGATGCCGCGCCAGCGACGGTTTTCATGAACGGGCAAACGATACTCGTGCCACTGCCCGTCTATGCTCACTTCAAATCGAACGCTCGTTGCCTCGCTTTCAGGAATTGTCGTCGTCCGCCAGAAAAGTTGTCCCATGTCTTTGGCGGGACGAGGTTCAGGGGACGAGGGGCGAGGCAATTTTGTCAAGCGCATTCGGATGACGACGAAGGGATACTCACTTGCCCGAAGCCTAACTGGCGGACCGAAGAAGGCAGGGTCGTTGCCTGTCGTCTTTGCCTTCAAGCATCCATCCGCTACTTGCACTTCAGCCATCTGCATCCAATTCGCCCAACCCTCATCGTCCCGCTCAAACTCCCAAGCGTTTTTGTCCAAAGGCAACCGTTCAACTTCCTTGAGTGGCAACCCGACATCAACGGGCGCGAGGTCAAGGTGCTCTTTGGGAGCGTCAGTGAAAACTTCGCGGATTGCGTCAAGGTAACTAAAGCCAAATTCGGCGTGAGGCTCAATGTAACTCCCTTCGCCCCACTCGTTCCACGCCTCAACGATAGCGATAGGCAACGCTTTACCCTGCGGCACGAACTTGTCCAAAAACTCTTTCGCGTCCTGCAAGTGTTTTCGGAAGTTTTGAGGGTTTCGCCCGAAGCGAACTAAAGCGGTTTCGCCGTGCCAGGGTCGGCTATCCCAACCGCCGCTTATGGGCACAATCAGCGGAATTGGGCTTTGTTCGGCAATCTGCTCCCAGTTTCGCCGATAGGCATCAATGAGCAAATCAAAGGATGCCCACCTTTCGCCCGGCTTCATGCCGAGCGCCGGCCAGTTGTATGCCGAAACTGCATCGTAGCCTTCCCTCGCCGCCGTTTGGGCTTGACTCGCATTAGCGACGCAAGCAACGAGATAAAGCCCTTTCAAGCCATGATTGACGCACTCTTGCCTCATCGCCTCAAACGCCTTCCGAACGCCTTCGCTGCCCATGTCTTCGGTGAGACGGCGGGGGCTGAAAATGATGACGACGGGTTTGCCGTCAATGGTGAAGTATTCGGGCAATCGGAAGTAGTGCTCAATCCAAAAGCGGGTGACGGCGATGCAATCTTCAAACGACGAAGTTTTCGGGGCGTTGTGGTTTGCCCAGAGCAAGCAGAATTTGAGCAAGTGCCGATAACGGGCTTTCATGTAGCCGTCGTGCAAAGCGTGTTCAAGCCAACGAGCACCGCGCTCCCAATACCAGTCGTAGGCGAAGAAAGTGATGCCGTGCTCAACAGCCCACTTGATGTGCCAATCGGCAACTTCTGGATCGCCCTCGCGATACCAACCCAAAACGGGCTTGCGTTCGGGGAAGGGCAAAATGGGAAGCCACTGGCTCCAAGTTTTCCAGCCGGGGAAGTAGTAAACGCCGACCTCATACTTGCCGCGAACGGGTTTCGGTTCGGGCACATATTCGCTCTTCAAAGCCAATCGCCTCGGCGGAATGTCAAGGGCTAATCTCGCTGTCACTGGCTTTGCGTTCTCGGCTGAAACGGTCACGGTGGCGATGCCCTTCGTCGGCTTGCGAGCCACAATCTTCCAACGCAATTCCAATTCCTCGCCAAACTCAAGTTGGGTGCTGGGTTGAGCGCCAAGTGGAGAAGCAAGGATTTCAACCCCTGTTGGCAACTTCAAGGTCGCAGTCAAGTTGCGTGCTGGTTCACCACCGATGTGGCGGACAAAGGCGACTAACTCTGTCGGCACGCCTGCACGAGGCGTTGCGTCGTCCAAAGCAAACGAAGCGATTTGAAGGGTCGCCGCTCCTTTGGGTGCTTCAGTGACTTGAACGGAGCGCAGGAAAACCTTAGTTCCGACGGCGTTGGTCGGTCTCACACCTATGGCTATGATTCGCCCCTGCCATTCGGGCGATGCCATCATGTCAAGGGTGTAAGTTCGTTCCCTGCCGTCAGCGGTGATGGGAAAGGAACGGCTGTGCAAGCCATGCAACTTTTCGCTGGCGAAAAACAAAGTGGCGTGAGTTCCGACTGTCGCCGACATTTGAACGGAAACGAAAGGCTGTTGGTCGGCATCTGCGGAAACGGGCGAGATCAGGAAAGCATCTGGCGATTCCAGCGTTACAAACCAACCTTCCTTCCCTCGCTCAACCTTCACATCGCCGAAAGCCAGCCATTCCGCCACTCGCCCTTCGCCCTTCGTTACTCGTTCCACTTCCAACTCAACGATGCGGATGAAGTCAATTTCAAAGTTTGCGCCACCGAAAGGGTCAAACCTGAAGCGGATGATTTTGCCTTCGGGGTGCCAGAAGGGGAGAATTCGGTAAGTTCGCCACTTGCCGTCTCCGACAACCCAAAAAGAAGTTCGCTTGTGCGGGCGGAAACCTTCGTAAGGTGGCTCAGTCGTGTTGCTCCAAAAGAATTCAGCCATCCCGTCGCTCGTCGCCCTCATGCGAATTTCAATGACATGCCAAGGGGACGCAGGGATTTCAAAAGGTGCACGAAGGTAAAGGATTGGGTCGTCGCCGACGGTTCGGAAGGACAAAACTCCGTTGGCTACTTTGATGTCGGTGATTTGTGCGTTGGGCTGCCACCCTTGCAAATCGCCCGCCTTGTCAAAATTCCACTCGGCGACGACTTTCGTTTGCTTTGTCTCAGGCTGTTCGCCTCCAGCCCACTGGCTCAAAATTCCCGCCACTGCAAGGCAAGCAACGACAAACAGCACAAACGCAATTTGCCTTTCCATCACCTTCAACCTCCTTTCCGCAAGTTCAACGGTGCTGGCTCTAACTGCGCTTCCCACTCTGCCAGCAACTTCCTCAAGTCAGCGACGACATCGGCATAGCGACCCTCCAGCGCTAAATTACGCATTTCGCCTTTGTCGTTGCGCATGTCAAACAATTGGTCGGTCTGGTCACCCTTGTAGGTGATGAGTTTCCATTCGGGCGTTCTCACCATCCGCCCTGTGATATCAACTTCGCAAACCAAAAACTCACGCCACAAAACATCTTTGCCTTCAAGCAACGGTCGCAAACTTCGCCCTCGGCACTTTGGTGGCGGTTCTATCCCTGCCAAGTCGCACAAAGTCGGCGCCAAGTCAACACTGCTGACCAAATGCTTGTCGTCAATCACGCCTTCAGGGAAATGACCTTTCCACGAGACGATGAAGGGCACCCTCGCTGCCTCCTCGTAAAAGTAGGCTTTCTGCCATAACTTGTGTGCGCCCATGCCGTCGCCGTGATCTGACGAGAAGATGACAACCGTGTTTTCGGCGAGCCCTGAATCTTCCAAAGCATCCAGCACTCGCCCAACCTGAGCGTCCACCATCTCAACATGGCGGTAGTAAATCCAGCGGTAGTAGCGCCACTGCCACTCGCTCCATTGCGAAAACTGCTCCCAGCGCCAACCACGACGCCATCTCTTTTGGAAGGTCTCAGGTTCTCTCGGGTCAAAGTTCAAGTTTTCAATCGGCGGCAAATCGTCGGCGATTTCAGGGAACGGGATTTTGTCAAGTGGCTTCTGGTGGGCAAAGCACCAATAGCAAATGTCGTGAGGCTGAAGGAAACCAACGGAAAGGAAGAAAGGCTTATCGCTTCGGTAGTTGAGCAGGAAATTAACGGCAGCACGGGCAATTGCTCCATCGCCTTGTTGACCGGAAAAGTGACCAACAGGGATGACAGTGAAACTTTTGGTGACATTTCGTCTTGGGATGTGCCACTTGCCGACATAAACCGCCTCGTAGCCTCTCGCCCGAAACCATTGACCCAAGTCGGGAATTCCCTCAAGGATTGGGACATCGTTGACCACCACGCCCGTTTCCGAAGGCATGCGACCTGTATACCAAGCCGACCTCGCAGGACAACAAACGGGATTGGTTGAGTAGGAGAGCCTGAAGGAAACGCCTTGAGCAACGAGCCTGTCAATGTTCGGAGTTCGGATGTATTGGCATCCGTGTGCCGACATGGCATCGCAAAACATTTGGTCAACATGGATGAAAAGCAGGTTCGGTTGTCGGCGACGCTGAACCGCCACAGAACTGTATCGGCTATGCATCGCCATCGCCACCCCCAAAGCACCCGCCCGCAAAAATTCCCGCCTGCTCATCCTTTGGCTCATCTCCTTTCACCTCCCAAGAGTGAGTCCACCTGCTAAGGTGGGAAGAAGGTCATCAGTTCCGTGACGAACAACTCATGCCCTCGGTCGTCAGGGTGATTGATGCCATTGTAGAGCAAGGTGATGTAAGGCAAGCCCTCCAATTCCAAATGCTCCCACCTTCGTGAGACATCCGCCAACGCAACCCCTTTCTCGGCGGCAACTTCACGAAGCACTTGAATGAACGGGCGTGTCTCTTTACCACGGGGATGCTCATGCTTCATCCACGGTGGCATCACGAAATGCGGTGTTATCAAAATCACCTCAGCACCAGTGGCAAGGATTTGGTCTATGGCACTTCGGTGACAGCGACGCACTTCCTCAACAGGCAATCTCATGTCGTTGACGAACTCTACAACCACAAGGTCGGGGCGATAAGCGAGAACCTCTTTCTGCAAGTTTGGTAGCCTCTGGCTTATGTCTGTCCCACCAACCCCTGCGTTCACCAAAGAGATTTGAGCCTTCGGGAAGCGCTCTCTCAGCCTCGTCACGAACAATTGCGGGAAAGCAAGTTCTGGTTTTGAAGCGTCGCCTCCAACAGTAACGCTGTCTCCCCAAGCGACGATAACGACTTTATCGCCCTTCCTCAACTTCTCCAGCGTCTTTGCGACGAAACGACTGCGGCGTTTCAGTTCCTCTTCGTCCGGCTCTCGGAAAGGTTGCCCGATGACGAAAACTTGCCCGTCAGGCAAGATGACCAAAGTGTCCAAGCGCATAAGGCTGTAGCGGTAACTCACCAAGACATCAGTTTCTGCCCCTATTCGTCCCCCTTCTATGCGTCCAAGCATCGCCCAAGTCGGGTCAAGCAGGTAATCCTTGCCTTCTTCAAGGACTGTGCCATCGGGCAAACGGACGACGACGGAATTGGGAACAAGGCAATTAGGGAGTGGGGTGAGTCTTGAGATGCATCCGCGCAGTGGTGTGCCTCTCGCCCATCCTTGTGGCTTTTCAGCCTTCAAGCGATAAACCTCATCCTGCACTATCACCTCGCCAGCAGGTGGCACGGTGAAAGTTACGGCTTCCTTCACTTTTGCTTCTCGCCCGCCCCAAGAAGCCAAGCCGGGCAGAACTGTCACTTGGTTTCCCTTGACTTTGATCTCCAAACCTTTGACGACGGCAGGGTTGATGCCTGCTGTCTCCACGACGAACTCAGGGAATGCTGTAACGGTCAGTGCCAAAGTCACAAGCCCAATCAACTTTGTGCACCTCCTTTGGTCGGGAACGCTGATTTAGCGGTTGGGTCGTAAAGGTAGGCGCGCATACCACTGTAGGCGAGAACTAAGCGGTGGTTTTCGTCAAGGCAATAAGTCCAAGGCAAAACGCCACTGCCAAACTGGACGAAGCGACGCCAGCGAAACTTTCGCCCATCAACTTCCACATCCAAAGGTTCGCTCGCAAAGATGCGGTGCTCCGTTCGCAAAAACTCCAAGTCCTCAAGCAAGGCAAACTCAAGCAGCGGTTTAGGTTCTGGACGAACAAGTTGCCCGCCCAACTTTTGCGAGAGCCTTTGAACGAGGTCAAAAATTGCCCAATCGCAAGTGATTGGTGACGGTGCTTTGATCTTTCGTTCCCGACCAGCGTAGCGAAGGACAAGCCCACCCTTTGTTGCTTCACCACTCAACTCCAACCTCGTTCCCTCAATGGGTTCGCCTTTCGGCGTCAGTTGCATTGAAACTCGTTTGAAACGAAGCAGGGAAGAAGCCTCGTCGGCGCAAAGGATTTCCGCTTCCATGTAGTCAAAGGAGCGGGCATGGGCTTCAAGGAATTGATGGGCAATGAACCGAACTTGCAGGTTGAATTTGCCGTCAGGTTGAATTTTGCGGGACAAAACCAGCGCACCTGCGGGATGACAACGCCAGTTGTGATACTGAGGCGCATCCAAGATACCGATGAGGAAGAGGCGATAAACCCCTTCCCACTCGCCATCGGGTTGAAACGCACCTTCAGGCGCACGAAAGTCCTTGAGAAGCAACGACAGAAAACCGTCAGGTTCAGGCGGAACGATTTTCGCTTGCCCTGCCACCTTCATCACCCCCCAAATTCCCAAGCCTTGAAACAGTCGTTTGGAAGGGCGAACCTCTCGGTGAGCCCAAATCATCCTCCGTGTCTCATCCATTGGCTCGGCAGGAGCTCACCTCCCTGATTTCCGCCGACTAAAGTCGGCGCTCATGTTCTTCCGTCATCAACTACGGACTAAAGTCCGTAGCATGGTTTGTTTTGGTTGCGTCACCAAACTACGGGTTGAAACCCATAGCATGGAATTTCATGTTTTTGCGCCATCAGCCAATGCATTTCATGCCACTGGCTTTAGCCAGTGGTTGATGACGAACTTTCCTGAGCGCCGAATTCACTCGGCGAAAAATTGGAGGGCACGGTTCCTGCCGTGCCGAAATTTTTTGGTCGGGCAGAAGCCCGAACATTCAAAAACTGTCATTTCACCATTCGCTAATCGCCAGTCGCCATTCGCCGCCGTTTTTTCACCTATTTGAGGTGCTAATGACTTGTGCTGGGATGATGCTTGGACGCCCCATCCCGTAGTATTCAAATC
>Ga0080004_1109933_pt1 | contig 62220 bp, 71 predicted proteins | sample WasSprMetagenome_FD_69207 | JGI IMG/M metagenome (GOLD analysis project Ga0080004, IMG submission 69207) | Sulfidic aquatic microbial communities from Washburn Spring, Yellowstone National Park, USA - WS (SPADES assembly) (version 2) | ecosystem: Environmental > Aquatic > Thermal springs > Hot...
GTCTTAGGGGGGGGGCTAGGGGTCCCCTGTACCGTAAACCCTCTATATGACGGGCCGAAAGCTGAGGCTGAGGCGCCCGTGGCCACTCATAACCCCACTTCCGAAGCCGTGACTACCCGTCCCTTGGGGCTGGCGGTCGCTGGGCGGCTTCCGTAGGGAAGCCCGTTCCGGCGTTTGCCAGGTGAACCCGGCTAGGCCCGGGAGGGAGCAACCTAAGCCTGGACGTTCGGCGCTCAAGGGGGTGCGGGTACGAGTGTAGGGTTTGGGGGAGTGGGCGGATTCTGGGCGTCGAACCTCAGTGACCCACCGCCGCCTTTAACCCCTTATATATGTGAAGATAATTTTGACTCGTGTGGAGAGGTGCTGTTTGGGTTTAAGCGAGAAATTTTTGTGGGGTGTTTCTGAGAGCGGTTTTCAGTTTGAGATGGGCGACCCCTCTGGCAAAGGTGTGGACGCTAATACTGACTGGTATGTTTGGGTGCATAACGCTGAAAACATAAAATTGGGCGTAGTTAGCGGCGACCTTCCAGAAAACGGCATAAACTATTGGAACTTGTACACGAAAGACCATGAAGCTGCGAAAAGGCTTGGACTAAACGCGTATCGAATTGGCATAGAATGGAGTAGGATTTTCCCAAAAAGCACAGTTGCAGTTCGGGTTGGGGTTGAGCGGTCTTCTGACGGCAATATATCAAAAATAGACGTGGATGACAAAGCCCGTGAGGAGCTTGGTAAATTGGCAGATAAAGAGGCGTTAAACCATTACAGGAGCATTATAGAGGATTTGCGAACCAAGGATTTCAAAGTTTTTGTTTGTCTAAACCATTTCACGCTCCCACTGTGACTTCATGACCCAATAACTGTGAGGGCCACAAGGCTAAGGCGAAGACCAAAAGGGTGGCTTGACGAATCAGCCATAATCGAGTTTACAAAGTATGCCGCTTTTATGGCTTGGAGTTTAGGCGACATGGTTGACAATTGGGCAACTTTCAACGAGCCTATGGCTGTATGCGAGGCTGGCTACATGATGGGGCGGTCTGGCTTTCCGCCTGGCGTCAAAAGTTTCATGGCTGCCAAGAAAGCTGCAAAAAACATGGTTTTGGCGCATGTCCAAGCCTATGACGCCATTAAAAGGTGGGACACTGTAAAGGCTGACGATGATAGCCCAAGTTCAGCCTTTGTTGGGCTTATACACAATGTTATTCCAGCTTATCCACTTAGGGAAGGCGAAAAGGTTGATGTTGAAGCTGCACGTTTTATGGACAACCTGCACAACCAATTTTTCCCACGAGCTGTTGCGGACGGGTGGATTGACGAAAACCTCAATGGCGTAAAAGAGAAAAATGAGGTGAAAGGCTACCTAGCTAATCATCTAGACTGGCTTGGCGTAAACTATTACACGCGGTTTGTTATTAAGGGGAAAAGAAACTTGTTAGCTAAATTGTTCACTGGGATTCCAGCTGTTCCGGAAATTGTGCCAAATTATGGGTTTGGATGTCAGCCCAACAGCCAGTCAGCCGATGGCAGACCTGCATCAGACATGGGATGGGAAATCTACCCAGAAGGAATGCTTGACGCCTTAAAATCTATGGCTAAATTCGCCAAGCCCATTTACATAACTGAGAACGGAATAGCCGACGCTGAAGGCGAGCTCCGACCAAAATTTCTAGAAGACCACATTGCAGTTTTGGAAAAAGCCATGGAAGAGGAGAAAATAGACATTAGAGGCTATTTCCACTGGGCTTTAACAGACAATTATGAGTGGGCAAGAGGCTTTAAAATGAAGTTCGGCTTGTTCGCCGTAGACCTTCAAACAAAAAAGCGGAAGAAACGGAAAAGTGCAGAAACCTACCAGCGAATAATCATGGAAGGCATCAATTAATAATTGGAAAATTTAGAGGGGGCTGTCAACTATTGTTTTTTGGCAAGCCAAATCATGTTCGAAAACGCTAAATCTTAACAGGTAAACTTTAATGTCAGCTGGAGCTTGTAGAAATGCCCCACAACGAACTTCGCAAAGACTACCTTCTTAACAGATGGGTTGTAATTGCCACAGAACGAGGACGCAGACCAACAGACTTCGCGAAAAAAGAAAAGCCGCTAGCCAAAACAAGTGTTTGCCCCTTCTGCCCGGGAAACGAGCACATGACCCCGCCTGCGCTGCTTGTCTACATAGAATCCCAAGGGAAAATTGAAAAGGCAAAAGACCAGGAAGGTTTTAGGCATAAAAACTGGCTTATCCGCTGTTTCCCAAACCTTTTCCCAGCCTTTAACCCGCCACAGCAAACATCAAACAGAGAAAAAATCATGAAAGGCAGCGGTTTGGCTGCCGCTGTTGGGCATCACGAAGTTATTGTCGAGTCACCCATCCATGATGAGCATCCTTCGGATGCGCGAATACCCCAACTAGTACACGTTATAAACGCCTACCTGGATAGGCTTCAAGAACTTTCGGCAAAACCATATGTGCGTTACGTTTCCATATTCCGAAATCACGGCTTAGAGGCTGGAGCATCGCTTTCCCACGCCCACAGCCAAATAATAGCGACACCTTTTACGCCGAAAATCGTTAAAGAAGAGTTGGCTGCAAGCCGAAGGTTCTGGCGCAAAAACGGCAGTTGCGTCTTCTGCCAAATAATAGAGAAGGAGCGGGAAAGCCCCCGTTTCATAATGGAAAGCCCAGACTTCCTAGTTTTTGCACCATACGCAAGCATTAATCCTATGGAGTTTTGGATATTCCCCAAAAAACATGAGGCTTCACCCCTTAAGCTTTCAGAAAAAGCCAAGGAAAACTTTGCAAAAACTTTGAGGGCATGCTTCAGCGCATTAAAAAGCCTATTGAACGATCCACCCTACAACTTTGGCTTCCACATAGCGCTGGAAGAAGCTGCAAAACCCCATTATCATTGGCATTTGGAGGTCTACCCAAAACTTGCCATATGGGCTGGTTTCGAAAAAAGCACAGGCATGTATATCAACACAGTCTCGCCAGAAACAGCCGCTGAAAGCCTAAGAAATGCCATCTCAACCTAAAATTTTGAAAACTTCCTTTTCATAAGGTGGTCTAAAAAACAATACATCTTCAACATAAGCCCTTAATGGTTCGGCTACGCTCCAAGCTTGGGCTATGCATCCCCCCGGATTATGGGGTGGGTCTCCATCATAAACTTCGCTTATGGCTCCAAGCCCAGCTGTAAAAAATTGTGTTGTGACCAGCAGTGCAAGGAAGCTTCTGAAAGTATATTCTCGTATATATTCGCCATACCCTTCAGTTTTCAAATAAGCCTTTATGAAAGGTCCAAAAAGCCAAGGCCAAACACTCCCATTGTGGTATGCTAAGTCTCTGCTTCGTCTATCCCCACGGTAAACACCCACATATTTCGGGTCGCCTTTAGCAAGGGTTCTCAACCCAAACGGCGTAAGAAGCTCGCGGCGAACAACGTTGACGACGCAATAGCTTCTCGTTTTATCAAGCATTGTAAAGTCTAATGCAACGGCAAATATCTGATTAGGCCTAATAGACGCATCACCATAACCTCGCTCATCAATAACATCAAACAGGCAGCCCTTCTCCGAATTCCAAAACTTAGCATTGAAGCTTTCTCTGGCTTTTTCAGCTAGGCGGGCAAATTTTTCAGCCTTGTCCAGCTCTTTGAATTTTCTAGCCAAAATCTCTAATGTTTTGAGGGCATTGTACCATAATGCTTGCACTTCAACAGCCTTGCCAGCCCTTGGTGTTACTGACTGCCCGTTTATGGCTACGTCCATCCATGTTAACTGTGGTCCATGCAACAGAAGCCCATCAACATCAACACGCACTTTTGGGTTTGCCCCTTTCTCAAAGTTTTCAACTATAGCCTTCAAGTTTTCCCACAAGTTTTTTTGGATAAATTCGAAGTCGCTAGTGTACTTCAAGTATTGGAGAACGGCGTTTACGAACCATAGTGTGGCATCGACGGCGTTGTAGGCTGGTTTTGAGTCCACATCTGAGATAAAGTTTGGAATTAAACAGTCCTTAAAGTGTTGGTTGAATGTAAGAAACGTTTGCCTCGCATCTTCAAATCTTCCAGTCACAAGCATGAGTCCAGGTAAAGCTATGAACGTGTCTCTGCCCCAGTCCTCAAACCAGTGGTAGCCGGCAACAACAGACTTCCAAAATTTTTCGAAGCCCCCGACGACAAACATGTCGGTTGCATGAACCATCCAATTGAGCCAGTCTTTTGCCTCCACACCTCTATAATCTTCATAAAACTTTTCAAGCATTCCTTCGCGGCGTTCCAGCTCAGCATAATACAAATTTAAAACATCATACATTGTCGCTGGCATTTCATCCGCCATCTTCTCTACACTCAACTCGTCTTCACCAGCAACAGCCGCCAACGCAAACTGTTCTGAGGAATTCTTTCTTATCCTTATTTCAAAGAATCCCGGCTGGTACCAGTCGTCAAGGTGGCTTTCACCACGGAAATGTTCTTCGCGGAAATAAACCTTTTCAATCCACTTTTCGGCTGGAGTGTAAGTTCCATGTGTAGTCTCAAGAATGATTGTGGCTTGGGGCTTTTCAAAGTTCACTTTCACCCTTCTTCCGGATATATTCTGGGAAAATTTAGGCTGATCACGCCACCTATCCACGACTACGTGGAAATGCCTACACGTAATAGTTGGGAAAATCCGCACATCAACATCCACATCGCAGCTGTTAAAGAAATCATATGCTGCTATGGTGACGTTCTTCTTATATGGCATGAAAATGGTTTTTGAAAACCTAGCTCTCTCCACACTGTAAACATACTTTGGGAAAGGGTCTAAAGAAAACTCTTGAAGAAACTGATACCCCTTTGGATAAATCCCGCTTTGAAACTCGTCGGAAAAAACCGGGTAAAAGGCATTACCAATTTTTAATTCTTCGTTTAGTTTTGTTACACAAACCATGCGTTTTCTTGGAGGATGAAAAGCCGCAACAAGCAGCCCATGATACTTCCTTGTGTTTACGCCTAAAACAGTTGAAGAGGCATAACTTCCCAAGCCATTTGTTACAATCCATTCTTTCCGCAGGAACTCCTCAACATTTGATAGGGTTTTTCCATCTAAACTTATTGAGAGCGTAAACCTTTTCATTTTAGGGCATCAGCTTCGCCACATTCTTTTCTTTGGGCACGGCAAAAAAGTTTGCTACAGGCTCACACTTCGACCTAAAAAGTAGGGCGTGAGGCTTTTTCATCTTATATTCCGTTAAGGTTTCAGCATATCCCATGCCCTTAGCAAAAACCATGTCAACAGACTCGTAGACCTCCATGAACTCAGCTGAAACTTCTTTAGGCGCTAAACCAACAGCATCCGTCCCGGTGGTTATAACCTTATCAGCAATTTTAGTCATGCCGGAAATTTCTGCATCCTCCAAAGTTGCATCATTTATAACTGGTCCGCCCTTAACCGCCACTATAACTGTTAAACCCATATTCTTAAGCTGCTCAACAACCAGCATGTCAAAAACAATTTCTCCAGCATTATCAGTCAGATAAAGCACGGTTCTGGAGTTTTTTGCCACTTCGTAGATTCTGCTAATATCGTCGACAACAAGGTCTTTTCCCGCATCCCTTAGGCTTTTCCTTAAACCCCTAAACGTGAACCTATGCCCGGGAATGTCAAACTCCATGGTGTTGCCAACCATGGCGCAGAGGCAAGCCCTCTTAAACCTGTCCTGCTGTGTGTAGCCTTCTTCAACAAGCTTTCTTGCATACGGCAAGAGTTTTAGGGCGTTCTCGTTGCACACGCGTTTGCTTCGCTTATATGGGTCGCCGTTCCCGGTGACCCTCTTTATTATGCGGTCCCTTTTTGTGCCTAAATCCGCTGGAACAGCTGATGGCTTAAACTCCTTGCTTAGCATGTAAAGTAACTCCATCATGGCTCTGAACCTCAAAGCCGGATTAGTTGTTGCCTCTTTAATTTCAGCTGCTCCTCTGCTGATTATGCATGCTGCACATTCAGCTTCAACCTTCAAAGGGCTGTTCTCCTAAAGCCTTGCCTTTTCAGCAAATTCCATCAAAATTCTATATTGGTCTTTTGTCTTCACAACAGCGCTTGCCACCAGCACGCCTTGGGTTCCAAGCTTTAAGGCTGCAGCCACATCATCACCGTGACTTATGCCCGCGCCACACAATATTATGACCTTTTGGTTCACTTTCCGAACAAGCTCAACCGTGGCTTTGACAATTTCTGGTTTCGCCTTCGAAACTGGTATACGAGTGCCAATAAGCTCTGGAGGCTCAATAGCCACCACATCCGGATTTAGGGCAGCAACAGCAGCACTTATGCCTTGATTATTAGCGCAGACAACCGAAACTAATTCCTTCCTGCGGGCTATTCTTATGGTAGCATCAATTTCAGAAAGCCTAAGCTGCCTTTCAGAATGGTTAATAAGGGTTCCAACAGCCCCAGCCTCCTTCACTGCTTCTGCTGAAACATGCCCAGTAAAGCTTCCAGGCTCTATAGGGTCTATATGCTGGGCGAAAACCGGGATTTCCACAGCTTCTGCAATTGGGGCAATGTCCGTAAACTGCGGAGCCACGCCAATTTGGACCATGGTTTCGCGACTTACTTTTTCGGCTTTTTTGGCGAGCTCAACAGCCCTCTTGCCAGTTGCCTCCAAATAAGTTTTGAAGTTTACGAGAATGAATGGGGTTTGGAGTTTTAAGGGCAAGCTTTTCACCTAACAATGCTGGTTTTAGATGCTAATAGCCTAATATCCTTTTAGATGAAGACAGAGAAAAGAGAGCATGATTAGACGGCTAAGTTCGTCTTCCCGGAACGAAGACTGCCGCTGCAATGACAGTTGTCCATAAGCCGTTTTTGTCGCCTGTTGCTGACTGGGTTATATTCGTGGTTTTGATTATTAGCCCGCTTGCCCTGAACTGCTGTTTCCGCTCATCCCAAGCTGTCTGAGGATCGAAGGGAATTCCCATAGTGGTTGCCAGCATCGTTGCAGCCAAATCTTCAGCATAATCTCCAGCCACCTCGTCTGTCTGCCCAAAGGAGTGGTGCTCTGACAAATACCCATAATTATTCTTGCCAGACGGGATTGCCACACCTATTGAAGCGGCAATAAGCCTATGGGGCTCGTTGGTTTGGTTTCTGGCCAAAACGACGAAGGTTATTTCGCCGGGTCTAAGCATTTTTAGTCCCTTCTCTTTTGGGATGAGTTTGCAGCCCGGCGGTATTATGCTTGAAACATTCACTATGTTGCAGTGTTGTATGCCAGCGTTTCGCAGCGCCAACTCGAAGGATTGAAGTTGCTCCTTATGTTTCCCAACGCCCTTTGTTAGGAAGAAATATTTTGGAATCATTTCACTGTTCGCTGTAAAATACGAAAATCAGCTTAAAAGTTTTGTGTTTCTCAAATCGCTCATAAAAATTTAGAAGGGAAAAAGATAACAGAGGTTTAGGCATATCTCTTTCTAGGTTTAGAGGGTTGACAGCCTACAGAAGCGTGTTTAAGGACGAGGCGAAGCTTGACATAAACTATGTTCCAAGCAGACTTCCTCACAGAGAAGCCGAAATGCGACTCCTCAAAGAATTTTTCAGCTTTGCATTGACCGCCCCTGAAAAGATGGCTCAAAGAGTTCTAATAGTTGGGGATGTCGGAACTGGGAAAACAGCCCTTTCCCAAAGGTTTGGCGCAGACATAACCCAACAAGCTAGGCAAAGGGGAATAAACCTTAATTATGTTCATGTGAACTGCCGCCAGTTCCGTGGAAGCCTATTCCTCATACTTCACCATGCGGTTTCATTTTTCCATTCGACATTTCCAAAACGTGGCTTTTCGGCGGAGGAGCTTCTAAACATTTTCCTACAAGTCTTGGATGAGCAAAATGCTTATGTCATTTTAACCCTCGACGAGTTTGAAAGCCTAGTTGAGATGGAAGGGGCGGAACCAGTTTACAAGCTTACCCGCCTACAAGAGGCAAGACTTGGCAAGCCCCAAAGGGTTTCCTTCATCGGCATATTGAAAAGCTTAAAGGCTATTGATGGACTTGACCCAAGCACTAGAAGCACGCTGCAATCCAACATAATACGCCTTCAACCCTACAGCCATGAACAGCTCATAGACATTATAAGCGACAGAGTTCAGCTCGCCTTCAAGCCTTCAACAGTTCAGGAAGACACTGTAAGTCTCATTGCTGAACTTGCCCGCTCAGAAGGCGGAAACGCCCGCTTCGCCATAGAACTTTTATGGAGGGCTGGAAAATACGCTGATGCTGAAGATTTGGGCACTGTAACGCCGGAATGCGTCAGAAAAGCCATGTCAAGTATATACGCAATGGCTAGGAAAAGCGACCTAGCCACTTTAAGCTTGCATGAGAAACTCTTCCTCTTGGGCGTGGCACGTTTCTTTAAAGAAAACAGTGATCGGGCTTATGCCTCCCTAACAGAGGTGGAACGGGCATATGCTGTTGCCTGCGAAGAGTTTGATGTGCAACCCCACACCCACACGCAACTTTGGAAATATTTGCAAATGCTTTCAGCCCTAGGCATAATCAAGAAAAGCGTTTCATCCGCTGGTCAGCGGGGAAGAACAACGCTTATATGTCTGCCGGGAATCCCGGTGCAAGAACTTGAAAAGGAGTTAACTACGCTTTTGGGATGCGAAACCAAGGGGCGAGTGATGCAATAAATACATATGCTCCTTTCGTCATTTATTATTTTGATGCTGGGCGGTGTACGCGATGACGGCTAACTGTCCCCTATGCGAACTAGACCTTCAGAAAGAGAAAGTCTTCTATGAAGATGACTCCTTCATTGTTCTACGAACAAAGAACCTTAAGGGGCATAGAGAAAGGATCATGATAATCTATAAGAGGCATCAGCACACCATACCATACAAAGCTTATGAACGCGCCCTAAACATAATATCCCAAATTGGGCGGGAAGTCTTCAAGTATACGCCAAAATTTGTGATTTTGGACAGCACCTTCGCCACAATAAATGACCACTGGCACTTGGTGGCTTCAGACCTAGACCCAAAAAGCGAAGACTTCGACCAAATTCTGGCAACGAGATGGATTAAAGTTGTGGACAACATGTATTCAGACCAAACTTAAATATTGACGCCACTAAACTTTCATGCAGCATGCAAATAGAAGAAGCCATTGGAAACAAGCTTCGCATAAAAATTTTGAAAATACTAAACCAAATAGGCGAGCTGAACGTTTCAGAAATAGCCAGAAGAATAGGCTCAAATTATAAGACTACCATGAAACACTTGAAAATCCTGGAAGATGAGGGAATCCTGCAGCACAAAAGGTTTGGGAGAATCCGCCTATACCGTTTTAACGAAAACTCGCCGAAGGCAAAGGCTATACAGCATCTTATTGAAAGTTGGGAGAAAGTCGAAAGGCGCTAATAAAACTTTCAAGCAAGCAATTAAATAAACAGGTTCTCATAAAATGAGGAAAGGAAGCGTGATTTGTGTGGCGATGGTTGACATAACCGGAAAGCCGAAAATTTATCGCGAGGCAACAGCCACCGGAAAAATTAGGCTCAAACCAGAAACCATAAACCTAATAAAAAGTGGAAAGGTTGAGAAGGGAGACCCTATTTACACGGCTAAGATTGCCGGAACACTGGCCGCAAAGGAAACAAGCATCCTTATACCCTTCTGCCACCCGCTGCCCCTAACAAATGTGAAAGTGGAAATTGAAATCCTAGACAGATCCGTAATAAAAGTTTCCTCAACAGTAAAAACGGAAGCCCAAACAGGCGTGGAAATGGAAGCCTTAGTGGCAACAGCCATAAGCCTCCTAACAATTTGGGATATGGTGAAACAGTACGAGAAGGACGTTGAGGGGCAATATCCCTTTACGGTTATTGAAGAAATTCGTGTTGTGAAAAAGATTAAGGAAGAACCTCAAAATGAGTGAAAGCACACAAAGGCATAAGGCTGAAGCTCCCAAAAAGCTTAGCTTTGGAATAGTTGTCGTCAGCACATCCCGTTATGGTATGCTAGAAAAGGGCGATGAAGTCAAGGATGAATCCGGCGACCTAATTGAAAAATTATTAAAGGATGCTGGGCACAGTGTGGCTTTTCGAAAACTTGTCCCAGACGACAAGCAATTCATTGAAGAGAGCATAAGACAAGCACTGAACTCTAACGCGGACGTCGTCATCTACTGTGGAGGAACGGGCATAGCGTCTTCAGACATAACAATCGAGACTGTCTCGCCTTTCTTTGAGAAGGTTTTGCCCGGGTTTGGGGAAATTTTCCGTTTCCTAAGCTATGCTGAAATCGGTTCAGCCGCAGTCCTTTCAAGGGCTGTTGCTGGCGTTGCAAAGGGCAAGGTTTTCTTTTGTGTTCCAGGTTCTATGGACGCTGTAAGGCTCTGCCTTGAAAAGCTTATATTGCCGGAAGCGGCACACATCGTTAAGCACGCGCGGGAATAACGATGGTGCTAAAAGACAATTATGGGCGGCCGCTGCTAAATCTCAGAATAACCCTAACAAGACCATGCAATTTGCACTGCAGTTTTTGCCATGCTGAGGGCGAAGACAAGCTTGCCGAGAACCATGTAGAAATGACGGCGGATGAAGTTGTTCGCATAGCAAATGTAGCTGTCCGTTTGGGCGTTTCAAGGATTAAACTTACCGGTGGAGAACCACTTCTGCGCAAGGACATAGTGCAAATAGTTAGAGGCATAGCATCTATTTCTGGTTTAGAAGAGCTTTCGATGACGACGAATGGGACGTTGCTTGGACCACTAGCCCGAGAGCTTCGTGCAAACGGCTTAAAGCGTGTAAACATAAACCTGCCAACAATTGACGGTGAAATATATTGCAAGTTGACTGGTGGAAGGCTGGAAAACGTTTTAGACGGCGTCAAGGCTGCCGTTGAGGCTGGGCTTAACCCTGTCAAGCTTAACATGCTTGTTTTAAGAGGCGTTAACGATTTTCAAGTGGCTGAAATGATTGATTTTGCAAGGGAAGTTGGTGCAGTTCTGCAGCTTATTGAGCTTGAACCCATAAACATAAGCAGAGAATATTACGCTACTTATCATAAGCCTTTGGACGAGTATGAGGAGATGCTTAAGCAAAAAGCCGTAAAAGTCGAAATTAGGAAGCATATGCAAAACCGCCGCATATTCCATTTGCAAGACGTGAAAGTTGAGGTTGTCCACCCAATAGAGAATACAGATTTTTGTTGGCACTGCACACGTCTGAGGGTGACAAGCGATGGAAAGCTTAAGCCATGCCTAATGAGAAACGACAACACGGTGGACATTTTGACGCCTATGCGGAATGGGGCAACAGACAAAGAGCTTGTGGAACTTTTTAAGCTAGCCAACCAGAGGAGACAGCCATATAATCAAGCATCCGGAAAAACTAGCCTAAGTTAAGTCTATTATCCTTGCCTCAAGCTTATCGGTGTCCAAAAGCGCAATTGTTGATTTTCCACTTAAATAGCCGCATACCTCGCCTGGGTTTATCACCAATGTTTTGCCCTTCTTATAAATTTCAGCCTTGTGAGTGTGCCCGTGAACCACAACGTTGAAGTTTCCGCTGTTGATTAAAGCCTTTAAAAGTTCCTCTTCGCTTCCATGCAGCAATGCGATTTTTGTTTTTCCAACATTTATTTCTGCAAAGTTTCCACGAATCTCCAGTTTTTCAATTTCGCTAAATCTTTTCTTAAGTAGTTCTCTGTCTCCGTCATTATTGCCGAAAACGCCTATCAGTTTCGCCTTTAAATCTCTAAATTTTGGTATGACGAAGGGTGCGACATAATCCCCTGCATGAAGCACAATCTCAACTTTTTCCGCGTTTAATTTTTTGACGGCTTTTTCCACCATGGGCAAATTATCATGCGTATCAGCCATTAATCCGACAAGCATTTTCTGTTCGCCTCCCTTAAAGCCCTTTTCTTTCTGCCAATGGATTAAAGTTTTTTCTTATAGAAGTTTGTTCTAGAGAATATTTCGATGCTTGTAATAGTTGGGTGTGAGAAACACCGCTTAAAACATGCCGTCTGCCCTTTTCTTGTAGAAGTGCTTGTGGAAGAGGAATATTGTGGAAATGAATGTTTGGGGCTCCAACCCATCCCAAAAAAGGAGGGACAAGCTATACATTATCGCCGAGATTTTAGACATAGCCAAAGATGGAGTTTTAAAAACCCAAATCATGTATAGGGCGAACCTAAGCTTCACACAACTTAACGACTATTTGGAGTTTATGCTTAAGGTAAACCTTATTGAAAGGATTGTTGAGAAGGATAAGGAAATATTCAAGGCGACGCCTAAAGGTTTAGATTTTCTCCAACGTTATCGCGAGCTAACAGGTCTTCTTAAGTCTGAAAATGAAAATAACAAAAATAATGTTAAAGTTCCTCCGCCGCACCTTTTGAAAAGAAACCATATCTAAATAGTTTAGGCCTTTCGTTTTGGTTTTTGCTTTTCAATGTAGGCTTTAACTTTTTCTCGTAGGGTTGGAAACTCGTTTAGCATGGCTTTTATTACCTGCCATCGGATTTCGTCGTTTTCTCCTCTTTTACGCATCTGAGTCCCCAAATATTACGTAGCAATACACAATATAAACTTTTACTCTGAAAACCAACATATAAAACAAAAAGAAAAGAATGGGGGGATTTATTTAACGGCTAGGATATTGATGGGCTTCTTCTTTATTTTCAAAGCAGCGACCAGAACAGCAATGACGGTTGTGGCGCCTATCAAAACCAGCAGGAGCTTCGGATTTATCAGCTCTGGGATTGGTGGGGCCGATGTCAAGCCTATTGTTGGGTCATGCTCCAATGTATAGTTACCGAAATATGGATAACAAATGAACAGCCTCAAATAACCGCCAGCAGCAACATAAGAAGCTGTGATGTTCACATACTCAACAGTGTCCTCAGTTTCGTTGAGCAGTCTTGCCCATGGAACAAACTCTAGGAAGCCAACAGGCACGTTTTTTGCCCCAACCGCAAAGTGCAGCCTAATCCGCTCCCTGAACCTTTCCCTAAGCTGAAGTGTGGCTTGCACTGGTTTCTCATCCTGGTCTGTTTCGTTTCTGTCCACAGCATAACGTTCACCGTTTATTAGGACTTCTCGCATTTGGGACTTGGTTTCAACTTGGTTTTCTGCTTTATTTTCAACCTCATTTCTAGCGCATTGTAAGCCTTCAAGCTTTATGGAAGCCATGTTAATCCATAGTGCTAGTCCCGCCTTATTGGTCGGAATTTCCTCGATGCCGTTAATTCTGAGAAAAGCGTTAACGCTATCAATGTTCCATTGCCAATTTTTCACAACAAAATCAAATTTTAGCTGTCCAGCAGCAACAGTATAACTATGTTCCTCGTCGAAAGTCACAGTGGTCGTTGTATTGTAAAACCTGCACCTTATCTCAATGTTATTTTCAGCAAACTTCAACCTATTATGGCCATTAACTTTTGTTAGGTTAAAGTTAAATGACCAATAAGCGGTCTCTCCGTTTTTGACAAATGTTGGTCCAGTTAAGGTCCAGTTACAGGCGCTGAAGGGCAAATAAGCGCTATGCAAACTTTGAAAAAGTTCTTTGAACTGCTCAACTTTATTCGGATACCAGTTCCAATCGTATCCATGTTGATTACGTTTCTGAGACAGTTTTGGTTCGATATAGCTGCCCCATAATGTTGCGTTTATTGTGGCGTTGTCTGCGTGGAATCTATGCCTATAATAAGGCTTGTCAATTGCCAAATACTCAATAACTCCCTGAAACTTCACTACGTATATATTGCTAGTGTCGTTTGTGTACCACCATAAGAACATGGGTTTCGTGCCCTTAGCTGGAAAGATCAGCGTTATCAAGGGGCTTTCAAACTTATACCAGGTATTATTCCACACGTACGGAGGCTTCACAGGCAAACTTTGAATGTTCTCCACAGAGTCGTCCGCATTAACTGTTGGGCTTAAAGCTGCAAGCACTGGCATGGCTAATAGAAAAGCCAAACCCAAAGCCAATATTAATTTTCTTCCAATTTTCATGCTTTTTCACCAAAAATAACTTTGCAAAACAGCCTATTAAGAAAACCGCTTCCAAAAAAACCGAGCTTTACCTATCAAAAGTTCTAGAAACCTCGAACTTTCACGTAAACTTTCCAAGCATGAATAGGGCTGCTATGTTTAAGTACATGGCTATTAGGCTTATGATTATGCCCTTGTCAAGCCTTAAACCCTTGCCGTAACATGCGGCGGCTGAAACCAGCAGCAAACTCCAAATTTGCAATATTGTCAGTATGGCTTGTCTTATCATTTCAATTTCCATATAGTATAGGTTGAATCCTTCAAGGGCTATTGGCACAGCCATATACAAATATGGATAAACAGCCAATGGAAGGGCTGCCAACCCGACACATGTGAAAAGTTGTAACTCGTTTCCAGCCCGTTTGAAGAGGGCGTAGGCTAGGACTTCAGCGAATAGGAATAGACCTATCCAGTTGAAAATGAACAGTGTCATGATGCCTAGCGGGCTGCGTGTGGAGTACTCGAAATAGAAGAATAGGGCTGGTTCAAGCCCTGCTATGGATGCTCCATAGGCTCCAAGAAGGAGGATTACCAAAGAAACGGGCAGTAGCCTTAATGGCTTAATTGTTTGGGCAAAGAGCGGCGAGAGGAAAAGCCCCTTTGCGGCAAGGTGGCCTAGGGTTTCGCTTATTCCTAGGCTTGCCGGTATGCTTCCATCCTTTAGAAATCTGTAGAGCATTTGTCCTTTGGCGTTCAGCCTATATTTGCGCTGTTTGTCCTGCTCAAGAAATTCTGAAAGCATGTCAAGGTGGTAGTAGACTGTGCCCACGCCTAAACCTAAAGTTTCCCTAAGCTCCTTAAACCCAATCTTTTCCTGCGAGCCTAAAATCTCTATTATCTTTCGCCTCGCCGGGTCTTTGAGGAGCGCATAATAACGTGATAAGTCTTCCATTATTTTTCCTCGGATTCAGAAACGTTAAATGTTTAGTATTTATGTCTTCTTAACCTTGAATACAGTTCATACATAAAGTGTTTTGCTGAAGACCAAGCTTTTCGGAATATCTCAAGAAGGGGAATATACATGCTTTATTACGAAGAAGGGTTAAAGCTTAAGTGAGAAAGGAGAGGGCCGGGCAATTCTAATGCAAAAGAAACTATGCGAGAAGGGCGTGATGGTTAAAAGCATACGCTATCCATCTATATCTGTAATCGTTCCCGCCTACAACATGGAAAAGCAAATTTCAAAATGTATAACAAGCCTTTTCAAAAGTGCGGAGTAATACCCCTAATTTTTGTGAAATTATAGTTGTGGATTATGGAAGCAGCGACTACACCTATGAGATTGCATGGGCAGCAATCCAAAAGTGGCGGAGGCGATGGCCAAAAATTAAGGGCAAAGTTATAAGATATAGCGCTCAATAGGAAAGGCTGAAGCCATCAGGACAGCGGTTGATAGGGCTTTTGTAGAACTAATAACCACTGTTGGCTACAGGATTCTTTTGAAACCAAACGGCCTCAAAGAAATTGCGAAAAGATACTATGCTGGTGAACATGACTAGGAGGTGGAGAAGGCCATAAAAGTTTTTCCGAACCCATGTTTTTAATGAGCGGCATGCCTAAAGCTTAGGGCTTTTAAGCAGTAGTAGATGATTCCAACGGCTAATGTTGCAGCGCCAATAATCCATGCTTGGGGCAAAGCATAAAGTGTGAAAATTAAAAGTGCCACGCATAAGGTTGCTCCAAGAACCGACACAATTTTTGGATACATTCTGTTATGCGTCTTTAGCTTTAACGCTGATACGTTGGCTAAAGTGTAATAGAAGAGAAGTGCGAAGTTGCTTATGGCTACAACCTTTGTTATATCCACAAAAAGAACAAGCAATATCATAGTTACACCCACAATCCATATGGAAAGGTGTGGTGTGCCATATTTTGGGTGGAGCCTACTAAGGGCTTGGGGTAAGTCTTTTCTTCGCGCCATGGCGTATGCCATGCGGGAAACCCCTAAAATGGCTGTTAATAGAACGCTTGCTGTTGCAATTAATCCGCCAGCCGAAACCGTGTAGAATGCAAAACTGTTATTGGTGACGCTTATAGCCTCTGCAAGTGGAGAGCTTGAACTGGCAAGCCTTGAAGCATCCACAAGCCCTACAGCCACAAAGCCTACAAGGATGTAAACCACTGTTGATATTGCCAGAGAAAGCATTATAGCCCTAGGCACATTTCTCTTGGCGTCCTTAACCTCTTCTGCTATCACGGCGACCCTGGCGAAACCACCATAGGCAAAGAAAATGTAGAACGCTCCGGACAAAACTCCAGCTTGAAAAGGGTTGAAGGAGGCGAAATTTGAAGGGTTCATGTAAAAGAATCCATAAATCACAAAGAATCCTAAAATTGAAAGTTTAGCCGCCACAAGCATATTGTTTAGAAGGGCTGACTGGCGTATCCCCAAAAAGTTAAGCGCTGTAAAGAGAAAGCAGAAGACAGCTGCCACAACGTTGGGCGGTAATGCTGGGTAAAGGGCACATAAATAGCTTGCAAATCCAAGGGAGACGGCAGCGCCGGCAAAGGTGTTGGAGATAACCCACATCCAACCAGTTAAGAAGCCAGCAAAAGGCGAAATCAGCTGATAGGTGTATTCGTAAATGCTTCCCTCTATGGGCTTCCAAGCGGTTAATTCGGCAAAGCTCATAGCCGTAAGCATGGATATGGCTGCAGCTAAAAGCATAGAAACAATTAAGGCTGGACCGGCAGAGCCAGCAGCAATGCCAGTCACAACGTATATGCCTGCGCCTACTATGGCGCCTATGCTTATGGCTGTGGCATCCCACAAGCCTAAAGTGGGTTTAAGTCCTTCATTCTTGGGTTTGTTTTCAGCCAAAACTTTCCGCACCAGCCACTTTAAGCGAAAGTTTTTAGGCGGCTTTCCCTATCTTCCCAGAACTCCCTTGTCTTCAAGTATTGGATTTTCGCCCTTAACAAGTCCATGTAGAACTCTTCATCGCTGGGGTGCATTTTTCCAAGGATTCTAAAGGCTGTTTCTGGTCCAACACCTTTAACTTTTAGGGCTATAACTGCCTTTTTTCCATAGCTTAGGATTAGGTCTGCTGTGCGTCTTGCATGGGCAATTTCCTTAAGCTCGTCCTCTGTTAGGCTTTTTCCCTCCCGTCTTTTCTTCAATATTTCTTGGAGGCGTTTTACCTCTTGGCTCGGATATAATAGTGCCAAAAGCCTCGAACCGCATTTTTCGCATTTGGGCTGTTCCGGCAACTCCTTAATCCTTTCCTCAGTTGTCCAATCTCCACATTCGATGCACATTAACGTTGCCATTTTAACGTCTATTGCCTTTTTCATCTTTTCAATGTTGCTTATTAGGATGCGTTCTGGAGCCATGAGCTCTGAGATGTCGCCATACTTTGCCAAAATATGGTAGGCTAGTGGCGTTGGATTTTCAGTCCTATATAAAGTGCTAACTTTAATCTTTCCATCCCTAATGTTTCGCATGATTTCCTTAACTTTTCCAAGGTCGGCTTTTTCAAGCATGGCTTCCCGCAAAGTCTCATCGTATATGGGTGTTCCCTTAAAAATGGCTGGAAGCTGGCTCTGCCTCATCGGGCCCATTGTCTTCCCTCTTGGAAGGGCGCCGAACCTTTCAGCCACAAACTTCATTTTGTAGGTGTATGGAAACTTTGCCTCCAAATAATCCTTAAAGGATTCTTCAACCTGCTCATCGCTCAAGCCAAAAAGGGTTTCTGGCATTTTCTCAACCTCTCGCTGTGAGAGTCTTCGCGGAGTCTCTATTAGGATGCGGTAGCCGTCGTTCCACCAGCCAACAATAAGCTCTTTATCTGAAAGGATTGCGTCGAAAACGCCTCCGAGGGTGCTGTTTACAATCTCGCCAAAGCAGGCGTGTACCACCAAATACTTGTCGAAAGCCTCAATAAGGATTTGGTCGTGCGTTGGCAGTGGTGCCTCTTGCTTTACGTGTTCTTCGATTTCCCTAACAGCCTCGTTTACTGTCTCTCTGTTAATATTGAACTTTTCGGCAACCTTCTCCGCCACAGCATTAGCATTCCCCAAAGCCTTCAATAGTTCGCCAATCTCTTGGCGGAGCTTCCCAGTTTCTTGGGCTAGGTTGAAGGGGACAGGCAGCATTTCGCCGTCCCATCCCGGTATCGCCGCAAACGGGTCTTCTGATGGAACCACATAAACTGTGCCGGTTTCCTCCTCAATCTGGATTATACGCCAAACTTTTCCGCGGACAATTATGTTCAAGCCTACTCGGGCTTTTAGCGCCATGAACTCGTCGCCTAAAGTACCAATCCGTTTATCCGTTAGGATGTTTACTATAGGGTAGCGCCTTTCGTCCGGAATCATTGAGAGGTTCTCGTAATAGTAGCCCCTTGTTCTCCGCGTTTTCCTCAAAACCTTTTCTTCCCTATCGATTTTTAATTGGTTGAGGTTGGCTAAAAAGTATACCACTTCTAGCAAAGTTTCCTTTGCGAGATGCCTATAAGGGTAGGCTCTTCTGATAACTGCCAAAAGCTCGTCTAGGCTGATGCTTTCCTTATCCATCAGAAAGCCAGCAACTTGGTGGGCTAAAACGTCCAAGGCGTTTTCATGGATTAGAACGGGCTCAATTCTGTCACTATAGGCGCTTTTAACAGCAGCAAGAGACTCTAGCAAGTCGTCTGGAAAGGCTGTTATTATTACGCCTTCTGAAAGCATGTCCAGCCGATGTCCGCTTCTCCCAACCCTCTGAATTAGGCTGCAAACCTGCCTCGGCGAAAGATACTGGACGACTAGGTCTACACTTCCAATGTCTATGCCAAGCTCCAAAGTGCTCGTGCAAATTATAGCCTTCAAAATTCCAGCTTTAAAGTCGTCCTCAATTTGGATGCGCTCCTCCTTGGACAATGAACCATGATGGACGGCTGTGTCGCTTCTTCCAAGCTGGGTGAAGCGGTGTCCAAGCATCTCAGCCACAGTTCTGCTGTTGACAAAAATGAGCGTGGACTTGTGGCTGTCCACAAGCTCGGCTATACGCCTAATTCTGGCAGCTCCTTCGGGCGATATGCCAATTTTCCCAGCCAACTCGTAGTCGGCTTCTGTTGGCACCGGATTCTCTACAACGTACTTGTAGCCCTTCGAAAGTGAAGCCTGAACAACCCTTATACTTCTGTTTGTTCCAGCAATAAATTGAGCGACTTGTTCAGGGTTGCCAACGGTGGCTGATAAGCCTATCCTCTGAAACTCCCTCCCAGCTATCTCGTATAAGCGTTCAAGAGCCACCGCCAATTGGGTTCCCCGCTTGCTGGAGGCGAGCTCATGTACCTCATCCACAACCACCCATTTCACATGTTTTAGATGCTCTTTCATGCGGGCTCCTGGAAGAACAGCCTGAAGCGTTTCAGGGGTCGTAACGAGCATGTTGGGCGGAGAAACCGCCTGCCTTCTCCGCAGTCTCAACTCAGTGTCGCCATGCCTAACCTCAATAGTTATGCCAAGCTTTTCAGCCCAGAAGGACAGACGCTTCAAAAGGTCGCGGTTCAAAGCCCTCAAAGGCGTTACATAAACAATTGATATTCCCTTTTCATTTCTATGCTGGATAAAGTTCGAGAAAACCGGCAAAAGAACGGCCTCGGTTTTGCCGCTTCCAGTTGGAGCAATCAGAAGGATATTTTCGCCAGCCAGAACATGAGGGATGGCTAAAATCTGGGGCAAAGTAGGCTTTGAAAAACCTAGCTTAGCTAATCCTTCTTGGACTGGCTGGGCGAGAAGCCTAAAAACGCCAGAGCTGGAAGTTTTCTCCATTTTATGCCAACTATTTTATATGGGGAAAGCCACTTATCCTTTACTAATCACAACTACGAAGAAGAGTGATATAAAGGCGAACCGAATTGCTATATTAATAAGGTTCCCGTTGGAAACAAGTTATGACAGAATGGAATCGCATTCTGCTTCGTCCCGAGTATGCTCTGGAAGAGCCCGACGAAATACTTATTAAAGTCGTCAAATTTCTGAAGAAGCGGAAGGTCCTAAAAGTTCTCGATTTAGGTTGTGGCGCTGGTAGGGCACGTTGTCTACATGACTTCACAAACATTTGAAGCTTATAGTGTAGACATGTCAGAAACGGGCTTAAAAAGGACTAAAGAAAGGCTCAAAGCGAACAGCCTAGACGCTTTTCTTGTAAGATGCGACATGAAATTCCAGCCCTTTATTAATTCATGTTTTGACATGGTCATATGCCTAAACACCATATACCATCAAAGGCTTAAGGAAATACAACAAACAATCTTAGAGGTGCATAGAATCTTAAAGAACAAGGGTCTCTTCCTCGTAAACTTCCACTCAAAAAGAAGCTATAGATTTGGGAAAGGCGTTAAAGTTGAAGAAAACACTTTCATGGACGAGAATGGACCAGAAAAGGGTGTGCTCCACCACTTTGTGGACGAAGATGAGCTTAAGCAACTTTTCCGAAATTTCAGAATAGTTAAAAAGCTGTTGAAAGAGCATATGGTGAAAGGCTGACTTAGAAGCCGCTGGGAAGTCTTGGCGGAGAAATCTTAAGCCTTTAGGTTAAAAGGTAAACTTTAATGTGGTTTTAAAGTTCCTTTCCTCATCGTAGGTAATTGACACTTGTTCAGTAAAGTTGCCCTCATGAAGTATAAAGCCTAACTCTTCAATTAGCGGCTCTTTTCTTGAGCAGAATATAACCTCGTCTTTCGTGTTTTTCCAGATGGTTAATCCTCGTGTTTTTCCTTTATGAAGAAAATGGAGGATAAGCTCACCATTCACAATTTGTAGAAGGCTCATAGTGTTTGGTCCCACAATGACTGAGAAAAGGATTTCTAAAGCGTTTTCGTGGCTGCCTTCCTTGATTAAAAGTTCCTCGAAAAGGTGCGGTATAACTTCAGAGTCTATAAGCTCAATTCTTTCAGATTCAAAAACATGTTTTCTGCCGAGTTGTTCTCTAATTGCCTTATAGTTTACTATGTTACCGTTGTGGGCTGAAATCACCGTCAAGCCTGAAAAGCATCTTGCAACATATGGTTGGGCTGTCTCCTTAAAATGGGCTGTCTCCATAAACCATGGACTAGGCAGCCGCACATGCCCGATTAGGACAGATGCAGCGTCTAACATGCAAGTTTTAGCCAGATGTTCTGCTGGTGAACCATCAACTTTTCCAACTTTCTCAAGCAAAACGGTTCCAGAACTTGTGAGAACTGCTATTCCGGCGCCGTAGCCTCCAACTGGTTTGGGCTCGTTTGGATATTGATGCCTTTCAAGTTTTTGCAAAACTTTTAGGGCGTATGTGGTTTCAATGGGCTTTTTTAGTACAAAGCCAAATATGCCGCACATGTTTTTTGACCCGCCTTAAACTATGTATTTCTGGTCTGTCTTCTCAAAGTCCTTAACTATTTCAATGACACGTTTTGAAAGGCTAACGTTGTCGAGGGGTATCCTCTTCAGCAAAGCCCAAGGACTGCTTCTTGCAATGGCGGTGACTATGTGCTCTTCGCCGAAACATTCACGGGCCACATGGTAAACCAGTTGCCTAACCTTCAATTCAGAAATATTTCCTAAAGCGTGAAGATACTCGTGGAGAAGCAAATTATAGATTAAAGCGTTAACAACACGCTTCGAATTTGTGGAAGCTTCAACAGTCCTGACAAGAATGCGGTTCAAAATGATGTTGTTAGTTCCGATGGGGTGATAAGCGCCCAACTGTATGGGCAAATCATCCAAGAAAAGCATCATCCCAGCCCTCCTCTGGTTTAGAGCAAAGGCAACAGTGTCCTTAACAACCTCCCATATGTCACCATAACTTGAAGCGTTCTCAAGCATCAACCGATAATTCTTGATGCGGTTCTCACTCAAAGGTTTCCTCTCCACCATCCACTCTTGCAGCAGTTTGCGAAACATAAATAATTTCGGTTAAGCATTCTAAATTTTGGACGATGAAGAAATCGAGGTACGCTGAACTGATGATTGCTTTTTCCGCTTCTGAGTCCAAATAAACATTTATGTGCTCTGCTAAAATTTCGCTGAAAAGGTAAAAAGGTGAAGTTGGATTGTTATGTTTCTTTTGGTCCTGTAACGTAAGCCCATATGCTCACTAGTATAAGAGTTAGGAAGGCGCCTGCAAGTCCTGAAAGGATGTATCTTACGCTGAAGATGGCTGGCAATACGGCTGCAAGCCATGGTATTACATATTCAATTGTTAGTTCGGCTATGACTCCCGCAATGAAGCCGAGGATGGCGATGAACGTAAATATCTTTAACCTTTCGCCCATTTTTCCACCTAGCCTAATAGTTGAATTATAAGCCTCTTTTTAGTCTAACTTACAAGTTTTTGTCTATTTCTGAGAAAGCAGCAAGGAGTTCTTTTCACTGGAAAATTAAAGCTCAAAAAGCTTTCAGATGGCACATATAGCTCTACATATATACGTGAATAATGCGGGCATATTAAGAATGTATAAAGATTTGCCAAGCCTTTTAAAGCTCTTTTTGGAGGAATCAAGCTTGTCAGAAAGGTTCAGTAAAAAATGGGATGAGAGACGCGACGAGCAACCAATAACAGAACGCATCAAAGAAGCTGTTAGACCGCCAGGTCCATTGAAGCCGAGGCTTGACATGGCTGTCCGTCGTATAGAGCTCCAAATCCAGAAGCTAGATCAAGCCAGTGAAAGGTTTAGCCAAAGAGACAAATCAATATTTGCGAGAATTGTCGACGCTTATACAAAGCATGACATGGCTCGGGCAAATGTTTTCGCTAACGAGTTGGCTGAGATAAGGAAAATGGAAAAGATGATTATGCAGGCTAGACTTGCCCTTGAACAGATCGTCTTAAGATTACGCACAGTATCAGAACTTGGAGACGTGGTTTCAACTCTTGGACCGGCAGTTAGCGTGCTAAGAGCCGTGCAGACTGGAATGGCTAACGTATTTCCAGAAGCGGAGAGGGAGTTGGGGCAAATAGGCAACCTTTTAAGCGGAATAATAGTTGAGGCTGGACAAAGCACAGGACTATCAATAAACTTTGAAACAGCCAACGAAGACGCCCAAAAAATCCTCACAGAGGCGGCTGCTGTCGCTGAACAGAAAATCAAGGAGAAGTTCCCAGAGCTTCCGGCAGGAATACCCCAAGTGCCCTTGCCAGAAAAGTCCCCAACAGAAACATCCTAGAAATAAAATGGAGGAGTGCACATGCCACAAGACCCCAATCTTTTTTTGTCCCTTGGTAAAATTGTGAAAGACGAGTATGGACGCCCAATAGGCGAAGTTGCATCCTTCGCTGTTAAACCCAACGGTGAAATAGACGCCATTTACATAAAGCATAACGATGGGCGCTTCGTTAAGTACCCTGCTGGAACCATAAAAGTGGACGGCTCTGAGGTCGTTTTCCTTTCAAAAGTTAAATATGATACGGCTGTCTTCTGCGACCAGATTCCACTTATATGGCGTAAAGACCAAGCCTTAAAGGAACTTTTAGAGAAAAAGAAGATTTCACCCGAAGTATATGAAGACTTGCACAAAAGTTTTGAAGGCGTCTTAAACCAGCTTAAGAGTGAAGCCCAAGCCTTGCTGGAAAGAATTGATAAAGAGATTGAAAGATGTAACCAGGAGATTAAGGAGCTAAATTACGCTCTTGTCCACTTGGAAGTTGAGCATGAAATAGGCGAAGTTGACGACCAATCTTATCAGGCGGCTTTCTCAACAATACAAGAATGTCTGAAAAGGGCGAATTTGGAGAAGACAGACCTTGAAAGTATGAAGAATAAGCTTTCAAACATATTATTGGGAGAGGCGCCGCCGAAAACCGTCGTTGAAGAAGCCCCAACTCCCCCGTCTCCAAGTCTTCCAGAACCCCCCGTAATAGTTTACGTGAAAGAGGCAGGCGAATCCGGCATTTAGGGCTTCTGCGTAGCGGGCGGAGGGAGCTAAAATAAAAAACCCTTTCACCCCAAACCCTCCACCACTACGAGAAGTTATAATTAAGTCTGTGCATAAACTGCGAATCCAACAGTACAAAGTGGTTCAGGCATCTCTAAGGCTTAAGGAAAGAGACAAAAGCCTATTCCAAACCTGCGTAACAGCATTAAGAGCCAACAACAGAGAAAGAGCCGCAATATGTGCAAACGAGCTGGCTGAGGTTCGTAAACTAATCAATTTTCTACAGCAGGTGGAGCTTGCCATTGAAAGGGTTATCCTCCGCCTCGAAACCGTGAAAGAGCTAAGCGACATAGTTATAGACCTAAAACCAGCATTAAGAACCCTTCAAAGTGTCTCAAAACAATTGTTTGATGTGTTACCAGAAGTTTCCTCCGAACTCAGCGAAATTAACGACGTTATTGGAGAAACCATCTATTCCACAAAGATATCAGCAGACGAGGTGGTAATTCCCGTTGATAGACTCACACCCGCCGGAGAACAGATTCTGCAGGAGGTTTCCAGTTTCTTAGAGAAGAGGATTGCTGAGAAGCTTCCTGAACCGCCCGCTCTGCAGGAAACGCCGCCAGTAAAGCTAGAACCTAAACTTGAGCCTGCCCAAGCCCAAATTAAGCAGATGGTTGCCCTAGCTGCTTCATGTTCTCAGTCTTTGGGCGGGGAAACAGTTGAGGCTGAGGGAGGAAGCTCCCAAAACTTAATTTCATTCCGAAAAGCTGAGATTCAAGAGATTTCGCTTCGTGTTGGGAAGCCAACCCTTGAGGACGCCCTCTTGGAATACGTTAGGAAAAGTGGAGGCGAAATAGACCTGACCCGCTGTTCTCAGGAGTTGGGCGCCCCATATGAAGATATTGAAAAGGCCCTCCAAAGTCTTGGGGCAAAGGGTAAGGTAAAGATTGAAGCTAGAAGGTGAACCCCTATGGAAGCGTCACAAGAGCTTGAAAAGTCCGCCACTAACTATGCGTTGGAGGCTGTCCGCCTTGACAAGCAAGGCGCAAGAGGCATGGCTATAACCATGTACCAAAAAGCCATAGAAACCCTGCTGAAGCTTGTGCAGCTTTACCCAGACTACGGCCTAAACAAGGTTTACATCCAAAGGGCTATAGCTTACCAGGAAAGAATAAAAGTGCTGCAAGGCGCCGTTGGTCCAACAGAGCTGAGACCAGAGGAAGCTAAAGGTGTTGAAGGCGCAAAAGCAGGCGAGGAAAAAAAGGCCAGCTATGAGGATCTTATTGTTAAGGAAAAGCCAAACGTGAAATGGGACGAAGTTATAGGACTTGACACTGCAAAGAAAGCCATAAAAGAGGCCATAATCTACCCTGTTCAGAGGCCAGACTTGTTCCCGCTTGGCTGGCCTAGGGGCATTCTCCTATTTGGGCCGCCTGGATGTGGCAAAACTTTGTTGGCTGCTGCCGCTGCAACGGAGATTGACGCTGTTTTTATCTCTGTTGATGCTGCCTCGATTATGTCTAAGTGGTTGGGTGAGGCTGAGCAGAATGTTGCTCGCCTTTTTGAGTCTGCTAGAAAATCCGCTTTAGAAGATAAGAAGCCAGCCATAATTTTCATTGACGAGTTGGACTCTTTGATGGGAAAACATTCTAATGAGGTTGGTGGCGAAGTTCGGGTTCGAAACCAGTTCTTGAAGGAGATGGACGGCATAATAGACAAGGGCAAAAATATTCACGTTTATGTTATAGGCGCCACAAACAAGCCTTGGGACTTAGACTGGCCCTTCATTAGGCGTTTCCAGAAACGCATCCTTGTGCCCCTTCCAGACCATCACGCCCGCCTAATGATGTTCAAGCATTATACTAGCAACTTGCTTTTGGCTCCAGATGTGGACTTGCACGAATTGGCTAGGCTTTCTGAAGGCTTTTCAGGAAGCGACATAAAGGATGTTTGCCAAGCAGCCCACTTGAAGGTTATAGGCGAATTCTTCGAATCTGGTCAAGCCGCAAACAAGCTTGCCAAGCCGAGGCCCTTGCGCATGAGCGATTTTAGGCAGATACTTGAAGAAAGGAAGCCGAGCGTCTCCCTTGATATGTTGGCTCTTTACAACAGGTGGTTTGAAGCCTTTAAAGCCCTATAGGAGCGCCCATTAAGTGGAAAGGTTTGGAGAATCCACTTCTATAATTTTTGAAAAGCTCTCCTTTCTCCCCTTCTCCCCCTCGGAATCTCCAAACCCCACAATAACATGGGGTGCTTTGTAAAGGGGCTACTTCAAAACCCTTCTTTTTCCCTTATAATTTTTTCCACAAACTCAGCAAGTTCAGCCGACTTCCTAAAAACATCAAAATATGGAGCTGGCAAGTCTTTTTCCACAGCCAAGTACAAACCTGTAAAGGCTATTATGGGCTTGAAAATTTTAAGGGCTTCATCAATTTCCTCTTGGGATTTTAAGGTCACTATTTTTGGCACGTTTGGGTTTTTTCCCAAGAGTTTTCTAAAGCCTTCAATTAGGATTATGTCGCTGTTTTGGCACTTTTCCAGTATGTTGTTAAGGGACAGATCGCTTGTGTCGCCTTTTTCTATGATTGCTATCTCATTTGGTGAGATGCTGACTATTGTTTTTGCTCCAGCTTCCGCGAATCTCCATGTGTCTTTACCCTTTTTGTCGATTGTGAAGTCCTTTTCTGGGATGTGTTTTACGGCTGCCACCTTGTAGCCTCGTCGGGTTAGCTCTCTTGTCAAGGCTTCTATTGTCGTTGTTTTTCCAGACTCTTTGCCTCCCAGAACAGCTATTATTGTGGCTTTGACTGTGGTTTTGTTTTTCAATTTTGCACCTTCTAGCTTTCCATCTCTTCGCTGAAGATTTTCTTGAAGGTGGCTTTTTCCATGTGGAGTTTTTCCGAGAGGTTTTTAACCCATTTTATGTAGCTTCTAAAAATGTTCTGTAATATTTCTGCCTTTTCCTCTTCTGAAAGCTCTTTTTCCTCAGCCAATAGGAGGGCAAACCACTTACCAACATCTGAAAGCGTGTAAGCCTTAACCCAAACTGTGCGTCCTTCATGTCGTGTTTTCTCCATGTCCTCTGTTAAGATTCCAAGCATAGTCAAAACTTTCAAATTCTCAATTACTGTCTTGTTTGAGTAGTGGAGCCCCCCAACAAGGTCTTTTTGGTAAACCTTGTTTGAAATCCCAGTCTTAAGGAAGAATCTTAAAATGTCGAGGGAAGCCTTAGAACCGAAGATTGCGCTTAGTATGCGGTCTTTTTCCTCGGCTGGAAGGAAAACTACATAGGGATGTAAAGAACTCATTCACAGTGCACCAACTAGGAAAGTTTTCTGCTGTTCCTTAATATTGCTTTCTCGAAAAGTCAACACTTTTAAAACAGTCAGCCAAATTCTATCAAGGTGTCTTTGACGGCAGCGCTTAAAAACTGGCTTCCAATGGACGGAGACACATTCGCCACTAGCGAAGGCTTTATCCTAAATGTTTTTGGGTATGAGCATCCAGAAAAGCGGGTCATCGCCTTTTTAAAATACATTCCCTCAAGGTTTAAAGAACTTTTCAATGTGCGCCTTTTGGAGAGGACGTGGCATTACGAGCGTATTGAACTTTTTAGGGCTGAGAAGCTTTACACAGCGAAAAACTACCAAACCTTCCTACAAGTTTTTAGAAAAAACTTCCCAGACTATGTTTACCACTGCCCTTTTAGAAATAAGGATATTATTAGCGCACCCTTGGCAAAGATTAGGCGTGTGTATGTCCCCAAAGAGAGTCTTCAAAGGCTTTTGAGGATGAAACGGTTGGATAAACTGCAGAGAATGACCCTTGATTTTGTGGATTTAGTTTCCAATGCGTCAAATGTTGCTCTTGAAGATTTTGGTGTTCACGGCTCTATAGCCCTAGACATGCACTCTCAAGAGTCCGACATCGATGTAGTTGTTTATGGCAGCCGAAACTTCCGCAAAGTGGAGGAGGCCATTAACAAGCTTGTTGGGGAGGGAACCCTAAGCTATGTTTTTAACAACCGTTTGGACGCTGCGAGACGTTTTAAGGGGCGATTCCGCGAAAAGATTTTCATGTACAATGCTGTCCGTAAACCGGAGGAAGTGGCAACCAAGTATGGCGAATACTATTACATGCCAATAGCTCCAGTTAAGTTCCAATGTAAGGTTAGGGATGACTGTGAGGCCATGTTCCGTCCAGCCATATACAAAATTGAAGATTACACGCCACTGAACCAAAACTCAAGCCTTTCAAAAGAAATGGTTCCAGAGGCCGTTGTCTCCATGATTGGATGCTACAGAAACATAGCCAAAAACGGTCAAAAGATAGAGGTTGCTGGCATGCTGGAACGCGTGGAAAAAGTTGACACTGGCGAAACGTTTTATCAAGTTGTTGTTGGAACTGCTGGGAGCGAGGAAGAGTACATTTGGCCAGTTTAAGGCTTAGGGACCGCGATGCCATAATAACACGGGAAGGCTTAATCTTCCGAGTTTTTGGCTATACCCACCCGCCAGAAGCCTATGTATGCGATGTTGAGTATGCGCCTTCCACCCTTTTTAAATCTTCCAACCCGAAGGCTTACAGAACAGATGGAGAAAAAGTCTTTTACAAGTTTTACGAGGATGAGGGCTGGCATTTTGTTGAGGAAAAATTTCCACAATACATGATTCCCTACGAGCCTATTGGCAGAAGAGTCGTTGGTGTAAGGCTTTCAGACGCGGCAAGTGTCAGAAAGCCAGAAGTAGCCCTAAAAAGGCTTATTGAGAAGGAGCCGAAAGACGAGCTTGTTAAGGCTCTTCAGAAAGTTCTGGAGGCAACAGTTTTAAGTTCCGGTTTGCCGCTGAAAGATTTCGGAGTTTTCGGCTCACTTCTTCAAGGCTTTTATCATCCAAAATTTTCTGACATAGACATAATTGTTTATGGTAGGAAAAACTTGGAAAGGATACGCGAAGTTCTCCAAGAACTTTACAAAGATAAAAGCTCGCGTTTTTCTAACGAGTTTGAGGATGACTCGCCTATTAGGGGGAAGGTTTGGCGCTTCAAAAACATAAGTCCAGACGAGTTTGTTTGGCATCAGAGACGTAAAATCATCTACGGAGTTTTCCAAGACGAAGCCTCTAAAAGAGCCATTAAATTTGAGTTTGAACCAGTGAAAGGCTGGAGTGAAATAACCAACGAATACAGCCAAATCGAGAGGATAACCCGCGAAGGCTGGGTTAGGGCTTACCTGCGTATAAAAGATGATTCAGACGCGGCTTTTATGCCCTCGGTTTATCATGTTGAGGTTGTCAAGATGGTTGAGGGCTCGAAGGTTGAAGATTTGAGAAGAGTTGTTTCTTATCTTGAGGAGTTTAGGATGCAAGCATGGAAAGGCAAAACGGTTTATGCTGAAGGAAACCTTGAAAGGGTTGAAACACGAAGTGGCGAAAGCTTCCACCAGATAACATTGACCTACGGACCACGCTACTACGAGCAAGTTTTGAAGGTTGCAGAGCCAAAAGTCAAAAACTAGTGCTTTAAAATCATGTAGTCTGTTGGCTTGTTTCCAAGAAGAAGCCTAAAATACTCTTCGCCGCTCCTCTGGTCTGAAACGTGTTCAATTTTTCCTTGCGCCACCACAGTCTCACCTTTTCTCGCTTGTTCGCAGAATCTTCCTCTGAAGGAGGCAATCTCCCTTATTGGCTCGAGTTTTGGTCCCTCAACAATTTTCACATTTTCAATTTTGTATGTGCACGGCGTGAAGATGGCTTCAGAATCGTCAACAACAACCGCCTCAATCCTTGCATAGCCACAATTCCTATAGTGAACATCGCCATACTTCTCGCCTACTTCGCCATAGTCCTTCACAAAACGTATGAAGTAGTCTCTGTCCATAAACTTGCCCTGAAAAACCTTCCGAGATTCGACTTTCACGAAGTCCTCGAAGCCCATAAAAGTGTCTTTCAAACGGAAGGCGAAAAGCTTCCGCAAATCCTCCGAATTGTAAGGCTTAAAGGGCGTGGTGCCCTCCTCAAGCATTTTCTTTAAAGCTGAATGCGCCTTTCGGCAGTTTTCAACACCGTAAACAACTGGGTCAATGTCCGAAGCCAAAGTGTGCAAACCAACCAAAACAGAGCCAGAAACACCAAGGCTGTCCCAAGGCACGTTCGCCCTCTCCCTCAACAGCGTGAGGCATTGTAAAGCCGCCCTTTCTAAACCGTCAAGTTTTCCGCTTTCCCCCTCCTTCCTAAGCCTCCTTAAACCCTCAACTGGACTGTAAATTTTCTTGACGTTTTCCAACGGAACTTCGCAAAGCTTCTCGTCAAAAACCGAGTCGTGAACAACATAATTTGGCATGGCGCTTTCAAGAAAAGCAAACCTTTCAGAAAAGCCATAAACCTTAACGTATTTTACACCCTTGCGTGTGCGAAAACCCTCTTGGTCTGGGATGAAGCGGGGAAAGGCTATTGCTTTGTCTGGCGGGTGAACTAGCCCCTTCACGTCAAAGATTACGCCTTCAACAGATTCCAGCAAGTCTCCTTCGCGTGGCTTTATCAATGCGTTCTCACGTTTTAGGGCTCTAAAGAATCTATTGCAAGAGTCTTTATATTAGCCCTTTTAAGTGCCATGAGAACAGCGGTCCCGATGATGGCTCCTGCAAGACTGTTTAGGGAATCGGCGATTGCATAGTAAGCCGTTAATGGTGCCCAGAAAGGATACATCTCTGGGACACCCCAACCTAAAACCCAGACAGCGTTGTTGTTACTGGCTGCAACTTCACCTCCTATCCGTGCAGTCCAGGCGAGGCACCATAGGGCTATCATCATTTTTGTTGGGCTATCTCTGGCTCTTATGGTGTTTATAATCCATTTTCTTATAGGCGGTACGAGGATGAATATGGCGACTGGTATGTACTGCCATGTTATAATTGGCATTAACTCGTACCATGCAAAGGGGTGAGCAAACCATACCGCCAGCTGTACTACAAGAACTAATGTTGCCTCCTTCCATCTGTTAAATAGCAGTAGCCCACCCATCAATGCGCACAATGTTGGTCCAAGAAATGTCAGCAAACCCATATTTGTTGATGGGTTAACATAGGGCACTAGCCACCCAAATATAAAGCCCGAAATGGTCCCCCAAAAAGGACCGAGCAATGGGGCTGTTAACGCTGAGAAAACTATTCCTGACAAAGTTATTACCGCTGGAGTTCCTAAAATCGGGTACGTTGGTATCAAAGCGAACGCCAAGTTCAGGGCTGTCCAAACCCCTGTTAAAGCCAAAAGAAAAACGTTTGCGAAATATTTTCTTAGCATTATCATTCACCTTATGTATTCTTGGTAATTGTTGTGTAGTTTTTTACACAACGTTAATAAGCTTTTCCACGAAACTATTGTTTAAGGTGCAATGTTAATGGCTTTGGCGTTCAACAAGGCTGAGCATATTTCGCGGTGTTTGGAGTTGGCTATTCTCTTAGAGGTTAGCGCAGACAAGCCTGGAAACGTTAACCTTGTTGTTGGTTTTGAAGGCACAAATCACATGCATTTTTTGGCTTCTGCTGTGGCTGCGGCTCCCCATTTTAGGCTGGCTGCTGAGCGGGGTATGGCCGCTGCGGAAGGCGAGATAGCCTTAAAAGATGTCGGTGTTGGAAGGATTATCCGCGACTGTGTCGCCGACATAAGTGCTTGGCAGAGTGGCGGAAACACCCTGCTCGGCACAATAATACTTTTTACGCCTTTGGCTGTTGCGGCTGGCATGACAAAGGATGAAAAGGGCGTTTTCAACCTCCATGTTTTGAGACAAGATCTGAAAAAAGTTGTTGAGGCAACAACACCTGAAGATGCCGTTGCAGTTTACGAGGCTGTTGGGATTGCCAAGCCCAGCGGTTTGGGGAAGGCTCCAGACTTGGACGTTAATGACCCTGGCTCTGTAAAACGCATAATTGAGGAAAGGATTTCGCTATACCAAGTTTTTAAAATAGCCGCCTCTTATGACATGGTTTGCTCGGAATGGGTTAACAATTACCCAGTAACCTTTGAATATGCTTACCCCTTACTAGTGCAAAATCTCAAAGAGGATGAAGACCTAAACATGGCAATAATCCACACATTCCTCGCTGTTTTAGCTAAGCACCCAGACACTTTCATCGCAAGAAAAGTTGGGCTTAAAAGAGCTTGCGTAGTCTCAGCCGCAGCCGAAGAAGTATTGAAAATCGGCGGACTTAGAACAGCTGCTGGAAGGGAAAGGCTCCGAGAATTTGACGCCATGCTGAGGAAGGAAAGTAACGTGCTTAATCCTGGAACAACGGCAGACGTTATTGCGGCTGCCCTTGCCCTGGCTGTTTTGGGCGGCTACAGACCATAAACAGAAAACTAGAGGGGGAGGGTCACTATTGGCTTTTTCAACAGCCAAAAATACATGGCTTTTCAGCCCCTAAAAGGGGATAAATTAATTAGGATTAAAATTTCTGTATGTAGCTTTCAAGAAGCATATGACGTTTAATAGGCAATGTTGAGGTTTACTAATGGAAGAGAAGCCTAAGCTAAAAGTCACCTTGCTGACGGGGCGCACAATAGAGCAGGGCACCGGAAAAGAGCGGGGTAAATCCTCAAAAGAGTACGTGGGAAGCGTCTCAGTTTGTTTTATGGACCCAGAAGACATGAAGAAGCTTGGCGTAAAGGACGGCGTTAACGTTCAAGTTTCAACAGCCTTCGGCTCAGTGGTGGTTAAAGCCAAAAAATCTTTGAGGGCGCCGCACCCAGGCGTAATATTCATTCCCTATGGTCCATGGGCGAACGTTGTTGTTGATCCCGAAACCCACGGCGTTGGAATGCCATCCTTTAAGGGGGTTCCAGCCACCGTTGAGCCAGCCCCAGACAAGCATGTTCTAGGCTTGGAGGAGCTTCTAAAAACAGTTTTTAGGAAGGGTTAATGGATGCCTGTTGTTAAAGCTGTAACGTGTCCTGTTTGTGGAAGCCTATGCGACGACATAGAGCTAACAGTTGAGAATGGACGAATAGTTAAGGTTAAGAATGGCTGTGCCATGTGTGAGGCTAAGTTTTTGGGCTACTGCGGCGAGCACCGCGTTTTAAAGCCCATGATAAGGAAGAACGGCGAGCTTGTAAAGACAACCCTTAGAGAGGCTATTAGAAGGGCTGCTGAGATTTTGGCTGAATCCAACTATCCAGTTCTTTATGGTTGGAGCAGCACAAGCTGTGAAGCCATAAGCGTCGGCATAGAACTGGCCGAAGAGGTTGGCGGAGTAATAGACAATACGTCAGTGGTCTGCCATGGGCCATCAATTTTAAGCATCCAAGATGTTGGGATTCCATCATGCACTTTGGGACAGATTAGGCATAGAGCCGACCTAATCGTTTATTGGGGAAGCAACCCGTGGAGCGCCCATCCAAGGCACATAGAACGCTACACCGCCTTCTCCGAGGGAAGATTCGAGAAAAGCGCATGGAGAAGCTACGTAAACAAGGTTAAGGCTTTAGTTGGAAAGAAAAAGATTCAGAGCGCCATCAAAAGGTTATTCGTTAAAAAGCCACCGCCAGTTCCGCCACCAGTTTCTGAGTATAAGCCCTACCCCTCCATAGCCAAGGAAGGAAGAAAACTCATAGTAATTGATGTTAGGCGGACAAAATCGGCTGAAATTGCAGACTATTTCGTGAAAGTTGAGCCAAACAAGGACTATGAGCTCTTGCAAGCCTTTAGGGCATTGATTCGCGACCAAGAGCTTGAAGTTGACAAGGTGGCTGGCGTTCCAGTCGAGTATCTGGAAGAGGTTGCAGATGCCATGGTAAGCTGCGACTTCGGCGCCTTATTCTTTGGGCTTGGCTTAACCATGAGCAGCGGCAAACTCCGAAATATCGACGCAGCCCTTTCGCTGGTAAGGGACCTAAACATGCGCACAAAGTTTATCATAATGCCCATGCGGGGACACTTCAATGTGACTGGTGCCAACACAGTTTTCACATGGCAGACGGGCTACCCATATGCTGTTGACTTCTCGCTTGGCTATCCAAGATACAATCCGGGCGAAACATCCGTTGTTGACGTTTTGCTGCGAAAGGAGTCGGACGCAGCCCTAATAGTGGCTTCAGATCCTGTTTCAAACTTCCCCAGAAAGGCAGCCGAGCATCTGGTGGAAAACCCCTTAGTGGTTATTGACCCCCACATGAATGTGACAGCCCAAATGGCAGATGTGCTTATTCCATCGGCTTTTGTTGGCATAGAAGCCTCTGGGACAGCCTACCGCATGGACCACGTGCCCATACCACTGAAAAAGGTTGTTGACCCGCCGAGGGGCATACTGGCAGACGAGGAGATTCTTAGGCGAATCCTAGCTGAGGTTAGGAAAATAAAAAGGAAGGAGGCGAAAGCCTAAATGGAGCTTCTTATAAGGAACGGCTTCGTCTACGACCCAATCAACGGCGTTAATGGCGAAAAGATGGACATAGCCGTTAAAGACGGCAAAATAGTTGAGAAGGTCAACGAGCGCCGCGCTAAGAAGATAGACGCCTCTGGAATGGTTGTCATGCCAGGCGGGGTTGACATTCACAGCCACATAGCAGGAGGCAAAGTGAACTCCGGTAGGCTTCTACGCCCGGAAGACCACTTTAAGGATTTTGAACGCAAAACAGCCGTAACAAGGTCTGGTGTTGGCTATTCTATTCCGTCCACTTTTACGACTGGCTACCGTTATGCTAGGATGGGCTGGACAACTGTTATGGACCCGGCTATGCCGCCTTTGGAGGCTAAGCACACTCATGAAGAGTTGAGCGACACGCCCATAATTGATAAGGCTAGCTACCCGCTCATCGGCGACTGGTGGTTTGTCCTAGAATACTTGAGGGACGGCAAAATAGAGGAGTGCGCACGGCACGTGGCATGGATGATTAAGGCGACTAAAGGTTATGCCATAAAGCTTGTCAACCCCGGTGGGCTTGAGGCTTGGGGCTTTGGGCGAAACGTGAACAGCATAGACGACCAAGTTCCATACTTTGGAATTACGCCCCGCGAGATTATCCGAGGACTTTGCAAGGTTAATAGGCTTCTGAACTTGCCCCATACGATTCACGTTCACACCAACAATTTGGGCAAGCCAGGAAATTATGTGACAGCCCTGGAAACAATGAGGTGCGTCGAAGATTTAGCCCAAGACTACAAGCCTGTAATCCATATAACGCATTGTCAGTTCAGCGCCTTCAAAGGCGACGACTGGAGAACCCTCGAGTCTGGAGCTGAAGAAATAGCCAACTACGTCAATGCGCATTCCCACGTGACAATGGACATGGGACAAGTAATCTTCACAGACACAACAACAATGACGGCTGACGGACCCTTCCAGTACATACTCTACACTCTAAGCGGAAACAAGTGGGTGAACCACGACGTGGAAACGGAAACAAGCGCTGGAATCGTGCCCTTCCACTACAAAAGGAAAAGCTACGTTCACGCAACTCAATGGTCTATTGGGCTTGAACTAGCCCTACTAATCAAGGACCCATGGAAAATCTTGATGACCACGGACCACCCGAACGGCGGACCTTTCATTGCTTATCCGAGGATTGTGGCTTGGCTCATGAGCAAAAAAGCGAGAGAAGCCACACTTAAGAAGATTAATCCGAAAGCCAGAAGCAGAAGCCTCCTCCCAACAATAGACCGTGAATTAGGCTTTTATGAAATAGCCATAGTAACGAGGGCTGGACAAGCCAAAGCCTTAGGACTTAAAAACAAGGGGCATTTGGGCATCGGCGCAGACGCTGACATAGCCATATACAACTTCAACTCAGAAACCATGGACCCGTCAAGGAAGTATAAGGCTTTGAGGAGGGCTTTCAAGAGGGCAGCCTACACCATTAAAGGCGGACAAGTGGTGGTTAAGGGCGGCGAAGTACTAAAGCACATTGATGGGGCAACCATGTGGTTGGATGTGCAAACCAGCGAGGAGGCGAAAATAACAGAGGAAATGAAAAGGCGGTTTAAGGAGTATTGGACTGTTGAGTTTGAGAATTATCCCGTAAGTGAGGATTATTTGGCAATTTCCCAACCCATAACCGTGAAGGCTGATGTATAATGTTGGTAAATCTGTACCCCGTAAAGGAGTTTAAACTGCCAATAGTGGCTGAATGCATAAACCCAGACATTTTCCAAGGCAAAAAGCCTAAGGAAATTGAAAAGCTAGAAGTTTGGGAAGGGAACAAACAGAAAAGCCTTGGAGAACTCTTCAAAATCGAAGTGACAAAGGCGGAAGGCAATCCAGAAGCCACCGTGATAACTGTTCATGGCGATTTAAGCCGTGTTAGGCGGATAAGCGCTGGAATGAAAAGCGGCGAAATAGTTGTTAAAGGCGACGCTGGCATGCACTTGGGCGAAGAGATGCGGGGCGGAAAAATAACAGTTTACGGCAATGTGCTGGGCTGGGCCGGTTCCATGATGAAGGGCGGAACAATAGAAATTCATGGGAATGCCGGCGACTACTTGGGGGCGCCGTACCGTGGAAGCACAGAAGGAATGAAAGGCGGAAAAATAATTGTGCATGGAAATGTTGGAAGCGAAGCTGGAGCCCACATGAAAAAAGGCTTAATAAAAATATATGGAAATGCCGGACAGTTTACGGGCTTCAGAATGCACGGCGGCACAATCTTCATACAGAAAAACTGTGGCGGGAGAGCTGGAGCATGCATGACAGACGGAACAATAATCATTGGCGGCTTCTTAGAGTCCATCCTCCCAACATTCACAATTGAAGGAGTAAGAAAAAAGGTTAAAATTGAAGAGGGCGAAGTTGTCGAGGCACCCTTCTACATTTTCATCGGAGACTTAACAGAAAACGGCAAAGGAAGGCTTTACGTGGCTAAAGAGCCCAACCATCACCTAAGCCACTATGAAAGGCTTCTTTAAAGAGGGAATGAGCCAATGAATGGCGGGTTAAGCGTAAACCGGTTTGCATGGAAACTACTGGAAAAGCTTTGCGGAAACCCCGAATATTACGGCGTGAAAGTTGAAAGGGCGAAGTGCGGCGCTACAATTGTGGATGCTGGAATAAAGGCGAAGGGCGGCTTCCAAGCCGGCAAGATCATAACGGAAATTTGCATGGGTGGATGTGGAAAAGCCGTTATAGGCTTTAGGCAGCATGGCGAACAAGAGCTTCCAACAATATTTGTTTACACCGACCATCCAGCTATAGCCACTTTAGGCTCACAGTTTGCAGGATGGAACATTAAGGAGGGCGACTACTTCGCCATAGGCTCTGGACCGGCAAGAGCCCTAGCCCAAAAACCAAGGGAAATCTATGAAAAGATAGGCTACAAGGACGATTTTAACAAAGCCATAGTGGTCTTGGAAACAGACAAGGTGCCGCCGGAAAGGCTGATGAAGCGGTTGGCTGAAGACTGCCACGTCCAATGCGAAAACTTGGCAATGATACTTACTCCAACAGCAAGCCTAGCCGGGGCAACACAAGTTGCTGGAAGAATAGTTGAGACTGGAATCCATAAACTCACAAAGCTGGGTTTTAACCCAAACGCCATCCTTTATGCTTGGGGATGCGCCCCAATACCGCCAACCCACCCAAAATTCGTTAAAGCCATGGCTAGAACCAACGACGCAATCTTGTATGGCGGACTAACCCATTACATAGTCGACTACGAAAACGAGGAAGAACTCGCAAAAATAGTGGAAAGGGCTCCATCAAAAGCCTCAAAAGACTACGGCAAACCCTTCCTAGAAATTTTCAAAGCGGCAAACTACGACTTCTACAAAATAGACCCAAACATATTCGCACCAGCAAAAATAACCATAAACAACATGCGAACAGGCAAAACCTTCACAGCTGGAGAAATCAACATTAAAATTCTGGTAGAAACCCTAACTGCTTAAACCTTAACATGGCGTTTTATTGCCTCTGCAATTATGTAGCCCAATGGAATAGTGTAAAGCGCTAGAGAAAAATCGTAAACAGCCTTATACATCATTGTTATTGTGGTTGCTGGCTCTGAAAAGCTAAAGCCTAATGGCGGAGAACTCCCAATGGAGGCTAAAAATACCAACATCACAATGGCTGTTTCTAACTGATCTCCTTTTGCTGGATTGGGCTTATGAAATTTGTTAGAAATTCGCTGAATCCTTTGTTTCCTATCAATGCAGCCATTAAAAAGCTCATGACTATAACTTCTGCCAGAGCCTTTGGCAATATGTAATAAAGGAATATTGCTGCTCCACCGCTTCCTATGAAAAATGGCATTAGCCACTCAAAGTAGGCGTACGTGTATATACATTCCGGAACATAAGCCAAAAGCGTCGCCGGAATTGTAAGGAGTGAGGAATGTCTGTTCCGCCTTAAGTTTATTCCTCTCGCTAAAATTCCAGCCGTCAAGCCTGTCAAACTCTTACCAATAGGTAAGCCAATCAAACCAAGCCAAGAACCCATACCCATAGGACCAAACATAACTCCCGGGAGAATTCCCACGAGAATTCCTGATACAAAGCCTATTAATGGCCCTCCATAAAATCCGGCGATTAAAGCTGGCAATAAAGAGAAGTCTAGAGCTACTCCAGGAGCAAGGGTTCCCGTATAATAAGATATTGCAAAGAGCACGTTTCCGAGCGTTCCCATCATTAACGTGAATGTGATTGTTTTTGTGTTCACCTTTTTGTCCCTCTTGCAATTTCTTCACGTATATTATTTAAGAGTAGCTACTCAAAAATGAGTGCAAATCAATCCCATAATCCCATAACTTTTAAAAATTTAATATGGCTTTTGCGCATCTCTTATTTGGGAGAGGTCTGTTGTCAACAAGCCTAAAAATCTCCTTTAATGAGCTTAATGACTGGCTTGAGGGCGAAACCAATACCGTTCTCATGCCTGTTCATGCTAAGGCTGAAAGGCTTTTGGATGAGATGCGGGAAGCTCACCAAGACTTGGTTGAGGTTTGCCGTATGCTTCTTGAGAGTAGCCGAAAGGAAATTGAAAAGCGTAACATGCGAACTTTTAAGAGGGCTCAAGCCCTAAACAAGTTGGCTAAACTTTTCCTTGAAAGAATGCAGCCTCTTAGGGTTCCTGAAAAACCATCCTTTAAAGATGTTGAAGGGTTTGTTGGCTCTGCCCAGAAGGCTTATGCTGTTACTGATATTGATGTTCGAAACTGGTTTCCAAGGATTTCACCCTTCTTCATAATGGATAGGGGAAAATTCCTAAGGGCTTTTGAAAACGCGAAGGGCACGCTTAAAGAGCTTAACGATTTCTTAACAAAGGAGTATGTTAAAGCTAAAGCCCTAGAAGAAACCTTCCAGCTCATAGAAAAGGTTAATAGATTGAAAGAGCGGGTGGCGGCTCTAAAGGAAGAGAGAAAGAGAGTTAAGGATGAGAAAGGGAGAATCGAAGAGGAGTCCGCTTGTGTCCAGCGTAAGATTGTTGAACTAGAAAAAAGTGGAGGGTTAAGCCACCTAGCAGAACTTGACGAGGTAATAGATGCTTTGAGAAAAGAGGTGGAATACTACCTAAGACATCTTCAAAAACCCTTCATAAAGCTTCAGTCTCTGGCTTCCCATGGCGAGGGAAGCGGTCTAACACCAGAAGAGCTGAAAAAGCTTAACCAGTATCTGGCGGATCCCTTCGAGGCTTTGGCAACAGAGAACGTTGAGTATCCCCTTTTAAGGCAGATTTTGCACAAAACTCTGAGGCTAATGGCTGAAGGCAAGCTTAAACTTAAGCCGGAAAAGGAGCGTAAAGCTAAACAAGCCATAGATGAAATTCTTGGCAGGAATTCGCTTGCAAGCCTACATCAAAAATGTGCAGATGCGAGACAGCGTAAAGTCCAAATCTCAGCTTCTTTAACCTTGGCTGAAGCAAAAAGTGAAATGGCAAAACTGCATGAGCACATGGATAGGCTTCGGAAGAAGGCGGAAAGCCTACAATCCGAAATGGAATCTGTTGAAAAAAGCCTTAAAGAAGTTACGGCGAAAGTTTTTGAATGTAAAAGCCGCATGGAAAAGAACATTCTTAATTTCTCCGGGAAAAAAGTTGAAATAGCCTTTGAGGTTTGAGGCTTAAGACCTTTGCAAAAGGTAAATCTTAAACAAATTGTAAAAGAAGCCTTTGAAGTTTCCGGCGAAGACTTTTGTCGTGTCGTTCAAGATGCAAGGAAACTTATTAGCGGTGAGAATGGAAAGATTGGAAACTTTGAAGTTACTGGAAGGCTTGTCAAACTTTCACCGATGGGCGAAGTCCTAATTGTTGGGGATTTACATGGCGACCTAGAAAGCCTAATAGAAATTTTATCCAGCAGTAAATTCCTAGACAAACTAAGCCAAGACGCCAATGCAACAATGATTTTCCTTGGCGATTATGGGGATAGGGGGCCTTTATCCGCAGAAGTTTACTACACGCTATTGAAGCTTAAACTGCACTTTCCAAGACAGATAATCCTAATGCGGGGAAACCATGAAGGACCAGAAGACCTTTTGGCTTCGCCCCATGACTTGCCATGGCAGTTTCAAGCAAAATTCGGCAGCGGTTGGGAAAAAGCCTACAAGGAAATACGCGAACTTTTCAATTGCCTATATAACGCCGCTATTGTTGAGGAACGTTACCTAATGGTTCATGGCGGTGTGCCGCCACAAGCAAAGAGCCTCGAAGATTTAGCCTATGCGCATGAAAGGCATCCAAAAGAAAGCTTATTGGAAGATATGCTCTGGAGCGATCCAAACGACGATATAAGCCGAACGTGTGCCTCGCCCCGCGGTGCTGGAAGACTTTTTGGAAGAAAGATAACAGATGGGGCGCTACAAAGTTTTGGCGTGCAATTTCTAATAAGGGGACATGAACCCTGCATGGAAGGCTACAAAATAAACCACAACGGGAAAGTCCTAACAATTTTCTCAAGAAAGGGACCACCATACTTCAATGTTTATGGTGCCTATATAACATTGGAGCTTTCAAAGAAGCTGCAAAACGCCATAGAATTGACGTCATACATTCATAAATTTTGAGCCGTAAAACGAGTTTATGTTTTTCTGTTCACAAGGTATATGCCCATAAGCACGAGTACAAAACTCAAAAATGAAAGGATGCTGATATTTTCGCCGAGCAGTATCCAGCCGAACATGGCGGCAACCACTGGGACGATGAGACTTGAAGTGGTGACGCTTATCGTCTCCTCCTTTCTTATTAGGATTAGCCAAATGGTTGAGCCCATTGCAAGCCCAATTATTGATGAATAGAGTAAAGCAGAAACATATTGAGTAGAAAAGTTAAACTCTAAGGCGTTTCCTCTCAAAGCCAATGTGACAGCAGAAATAAAGGCAAAGCCCATGGAAAGCTGAACGGCGTTCACGAGCAATGGGTTCACATGGCTTACAAACTTTTTATAGTAAACTATTGTCACAGCCCATAGGAAAGCTCCAAAAATTAGGAAAAGGATGGGATTTAAAAGGTTCATTGTTAAAGAAATCTTCTTGGCATAAAGTATAACTACGCCCAAAAACCCGGTCAAAGCACCCAAAACCCTAATGACGCTGGCTTTTTCCCCAAGAAATGGTACAGCCAGACAGAAAACAAAGAACGGCTGAGTATATGTCACAAGAGAGCTTAAGCCTGAGTTCTCGTACATTAATCCCACGTGGATAAGGGTTATTTGAGTGGTGTTGATAATGCTGAGAATAAGAAGTCTAAGCCACGTTTTTTTCTATCCCTCGGGAAACCTTTCACCTTCAAGGGCATTATCGCCAACAAAACTATTGAAGCTAAAATAAATCTCTGCATGACAAAACTCAGCGGGTCAACAAACATTAATCCAATCTTCATGGCTGACCAATTTAAGCCCCATATAAGAATGACTGTTACTAACAATGTTAAACTGGTTTTGTCCATTTCCCATTTTCCTTGAATTTCTGTTAAGAGCTAGTGGAAAACATTATAGCTATAAAAAGTTTAACGCCTTGCTATTTTCGAAGGCATGTTTGGGTTTGGGAAGCCTTAAGAATGATGGCTCGAAGATTTTGTTGAGAGTTAAACGGTAAAAGGCGGTTGTGGAATTGAAGTTTGGAATTGTTACGCGAAACCCAAACGCTTACAGCTCAGCCCAGCTTCGCGAAGCGTTGGCAAACCAAAAAATTCCATACGTCTGTTTTAGTTTTCCATGGCTTGTTGCCCGTGTTGGATATAAGCCCTACCTAAACGTGCGCAGCGTTGACGTCTTAAAGGATTTGGATGCCTTGATAATTCGTCCAATTGGGCGGGGCTCTTTGGAGGAAATTGTTTTTCGCATGGACCTGCTTTATAGGCTTGAAAGGCTCGGCCTCTATGTTATTAATCCGCCAGAAGCCATTGAACACTGTGTTGACAAGTATGATTTGTTGGCAATTCTAGAAGACGCTGGCTTGCCAGTACCCAGAACCGCAGTAACGGAAAATGCCGACGAAGCCTTGAAGGCTTTCCATGAGCTTGGCGGAGACGTAGTCGTAAAGCCTATTTTTGGCTCTAGAGGGATTGGCTCAACACGTCTAACAGACCCAGAAGTGGCATACACAGCCTTTAGGACTATAACCTTTTATCACGGTGTAATCTATATTCAAGAGTTCGTGCCTCATGGATGTTCTGACATTCGAGCCTTCGTGGTAGGCGACCGTGTTGTTGCAGCCATGCGCCGCGTCGCCCAAAGCTGGAAAACCAATTATAGCCAAGGCGCCCATCCAGAACCAATAAAGCTGGACAATCAGCTGGAAGAGTTAGCCGTAAAATCAGCCCAGCTAATAAAATGCAAAATTGCCGGAGTAGACATCCTTGAAAGTTCAAGGGGGCCCTTAGTGGTTGAGGTTAACAGCCAACCAGGATGGCGTGGACTCCAGTCTGTTACGCGTGTTAACATTGCAGACGCCATAGTGGACTTCGTGCTTTCAGAACTGAAAAAGTAGAGAGAGGGGGTATCCAATTTAGCAAAGGTGGAGATAGTTAAAATTGACACTGCAGCTAAGACAGCCCAAAAAGTCGAGGACTATGTGGCTGAAGAGAAGCCTCTTCACATACTCATAAATGAGAAGCATTACGCCACCATAATGTGCACACCAAAAGACCTCAAGGAGTTAGCCATTGGTCACCTTCTAACAGAAGGCATAGTGAAGGCTGTTGAAGAAATAGAAAAAATAACAGTCAAAGAGAGCGTGTGCCACATAAACCTAAAGCCAGACGTAAACCTTGAATCCCGCCTAAAACTCGTGCAGCTTTTTTCCCGCATAATCCCCTCAGCTTGTGGAGGAACATACCAGCCCCAAGTCTTAAAAACAATTGGAAGAGTCAGCTCAAGAATAGCCGTCAAGGCTGAAACCATCCAGAACTGCGTAAACAATCTTAATCGACTGGCGGAAACTTTCAGAAAAACTGGCGGGGTCCACGCCGCCGCAGTTTACATGGCTGATGGCTCTATTGTTGCTTTTGCAGAGGATGTTGGACGCCACAACGCTGTGGATAAAGCCATTGGAAAATGCGCCCTAACCAAGACGCCTTTCAGCGAATGTTTTCTGGCTTTAAGTGGTAGACTAACCGCCGACATAGTCCTAAAAGCTGCAAGGGTTGGCATACCCATAATCGCCTCAATAGCCGCTGCCTTAGATTCTGGCATAGAAATCGCGAGGAAGGCGAACATCACGCTGATAGGTTTTGTTCGTGGAAAGCGCATGAACGTCTACAATGCGCCAGAAAGAATCCTTTCGTAAGGGTCTTCAGCCTTTTCTGGAAACCGCCTTTCCCTTCCGTCCTTCACGAGCACTCGTCTCTTATCTTCTGTGAAAATGCCCAAAAAACAAGCTTCAAGGCTGTGTCCTTTCAACACTTTTTCAACTTTGCCTTTGGCTTGCGGGCTGACGGCAACCAAAACCGTGCCGGTTGAAGACATGGAGAGAAGCTGTCCATCAGAAAGTCCAAAAGCCTCCTTGAGTTTTTTTGCTTCGTGGCATATTGGAATCTTTTCAAACTCTATTCTGAACCCAACTCCGGAGGCTTCAGCCATCTCGTTTAATGAAGCCACCAATCCACCTTCTGTTAGGTCGTGCATGGCGTGCACGCCGCTGATTTCCGCGAGGGCAAGCGTCTCTTCAACGCTGCTTTGAAGGCGTATAAGCCTCGACAGTTCGCGGGTTCGCTTTTCCCCAAAAAGCTTTTCAGCCAAATTCCTATTCATGAGGGCTAAGTTGACGGCTATTTCTAGCCCCAACGGTTTTGTGCAAACAACGAGGTCGTTGGGTTTCGCGTTGCCAGGCGTTTTAAGCTTCTCCTTTTCCACTAGGCCGTAGGCCGTGCAAACTCCCAAAAGCGTTGACAAACCCTCATATGTGCCAGTGTGCCCAGTCACTATGGCCATGTCCAGTTCTTCTGCGGCTTTGCATGCTTGCCTCATAACCATCTGAAAAGTTGAGGGGTTAGTAGCTGGCGGCCCGAGGAGGTTTATGGTGCAGAACTGGGGTTTGGCTCCGAAAAGCGCCACGTCTGACGCTGCATAGTGAATTAGAAGCCAGCCGAACCATTTTTCTGGAACACCTATGCAAGGGTCTGTGGAGACGACAAGCCACTCGTCGTCTATCAGGTGCACTCCCGAATCGTAGCCAACCATAGGCGGAATAATTACGCGGCTGTCCCCCCTAATGCATCTTAACAGTTTTTTCAGGTCTTTAGGATGCAGTTTCCCCATTTATTTCTCCTTTAACAACTCTATGCCTTTGCTGGTTATGCGGAAAGGAATCCACTCCAGCGGATGCTCACATCCTTCCATTTTAACTATGCGAAGTTCGCGGCGGCACTTCTCCTCGTTAAATCTGAAAAAGAAAATGTTATGCGCCTTGTTAAGGTCTAAGTCTGCCGCCCGCTGGGTGACAATGTCCTTCTGGGTTGCAGCCGTCATAATATCAATGTTCACAATGTTGTCGTAGTGGCACCAGGTAATCGTCCAGTCCTCAATAGGCTCCATGTACTTCAAGTCGTATAATGCGAAAAGCTGCTCGCTGAAATCTCCAGCTGCAAACCTTGTCACACCCTTTTCAGAAAGCAACCTGTCAATACGTTTCATTTCCTCAAAGTCTTCTAGGCTGAAGTAGATTACCCGCGGATCCTTTGAATAAGGCTCAAAATGTGGAAAGGCTTGGATAGGGATGAACTTGCCCTTCTCAATGTAGGGTTCAATGTCCCAGCCGAAAGACTTGAAATAGGCTATAAGCCTCTGAAAAGGCTTATCCATAACATCATAAGCAACAGTCTCGCCTTCGCACAGTCCTTGCCACAAAAAAATGCATGGCAAAAACAGTCTTACCCGTCCCCGGCGGACCGTAAAGAATATTCCTTGAGCCAGACTCGATGCCGCCGCCTATCAACTCGTCAAAACCCTTAATGCCTGTCTTAAGCTTGACCATTTTCGCTGTTCCCCGTTAAAGGAATATTTTAAGCAGTTTGCTTTCATGCAGCAAGAATATTATGTAGATGCTTATGGCAAGTTCCGGCAGTATGTAGCTTCCATTGTATATGGCTGAATAAACCATTGGATGCATTCCCTCCGGGGCGTAGCTGGCGAAGAAAATAACTCCCGAAATAAAGTGGGCTAGGAAACGTCCCCAGATTCCAACATTAACGCCTAAGAATGGGCGATTGCGGAAAAACCCAGCCAATCCAAGGGCGCCAAAAGCAAGCGGGTAGTCTAAAAGCACTTGAAGCGGATGAACAATGAAGGGCTCAACAGCCAACTGTACAAGCCCATAAACAGCAGCTGCAAACAACCCAATTTTTGGGCCTCTCCGCAAAGCCAGCCAAAGAATAGGCACCATAGAACCAGCCGTCACAGACCCGCCTTGTGGAAGGCTGAAAACCTTAATATAGCTTAAAGCCGTTGCAAGCGCTACAAAAGTGACGACTTCAGCAATAATCTTGGTTGGAGAACTAACCTTTGGCTCTAAACTCTTCTCATTCACGGTCTTTCCCTCCGCCGGCATTACCCGGATCAGGTTCCAGGGGTCGACCGCGCTCAGCGGTCCTCTCAGCCGGGTCATCGCCCAGCTCCCCCAGACCCTTGATCGGAGTAATTGTTATGTACTTGTATATTTATCTTTCCTAAAGCTGAAGCTTGTTAGGATGTTGCTGTATGAAGCCTTTGCCCAAAGAGTTTGACATATTGGCTATTGAGCGCAAGTGGCAGAAGCTTTGGGAAGATTGGGGCATATACCGCTTCGACTGGAAAGACTATAAGCGTCCAGTATTCAGCATTGACACGCCTCCACCTTACCCTTCTGGCGAATTCCACATGGGGAACGTTCTAAACTGGACTTACTTCGACATTGTCGCCAGATACAAGCGTATGAGGGGCTATAACGTGTATTTCCCTCAGGGATGGGACTGCCATGGCTTAGGCATAGAAGTTCAGGTGGAAAAGGAGCACAACATTAGGAAGCGTGACTTGCCGCCGGACAAGTTTCGCAGTTTATGCATGCAGCTTGTGGAAAAATACATTGCAATGATGAAGGAGGGCATTATAAGACTTGGATGCAGCGTTGATTGGACAACGGAATATAGAACAATGGACCCAAACTATTGGCGTAAAACCCAACTGAGCTTCATAATCCTATACCGCAAGGGCTTCATTTACCAAGGAACACACCCCGTCAACTGGTGTCCAAGATGTGAAACAGCCATTGCAGACGCTGAGGTAGATTATGAAGAGCGGGAGGGCAAACTTCACTATATACGGTTTCCATTGGCTGATGGCAGCGGATACCTGCTTATAGCCACAACCCGCCCAGAATTCATACCGGCATGTGCAGCCGTAGCTGTAAACCCAACGGACACCCGATACACAAAATACATTGGAAAACGCATAACCGTCCCCATAGTAAACCGCACAGTAGAAATTATTCCAGACGAGGCTGTTGAACCATCCTTCGGCACTGGCGTAGTTATGATATGCACTTATGGCGATAAGGAGGACGTCCGCACCGTTAAAAGGCACAATCTACCAGTAATCATAATTCTCACGGAAAATGGGCTGATAAACGAGAACGGCGGAAAATATAAGGGCTTAACGGTTGAAGAAGCCAAAGAAGCCATAGTTAAAGACTTGGAAGCTGCTGGTCTTCTGGAAAAGGTTGAACCGATAAGGCAGGATATAGGCGTATGCGACAGATGTAAAACCCCAATAGAGATTTTGGAGCGCAAGCAGTGGTTTATGAAAACCCGAATCTTAACAGACCGCGTTGAGAAAGAGGCAAACGAGATAGTCTGGTACCCGGACTACATGAAAAACCGCCTAATAGACTGGGCGCGTTCGCTTGACTGGGACTGGGTCATAAGCCGCCAACGCATATTTGCTACGCCCATACCTATATGGTACTGCAAGAAATGCGGAGAAACCATACTGGCCGAGGAAAGCTGGGTTCCCATAGACCCAAAACTTGAAAAACCCAGAATAGACGCGTGCCCCAAATGCGGATGCAAAGGGTTCATTCCAGAAACCGACGTGCTGGACACGTGGATGGACTCATCCATATCATGTGCGGTGCACGCTGGCTGGCCAGACCGAGAAGACTGGCGGAGGCTTTTCCCAGCGGACTTGCACCCTTCGGGCGTTGACATTATCCGCACTTGGGCATATTATCTCATAGTTCGTCATTTAGCCCTCTTCGACGAGAAGCCTTACAAGAGCTGCCTAATTAACGGCATGGTGCTTGGCTCCGACGGCAGGAAAATGAGCAAGTCCCTAAAAAATTATGTTGCAACGCCGGAAGTTCTTGACAAGTATGGAGCTGACGCCGCAAGACAATGGGCCGCTGGGGGCGGAGCCACAGGTTCAGACATTCCATTCCGGTGGCCAGACGTGGAATATGGTAGGCGTTTTCTGACAAAGCTTTGGAATGCCGCCCGCTTCGTTGGCAACCAACTGAAAGATTACACGCCCGGCAATGGCGATTATGAGCTTCAGCTCTTGGATAAGTGGATTTTAAGCAAGGCTGAAAGGCTAACCCAACAAGTCACAGAAGCCCTTGAAAAATGCCAGTTTAACATAGCCCTTGAAGAAACTCGAAACTTCACATGGCATGTTTTCTGCGACCAGTACATTGAAGCCGTAAAGGACCGCTTATACAAGCCGGAAGTTTACGGTGGAGCTAAAAGGAAAGCGGCTCAGCATGTGCTCTACACCGTTTTATATCGCATATTGCAATTGTTGGCGCCACTAACACCCCACATAACAGAGGAAATCTACCATCACATTTACGCCGAACACATGGGCATAAAAAGTATTCATTTAACATTGTGGCCCCAAGTGGACGAGGGCAAAATTGACGAGAAAGCCGAAAAGGAAGGCGACTTAATTGTTGCCGTGATAACTGAAATTAGAAGAGACAAAGCCGAGAAGCGCAAACCATTGAACACGCTAATAAAATCAGTGAAAATTTACGCTGGAAACGAAAACTTTGCCAAAATACTGGAACAAAATAAGGACGACATCGTTGGAACATGCAAAATTCAACAGCTGGAGATTTTGCCAGAAAAGGGCGATGGAAGGCAAATTCCCCAGTACACTGATGTGAGCTTTACAGCTGCTTATGACTAAACTTTACAACTTTGTCTTTTAACTTCTTCCACAAGCCTATCTATTTCCTCTTCTGTGTTGTAGAAGTGGGGTGAAACCCTTATCCCGTTTGCCCTTGCTGATACTATTATGCCTTTACGCCTTAACTCATCTGTAATCTCTTTCGGCTTGTATATTTTAAAATTGACTATTCCAGAGCGGTGTTGACGCTCTTCGGGGGTTTGAAGCTTAAGCCCCAAAGCCTTAACAGCCTCTATTAAATGGTCTGTAAGCCCTAAAACCCGCTTTTCTATGTTTTCAATTCCAAAATTCAAAAGCATTTTTATGGCTTCGGCGGCGCCTACAAAGCTTAGGAAGCTTGGTGTGCCAACCTCGAAGCGGCTTGCATTAGTTGAAAGCCTTAAACTCCAAATGTCCCAAAAATCCACGGTTTCGAATATCTCTTGGTTTACGCTTGCCCATCCAATGTAGGGCGGCTCAAATTCTTCAATGAGGTCTTCTCGCACATAGAAGTATGCGGCTCCAGGCGGGCTTAAAAGCCACTTGTAGCATGCTGTTGCCAGAAAGTCTACTCCGTTACGTTTCACGTCTATTGGTATTACTCCAGCCGATTGTATGGCGTCAACAATGAGGTATGCGCCATGTTCGTGGGCAATTTGACTTAAAGCCTTTAAATCGTTGCGGAAGCCATTAACATACTCGACGTGGCTTACTACAATAGCCACGGTCTTGTCGTCCACAGCCTTTTCAAAATCCTCAATTAATACTTTTCCATCGACATTCTTAACGTATTGAACCTTCACGCCTAGACTTCTTTTAAGCCAAGGATAGACCACAGATGGGTACTCCAAATCCGTTGTCACAACCTTTGAGTCTGGCGGGTATTCAAGCACGTTCGCGGCTATGTTTAAGCCGACGGAAGTGTTCTCAACAAGGGCTATTTCCCCGGTTTTTGCGCCTATAAGCCTTGCAAATAAAGACTTTCCATAATCATTCCACTCCGATACTGTAACATTTCCAAACATGGAAAAATCATCCACACACTTTTTGACGGCTACAGCCACGGGTTTAGGTAGCGGGGACTGGGCAGCATGATTTAGAAAAACTTTGTTCTTGACTATGGGAAAAAGCTCGCGAATCTCATCAATGTTTTCCATTTACTATGCCTTCAAAACCTTATTGCCTTCCTTAACTAAAACATTTCCACCATTTTTTCAACAAGCTCTTCAACTCATCAATTACATTTTCAACTTTTCTCCTAATATAGGGAGGCTCCACCGGCGGTGTGTAAGGCTCCTTAACACTTATCCTTTCTAAACCAACCACTCCGGCGGCGAGGGCGTACCAGCATAGAGGCAAAACCTTTGGATTGTATCCGCTTCCAATAAGCAAAACAAGCCTTCCACTGCATACTTTTTGGGCTGTCTCCCTAATTAGACGTGAAAGCCTAAAAAAGCCGTCGGCTGTTATGCTTAAGTCGCCAAGCATATCCGCAAAATGGGAGTCGCTACCACCATTCGCAATTATTATTTCTGGTTTAAACTCCTCAGCTAGGGGCACAAAAATCTCCCTAACAGCATGCAAATACGTTTCGTCGCCAGTTCCAGGCGGCAGTGGCACATTAACATTGTAGCCTTCCCCCTCACCTTCGCCTATTTCCCATGTGAACCCTTTTCCGGGATAGATTGTCCTTGGGTCCTGATGCAAGGAGATGAGGAGCACGCTTGGGTCTGCATAGTAAATGTCACTTGTCCCATTTCCAAAATGGACATCATAATCTAATATGAGAAAGCGTTTCACACCCCTTTCAGCCCTTAAAAATTCAACCAGAACAGCTATGTCGTTGAAGATGCAGAATCCACCTCCATAGTCTCTCCCGGCATGATGGTAGCCGCCACCAAGCGATATGGCACGCTTCACGGTTCCGCTGAAAACTGCTTTTCCACACTCAATTGCACCGCCGACAATAAGCAGGGCAGCCTCAAGAATTGAGGGAGAAACAGGAGTTTCAATATCATACGGTCTGTTTTCCTCCGCCAATCGGAAAATTAGGTCAACATAGTTTTTGCTGTGAACCCTTAAAAGTTCCTCTCGCGAAGCTGGTTTCGGCTCCACAATTTTAAGATATGGAAGACTAAGAAGATTTTGCTCCCGGAAGAAGTTTATTGCGTTTATGAAACGGTCTCCCCTAAACGGATGCCCCTCGCCCAAGTCATACTGTTTAAACCTTTCATGAAAGGTCATTAAGACATTCTCGCTCTGCAAAGGCACCCCAAAATAGGTGGGAGGCTGGCGATATAAAATTCTCTCGCCCTAGGCTTAATTTAAAATAGAAAAAGGGAGAAGCTAGTTATCCCTCATTTTTTGGCTCTGTTTGCTGGTTTCCTGCAAGTTTCCGCTTACGCCTTCGCCTTCACTTTTTGGGCCAAGCTCCACAACTGTGACTTCAAGTTTGCTTGTTTCGCCCTCGGCAAGTTTTTGCTCCCCTTCATGTTGTAGGGAAACGTTTTCCATTGTTTGTGTAGGGCTCATAAGCTTCTCAATGGTCTCTTTAATAGCGTTTAACTCTTGCCTTGCGCTTTCAAGTCCCATGGACAGAAGGGCTATTTCACGTTGATAAACTTCTTCTTCTATTTCCCCGCCGACATGCTGAATCTCAAAGTTTGCCAAAAGCTTCTCTAAAGTCTTAATTTGCTCTTCAAGTCCCCTCGCCTTAACAGCCATTTTATCCAGTAAAGCTTTCCTCTGCCTTTCAATTTCAGCTATTGCTTCTTCCATATCCTTTTCAAACAGCTCATATGTAGGCCGCGATATTCTGCCGCTCTCCAGTAAATTGTTCAAGGCCTGCCTCTTTTTTACAACAGTTTCATACTCGCTGTTTAATCTCTCAAAGGAACGCTTCCACGAAAACAATTCCACAAACACCAGCATTAAAAAGACTAAAACAGAAAATAACGTTTATTAATATGTAGAGATATCGCTAGCTGTTAAAATAAGCCGCTTTCACTTGAATTGATGAAAATTAAACTTTAAAATTTAAGCCTAAAAAGCCTCAAAGTTAATACAATCTTGAAACTTGCCGCATAAGCCCTTAAGTGAAACAAATTCTTTCAGAATAACTGCCCTAACACACTTTTTCGGATCCACAATCTTTAAATCCACAACAAGGCTTGCAAAATATACGCCTCTTCAAAACTCCAATTGTGCTCACACATTAAAGCCTTAACAGCCTCATCCACAGCCAAGGAACATGCCTCATCTAAAGAATCTCCACAGACCAAGATTGCATAGCTTTCCTCATTTTCCAAAACAGCCATGAAACACTTTTTCCCTTCAAAACATCAAAGCTCAATGTAAGCTCGCATGAAACCTCTACGGCTGAAACACATGCTTCTCCATCAGCTTGGATAGCATGCAAATCACCAGCTGCAAAAAGTGCTCTGTCAACAAAAACTGGTAAGTAAAGGATTGCTCCACACGTAACGTCTTTGACATCCATATTTCCACTACGCTTTCCCAAACTTCCTGGAGTCTCATCGGACTCTTGTGCCATACCTATCATGCCATCATAGGGCGAATTTTCACCTTCACACTCTTTTCAAATATGGTGTATTAGCCGCTATTGGAACGACCTTAATCCTAGCCTTGAGAGGCTTATCCCTCAATGCACTTTGCTTCGACACAACAGCTATGACTTTCCTGATTCTCTAAAACGAAAACAACTACATAAGGGCCCATAGCTCAGCTTGGATAGGAAAAATCCTATCCGAATTCAAAAAAGTTGGCCGAAAAATGCAACTTCTAGCCTTGGGCCAGTTTGTTTTCAAGGTCGGAATACGTTATTGTTTTTATGAATTTGTTCGCTGTTTTCTTTAATTTTTCGTCTTCGGTTACTAAAATGGCTTCTAAGTTTTTGGCGGCTACTATGTATGAGGCGTCGTAGAATGTTAATCCTTCCTTGTTGGCTATTCTGAGTGTGTTGGAAAAATCTAGTTTTGTAAATTTTATTGGTTTAATTACACCTCTTATGGCGAGGTCTTTTATCGTGTTAGCAACATCCACCGCGTCCTTTAAAGATATTTGTTTCAATAGTGTTGAAAGCTTCCAGAGGCTGTTACAAGCTTCATATATGGCTAGGTCTGTAGTAGCCAAATCTTCACGAGAGGCTTCAATTATTAATAGTTTTCCACGTCTGGTGATAAGCGGCAAGAGTGCTGAGGCGTCTAATAAATAATTCAATACGCTTCCCTGTCTTCGCGTACAAGCTTCGCTATCAATTTTGGATCTATTTTGTTGCTAAGGAGCTCTTTTAACCGCTCCAGTCTTTCCCCAAGATCCCTCAATTCTAATTCTACAAGATATTTATCAAGCAATTTTCTCACAGTTTCACTAATGTTTACGTTATATTTCTCCAACTTTTCCTTAATTTCCTTCGCAACCCTAATAGTTATAATGCTCATTATAACCGTATTACAACATGTAATACAACTTTATAAAGCTTTAGCTTTAAACTTGCTCTTCACAGGCAATTGCTTCTGGCGGATATTTGGCCTTTTGTATTAGGCGCCATAGGTGTTGTTCTATCGGGAGATTGATGTTTCAGGAAGCTTTTCCTATTTACGGCTTTCACCAAAAAGTCACACTAAAATTTAAAGGCGTATAAATTTAATATTAACGCAATCATTGTGCAACTTTTCACTTTAACTTCTCTCTCCACTTTGCGCGGAGCTCGATTCGACGCTGCCTTTTTATATCTTTACGATCCGCTAATTTGCAGTTAGAGGATGAGCATCTATGCTCTCTGAATCTTTAGAGCTTGAATGCCTTTCAACTTTGCAGCGTAAATTTCTCGTCGAGCTTCTGCAGAAGAGGTATCCGCAATATTGGAGCAAATTTGCAAGTTCAAAGTTTAGCTGGCAAAGCCGGAAGGAAAGCCTTGAAGAGTTTATACAAAAGCATTCGTTTGAGATTGTTAAGGAGTTTGCTAACGCTGGTTTGCATAATAATGGTTGAAAATATTTGGAAGGTGCAGAGCACAGGCACATGTCTCGGAATGAGCATTGCAGAAACCCTTGGAATGGTAAGCGCGGCGCACAGACATTAAAGTGTTTATGGTCTATAAGAGTGATAGGCTACCCATTTATAGGCATTGACAATGAGTGGGGCGAACAAGTGCGCTTGAAGGAAGATTAGACCTTGGAGTTGGAGCAAATTCAAGGTGGCGCAAATCCATAGCCAACCTTCTAGCAGATATGTTAGCCGCTGGCTGCTGGGTAGGAGAAGCTGGCTACGAAAAGTTTGAAGCCACCGTTAGAATTGTTGGGGCTGCTATGGAAGCTTTAGGCTACAGTTTCATAACAGCCTATGGGCATTGGGAAATGGCGAAAAAACGCTTGGAAAAACTCTGTTTGTTGGCCAATGCGTTACAGCATTAGGGTTGTTTTTGATCGGAGGAAACGTGCTATACTTGGGCGCGCATGGCCTAGGCTTATTAAAAATCTTGACTGGTGTTTCATAAAGCTTTTCGGTTTGTCAGGTGAGTTTGATTAGAACGTGTTGGGTGAGGTTAGGCTGAGAATTAGAAGCGACTGTGAGGGCATTAGTAACGTTATTGTTGTTATGTTAAGCCTCATACTAGTGGTTATCATTGTTGCAAACGTTTTTCTGTGGCAGTTTCAGATGAACCAGCTTGATTGGGAAAGAATGCGGGAAGACATAAGCATAGCCGATGTAACTCGAGTTGTAGAAACATGGTCATATAATCCATCTGGATACGCTCTTAGCGGATCCACAAGCCTAGTGTCTGGAAGCATTACAAACTTGACTTCAAATGACGGCGCCTATATGGTTTTCCGAAGCTATGCGAGCGCAACCAGAAATGATAATATTGTTGCTAATGGCAACGTGACAACAGCAACTAATTGGACCTATACGGATATCAGTGACCCCAGATCTGTTGTTTCAGGAAATTACTCAGACAAAGTTTATCATTCAGCCCCCTACTCGCTCTATATCCGATTAGTTGATAACTCTGCAAATGAAGCATATTCTGGAAGTGGTAAACAATACCAAATGATGAACTTGTCAACCTTGCCGCTTTCCGCCACCTTATACTTCTATTATCGAATAGATTGCAAGGGTATAAGTAAAAGTACTGGTGAAGTTGCAAATGCAACAGTAGTCATTACAAAACCTGATAATTCTTCAGTTACTGTTTTTACAACAAGCGTCACTTTCACGGCTTCAAAAATAGGTGCTTGGACATATGAAACCCTAAATGTATCCAATGTTTTTACGGCAATCGGAACATATACCCTAAACCTTCAAGCATACTTCTCAACAACAAAAGAAAGAAAGCCAACCCTCACCGTTTATTATGATGATGTTTGGCTTAACATAGTAACGCCCACAGAGTTCACAACCGAAGTTGAGTTTACCGGAACATCTAGCACCAAATATTGGACACAAATTATTTGGAGTGTTGACAGTTCTTGGACAATAGACAATGTAACAGTGACGCTCCAGCTTTTCAACTACACGCTTAACGATTATCCGACAAGTGGAAATGGTTATATCGCTTATACCTCAAGCGGTACACCAAACACCGATGAAACTGTAAATCAGACAATAAACGTTAACTCGGCTGATTTTAGAAATGCTACCGGTCATTGGAGGATGAGGATTAGGGGGGTTAAGGCAACAAACACGCAGTTTGACTTAAAAGTTGACTGGATTGAACTTAAAGTGTTCAGCGAGGGGACGCTTTTCACTATTGAGAATAGAGGGCCCCTAACCTCGCGGCTTGTTTCCCTATGGGTCATAAACTCTGCACATCACATACGCTACGACATAGACATTATTATGAATTCAGGAGAAACGTTACCCTATTTCCGAGATGATATATGCTTACCCTCAGGTAAGTGGATGGTGAAAGTTATAACTGAACGGGGAAATACAGCTGTCTTTCAAAATAAGTAGTGATTAGTAAGATTTAATAAAATGCCTTCTATAAAGTACAATGTGAAGGGCGGGTGTTTAGACATGGATTTAAGAAAGGTCTGGAAGTTGTTTCATGAGAGGCGTGCTGTTAGCGTTGTTGTTTCAAATCTGATTCTTACGGGTGCAGTTATTGTAGTCAGTTTTGGGGTGCTTTTTTGGGCGCAGAGTCGATCTTCGATTTATAAAGAGCAGTACAGTGAAGCCATGAACGCCGACATCGCTAGGCTCAAGGAGAGGCTGACATTTGAGTACGTGTTCTATAAAGAAGACGAAGATAGTTTGTTGGTTTATTTGATGAATTGCGGAACTATAAACGATACGACCGTAAAAACTGTCTATGTTTGCAGCAGCGGTGGCTAAATAATTAAGGTATTTTCCAACGTTACCCTAGTGCACTTTAACGGTGATGAGATTGCAGATCAAGATTTAGATAAAGGCGAAGAAGGGTATTTCATGCTTTCCCCACTTTCCCTCGCAAGAGGGGTTAGTTATTCAATACGAGTTGTAACCGGTAGGGGGTCAATCTTTGACTGCATGTTCATTGCTTAGTAGAAATTTAAGAAAGTTAATAGTTAATCCGAAGGGTTTCTCATCAGTAATTGGAACAATTTTCATGGTTCTTGTGGCATTAGTATTGTCCGCAAGCGTCTTTCTCTGGACCCTTTCACAGAACACTGAATATTTTGAGGCTATGAGAGAGGAAAATCAGCTTGAGTTGGACCGCCTAAATGAAAGGTTAACGGCTGATAATGCTACCTATACCGGGTCAGGAGGTATAATATGTGTTGAGGTTGATGTAAGAAATTAGTGTCCATTATTTGTTAACTTGACTACTTTATGGGTATTCGACGTAAATATTGGGAAAAATGGAATCAACAACACTTTAAATATTTACTTGAAACCCGGAGAAAAATTATCTCTAAGAGGCAGCAAGGCCATCAAAATTGAAATAAGCGGTTCCGATTCGAGTCATATTTTCAACTCGTGGTTTATCACATCGAGAGGAAACGCCATACCACTCAGGGGAAACATAATAGTAGCCCAGGTGTCAGAAGGTATCGGCTCAATAGCCATAGATATAAAAAATTCAAGTATTACATTGTTTCAAGTGATAAAGATGGAACAGACATCGGAACTCCACATTACAGTTTCACTTTAGATTCAGATGAGAATACTCTTCTATGCGTCACACTAATCAATTTAGATCCCTCCCATCAACCCATAAACTTAACTAAAGATTGTTATATTTGGGATGTTAATCCTTTCGCTTCGACGGTGAAATATGATATTTGGCATATAAGGAAAGTCGTAAATAATAAACTTGCAACATTTGATTTCCAGATATTAGAGTATGGGAAACCAACTGAGGTATATTTTGGACCAGCACAGGCATCTAGAGCTAAGGATCATGTTGTTCCCCTGTTTATTCTCTTATTCGGCAAAATAGGCGATGCGGATTACGGACAGAATATACCGTTTATAGCAATACGTGTGACATAGCTTGAAACATAATAAACATTACCATTTTCTGCTCGGCTTGATCAATGCTTTAAAGAACAACAAAGCGTTGAGATAACGCAATAGGTAGTACTTTGCAAGTCCTAGCATTGCTTGTTTAACCATGGAAATTTTTCTGGCCTCGATGTAGGTTACCATGGCTAGTATTAGGGCGTCAAAGCCCAGCATCAAAAAGGCCAGTGGCCATTGAAAGGTTGCAAGTAAATAAATAATTACGCCAAGATATAATATAAAACTGAAAGATTCTCCGATAACCCAGAGAATGGTGAATTTTAATCCTTTCCGAATCTCCCTGAAATGTTTGCTAACTGATGGTCTCCAACTGAACCAGCGTTGAATCTGCTTGATGTATGATTTTAAAGTTTCTGGATCCTCTGTGAAGCATATTGCATCGGGGTTGTAGTTGACAAGGTAGTCTTTTTGGGCTTTCCATGTGAGTTCGAGGTCTTCAACAACCGAGTCGTTTGGAAAGCCGCCATTTTTCAGAAGCCACCATGTTCGCCATATTGTAGCGCAGCCGGCTAAAACCCAAAGCCCTTTGAATTTCGTTTGAAGGGGCTTGTAAACTCTTTGTCCGTAAAGGTATTCTACAAGTCTGCTCTTTTGTGTAGCGCTAAATATACGACTTGGTAAAACTCTGCCGCAGACACCTACAACGTCTTTTGAATAGAAGCCACGCATTGCATTGTGGACGAAGCTTGAAGACAGATAGGTGTCGGCATCCACGATGAGCACGAAAGGTGTACTAACATAGCTTAACGCGTAATTTATCGCATAGGACTTGCCATGATTGACGTCAAAACGTATGTATTGAATGTCCCCTCTGCGTGCGTAATCCTCCAATATTTTTTGACAGTCGTCTGTTGAGCCGTCGTCAACAACTATGATTTTTGATGGTTTCCTGGTTTGATGTTTAATAGACTTTATCACCTCTTTAATGCTGTCACGTTTATTATAAACTGGTACGATTACGGTATATTCAAGCTCAGGCACAGCGCTGGCAACATTCACGGATTTAACGAGCATGCCTAATATGGATAGTCCGAAGGGAAATGGAAAACCTGGACCATACTGCATCGGCCTTCTCCAAATATGAAGACTTTGTTTGAAACTAATTCATTATTCTGGATTATGTAATATTATAAGATTTGGAGCATAAAATGGGTTGATTTTGTATTAACTAAATTTTAGAGTTTGAATTAAGATGGGCGCCAGTTTTGAAGCTAGTGCAGCAATCATCACAGGGCAGCTGCATGTTTAAAGCCCGCTGCAACCATTCTGCGCGCGCTTATTTTTCCAGCTACCATGCCTATCATATAACTGTGAAAGATTACGGCTGTAACGAACATTTCTGTTATTTTGGCCATGTCTATTTTGGTGCACTGCCGCCCACTGTGATTGTGGTTGAGGTGAAGTTTAGCATCATAATTGTTGTGGCTACAGGAGAATGCCGCGAAGTAGGGCATCATTATGTATGGGGCATGTAGCCATCCTCTTTTCCTTTTCAACGTTCTGGTAAATGAAAAGCGTTTAACAGAAAAAATTTGCAAAGAACTTAAATGAATAAAAAACAATATGGCTTGATGTTAAAGATGAAATTCACCGCAAGGATTGAGTATGCAAAAAGAAAATACCTGAGCGAAAGAAAGCCTCTGAAGTAAACAGGTCATCAAATTTTTAAAAACATATTTGTTAATCATCATTCAGAACTAATGTTCGGAAAGGATTAGAAAATGCTTGAAACAAGACGCCTAAAAAGTGAATCATGCATGTTTTGAGCTGTGGGTTTTATTGTAGCTCCGGAACGGTCTACTCGAAGATTTACGGTCTTGAAAGGAGAGGTCTACTAAAGGGCAGGTGGGATGAACGGAAAAGAGTTTATACGCTAACAAAGAAGGGAGAGGCAGCTCTCAACCCAATTCTTTCAGATTCATTGGCCAGACAGCTTCTGAAAGTGCTCGGGAAACCTCCCAGCGGAGTAGAAGCAGAAGTTACAAAATAAAAATTGGGGGCTTCATTCTTTGAAGGATGATTGATGTAACCTATTTTTCTTAGAAGCCTTTAAATGTTCATCCCAGACTTCAAGAAGCCTTAAAACAACACTGTCTATATCTTTGACCTTATTTCCTTCTTTATGAAGGGACTCACGAATAGCCATTAGACGCCTATAAGTCTTCCAACTCACTCGAAGGGATGGAATAGCCTCGTATGTTGTATATCTATTTTGGGACATACGAATTAGTAATGTTAAGCTAATTACATAAGGGTTGCGAAGTAAGAATATTGATTTAGTGAGAGTTATCAGAATCTTTTCCAGAAAGTCTTTTGAAATTGGCTTCAAATGATTTCTGAGTTGAAATCTATACCTTCAATTCACAAAACTTTTCAAAGCTTTAGCATATTCGTTAGTTTCAAGGAAATTTGCCATGAACGACCTTCCAAACTTAGACCCATCATTTGAAGAGTTATTTTACTCTGCGGTTGATAAGGCCATGCTCCTCTTAGGAGAATCTGGAAGACAGGCAGCCTACTACCACATAGAAAAAACTTTTGGGTTGAGGAAAGAATGTTGGCACATGAAACCTGAGAAATTCGCAGAGGCTGTTGAAGCCATCTTCGGTCCGGGAGCCCAACTTCTGCTTAGGGCTATTGTGAGAGAGCTTTACTCTGATATAGGGTTAAAATATAACGAGCAAAAGGATTTCATGTTTGCACAACTTTTACGAAAAGCTAAGCGCCATACATCGCAGTGGGGGGGGGGAGTTTAACTGAGAAAAGAGGAAAAAGTGCAGCTAAGCATAAAAGAAGAGCAAGAAGCTTTTGAAGTTAAGGCGGAGGTTCATCAGCAAGGTGAAAATATGGTGGAGAAAAAGGCGAGGCAACTTGCAGTTCTTATGAAAATTTCAGCTGACATGATTAGGTCTAAAGATTTGCATGAAAGGCTCAAAGTGATAGCTGAAGCCATAAGGATGCTGGGATGGGGAAGGGTGGTAATATCCCACAGGGACAGAAATTTGGAGATAGTGGACCTCGTAACGGCTGGATTAACGGCTGAAGAGGAAAAATTGCTTTTGGAAAGGAAGGCTCCGGGCCACGTTTGGAGGGAGAGGTTTGGACCCAAATTTGAGCGTTACAGGATTGGAGAATTTTATTATCTTCCATGGAGCGACCCGTGGGTTCGCGAACATGTCCACGGGGTTCCATCACACGTGCCACCGGATAAGGTGACAACGTATGCGGGTGTTCCAAGCAGGTTAAAGCCTGAAGACATGGTTGATTGGCATCCGCAGGACATGCTTTACGCGCCATTACGCACGCCTGAAGGCAGAATAGTTGGAATTTTAAGCATGGACGACCCTGTCGATGGGAGAAAACCTACAAAGGAATCGCTTGCCCCCCTTGAGCTTTTCTTGTACCTCGCAGCCGTAGCTATAGAAAACGCCGAGTTAATAAAAAACCTTGAGGAAGCGAGGAAACAATTAGAAGTTTATGCTGAAAAACTTGAATCAATAGTTGAGAAAAGAACTCAAGCCCTAAAGGAGTCTGAAGAAAGAAGGGTTAAAGCGGAAAGGCTGGCGGCAATAGGTGAGCTTGCAGCCTCGGTGGGGCATGATTTAAGGAATCCGCTTACAGCCATTAACGGTGCAATTTATTGCTTACGAATGAAAATGAAAAACAAACTGTATGACGAAGAAGGGGAAATGCTTAAAATCATCGAAAATGCTGTCAAACATGCAAACAAAATAGTTCAGGATTTACTCGACTTTTCAAAGGAAATACAACTAACAAAAACTTGCATAAACCTAAAAACGCTGGTTGAAGGAGTCGTCAAAGAGGTTGAAATCCCGGAAAATGTTAAAGTAAGGGTTCAGGTGGATGAAGTAACCCTCCACGCAGACCCCGAACAGTTAAAGCGTGTGTTTGCAAACATCGTGAGAAACGCTGTAGAGGCTATGCCGAAAGGCGGAGAACTTAAAATTCGCTCATCTAAAAATGATAAAAACATAGCAGTAGAGTTTAAAGACACTGGTATAGGAATATCAAAGGAAAACTTGAAGAGAATATTTGATCCTCTTTTCACAACAAAATCTAGAGGTGTAGGATTAGGGCTTAAAATTTGCAAAAGAATTGTAGAGGCCCACGGAGGAAAAATTGAAGTTGAAAGTGTGAAGGGAAAAGGGTCAACATTCAAAGTCACATTGCCATTAGGCAGGGAACAAAACAATGGAAGTGAAAAGAAAGAAATTTGAGAAAATGAAGCCGCAGATACTCGTGATAGATGATGATGAAGGCATTAGGAAGGTTCTAACGAGAATTCTAATGAAAAAAGGATACAGTGTTGACTCAGCGGAGACTGGCTGTGCCGCCATACAAAAAGCAAATAAAAAGTTCTATAATATAGCCTTAATAGATATAAGGCTGCCAGACATTAGCGGCGTTGAGCTCCTCGCAAAAATTAAAGAGACAAAGCCGAAAATGCGTAAAATAATCATAACGGGTTATCCAACACTTCAAAACGCTGTTGAAGCCTTAAACAAGGGAGCAGACGCCTACATAATAAAGCCATTAGACATTGAAAAAACATTAGCAACAATAGAGGAACAGCTTAAGAAGCAGAGGGAAGAACAGGAAATGACCGAAGAGCAGCTTGTCAAATACATAGAAACAAGGGCGAAACAAATAGAGGCAACAATGGAACACCAATAGCAAAAAATGCTAAACCATCGCCAAACAAGCTATCAATCGAAGGTTTGAAAGCGCTAAACTCGCTTTTTCTCCTCTTATCTATATACTTTTTTAGTATTTCGTCAACGCTTTTAGGCTTTCATCTTCCATTTCTGCGCGCTAGGATGTTGCAGAATTCGGACTAAAATGGACAAAATTGTTTTTGTTGGGTTGCGTTGGGAAGTCGATTTGCCAATAAGTTCCTTGATTTTGAAAAAGAACCATAAAAATGAGGTGAACAAACTTTCACTTAGAGCTGTTAAGGGGGATAAAATCTATTTTTGTCTGAATTTAGCAACAAGCTAGCGCGCAATATTAATTTCGTGTGATTCAGGTTCAAATACGGTCGACCCGCATAAATTTTTAACCTAAACATTATTACGCGTGTGAAGACTACAGCCTTTATAAATGCGCTATCTCTCTGCTTCAGCTTTTTTAAATTTCAAGGGCAAGAAGTGTTCAAAATTGTAATATGTAATTACGATGATGCTGTTGCCATAAATGCTAGAAGAATCCTCTATAAATTGTTTCCATAACGTTTAATT
>Ga0080004_1121714_pt1 | contig 61798 bp, 66 predicted proteins | sample WasSprMetagenome_FD_69207 | JGI IMG/M metagenome (GOLD analysis project Ga0080004, IMG submission 69207) | Sulfidic aquatic microbial communities from Washburn Spring, Yellowstone National Park, USA - WS (SPADES assembly) (version 2) | ecosystem: Environmental > Aquatic > Thermal springs > Hot...
GCCTCGTCTCTGGAAGGTACGGTGTGAGTGGCGTGAAGGCTGCCATGGACCTCTTTGGCTTTGAGGGTGGCTTCCCCAGGAAGCCCCTGAAGCCCCTCGGTGAGAAGGAGAAAGAAGCTCTCGGGGAGGAAATTCGGGAGCTCCTTGCGGTACGGCCGAAACTGTAGTGCTCGAAAGCCCGGGGAAAGCCCCCGGGCTTTCCTTAGCGGATGCTTCGCCTTCTTATAACCTCCCGGTAGAAGAAGAAACTCCTTTTGGGGATGCGCTGCTGGGTGGTGTAATCGACGTACACAAGGCCGAAGCGCTTGGAGAACCCAAAAGCCCACTCGAAGTTGTCCATAATGCTCCACACGAAGTACCCCTTGACCGGATACCCTGCCTCAAGGGCCTGGTAGAGCCAGAGAAGATGATCCCGGAGATAGGCTATCCGCCGCTCGTCATTGATGGTGCCGTTTTGCAGGGTATCAGGAAAGGCAAAACCGTTCTCGGTGATGTGGATGGCCTGAGGCTGGTATTCTTTAGTCACCCGTTCCACAATCTCGTATATCCCCCGGGGGTACACCTCCCAGCCCATGTCACTCCGCTCAACGTAGGGGTTCTGGTGTTCTCTGGTCTCAAGAACCGGTTCCCCTCCTTTTTGCACGACGTGGCGGGAGTAGTAGTTGATGCCCAAAAAATCCAGGGGCTGGGCCACAAGGGCACGCTCTTCCTCCGTAAAGGGTTCAAGGGTAAAGCCCTTTTTCCGGTAGAAGGCGAGCATGTCCTCGGGGAACTGTCCGCGAAAGAGGGGGTCTAAGAAGAAGCGATTGAGGTAGCCATCGAAGCGCTGGGCGGCCTCTTTGTCCTCCTGTTCCTCCGTGAGAGGATGGACGGGGGAAAGGTTCAGGGTGATACCGATGGCTCCTTCCGGGCTCACTTCTCGGAAGACCCGGACCGCGTGCCCGTGGGAAAGAAGCAGATTCCGGGCTACACGAAGAGCCGCCTGGAAATCACGTTTCCCCGGAGCATGCCTGCCCTCGTAGTTCCCGATGAAGGCCACCACCCAGGGTTCGTTGTGGGTAATCCAGAGGTGTACATCGTCCTTGAAGGTGGTAAAAAGCAACCGGGCATACTCTGCAAAGGCCTCAATGGTCTCTTCGTTCTCCCATCCTCCCCGGTCCTGGAGGGCCTGGGGGAGGTCCCAGTGGTAGAGGGTGACAACGGGTTTGATCCCCGCCTCCTTGAGCTTTTCGATGAGCCTGCGGTAGAAGGCAAGGCCCTTCTCGTTCACTGCTCCTTTCCCTGAGGGCAAAACCCTGGGCCAGGAGATGGAGAAGCGGTAGGCACTAACACCGAGTTCCCGCATGAGGGCCACGTCCTCTGCAAAGCGGTGGTAGTGGTCGCAGGCCACATCCCCTGTGGTGCCGTCGAGGATGTTCCCCGGAGTGTGGGCGAAGCGGTCCCAGATGCTCTCCCCCTTCCCGTCCTCATTCCAGGCCCCCTCAATCTGGTACGATGCCGTAGCCACACCGAAAAGGAAGTCCTTTGGAAAGTAACCGAGATACCCCATATCCTTTCCTCCCTTCTTCTGTTCTGCCCGTGTCGCCATTTTTCTTTAAAGGATGGAGACAAAAAACAGGAGGTGAACCACTGTGCCACCGGTTGTGGTGACCGAACAGCCCAATCGTCTTCGGGTGCGTCTCCAGGTCGGGGAGAATCCTGACAACGGACGGCCCCTGACGAGAACGCTCTCTTTCCGGGTGAAGGAGAACGCCACATACCAGGACCTCTACGATGTTGCCCTGGCGCTGAGCGGACTCCTCGCCTACCCCGTGTTCGACATTACCCTGACGGAGAACAAAGTCTTCACCGAGTAAGGAGGTGTGAGGGATGAGTAAAATCCTCGTAATGACCTTTCGGAACGAAGAAGGCAGGGCTTTCCGGATACGGCTCCGGTATCCCCGCGAGGACCTCTCGCCCCAGGATGTCAACGCGGTCATGGACCTCATCCTTGCCCGGAACGTTTTCGCCACTTCAGGCGGAGACCTGGTGGAGAAAGTCGGAGCACAGGTCGTCGAGACCAACACGACCTCGCTCTGACCGAAAACGGGGGAGGGGTCTCGCCCCTCCCCTCAGCCCGTAACTTCTTCAAATTCCAGGGCGGTTTTCTCGTTCATCTCCTTGAGGATTTGGGCGTTCTCTTCGCCACGATCGGGAAGGGCTACGAAGTACGACTCCTCCCCTTTCACCCTGTAGAGGCGAACCTTTTCGGCAAGATCCCGAGCCTTCTCGAAAGCTTCCCCCACCGATCCGCACACGAGCACCCTGCCTCCTGCCCTGGCAGCAAGGTCTTTCAGGTCCTTCATCTGCCACCCCTTCATGTCCCCACCTCCTCCTCTTTATTGTACCCCTTTTAGCGGAGTGTGGCGACAACCTCCTCAGGAAGGACCTGTCGAACGATTGCCGTAAGGTCGATGTGGCCGTTGGAGGCGCATAGGGAGCGGCTTGCGTAGCTCCACGGTCTTCCGGAGAGTTCTCGCACCACTCCCCCGGCTTCTTCCACAAGACACACCCCGGCAGCGACATCGTAAAAGGACACCCCAAGCTGGAGGTATCCCTCACATCTTCCACAGGCGACGTACGCCAGGCCCAGCGCAGCGCTCCCAAAAGACCGCAGCGCCTGGCATTCTCCAAGGATGTACCCGTAAATGGGCGCGAGGACTTCAAAACGCCTTCTGGTGTGAGGAAAGCCAGTGACGACGATGGCCTCATGGAGTAGGGTGGTCTGGGAAACGGCGATGCGCTTGCCGTTGAGAAAGGCTCCTTCTCCCCGGAGGGCCCAAAAGAGCTCTTGAAGAGCCGGAGCGTAGAGTACCCCAAGGACTGGGGTTCCCCCGAGGAAATACGCAATGGAAACGGCATAGAAGGGGAGGCCGTGGATGTAGTTGCTCGTCCCGTCAATGGGGTCAATGACCCAGGTATGGGAGAAATCCTCAAGAGGTTCCCCACTCTCCTCGCCCCAGATGGTGTCCTCAGGGAAGAACCGGTGGAGTTCCTCGACGATGTGGGCCTGTGCCTCCTTGTCCACCTCGGTCACCACGTCAATCGGACTTGATTTGGCTTCAATATGCCGTATGGAGTGGACGTGCTCTAAGACAAAGGCACCGGCTTCCCGGGCAATAGATATGGCCTTTTCCAGGCGTTCAGTAAGCACTGCACCACACACTCCTTCATGCTCCAAGGTAGGTTCCCATGGAACGGGCAACATCAAGAAGCGGAGAGTCAAGAGGAACGGTCTTCAAACAGGCGATAGCCTCTTCGATTCGGGCCGGGACGATGTCCTGTCCCCGCACGGCTGGGAAGTACCCGAATTGCCCCTGCGCCACAAGGTCAACGGCCTGGGCTCCGAGTCGTGTAGCCAGGACCCTATCGAAGGCGGTAGGTGAACCGCCCCGCTGCAGGTGACCCAGAATCACCACACGGGTTTCAAGGCCCGTCTTCTCCTCAACGGCCCGCCCCACAACGTGGCTCACCCCTCCAAGGCGAATCTGGTCGTGGCTTTCTCGCACGATTCGCTGGACCACAAGGTCCCCACCCTGGGGACGGGCTCCCTCGGCCACGACAACGATACTGAAGCGCTTGCCTCTCTTGCGGCGCTCGAGAATGAATTCGCACACGCCCTCAATGTCGAAGGGAATCTCCGGGATGAGGATGACATCACCCCCTCCGGCGATGCCTCCGTGGAGGGCGATCCACCCCGCGTACCGCCCCATCACCTCAATGACCATGACCCGGTGGTGGGACTGGGCGGTGGTGTGGAGGCGGTCTATGGCTTCGGTCACAACATGGACTGCCGAATCAAACCCGAAGGTGATGTCGGTGGCATTGAGGTCGTTGTCGATGGTTTTGGGGACACCAACCACCGGAACCCCAAGTCGCGAAAGCTCTGCGGCAATATGGAATGTTCCATCGCCCCCGATGGCGATGAGGGCAGAGAGGCCGAGTTCCGTAAAATGTCGCAGAGCGTCCCGGGAGCGGTCCTCAAAGGTCACCTCGTCTTTTTGCCGTACCGGGTATCGGAAGGGATTCGCCCGGTTGGAGGCCCCAAGGATTGTCCCCCCAAGGGGGAGAATTCCAGAGACATCGTTGTAGCGGAGTTCCCGGAAGCGCCCTTCCACCAATCCCTCAAACCCGTCAAGGATCCCGATGACCTCATAGTCGTACTTGAGGATGGCCCGCTTCACCACCGCGTGGATCACGGCGTTGATGCCCGGGCAATCCCCACCGCCACTCAGAACGCCAATGCGCTGCCGCACATTCCGTCACCTCCTCACTAAGGCCACAGCCCGCGTGAGACTCGAGTCAATCCCCCGGGCTTTATAGGGGAAGGCAATGAGGATAAAGGGGTTCTCCTGCACCGCTTTGAGGTTCGCGAGCCCTTCAAGGAGGAGAATATCGGCAGAGAGGAGAATCTCGTGGAGCTTCCGGGTGGCGGCAACATCCTTCCCCAGACGCACGAGGTGGTCAATCCCGAGCATCTTCAGGCCTCTGTCCCGAATCCAGAGGGCGGCCTCAGGGGTGAAACAGGGGAGGAGACCCCTGTCCTTTGTGGCGTTGAAGCGCGACACCGTTTCTTCGTCGAGGTTCCTCGCAATGAGGATATCCCCCGGGGCGACCTTCCCTTCGAGGCGGTGGGCAAGGAAAGCTTCCGTAAGCAGCCGGTCTTCCGGAACCCTCTCGATATCGAGGAACCAGGCCCTGCCCCAGAAGGCCGAGAGGGGAAAGTCGGCAAGGTCTTTCCCTACCTCAAAAAAGTGCAGTGGTCCCTCAAGGTGCGTCCCCACGTGGGTGTGGGTGGAGATGAGGTACTTGGTGGTGGCGTCATGGAGCAGTGACCTCGTGATGACGAAGGGCCGCTCTTCAGTCCCCGGTGGCACAACCTCCACCGAGAGGTCCACAAGGAGGTATTCGTCACAGAGTGCCATAACCTGCACTTCCTTTCTCGCCGGGTCCTTGGAAAAAACTTCCCCCGTATTTTACAATATTGCCTGAGAAGATGCATACTGTGGGGGGCGTCATGCTCTCTTCGACGTTCTGTCACATTCCTCAGGTGGGGGAGAGGACCGAGTGGCGCATCTGGGAAGCAGGGATATGGACCTGGGAAGATGCGCTGGCGAGCCCGCTTCTTGACGCCCTTTTTTCGAGGTCCCTGGCTTTTCATCTCCGGTCGTTTCTCGAGAGGTCTCTCCTGCACCTTGAGGAGGAGGACATTGCCTTTTTCGGGGAGCACCTCCCTGGGAGGGAACTCTGGCGCCTTTTCCCCGAGTTTCGCCACCAGGCGGTTTTCCTCGATATCGAAACCACGGGGCTCAACCCTCCCGAAGACTACGTCACCGCCATCACCCTCTTTGATGGGTACCGCATAAAGACCTTCATCCATGGCATGAACCTTCGGGATTTCCTCGAGGAAGTCATGGCATACCGGTTCATCATCACCTTCAACGGGAAGTGTTTCGACCTGCCGTTTCTTGAACGAAGCCTCAGGGTGTGTCTCCCCCAGGTGCACCTTGACCTTCGCTACGTCATGAAAAGCCTTGGTTTCAGCGGGGGCCTGAAGGCCTGTGAACGGGCGATCGGCATTGACCGGGGACCGTTGCGGGGGGTTGATGGGTACACGGCGGTGCTCCTCTGGCGGAAGTACCAGGATGGGTGTCCGGAGGCCCTGGAAACCCTTCTTGCCTATAACGTTGCCGATACCGTGAACCTCGAGCGCCTCGTGGTCTTCGCCTACAACGAGAAGGTCCGCCGTCTTCCCCTTTCCCGTCCGCTGCTTCCTGAACCCCGCAAGAAAGTCCTCATTCCCTACCGGGTCCATGAGGAAATCCTCGACGAGGTGTTCTTCGAGCGCCTGCGAATGCTCTCGCGGAAGGGGGAGGTGTGGTGAGGGAAATCTGTGAGGCGCTTGTGCGGGGTGACCTTTCCGACCCCTCCTTTTTCCTGGGGATGCACCGGGAAAGCGAAACCGTGGTCGTTCGGGTTTTCCGGCCTTTTGCCGAAAGCGTCACCGTGCTTTCCCGGGATGGACGAAAGCGCTACCCTACCGAGCGGATCCACCCTGGAGGGGTTTTTGTGGCAAGAACCGAGGAACGGGAGACCTTTCCGTACCTTCTTGAAATCGTGGAGGATGATCAGACCTCCGTCATTCCCGACCCTTACGCTTTTCCTCCGCTTTTGACCGATTTCGACCTCCACCTTTTCAACGAGGGGACCCATGCCCGGGTCTATGAGAAGCTCGGCGCCCATGTGGTGGTGCTTGAGGGGTTTCCAGGGGTGCACTTTGCGGTCTGGGCACCCAATGCCTTTCGGGTGAGTGTGGTGGGGGATTTCAACCGCTGGGATGGGCGGGTGCACCTCCTCCGACCCCGGGGGAGTTCGGGGGTCTGGGAAATCTTCGTCCCGGGGATTGGGGAGGGAGAAAAGTACAAGTTTGAGATTAAGACCAAGGAAGGGCATCTTCTTCTGAAGGCCGACCCTTATGCCTTTTTCTCCGAAGTCCGCCCAAAAACCGCCTCCATCGTCTTTGACCTCTCCGGCTTCCCCTGGCAGGATGCGGAGTGGATGGAACGGCGGAAGACCGTGGACCTCCTCTCTTCCCCCATGAACATCTACGAGGTGCACCTTGGTTCCTGGAAGCGAAAACCTGATGGGTCGTTCCTTTCCTACCGGGAGGTTGCTGAGGAACTCATTCCCTACGTGAAGGACATGGGATACACCCACATTGAGCTTTTGCCTCTGGCCGAGCACCCCTTCGACGGCTCCTGGGGGTATCACGTCACCGGGTACTTTGCCCCTACAAGCCGCTTCGGGACACCCAAGGACTTCATGGCCTTTGTGGATTTGTGCCACCGGGAAGGTGTTGGGGTCATTCTCGACTGGGTTATTGCCCACTTCCCCAAAGACGCCCATGGCCTTGGACGGTTTGACGGAACAGGGCTTTATGAGCACCTTGACCCCAAAAAAGGCGAACATCCCCACTGGGGGAGCTACATCTTCAACTACGGGCGCTGTGAAGTGCGGAGTTTTCTCCTCTCCAACGCCTTTTTCTGGTTTGAGAAATTCCACATCGATGCCCTGCGGGTTGATGCTGTGGCCTCAATGCTCTACCTTGACTACGGGCGGAAGGAGGGAGAGTGGATTCCGAACCGCTTCGGGGGGAAGGAGAACCTCGAGGCCATAGATTTTTTACGCTTCCTCCACGAGCGGGTGTACACAGCTTTTCCCGGCATTGCCACCATCGCCGAGGAATCCACTGCCTGGCCCGGGGTGACCCTGCCACCTTACGCAGGGGGGCTGGGGTTTCTCTTCAAGTGGAACATGGGCTGGATGAATGACATCCTCCTCTATATGAGCAAGGACCCTATCTACCGGAAGTACCACCACACGAACCTCACCTTCCCCATCTGGTACGCCTTTTCCGAGAACTTCATCCTCCCTCTTTCGCATGATGAGGTGGTGCACGGAAAACGGAGCCTCCTTGAGAAGATGCCCGGTGATGACTGGCAGAAGTTCGCCAACCTCCGGCTCCTTTTCGGCCTCATGTTCGGGTACCCCGGGAAGAAGCTCCTCTTTATGGGTGGGGAGTTTGGGCAGCGCCAGGAGTGGAACCACGATAGAGCGTTAGACTGGTTCCTTCTCGATGACGAACCGCACCGGAAACTCCACCGCTACGTTCGGGACCTCAATCACCTGTACCTGCGGGAACGGGCACTGTGGGAGTGCGACGCAAAACCCGAGGGTTTTGAATGGATTGACTGTCACGATGCTGAGAACTCTGTAATCGCTTTTCTCCGCAAGAGCAAAGACCCCAATGACTTTCTCGTTTTTGTCCTGAATTTCACGCCTGTTCCTCGCTTTGCCTACCGTGTTGGGATTCCCCGGCCGGGATTCTACGAGGAAATCCTGAACAGCGACTCGGCGTTCTACTATGGCAGTAACCTCGGCAACCTCGGAGGTGTGTGGGCCGAAGAGGTCCCCGCCCACGGAAGACCGTACTCCCTTTCCCTGACTCTTCCTCCCCTTTCATGTTGCATCTTCAAGTGGCGGGGCGTATAAAGGCGCATACCGGGCGGCAACCCGGCAGGCTTCATGCATGCTCTCAAAACGCGCCACGCCCTTTCCGGCGATGTCGAAGGCCGTTCCATGGTCTGGAGAGGTCCGAAGAAAAGGCAGCCCTAGGGTGACACTCACGGTCCGGAAGAAATCGAGGCATTTCGTGGCGATGTGTCCCTGGTCGTGGTAGAGGGAAATGACGGCATCGAATTTCCCCTGGAAGGCAAAGAAAAAGACCGAGTCCGCAGGGTAAGGACCCGAAATCTCGTACCCTTCCTGCCGGAGTAAAGACACAGCTGGAGCAATTTCTTCCTGTTCCTCTTTCCCCAAAAGCCCTCCTTCTCCGGCATGAGGATTGAGCGCAGCAAAAGCCACCCGGGGGTTTTCCATACCTAAGGCCCGAAGGTATAGGAAGACAAGCCGGGCAAAATGCACAAGTGCCTCTTGCTTTACCCGCTCTATGGCCTCCCGGAGGGGGAGGTGTCTTGTGAAGAAGAAGACCCGCAGGTCCCCCACCTGGAACATGGTGAGGGCTTCTTTCGCCTGGGCGAGCGCCTCAAGCATCTCGGTGTGGCCGATGTAGGGGACGGAAGCCCTGTGGAGCGCTTCCTTACTGATGGGGGCGGTGACCAAAGCATCGACGAAACCCGAGAGGGCAAGCTCCACTGCTTTGCGGACGTATTCAAAGCTCGCTTGCCCGCAGAGTGGGGAAATCTCTCCAAAGGAGAAGGTCTTTGGGTCGGCGTTGGCAAGGTCAAGGAGGAAGGGTCCGTTGCCTTCAAGGGGGAAGCGGGCCTCCTTCCAGGGGATGGAAACGCCAAGGATACGCTCGGCTTCCGCAAGAACCCTTCGATCACCCACCACACAAGCCTCGGCCTCAAGGTCCCAGTGGGCCAGAGTCCCTACCACGATTTCCGGCCCCACTCCAGCAGGGTCTCCCATGGTGAGGGCGAGAACCGGGACGTTCATCGCCTTTCCCTCCTGAAGGCCACAAGTCTCCGGATGCCTTCTTCCACGTCTTCCCTCTTCCGGCAGATGGAGATTCGCACGAACCCTTCACCGCTCTCGCCAAAAGTATCTCCAGGGGCCAGGGCAACGGATTTCTCCCGGAGGAAGGTCTTGCAGAAGTCCAGAGAGGTCATGCCGAACTCCCGCACATCGACCCAGATGTAGTAGCCTCCCTGGGGTTCGAAGAAGCGAAAACCCCCATCCCTGAGGAGGTCTGAGGCCACGCGAACATTGCCCCTATAGTACTCCACCATTTTCTGGACTTCCTCTTCGGGAAGATCAAGGGCAACTTCTGCCGCCTTCTGGGAGAGGTGAGAGGTACAGGCGATGAGGTATTCGGCAACTTTGGCAAAATGGGGCACGAGGTCTTTCGGCGCCACCATGTACCCCACCCGCCATCCGGTGAGGGCGTAGGTTTTGGAGAAGGAGAAGATGCTCACCAGGCGCTCAGGAGCAACAAACCGGAAAAGCCCCAGGTGTTCTCCCCGGTAGACATACTTCTCGTAGGCCTCATCGGAGACGACGAGGAGGTCGTATGTTTCCGCAAGGCGAGCTAAGGTTTCAAGGACTTCGCGGGGGAAAACCACGCCGAGCGGGTTTGAGGGCGAGTTCACGAGAATGGCTCTCGTTTTTGGAGTGATGCACCGCTCGATTTCGGCAAAATCAGGAAGGTACTCGTTCTCGGGGCGGAGGTGGTAGTGGATGGCCCGGCCGCCGCAAAGACCCACCTGGAAGAGGTGGTTGGTGAATCCCGGGTCTGGCACGAGCACCTCGTCCTGAGGCCCGAGAATCGTACGGAAGACCGTCACCGTTCCGAAGAGCGACCCGGGGAGCACGATGACCTCATCGGGAGTGACCTCCCAGCCTTTCTCTTTTCTGAGCTTTTCGGCGATTTTTGCCCGAAGGCTCGGAATGCCCACCGTAGGGGTGTAGCGGATTTCTCCCTGGAAGAAGAAATCCCTGAGCCCTTCGAGAATTGGCCGGGGCGTGGGGAAGTGGGGCTCGCCCATCTCAAGACGAATGGCCCCGGGGAGCGAGAGCGCCATGCCCATGAGTTCCCGGATGCCGGAGCGGGGGAGGTTCAGGATGTCTTCAGGGATGTGGACCATGGTTGTCCTCCTCCGTTTTTGGCCGTATTATACCGCAGGGTACACGATGCGGGAGCGGAGGTCCCCCGGGGTTGCATACCTGTTTTTGCAGGTTTCTGGCGTTTCGGCCATTTTTCGGGTATATTGAAAACACCGGTTGTGGAGCCGGGAGGATAGGGAACGATGCTTCTTCTTGCAGCCGTTTTGGAGTTTCTGCTCGGTGCGGGAGAACTCGCCCTCCTGTTCCTTGGGATTGCTTTCGCCCTGGAATGGGTGCTCCTCTTCTTCCCGGAGGAACGCATCGAGAACATCCTGACCCGCAAAAGGCCTGCAGCGCTTTCGAGCCTTCTCGGGGGAGCCTTTGGTGCCCTGACCCCTCTGTGTTCGTATTCCACCGTTCCTCTGGCGATTTCCTTCCTCCGTTTTGGGGTTCCATTCGAGGCGGTGGCTTCGTTCCTCCTCATTTCGCCGCTTCTCAACCCCATTCTGGCCTCATTTCTTGCCACCCTTTTTGGGTGGCAGCGAGCAGTCCTGTATACCGTCCTCGTCTTCTCCCAGACCGTGCTTTTGGGGTCTCTCTTCGCTCTGACGCCGGTGTCGCTCTGGGTGCGGGATGACTGTCCCCGCTCCAGGAATCTCCCCCTTTCCCGGGAGAGGGGCGTTCTGCGAGGAGAATTCCGGCGGGTGCTTTGTGGGGTGTGGGACCTTGCAAAAAGCATTCTCCCCTTCCTCCTTCTCGGGAGTGCCCTTGGGGTTTTGGTGGAGTTTTTCCTCCCGCAGGACCTTATCTTCCGGGTCATTGCCCCCCGGGACCCCAGGGCAATTCTCTGGGTCTCGCTCCTTGGGATTCCCCTGTACCTGCGGGCAGAACTGGTGTTGCCTCTGGGGAAAGCCTTCCTGGAAAAAGGGGTGAGTCCCGGAGTCATTGTGGCTTTCCTGGTGAGCGGGGCGGGAGGGGTGAGTATTCCCGAGCTTGCGTTGCTTCTCTCTGCCTTTCGCCTTCGCTTTGTCCTCCTCTTTGCCTTCCTCATTTTCCTCCTTGCTGTGGAGATGGGCTTTGTCTTCTTCATCCTCGGGTGACGAGCTCTGTGGGAACCTGGGGATGGGGAAGGGGGATATGATACTCTGGTGGCGCCATGAAGATTCTCCTCGTGGAGGACGATAAGCACATTGTCGGCTTTTTGAAGCGAGGCCTCGAAGAAGAGGGATACGTGGTCGAGGTGGCCTCTGACGGAGAGGAGGGCTTAGAGCTTGCCCGGGACGGGGAATTTGACCTGATCGTCCTCGATATCCTCCTTCCCAAGGTCGACGGATTCGAGGTTTGTCGAAGGCTCCGGCAGGCAGGGAACACCACTCCAGTCCTCATGCTGACCGCCAAGGACGATGTCGAGGACCGGGTTCGGGGACTCGACCTGGGGGCCGACGATTACCTTGTAAAGCCCTTTGCCTTTGAGGAACTCCTTGCTCGCATCCGGGCCCTCATGCGGAGGCACAGGAACGCCGAGGGGGCGATTCTCCGGGTAGGAGATCTCACCATCAACCTCCTGACCCGGGAGGTGAAGAGGGGGGACCAGGTCATCGAGCTCACCACCCGGGAGTTTGAACTCCTCAAATTCCTGGCTCATCATCCTGGGCGGGTCTTCACCCGGACGCAGATTCTGGAGCACGTGTGGGGGTACGACTTTGAGTACTCCTCGAACATCGTAGACGTGTACATCAAATACCTCCGGGAAAAAATTGACAGGCCCTTTGAGCGGAAGCTCATCCATACCGTGAGGGGAGTGGGGTACAAATTGCAAGGGTAGAGCTCCGTTTCCGAAGCATCCGGATGAAACTGACGTTCTGGTATGTCTTGATTCTGGGGGTCATTCTTCTTGTTTTCATCTTCATCCTTTATGAAAGTTTCAAGGCCTTCTCCTACCGGGATATTGACCAGGCTCTTCGAACCATCGCTTCCTCCATCCGGGAGGGGATATCCGTTGTGGATGAACGCATCGTAACCCCGGAATTCGAACGTCCTTCACCCCTTAACGACGTCTTTGTCCTTCTTTTCAATCCCCGTGGGGAGCTCCTCACCGAGACCCCCCTTCCTTACGATGCCAGGGGTGTGACTCTGGCCCTTCGGGGGAAGGATTCTTACGCCAATTTCGAGAATGGAGGTCGGGAATTCCGGGCCTATACCCTGCCTGTTCATGACGAGGAACACCGCCTGGGGGCCATTCAGGTTCTCACCACGCTCTCTGCCCTTCGGAAAGCTCTGGCCAATCTCCTTTTCCTGCTTCTTGCCTTGACCCCGATGTTCCTGGCTGTTGCCGCCATTGGTGGACTGAATCTGGCCCGCCGGGCTCTGGCACCGATTGGAGAAATCGTCAAAGCAGTGCGACTGATCAAGACTGAGAGCCTCGATAGGCGTCTGCCCTCTATCAGTACCGATGCCGAGATCGAGGACCTGGTCAGGACCTTGAACGGGATGCTCGAGGAAATCGAGAAGGGGTTTCTCCGGGAGAAGCGGCTCACCCAGGACATCTCCCATGAACTTCGGACGCCCCTCACGATTATCAAGGGAAGCGTGAGCCTGGCATTGCGGAAGAGCCGTTCTCCGGAGGAGTACGTGGCGACGCTCCAGGAAGTGGAAAGGGAAGTCGATCACATGATTCGGATGGTGAATGAACTCCTGTTCCTCGCTCGGGAGGATGACCTGACGCAGCAGAAGCACTTCAAGCCAGTCCTGCTGAACGCCCTCCTTGAGGAAGTGTGTCTGGAACTCCTTCCTCTGGCGACACAGCACCATCTCCTGCTTTGTGTGAATCTCCCAGAGGATCGCCTTGTGGTTCTGGGAAATAGCTCCAGCCTGGAACGGTTGTTTTACAACCTCCTGGAGAATGCCATAAAGTATACGCCTTCGGGAGGGAAAATTGAGGTCACCGCGGAGCGAAACGGCCATCAAGCGGTTATCCGGGTGAAAGACACGGGGATAGGTATTCCCAGAGAGGATTTACCCCATATCTTTGAACGGTTCTTCCGGGGGGATCGATCACGCCAGCGCGGAGGCTTTGGTCTTGGGCTCTCCATTGCCCTGGCGGTGGCGAAATCCCACGGAGGAGACATCAGGGTTGAGGATTCCACTCCCCAGGGCAGTACCTTCCTGGTCACTCTGCCGCTTTTGGGGGAAAAGTGAGGCCCGGGGTTTTGCCCCGGGCCTTGTGGAGGGGTGGCACACTTAGCTGAGGATGTTAACCTCGGTGGCTACTGCAGTGGAAGTCATTCCGCTTTTCACCACGTTCCCCTTGACGAGGACAGTGTTCCCAACCTTGAGGTCAGAGAACTTCACCTCTTTCTCGTGGACAATGTTCACCTTATTGTCCTTCTTCTCTTCTTTGGCAATGTAGAACTTGGTGTTCTTGTCGACCTGGATGGTCACTTCCTTGATTTCCTTGTTATCCTGTTTCTTGGTCACGATGAGATCTTTGAGGCTGTCGCTGGCAGTCTGTACCTCAACGACAAAGGTGTTCTTGGCGGTGTCAATAGCAACAACCTTCCCTTTCACTTCAAAGGGTACTGGCTGCGCCGGTGCAGGAGAAGATTTGGCCTCTTCTGCAAGGGCCACAGAACCGAGAACGAAAGACATCACGAAGCACAGCAGAACCAGGATCCTTGTGAGCTTCATCCTCCTCAACCTCCCCTTTCTGGGTTTTTGTTCTGCCCCTTATGGTAGTGGGGGATTCTTAAAGGACGATGAGAGGAGGATGAGAAATTTCTCATTCCCGGGACTCCCCGTCACCGTGGAGCCTGGAATGACAGAAAAAGGAAGAGACGATGTGACCGGGGATAACGGTCCTTTCTCCCTCGGGGAAAGAGTTGCCCCTTCCCGGGAGAACATTCTGGCCTTGACCGTTCCCCACTCGGTAGCACAATGGGAAGTAGAATCCTGGAGGTTTTCCATGAGAACCATTGACTTTGTCCTCTGGAAAGAAGGCCGGTACTATGTCGCCCAGTGCCTGAATGTGGATGTCTCGTCTTTTGGGGAGACCATTGCAGAGGCTATAGCCAACCTCAAGGAGGCTGTGGAGCTCTACCTTGAGGGGGAAGAGGTTATCCTTCCGGAAATCGACGAAATCATGATTGGTAGAGAGAAATTACGCGCCTGAGCTCTACTCCTCAAAAGAAGTCAAGACGGTCCTGAGAAGACTCGGTTTTTCCTTTGTCTCCCAGAAGGGTTCTCACGACGAATTCAGGTACCCCTCGGGAAGGGTGGTCATTCTCCCCATGGGGAGGCGGGAGATCCCGGTGGAGGCCTGAGGAGCATCCTCCGCCAGATGGGGATCTCGGGAGAAGAATTTCGGAGGGTCCTTCGGGAGTAATGCCGCAAGGTCCTCGTTTCCCCTTTTCCCCTGTCCCTGCGAGGTCGTCGTATCGTCTCCGAAGCAGTCTCAAAAACTCTCGTCAAGGAGCAGGATTGCTTCGCTTCGCTCGCAACGACGGAGAAAACGTCCGTCGGATTGCTTCGGGCCTTTGGCCCTCGCGATGACCCACCAGGGTCATTGCGAGCCTCGTTCTTTCGCCTGGCGAAGCAATCTCTTCTTTGAGTCTTGTCGCTTTGTAACCTGGAAGGACTGAAAAAACGAAACAATTCCAGAACAAGGTCGTTTCCGACCCGCCACGACCCTCTGGTGGTGATAAGGAGCATGGGTGATAGAGGCTGTGGTATCATTGATGGGTGGTGAGCATACCGGAGGTACAGAGTGATGCTGAGGCTCTTTACGGTTGAGGAGAGAAGGACCCTGCTTGAAGAGGAGCTCTCGCGAATAGTCACAATCCTCATCGAAAAGTACCAGCCCGAAAAAATCATCCTCTTTGGTTCTCTCGCTGAAGGGTGCATCCACGAGTGGAGCGACATCGACCTTTTCATTGTCAAGGAAACAGACAAAAGGCCCATTGAGCGGGTTCTTGAAGTCGCAAGGATCGTGCAACCCAGGGTGGGGATTGACCTCTTCGTGTACACTCCTTCCGAGGTTAAGACGCTGCTTGAAGAGAACGTCTCCTTTGTTCGCGACATTGTGCAAGCGGGAAAGGTGCTCTATGAAAAGGGAAACCCGGGAATGGCTGAACATTGCCGAAGAAGAACTCCGGTCCGGTGAGTACCTCTTTGAGCGGGGCTTTTATCGGATGGTCTGCTACCATGCCCAGCAGGCGGTGGAAAAAGCCCTGAAAGCCCTGCTGGTGGAGAAAGAGGTCCCTCCACCCCGGACGCATAATGTTCTCGATCTGTGTATCGCCCTGCGAGAGCTGGGGAGCAACCCTCCCCTTTCTGAGGAAGAGTCGGTCTTTCTCACGAGCATCTACCGGGCAAGATACCCCGCAGGGCTGGGAGTACTCCCTTCTGGAGAACCCTCAAGAGGTGACGCAGAAAAAGCCCTGCAGTGTGCAAGCAAGGTCTGGCATTGGGCTCAGGAAGCCCTTGGATTCTCGTCTCTTGACTCCGAAAGACCCTGACAGTCTCAGACCCTTTGGTCCCTTGCAAACGGCCAGTACAGGGCGTTACTGTAGCCTTACTCTTTGGTCAGATCATCCCTGGGTGTCCCCCCGCAAGGTTCTCGTTTCCCCCTTTTCCCCTGTCACTGCGAGGTTGTCGTATCGTCTCCGAAGCAGTCTCGAAAACTCTCGTCAAGGAGCAGGATTGCTTCGCTTCGCTCGCAACGACGGAGAAAACGTCCGTCGGATTGCTTCGGGCCTTTGGCCCTCGCGATGACCCACAAAGAGTGTCACTGCGAGCTTGTCCTTTCGCCTGCGAAGCAGTCTCTTCAGGTTGCTTCGCTTCGCTTGCAACGGCGAAAAGTACCGTCGGATTGCTTCGCTTCGCTCGCAATGACCCAAAAAGGTCACTGCGAGGTCGTCGTGTCGTCTCCGAAGCAGTCCCGTACCCGGATTATTTCATCGCTTTTCCCTGGAACGGCAGGGAGAAAGGCCCCACCCTGGCGCGGAGCCCCTCACCCTGTGGTCCTGGAGAAGGAGGGGAGGAAGGCGCCTCTTGCAACACTCTGGAGCACCTTTTCGAGTTTCAGCGCCTGTTTTTCCAGATCGAACTCAAGGGCAGTTGCCCTTCCTCTCTCTTCGAGAACCTTCCGGGCTTCTTCGTTTTGCAGGAGAAAGACGAGAGCATAGGCAAGCGAATCCACGTCTCCCGGTTCGGCAAGGAGAGCGTTGTAGCCCTCCTGAGCGTAGGTTCTGATACCGCCGCAGTCTGTGGCAACCACTGCCGTACCCGAAGCCATAGCCTCAAGAGGGGGAAGGCCAAAGCCCTCGTACCAGGAGGTAAAGAGGAAGACCGTGGCTTCCCGGTAGTATCTGGCAAGTTCATCCTGAGGGGGGTTGAGGACGATTTTGAGGGGGAAGGAGATGCCGTACACCTTTGGACTGACCTGACACACCCAGTGGACTTCAAAGTTGGGGTAGATGCGCCAGGCCTTTTCAAGGGCCTGCAGGGCGATATCGAATCCTTTAAAGCGGAGTTGAGGGTTTCCCGCAAGGAGTACGGTGTTCTTGCTCTTCTCTTTCCCTGGGTGGTAGAAGTTTGTATCAACACCATTCGGCACGACCGTAGTTTTCCGGCCATACCGGATCTTGAGGATGGTGTCAAGGAGAGGAGAAACGGTGATGATGGGCCAGGGGGTGGTGTAATTCCTCCGGAGGAGCTGGCGCACCGGAGAATCAGGGCGGAGGTCCTGGTAATCTCCAAAGAGGGATTCACTTCCCTGTTCGAAGAGCACCACAGGGACAGGCGATTCGGCGAGTTCTTCCATTTGTTGAAACCATAAGGCGATAACCACGTCGCATTCTTTGACAAAGGGCAGTATCGGTTCATGGTGAGATATGAGGACTTCCTGCACCTCGCTTCGGCTGAGGTGGCTCCATTCAGGGACAGCGCTTTCATTCCTTTCTCCTCGCCAGAAGAGCACGATCTTATGTCCTCGCTTTTTGAGAATCCGAAGGTATTCAAAGAACATTTTCATTCCTCCGGTGAGGTACTTGTGGGGAATGTAGGCGCCGATGGTGAGGGGACCACCACTGTCTTTCTGCGTTTCCGGCGCAAAGGCGATGCCATCCCTTTCCTTGGGGATGGACTGTGTAGGGAAGAGATGGAAAATCTCTGCGCCGTTGTTCCCGATGGGGATGTGGAGGTAGCTAAAATCGAAGTCCACAAAGTCAAGGATGTGCCACCTGCTTCTGTGGGTCTCAAAGGCATTCCCGAGATACGCACCCTGGAGGGCGGGAAACCGCGGTGTTGAAACAAGGAGGGATTTTCGGGCATGGAGCAAAAGGTCCCGGAGGAGTTTCTTTCCCTCTTCTTTTTCAAAGTGTTCGAGGACGTCTATAAGGAGAAGGACGTCGTACTGGCCTAAAAAGGGGAGGATTTCCTCAATCCTTCCGTAAAAGACACGGTTGTAAGCAAATTCGTGTATGGGATTCCGGTACCCCTCAAAGGCCTCAACGCCGTCAATTTTCACCTTCCACTGGCTCTGGGCATATCTCTCGTAGGGGAGCTCCAGTACTTCTCGTAAGAGAAGTCCATACTTTCCAAAGCCTATTCCCACATCGAGAATAGAGTCTGGCTTGAGATGGGCAACCTGTTCAATAACAACCGGTATGGCCTGAACAAAGCTCAAAGGCATAGATTTCCATCTCCTCTTTGCCTGGTTCTTTTCCAAACCCTGAGATGAAATTTTATGCCGGGGCATCTGGCACGGATTTTTCTCCAAGCTGAGGGGGTTAAGCTTTTTGCATTCCTGTCGATAATCTCTGAGGGGTGGTGCAGATGCTCCAGATGGGGGCAGAAGAGACTCCCTCTTTTGAGGAGCTCCTCGAAAGAGGAGATGCGCTCCTTCAGGAGGGGCGTTTCGCCGAGGCAGAGGAGTGCTTCCGAAGGGCTCAGGGTACCGGGAGAGAACACTTCATCCTGGCCAATGGCCTTGGGGTTCTGGCCTATCACCGGGGAAAGTACAGGGAAGCGGAGAAGCTCCTCAGGAAGGCGGTGCAACTCAATCCGGAGTACGCCGAGGGGTGGAATAACCTTGGAGCGGTGTACGTGGCACAAGGTAAGCTCTCTGATGCCAAGGCTTCCTTTGCCCATGCCCTGCGGCTTTTCCCTGACCTTCGGGATGCTCAGGAGAATTACCTCTTTATGTGCGAGAAGATGGGGGTTCACCTCCCTTCCCTGAGCCTCTGTATGATTGCGAAAAACGAAGAAGCCAGTCTCCCCCGGGTTCTCTCCTCCGTTTGTGGTCTTGTGGACGAGATCATCCTTGTCGATACCGGGTCTTCGGATCGGACCCGGAAAATTGCCCGCTCTTTTGGCGCCCGGGTGTACGATTTCCCCTGGTGTGACGATTTTGCCGCGGCAAGGAACGAGGCCCTTCGCCATGCCACCGGAGAATGGATTCTCGTGCTCGATGCCGATGACGAGGTGGATAGAGCGGAGTTCCTCCGGCTTAAGGCACTCCTTGGGGTGACGGATTGCACGGGGTTCATGCTCCCCATCCGAAGTCCCCTGGACCGTGAGGGCCGCAACGTCATGACCAACTACCTCGTCCGGGTGTTCCGTAACGACCCCCGCGTTCGCTTCCGGAGAAGAGTCCACGAGACGGTTGAGGGTGCCATCCTCTCCATGGGCGGGAAGATTTTCCGCCTGACCACGATTACCATCCTCCACCACGGCTACAGGGAAGCAAGGAAGGTTGCAGAGAAAATCAGCGGCCGGAATTTCCGCCTTTTGTTTCTTGCCCTCAAGGAGAACCCGAAAGACCCCGATATCCTTGCCTACCTCGGGCGTTCGTACCTCTTCCGGGGAGAGCAAAAGAAAGCTCGGGCACTCTTTGAGAAGGTGCTCCGCCTCTCGAAGGGCTTTGGGTTTTCGACGCTTTCTGTGCACCTTGATCTTGCTTTCATGGAGGGCATGGAGGGGAATACGGAGAAAGCCCTGGAGTACCTGGCCCGGGTTGAAGAGCACGACCCGTATCTTCCGGACCTCTGGTACGTGTACGGCAAGGTATACGAGAAGGCTGGAGAATGGGAGAAAGCCCTGGAGTCTTTCGAGAAAGTCCTCACGGTCGATGCCACAAAGAGTACATCTCTCATGGTCTTTTTCCGGGTGGACTTTGCGGACCTCCACGTGGCCCTCGCCCAGTGTGCGGCAATGACGGGAGACGAGGAGAAAGCCGAGTGCTACGCCCGGAGAGCTTTCGAGCACTGTCCTGAAGACCCAGGAGTGCTCAACAACCTCGCAGTAGCCCTGATTCGGCGGGGCCGTGCTGAAGAAGCCGAAGAGTATCTTGAGCGGGCCCTGCGCCTTGACCCTGGAAACGGCACGATTCTCGGCAACCTCCTCCAGCTCCTTGTGGAAGAGGGAAAAATCGACAGGGCGAAGTCGTACCTTGTGCGGCTTCGGGAAAACCTCGGGTAGAAATTTTTGTTTTCCCCCTAAAGTTCTGGGAAACCCGGTCGATATATTAGGGTGGAAAGCGGGAAAAGGAGGTGAACGGGAGGAGAAAGGGGAAAAGGGAAGAACAGGAGAACTCAGTTGGGCTGGTTCGTGTGTTTTAGTGTGAGGCAGGGATGCCTTGAGAATACCTCAGGAGGAGGTTGAGTTCAATGGGTCTTCGGATTAACCAGAACATCACGGCGCTCAACGCCCACCGGAATCTGGTGGCGACAGACAGCGCCCTCTCGAAATCCTTAGAGCGGCTCTCTTCGGGCCTTCGCATCAACCGGGCGGCGGATGACGCCGCAGGACTGGCGATTTCCGAGAAGATGCGGGGGCAGATTAAGGGGCTTGCCCAGGCCATCCGGAACGCGCAGGACGCCATATCGCTCATCCAGACGGCTGAAGGTGCCCTAAACGAAACGCACTCTATTCTCCAGAGGATGCGGCAACTTGCTGTCCAGGCGGCGAACGACACCCTCACTCCTGACGACCGGGAGCAGATTCAAAAGGAAATCAACCAGCTCATCGAGGAACTCGACCGCATCGGCAACACCACCGAGTTCAACACCAAAAAGCTCCTGAATGGCCAGGCCGGATATGCGGTAACGGGGCAGAACGGCTTGGCAAGTGGTGGAGCGGTAACGGTAAATGAGGTCGCTTACAATGCAGGTAGCGCTATAGCCGCTGAAGACCTCAATGCCCTTGTCACCCGCATGACCCCAGGGACGAACACTAAGGCCGGAGTGTACACCGTCGTCATCACCCAGAATGCCACCAAGGCGCAGATTGGGGGGGAAGATGCGGGAGACACCACGGTTGACTATAGTGGTACCATTGTCCTCAACGGTGTTGCCATCAACGTGGTATCGGGTGAAAACCTGGACAACGTGGTCCTGAAGATCAACAATGTCAAGAACCTCACCGGTGTCGAGGCAGCAGTCAGCGGCAACAGCATTGTCCTCACTTCCATCAACTACGGTAGCAGTGCCACCATCAACGTCTCTGGAAGTAACGAGCTTCTGAAAGATCTCGGTCTTACCGGTGGTGACGAGACCGTCCTCTCCGATGCCGGAACGGATATCGTGGGGACCATCAACGGGAAAGCAGCCATAGGAAAAGGTGGAACGCTGACCCTTGTGGCTCCTGGAGATGATGCTGATGGGCTCTCCATCACCATTGACCCCTCAAAGCTTGAGCTTGGAAGCGGTGCTGAGTTACAGTTCTCGGCGGTGGTTGACGCAAGCGGCGCGGTGACGCTCCATATCGGTGCCAATAAGGACCAGACGATGACCGTGAGTATCCGGGACATGCGGGCCAAAGCGCTGGGCGTTGACCAGATTAGCGTTCTGAGCCAGACTGAGGCTGAGGAGTCCATCGCCAAGATTGACCTTGCCATTAACGACGTCTCCACAGAACGATCCAAGCTCGGTGCCTATCAGAATCGTCTCGAACACACCATTGCTAACCTCGGAGTGGCAAAGGAGAACCTGGCTGCCGCCGAGTCCCGTGTCCGCGACGTCGATATGGCCGAGGAAATGATGGAGTTCACGAGGTCGCAGATTCTCCTCCAGGCTGGTGTGGCCATGCTCGCCCAGGCCAACACCCTGCCGCAGGCGGTGCTCCAGCTTCTCCGATAAAGAGGACGGAGGGGGAAGGGCCAGAGCCCTTCCCCCTTTCTTTGTTTGAAGGGTAGGGGTGGCAGCGATGAGGATTGAAGGACAGAAAATGGAGAGCCGGTTTCTTCTCTCTTCTCCTGCGCTTCAGCGAGAGGAAGAGGCGGCAAAGCCTCAGGAAGGGGGAAAGGAAGCGACGCTACGGGTGTCGGCGCTCCTTGACCCTGAGAAAGTCGAGGAGTTTGGGAAGGTTCTGAAAAGCCTCTTTGAGGTCTTCAATTTCGAGCTTCACTTCACCATCCACCGGCCCACCGGAGAGGTCATCGCCCGTATCGTGAACCGGGAGACCGGCGAGGTCATCCGGGAGATTCCCCCGGAGAAGTTCCTCGATATGGTGGCGAAGCTCCAGGAGCTTGCGGGCATCCTTGTGGATGAGGTCGTCTGAGGAGGGAGAACATGGCCGGAACGCTAAGTATCGACGGGCTCATTTCAGGGCTCAAGACCTCGGAAATCATCGAGAAGCTTGCCGAAGCCGAGCGGGCTCCCATCGCCCGGCTTGAGGAAAAAAAACAGACCTACGACACCAGGCTCTCCCTCTGGCAGACGGCAAACACTAAGCTCCTCGCTTTGCACAATAGCACCCTGAGCCTTTCCCTTTCCTCTACCTTCCTGGCCAAAAAAGCCACTACCACAGGCGATGCCCTCTCGGTGGCCCTAAGAAGCGGTGCTCAGGAAGGGACCTATGTCCTCACCGTGGAACAGGTGGCCACTGCCCACCAGATGGCTACTTCCCTGGCCTATGCTGATACCAATACCACCCACTTTGGGGAGGGGGTTATCACCATCACGGTGGGAGGGAAGGTCACGGAAATCACCATCGATGCCACCAACAACACCCTCTCGGGGATCCGAGACGCCATCAACCGGGCAAAAGCCGGGGTTCAGGCCACCATCGTGAAGACGCAGGAGGGGTTCCGGCTTTTTCTCGCGAGTGAGAAAACGGGGCTTGAGAATGCCATCACGGTCAGCGTGGCCCTCTCGGGGGGGGAGGCAGAGATCTCGAGCTGGACTGAGGTTCAGGCAGCCCAGAACGCCCGGGTCCTCCTTGGTGGGACAAACCCCATTGTGTATGAGGGGCCCTCAAACATTGTCACTGACTTCATCCCCGGCATGACCCTCAGCCTCCAGAAAACCGGAAACGCCACCGTCACCGTTTCCCGAGACCTTGAAGCGGTGAAAAGCGCCATCCTGAACTTCACCGGTGCCCTCAAGGACTTCCTGCAGTTCGTGAAGGACAACACCTCTTACGACCCTGAGACGAAGTCCGCCGGGGCCCTCCTTGGGGAAACGACGCTCGCCCGGGTAGCGGCAGAACTCGTGCGCCGCCTCACCGGACGGGTCGCTTCAGGGGTTTACCAGAGCGTCATGGACCTGGGCATGACTCTCGACCGCTACGGCAACCTCCTTGTGGACGAGGGAAAACTCGCGCAGGCCCTTGAAAGTAACCTCGAGGCAGTGCAGGAGCTCTTTGCAGGAGAAAAGGGTGTAGCGGTATCGCTTAAGGAGTACCTCCGCTTCGTGACCGACCCTTACAAAGGGATCATGCGGAGCACTGAGAAGCTCTACGAGCGGGTCATCGAGGACCTCGACGAGCGTATCGCCCTCATGGAAGAGCGCCTTGAAGCGCAGAAGGAGCGGTGGCTGAAACAGTTTGCGGCTCTGGAGAGTTTCCTTGGCACTATGCAGACGCAGAGCAACTGGCTCACCCAGCAGATTGCCAATCTCAATAAACTGACGGAGAGGAGCTGAGGACAATGGGCACCTACAGCGCGACCATGGCCCGGCGGTTTTACGAAGAGCACACCGTGAACACCGCCTCACCGGTGAAGCTTGTGGTTCTCCTGTACGATGGGGCGATCAGGTTCCTGAAGCTTGCCGAACGGGCTTTTGCTGAGGGAGATCGGGTTTTGGCCCGGATGCACATCGGAAAAGCGGAGAAAATCATCCTCGAGCTTCTTGGCAGCCTCAATTTTGAGGACGGAGGCGAAATTGCGGAGAACCTCTTTGCCCTGTACCGGTTCGTCCTTCGGGAGTGTGCCCAGATGAACGGGGAAAACTACGAAGAAGTGCTCCCCGGGGTCATCCGCATTCTCTCCGGACTGCGCGACGCCTGGAAGAACCTTGAGGCCTATGGGCAGGGAACCTCTTGAACTCCTTGAGGAGCTCCTCAGGGTCACTCTGGCAATGCATGGTGAAGTTCTTGCGGGGAGTCTCGACCATCTTCCAGAATATCTTACCGCTCGTCAACACCTCATCGATGCCCTCGGTCCACTGCTTCAAGAACTCGGAGATGCTGACCGTTCCCGGGCCCTTACCCTGCTTCGGGAAATCGTGGAAAAGGACGAAGAAGTCCGCCGCTGGGTTGAGGAACTCCTGAAAAGGGAACTCGTCTCTCTAAAAGAGGGACAGAAAACCATCCAGGCCATACGGGCTTTCCGCAAAAGCCTGGGGGATTCGGCATCTTCCCGGTTTGTAGAGGAAGAAGGGTAGCAGGTTCCTGTGCGGTTGTTACCCTGGCTGCACGATGGAGCAATCCGTCTCCCCAGGTTGCGAAGTGGTAGAGAATCTCATTTTGGCACACCAGGGGCTTTCGAAAGCCTGCAGATTTTGCCCTTGGGGAAGCTTCCGGAAAACTTTGGTCAGAGTTCTATCCCTGTTCTCAGAACTTCCTCGATGAAGGGATTCTTTGAGGCCTTCATGGCTTCGAACTCTTCAGGAGTGTAGACCAGAGGCTCTACCGGGAGGTCCGTGAGCTCAAGGATGCGCCCGATGCGTTCGAAGAACCGCTCCCGGAAGTCGCCGACGATAATGAGGTCGATATCGCTTCCTTCGTGGATTTCCCCCCGGCAAAGGAGCCATAGAGGGAGATTTTCTCTATGGGGAAGCAAGACCTGAGCTGTGCTGCAAAGGCCTTTATTTCCCCAATAAGTCTTTCACGGTCTGCAGGATCGACTCGGCGGAGCTTAGGCACTTCCTTGTATCCTCCTCGTAGAACTCGCTTGGGGCAAGCTCCCCAGAGGCCATTTGGATACCTTTAAGCGCCTTCTCCCCGCTTTGCTGCGCCTGAAAGCAGCTCCACTCGTAGTGCCGGGCTCTGTAGCTATCCCAGGCCGCCTGCAGGTCGGCTTCAGCCTGTTTGAGCCATTTGAGGCTCATCCTCCTCATGGCTTTATTGTACCAGATTCCCGTTGACCCCCTATCTTGCAAGGCGATTTTTCCCTCGAAGACAGGGAATTCTTCGACTCTCGCGGTGAATCCCGTTCTGCCACTGCAAGCCCGTCTTTTTGCTCTTTTCTTTGCCACTGCAAGCTTGTGGTTTCGTCCTTTTCTCTTGTCACTGCGAGGTCGTATTTTCGTCTCCGAAGCAGTCTCGCCTTTTTGCTCCGACAAGAGAGTGTCACTGCGAGCCTCGTTTGTTCGTTTGGCGAAGCAGTCTCAGAGATTCCTCGCCGCTTCGCGGCTTCGGAATGACCGATGAGGGGTGTCACTGCGAGGTCGTCTTTTCGTTTCCGAAGCAGCCTCAACCACTGGATTGCTTCGGGCCTTCGCCCCTCGCAATGACCGGTCAAAAGAGTCACTGCGAGCTCGTCGTTTCGCTTGCGAAGCAGTCCTGTTTCCTGTGGTCCTGAGACTGCTTCGTCGCTTCGCTCCTCGCAATACGGTGACAATGAAAAAAGGGTCCTCGCAACGACAAACAAAAAGAGTCATTGCGAGCTCGTCTCTTCGTCTGCGAAGCAATCTCATGGGACTGCTTCGCTCGCAACGGCGAAGAAAACGTCCGTCGGGTTGCTTCGGGGCTTCGCCCCTCGCAACGACGGGGGAGAAGTCACTGCGAGCTCGTCGTTTCGTCTGCGAAGCAGTCTTGCTTTTCAGAATCTGAGACTGCTTCGCTTCGCTCGCAGTGACAAGAAAAAGGAATCCTGCGGTGACAGAAAAGGGCTCGCGATAACTCCCATTGTGTCACTGCGAGGTCGTATTTTCGTTTCTGAAGCAGTCTCTCCTTTCCTCACCTCATGGAGATACGAGACCGCTTCGTCGCTGCGTTCCTCGCAGTGACACTGAAAAAGGCTCCTTGCAGTGACAAAACAAAAAGCTTCTCGCAAATGATCCTTTATTTGTCACTGCGAGGTCGTCGTGTCGTCTCCGAAGCAGTCTCCTTCTCTACCCCGTGGAAATACGGTACTGCTTCGCTTCGCTTGCAGGAACAAAAGAGGGGGCCGCTTCGCCGCTTTGCTCCTCGAAGCGGCAAATGGGGGTCACGGTCTCGTTTCTGAGAGGGGGAAAGCTTTTGCAAGGCCGTCGCTTTATATCTCCAGAGTAATCCCAAAATCCTTCTGGGGTACTTGCTACCCCCCTTGGCTTGGCAATGGTTGACAATAACCCTTTTTCTAGAGTCCTGAAGCAGAACAGTGTGACAGGGGTAGGGAGGAAGTGGCATAATAGGAGGGGAGGGAGAAAGATGGGTGACGACCTTCAGAGTCTTTCAAGGCGCATAAAGAGGCTGGAAGAGGAAAACCTCAAACTCCGAGTTGTCCTTCTTTTTGTACTCCTTGGCGTGTTCGCTCTGGGCTTCCTCGGGTTTGTGCGGTGGAATAGGGAAATCGTGGCGGAAAGGTTTGTCCTCGTTGATTCCCTGGGGAATACCCGGGCAACCCTGTCGTCGGCTCCCGAGGGTCCGGTCCTTGCGTTCCTTGGTCCTGATGGGAACATGCGCATGGCCATGGTCCTGACAAAAGACATGGCCGGTATCGCCCTCTGCGACGTCCATGGAGTGCCCGGGGTGGGTATTGCCCTTGTGGAGGACGTCGCTGGTATCGCCTTTGGGGATCCCACGGGGGCGCTGCGCATGGGAATGGCCCTGGCCGAGGGAGAACCGGTCATCGGTTTCTACGATGCCCAAGGCAATCTCATTCGCCAGCTTCCGTGAGGACCTCAGAAGGTTTGCCAGCGGAGAACCTCTGCAAGCGCTTTCTTCTTCGGTGCCGGCGGGATTTCTTCCGGATACCCCACAGCAAGGATGACCGCAAGCTCGAGGTGCTCCGGACAGCGAACCAGCCGTTTCACCGCTTCTGAGTGTGCTTTTCGATACGAGTTGACCCAGCAGGTCCCAAGGCCATAGGCTAAAGCGGCGATGATGATGTTCTCTGCCGCTGCGCAGGCATCCTCCAGGGCCGTTTCTGCTTCTTTTTCGCAGAAAATCAGAATAGCTGCTCCCGCCTCCTGCAAGAATCTCTCCCACTGGCAGAGTTCGGTGAGTTTCTTTCGGAGCTTCCTTTCGGTGACTACCGTAAAAACCCATGGTTGCCTGCTGTACCCTGGAGGAGCCAGCCTTCCGCAGTCCACAGGGTCTCGAGGATTTCCCCTCGGGTTTTTCTGTGCGTCGTCGTTGACATTTAGCCTGTTGTCAATACGAGTAGAGAGCCTGTCGTTGCTCATCGAGTTTTTCTTAATTGTTTTGTTAATTCCTCTTTTTGTATGGTTTCGGAAGCTCGGCCTTGACAACATCTTTGGCGTGGTCATCATAACTGTTGGGTTGTCATTACCCTTTTTCCATGATGCTTTTACGTTCTTTCCTTGTAACCATACCCCGAGAACTTGAAGAAGCAGCTTCACTGGACGGGGCAAATGGGTGGCAGATTTTTTGGAAGATTGTCCTCCCAATTGCCAGTCCCGGTTTTCTTACGGTTGGGTTAATGAACTTCCTCGGGGGATGGAATGCGTTCACTATTCCTGTGACTTTTCTAAGCGATCCTGGACAGCAGACAGCAATAGTGAGAATCTACACTCTCAGTGGGCAATATACAGCCCCTTGGGAACAGATATTTGCCGCAATTGTGATCATGATACTGCCCTTACTGGTATTATTCCTTTCTTTGCAAAGGTATTTCGTAAAGGGGATAATTGGTGGTGCTTTGAAATAAAGCATGTAGGGAGGAGTTGCCACATGATCTTCGAGGATCCAAGGATTCTCGTGAAGGACGAGATTCAGCAACTCGCGGAGGAAGGGTACGACGTTTCTGAACTCAGGGAAACCCTCAACTGGTATCTAGTCATGAACCGGGGCTTTGATATTGACGACGTCAGGTACTTTTTCTACGAGGTGTTCAAAAATCTCCCGAAAAAGGACGGTTACCATTATCACGAACCTTCGGAATGGGATGAAATCGTTGCAGAGAGTTCTTTTGCGATCCATGAGAGACCTGAGGTTACTCAGGAGGAGTTATTTGATCGGCTCTATGGTGCACTTCTTGGTCGCGCAGCCGGTTGTATGCTGGGGAAGCCCGTAGAAGGGTGGACTCGAGAAAAGATTCTGGAGTATCTGGCGGAGGCGGGAGAAGAGCGCCTTGAGTACTACTTCCCTGACATTGGAGCCAAAGCGAACGAATTCGGAATCCGATTTAAGGAAGCGCTTCGGGGGAATCTGAACCGGGCAATTCGGGACGACGATCTTGATTACCCGATAATCAACTTGAAAGTGCTGGAGCAATATGGTTTCCATTTTCACCCTGAGAACGTCGGTCACGTTTGGCTTGAGAATCTCCCCTTTGGTCAAGTATACACGGCTGAGCGGGCAGCGTACAGGAATCTGGTCATGGGTCTTCGGCCTCCGTTGACAGCAACCCATATGAACCCTTACAGAGAGTTCATCGGTGCTCAGATACGGGCAGACATCTTCGGTTGGGTATCTCCAGGTGTCCCCGAAAAGGCGGCGAAGATGGCCTACAATGATGCAGCACTCTCTCACGTGAAGAACGGGATATACGGTGAAATGTTCGTTGCCGCTATGCTGTCTGCTGCATTTGTCTCCGAAACGCCCAAGGATGTCGTCCTCACGGGGCTCCAGTATGTTCCCAAAAGGTCCAGACTCTACGAAGCCATAAGCTATGTGCTCCAGATACACGAAGAGGTCCTGGAGTGGGAGAAGGCATGGGCGAAAGTTATGGAGAGGTACGGCAAGTACCACATCGTCCACACTATCAACAACGCCTGCTTTGTTGTCCTTGGCTTGCTTTATGGGGCAGGAGATTTTGGGAAAAGCGTCTGCATTGCTGTGGAGTGTGGGTTGGACACTGATTGTAACGGAGCGACTGTAGGGTCTATACTGGGTGTCATGCTGGGAGCTTCAGGGTTACCGCGTCAGTGGGTTGATCCACTCAACGATACAATGGAATCATCCGTTCCAGGGTTTCAGCGAGTGGAGATTTCGGAGCTCGCCAGGAGGATGTTCAGACTGCTACAGTAGCGCCTGGGGCATGCCTTTGGGGTGTCCTGGTGTTGTGGTTGGGGAATGCAGCTACCGCGCTGGAATTCCAAGAGCGACGGACGACAAATAGGTTGCATGGTAAAGGAAGAGGGATTCTCCTATGAGACCGGTCCGTCGTGAAACACTGGCAGTGCTTGTGGCCGAAGAGATCCGGAGGGACATCATCCACGGGACGTTCAAACGGGGGGAGAAGCTCCCTCCTGAGAATGAACTCGCCCGTATCCTGGGTGTGGGAAGGCCTACGGTGCGAGAGGCCCTGCGGATTCTTGAGGGTGAGGGATGGGTGCAGTTCAGGTTTGGAGGAGGTGCGTACGTGGCGAGAGACGGCAAAAGCCCTGAGGGGAACCTGACCCACTTCCGGAAGGAGGAGATGCTGGAGCTTTTGCGGTATGAAATCCTCGAGCTTGAGGAAGAGGGGAAGGAGATTACTTCTTCTGTACCACCATTCCTGCCCAGCTTTTTATTATTCCTCTGTATCTTGCCTTTTCCCGTTTTGGCTTGACGAATTCGCTGTTTGGGCTTGTGCTTATCTACATTGCCATTTTCTCGCCCTTTGCCATTCTGTTGATGCGTTCTTACTTTATGAATATTCCAAACGAATTGCTTGAAGCAGCGTTGATTGACGGCGCCTCCATGTTGCAAGCATTCTGGCGCATTGTCTTCCCTGTGGCTCGTCCAGGGGTTATAACAACGGTGGTCATTGTAGCCATGTGGAGCTGGAACAATTTCCTGTTGCCTTTAACCTTTCTGAACCAGGAAAGGGTTATGCCTGTTACCGTAAGACTTGGTATGCTTATGGGGAAATGGAGCGCAGCCTGGGAACTTATTATGGCAAGCGCGATACTCGGAGCCTTGCCTGTTGCTCTTTTGTTCGCGTTTCTCCATAGGAGGTTCATAGCGGGATTGGCTGGGACCGGATTAAAGGGATAGAGGCTGGTCAAAAACTTCCGCCAAACGTAGCATTGCTGTCGCTCGTTTGCTTTCTTGGGGAAAGAAGAGAAGATTTTTTGTTGCTGATGTGGTCTTTTCGAGCTCGTCCGCCCGAGAAAGCAAGCTCGTGCTCGGACAAGGTAAAAACACAATGTCATCCTCCTTTGACATGTGCAAAACCCTGAAGGGGTTCAAAGGACTTCTCAACTGTTGTCAAAATAATATGGGTATCTACTGAGGCAATCTTCAGGCGGTCAAAGAGACTGTTGATGTACTTCCGCAAAGAGGCCTGGCTCAAGCCCTCCTGGTTCACAAAGGCAACCAAGGGCGTCAGGATGTCCCTGTACCATCATAAGGTCGTAGGTTTCTTCCTTCGACTCTCCCCCACAGAAGGAAGTCTTCAGGGTAGGGTTTCCAGAGGGTTCTTCTTCCGGCTTTCATGGTGAGTGCCTGACTCGCCAGAAACCGGGGAAATGAGCAAATACTCCAGAAGCGGGAACGAGCTTCTTCCAAGGCTTTGTGCATCTGGTGGGCGAAAGAGGATTCGAACCTCTGACCCCTTGCTTGTAAGGCGGGAAACCTGGAGACGCAATTTACTCTCCACACCCCTGTTCCCCCAGTTTCCTCACAAGTGCCTCGATCTTCTGTTTAAGGTCAGGAAGGTCCTTTTCTACCGTTTTCCAGACCTCCTCCAGGTCCACCCCAAAGTATCTGTGAACAAGCAAGTTTCGCATAGCGACAATCTGTGGCCAGGGTACCTCGGGGTAGGCTTCGTGGAAGGCTTTGCCGAGTTGTGCGGCTGCCTCTCCGATGAGTTGGATGTGGTACAGGACCCAAACCTGAACCAGTTCGTCCCGCTCAAACGTCTCTCGCCCACAAGCTGCGTAGCGCTCGATTCTGGTGATGGCATCCAGAATGTCCTGCAGGAGCTCCCTTGCGCTCCTCACAGGGGAACGGCCTCCTGCAGTACTCGCTCACGGATGCGGGCCTTGATGCCACGGCTACTCACCACGTCCACCCTGACTCCCAGAAGCTCCTGGAGTTCAAGCCACAGCCCGGCGTGGTCAAGGAGGCTCCGACCTGGTTCGAAATCAACAATGAGGTCGATGTCGCTTTCTTCGGTGGCCTCACCGCGAGCTACCGAGCCGAAAACGCGCACGTTATAAGCACCGTATCTCGCGCATACACGGAGGATCTCCTCACGTTTTGCCTTCAGCAACTCCTCAAGCGTCATACCCAGGCCTCCCGGGGGTTTCTCCGGATTGCTCCACCAGTCCAGGGCCTTTTCTGGAAACCAAGGGAGAGACATTGCCCTCCCAGGAGAGAGTATACCAAAATCCCAGCCCAGAGGATAAAAAGCCCCAGGGGTTATGTTTTTCAGCTGCAGAACGCCGGAGTACCCTGTCCGTGTGGAGGCCATACTATTTGAAGGGAACGGAGTCGAGCGAACACCAAAGAGAAAGGAGAAAAGCTTGCTCTTTCCAGAAGCTGGAGCGAGCTTCTTCCGCAGCTTTCGATGTCTGGTGGGCGAAAGAGGATTCGAACCTCTGACCCCTTGCTTGTAAGGCAAGTGCTCTCCCCCTGAGCTATTCGCCCACCGTTTTTCATTATACCACACTCAGATGTTGCCAAAGCCCATGTGGTACTCAAACCGAAAGCCGTGCCTTTCTGCGATATCTGCGAAGGCCTTTCGGATTGCCCCATAGTCGAACCGGTACTCGTACCTTGCCCCAAAGAGGTTCGATTGCTCCTCAATAGTGCCGCTTCTTAGGCTAGAAGTGGCCCGTGTGACTTCCTTTTCGACGCCAAAGCCCTGGATGCCTTCACCGGAAGAAATTCCCGAACCCCGTTCTTTCAGCATTTCGGAGAAGTGGAGTGCTTTAGTGTCGTCATCGATGCGGAAGCGGGCGACGTACTCAAGACGGTCTTTCCGCAAAAACCCCCTCCGTTCGGCAACGGTAACGGTAAGGGTGAAAACGCCCTTCTTCTCTTCGAGTTTCCCCGAGAACTTCTGGGTGAGGTCCCTGATGTCATCACGAAGCATAGCATTGCCTTCTTTCTGTTTGAGTGTAGAGTACATTGCACCACGAAGTATGCTATACTTATAGTGGTTCGTTTCAGGTGGACGTGGTCCTTAATAGGGAAGCCGGTGAGAATCCGGCGCGGTCCCGCCACTGTGACCGGGGAGCAGGGTGCATGTGCCACTGGGGAAACCCGGGAAGGCGCGCTTCAAGCGATGATCCGGAAGCCAGGAGACCTGCCTGAAGCGTGTCCCAACCACTCTTCGCGGAAAGAGGAGGTGGGAAAGTGTCCTGGACTCCGCCCCAGGCATGGAGCATAGCCCTCCCTCTCCCCCTCCTCCTTCGCGAACCCGAAAGGAGGCATGGGCGATGAGGCAAAGGATTTTCCTGTTTTCCGTTCTCTGCTTTTTCCTTTTGCTCTCTTCGGCTTCTGGGCTTGAGGTCACTGACGATACTGGAAGAACGGTCACTTTGTCTTCCCCTGCAGCGCGGGTTATTTCCCTCACTCCGGCGAACACCGAGATCGTCTTTGCCCTGGGGGCGGGAGAGAGCCTTGTGGGGGTCACGACGTACTGTGACTACCCTGAGGAGGCGAAGAAAAAGGAGAAAATCGGGAGCATTACCGAAGTCGACCTTGAGGCGATTGTTCGCCTTGAACCGGACCTTGTGCTTGCCGGGTCCCTGACGCCTCCTGAGGTCGTTGAGCGGCTGACACAACTTGGGTATCCGGTGTTTGTCCTTGATGCAAAATCCATTGCCCAGGTCATCGAGGGCATCCGGAAGGTTGCTCTGCTCCTTGGGAGGGAAAAGGAAGGGGAAGCTCTGGCTCAAGCCATGGAGAGGAACATCCAGGAAATTCAGGCTAGGGTTTCCGGTCTCCCGGAGGAAGAAAAACCCCGGGTGTTCCACGTCATCTGGCACGACCCTCTCTGGACGGCGGGAAAGGACACCTTCATCCATGAGTTCATCACCCTCGCCGGAGGGAAAAACGTAGCAGAGGACCTCTCGGGATACGTGACCCTTGATCTTGAAGAGCTCCTCCGCCGAAATCCCGATATCATCACCGTGGTCAGCGCCCACGGGGAAAATCTCCCCTACAACTTCATCGTCTCCGATACGCGGCTCAGAGTCCTCCAGGCGGTACAGCAAGGCCGGGTGTTTGTGGTCGACAGCGACATCGTCTCCCGTCCTGGTCCCCGGGTGACCCAGGCTCTGCGCATCTTTGCCTCCATTATCCATCCGGAGATTTTTGGACCGTACCAGTCTCCGAAGGAATGATCTCGTCTTCCTCAAGAAGCTGCCATTCGGCGTACCCTTCCTTGCGAAAGGGAAGCCGCACTCCGGTGAGGACCATCCGCGGCTTTGTCGGATGCGTTGTGACGGTTATGTAAGCCCGGACGAGATTTGCAACGGTGGCTTCCTGGAAGGTCAGGGTGGTGCCATCCTGGAGGACGATGGTGGTGCGGAGGTGTTTGTGGCCTTCGGGAATCTCTAAGACAATGGCCTGGATGTCCTCGTTCCGGAAAACCAAGGATTGCCCGCTGGGCATGCTCTTCTCCTCCCTTCTCTTTCGGGAGTATAATCTGAGCCATGAAGCGGCGGAAGAGGTTCCGAAAATCTCTTCTTTTCGGCTTTATTGCCCTCTGCGGGGTGAGCCTGTTTTTCGCCCAGGGGGTGGGTCAGGGACGGTATGCGCTCTCCGATTCCCTGGCCCTCTTCCATCCTGCAGGACTTCCCCTGAGTGAACGAACCATCCTTTTTGCCATCCGCCTCCCCCGGGTGGTCCTTGCCCTTCTTGTGGGGGGAGGACTGGCTCTTTCCGGGACCGTACTCCAGGGGCTTTTCCAGAATCCCCTCGTTGACCCCTATATCCTCGGAGTAAGTTCAGGGGCAGCCTTTGGAGCGGTGGTGGCAATCCTGACCAGGGTGTACTTCGGGCTTTTCACCGTCCCCCTTTTCGCTTTCCTGAGCGCGCTGGGGACGGCGATTCTCGTCTTTCGCCTTGCCCGGGTGGGACGGAGGATTCCCCTGGAGACGCTCCTTCTTGCAGGACTTGCGGTGGGCTTTTTCTTCTCCGCCCTCATCACCCTCGGGATGTTCCTTTCGGGAGAAAACCTCCACCAGGTGGTCTTCTGGACCATGGGGGGGTTCTGGAACCGGGGGTGGGAAGAGGTCAAGATGGTGCTCCCCTTCTTCGCCTTCGGTGTCCCCTTTCTTTTGTCTTTCGGGCGGGAACTCAACGCCTTCCTTTTGGGCGAGAAAGCCGCCGAGAGCCTGGGGGTCGATGTGGAGCGCTTCAAGCGCTGGGTCCTTTCTGTGGTGTCGCTGCTTGTGGCAAGCTGTGTGGCCACAAGTGGCGTCATCGGGTTTGTGGGGCTTGTGGTGCCGCATATCTTGCGGCTTCTTGGGTTTCAGGATCACCGGTTGCTCCTGCCCCTGTCTCTGTGCACCGGGGGCGCAGTGCTCCTTCTTGCCGATACCCTGGCCCGGAGCGTCATCCACCCTGTGGAGCTCCCCGTGGGTGTGGTGACCAGTCTCCTTGGGGCTCCCTTTTTCGTGTACCTCCTCCGCCAGAGGAAAAGAGGCTTATGAGGCCCTATCTTGAAGCCGTGAACGTTTCCTTTGCCTACCACGAGGACGAGAGCGTCCTGAGTGGCGTGACCTTCGCCCTGGAGCGTGGGGATTTCGTGGGCGTTCTGGGGCCCAACGGTTCGGGGAAGACGACGCTCATCCACCTTCTGGCAAGGCTTCTGCCGGTGGAGAAGGGCGCCATTTTCCTCGAGGGGCGGGATATTGCTACCTTCCCCCGCCGCCTCTTCGCCCGAAAAGTCGCTGTAGTATTCCAGGAAATCCCGGGGCGTCTGGACCTCCCCTGTTTCGATGTGGTCATGATGGGGAGAATCCCCTACCTTTCTCGTTTTCGGAGAGAAACAAAGGCCGACGAAGAAGCCGTGCTCTGGGCCATGGACGTGACCTCGACGCTCCCTTTTGCCGAGGAGCCCTTTAGTGAACTCTCCGGTGGAGAGAAGCAGCGAGTCCTCATCGCCCGGGCCCTGGCCCAGAAACCCGAGCTCCTTCTCCTTGACGAGCCCACGAGTCATCTCGATGTGGCTCATGAACTTGAAATTCTGAACATCCTACAAAACCTCGTCCGGCTGGGTATCACTGTCGTTGCCGTGTTCCACGATGTGAACCTGGTGGCTCGGTTCTGCGAAAAGGCGCTGCTCCTCAAAAAGGGTCTGCTTTGCTCTTTTGGGAGAGTTGACGACGTTCTGCATGAGGCTACCTTGAAGGAGCTCTTCGGTGTGCCCTTCGCGAAAGTTCCCCATCCCCTGTCCACCCGCCCGATCTTTATCCCCCTGGGGGAAAGGGTCCTGAAACAACAGCGAGGGTGGGTCCACCTGATCTGCGGTGGGGGGAGCGGCATCCCTGTTATGCGCTTCCTCTCTGAGGAGGGGTTTTCAGTGAGCGTGGGGGTGGTAAACCGGTTTGATTCTGACGAGGAGATGGCCGAGCGTCTCGGATTTCCGGTGGTGCGGGAGAAGCCCTTTTCCCCCATCGGGGAGGAAGCGCTTAGAGAGGCTTTGGAACTTGCCCGGAGGGCTGACGCAATCGTTGTTGCTCCCACCTTCTGGGGGTGGGGCAACGTCGCCAACCTCGACCTTGCCCTGCGGCTTAGGGAGGAGGGGAAACCGGTGTTCGTTTTTGCGGAGACCCTGCGGAAAGAGCGGGACTACACCGGTGGCGAGGCCCAGGGGAAACTCTCTGAACTCTGTAGCCGGGGTGCCGAGGTTGTGCACCACTTGCGGGAACTCCTCCAGGCCCTGGAGCGTCGCTTGTGGTATAATGCTTGAAAAGGTGAAGGAGGAGACAACAATGCAGCGGAGGGGTTTGGTGGTTCTTGCGGTTGTGCTTTTTGTGGGGAGCATGATGGGCCTTGCCCGTGCAGAGGTTCTCCTTCGTTTCACCCTCCATCCTCAAGTGTACATCTCCATCCCCCGTTCGGTAGACGTCTCCGTCTCTGTGGATCGGGGAGAGGGTGCGACCTATGATATCGGTGACCCCATCACCATTCGTTTTCGGGCGACCCGGGATGGCTACGTGAACCTCATCGATTACCTCCCAGGTGGCGACGTACAGGTTCTTGTGCGGAACCGGTTCGTTCGTGCCGGTATCAGCGAGACGTACTCGAAGAGCGTTACGGGTCCGGGAGGAACCGAGCGGCTTGTGGTGCTCCTCACCCGGGATCCTGTCTCGGACAGGGACCTTGAGCGCTTCATTCAGGCCCCGCACCAGGCAGATCGTATCTTCCACGCCCAGTACGCGACCGACCGAACACATTTCCAGGTGGCGGCCCGGATGGAGGGAACAGTCCTCACCCTGGAACCTCAAACGGTTCAGATTGGTCCCTCCAGTGCCCTCGTGTTCACCGCCTCGCTTTCGACTGCCTCAGGTCAGCCTCTTGAGGGACAGGAACTCGTCTGGTCGACAAGCGACGGTTCCCTGGCTACAGCTCGCACCGTGACCGATGCTCGCGGGATGTCCCGGAACACCTTCTACGCCCCTGCCTTTTCGGGAACGGTGACCGTGGAGGTGCGTTTCCTGGGAGGCGTTCGCCTTGCGCCCTCTTCGGCGGTGGCCACGGTTGAGGTGGGCCAGAGAATTGTCGAGACCTACCTCAGCCTCGAGCCAGCAAAAACCGTCCTGGCCTCGGGAGAGCGGATACGGGTTGTGGCCTATCTCCGGGACCGGGAGGGGCGGGCTCTGGCCGGTCGCACGATTGAATGGGAAGTCCCTCAGGGAACCCTGAGCGCCACCTCCAGCGTCACCGATACCTCCGGTCGGGCCTGGGTGTTTTATACTGCTCCCAGGGTGGCGACCACAAGAGATTTCGACCTTGTGGCCCGCTTTCCGGGAAGCGCCCAGTACGCTCCTTCTGAGGCATTTGTCACCCTCACGGTGGAGCAGGCTCGACCGATGCTCTCGGAAGCCCTCTTCTTCGTGGATTTCTCAAGCGGTTCCCCAAAGCACAACGGGAGCCGCCTGAGCTACCAGGGGAAGGTAGTGTCCGGGTTCTCGGTGAACGACGTTTCCCTCCTTGAGATGCGCCGTGGAGAGGTGTTAGAGTTCCGTTTCTCTCCCGGAGGCGTGCCCGAGGAAGGCGCCGTATACCTCTGGGTTCAGGGGGATCCCAATACCCGGGTGCGGGTGACGCTCAACGGGAAGGACCTCGGCACCGTTCCGGCGGTGACTGGTCTCCTTGCTCCGGGCACCGAACAGCGGCTCCTGGCCGTAGCAGGGGATTTCCTCGAGGGGACCAATATCCTGAGGATTACCGCAGAGGGCCCGGCAAGAGGCGTCGTTCGCCTCCAGCGGGTTGTGGTGGTCTTCTGAGGGAGAACGGTGGGCGGCAAGAAGTCGCAATCCGAGGTTCTTCGGGAACTTACCCGACTTTTCCCGCTTCCAGAGGGTGAGGAAGGTCTTTTCAGGATTTTAGATTTCGCCCTGAAGGTTCTCGGAGCGTCGGGTCTCCTCTACGTCAGGGGGGAGCGGCGTTTCGTTCGGGGAACCGGTCTGGAACACGATGTGGCAAGCCTTGCGGGGTCCTGCACCCTCCGGCGTGGAGCGGTCAATTCGCTCCGCTTCCGGCGGTTTACCATCGCCCAAAAGGCAGAGCTTTTCGTCTTCTGGGAAGAAAATCGGGGACGGACTTTCCCTTTTTCAGTCCTCTCCCTCGTTGTGCGCCTTTTTGAACTTTTTGAGCGTCTGGAGCATGAAAAGAAGCGCTTGCTCTGGCTCTTTGACGAGAACCCCGACCTTCTCTTTTTCCTCGATGAGCAGGGACGCATTCTTGAGGTCAATGCCCGGGGAGAGCGGTTCCTGGGGTGGAAGAAGGAGGACCTTGTGGGGAGAACCATTGCCGAGTACATCGGCGAGGAGGCGTGGTGGCTCCTTAAGGAAGAAGCTCAGGGGAGTCGGGAGCCAGCGAGAATAGAGCTCACCCTTTCTGGTTGCGGGGCTCACCTTGCGCACTTTGAGGCCTTGCTTTTCGCCTTTGAGGATGGACGGGTTTTCTGGCTGGTGCTCCGGGATATCGGCGAGCGGAAGCGGTACGAATCGGTGCTTTTGCGTTTTGCCCTCTACGACCAGCTCACCGAGGTGTACAATCGCCGGTTCCTTGAGGAGTACCTCCGCAAAGAACTCGAGCGGGCTCGCCGGGAAGGGTACCCCCTGGCCCTGGTGATGCTCGATATTGACGCCTTCAAGGCCATCAACGACCGGTACGGACATGTCTTTGGTGATGAGGTCCTGCGGATGGTGGCACGGCTCCTTCAAGAGAGCCTGCGCTCAAGCGATGTGGTGGCCCGCTACGGTGGGGACGAATTCGTCCTCGTTCTCCCCAGGGCAAAGGAGGCGGACGTCCACAAAATCATGGAGCGAGTAAGCCGCAATCTCCGGGGAGCCCAGGTGATGGGCGAGCCTTTTCCGGTCCGGATTTCCTACGGGGTGTGTCTCTGGGACGGCCAGAAGAACGTTTCAGAGCTCTTCCAGGAGATTGACCGGAGGATGTACGAGATGAAAAAACAAAGGAGTGGCATTTCGTGACTTTTCTCCAGGGTGTGGTGAACCTTCCTGCGGATACGCCGTTCAACGAAGTGGGATTTTGGGAGTACACCGTATCAGGCGAAGAGGAAGCTCCAAGCATTCCGCTTTCGGGGGCAAGGGTCCTTGTGGTCCTTGCCGAAAGCGGGGTACCGGTTACCCAGGCCGTCACCAACGACGATGGGATGTTCGTTGCCCGGGTTCCCTCCGGAGAGCGGTATTTCCTTGAAGTTTACGTTGAGCATGACCTCGTGGCGTTAGCCTTTGTCGAGGTAGGTGAGGAGAAGCACCACGATGTGGGTGTGGTTGGCGATGCAAGCACGCTCCTTGCAATAGGCAAGAGGCGGGCCCTTGCTGTGCCTGGAGCCGAAGAAAATCCGAGCGAAGAGGTGCTCAAGGCCTGGAGGGAGGACCTCCTCAGGCACTGGCGAAAGGGGAAGAGCCTCGTGCATTTCCCACCCCTGAAAGAGGTGGCGAAAAAGAGCGTGGCTACGTCTTTGGACCCTCTGCGTCTTTTCACGAAGGTCGAGCACTTCTTTGGCGAAGATGGACATTACCTGGTGGTCCTCTGGGAGGCTCAGGAAGAGGTGGAGACCACGCTGTACCTTCGTCCTTTTCGCCTTCCGGTCTTCCAGAAGGAGGGCCCTGTTGAGGGGAAGACGGGCCGCTTTGTTATGCCCGTTGAGGAGTTTGAAGGGTACCTCTTCTTCCTTGAGGCCAAAAACAAGGCTCACCTTCTCGGTCGTACCCCCACCTATGCCGTCCGGGCTCCCTTTACCCCGCAGATTCGGGACGCGATGCTTTTTGGGTACCAGGAGGGGCCGGTGACGGTCCTGCGGCGGGAGACCCGGGGGCGGAGGGTCATCCACTTCCACTCCGACCGGGATGGCATCATCGTCCTGACCCTTCGGGGGGCTCAGGAGCGGGGTTTTGAAATCGAAATGGAGTTCGATCTCACCCGGAAGCGGATTTTCCCCAAATGTTTCATGCAGGAGGGCTTCAAGCACCTGACACTCGCCATGTACTTCTCTGAGGACCGTTCCTTCTTCTGGGGTCCGGTAGGACGGGGGGTGAAGGTCCGGGATGAGGAATGGGAGGAGCTCCTGCGGCTGTGGCGGGAGGAGACTCCTGAGGTTTCCCTCAAGGACCACTTCGTGGAGGTGGGGTTTGGTTTCCCCTTTGTGGAGGTCATCGGCTTTTTCAGGGACCAGGAGTTCCGTCTTTTCGCCAACCGTTACCCCGAGGATGGGGTGCTGCTCCTGTCCTGCCGCCGCCTGAACTCCCTTGAGGTGGAATCCACAGTGTACTACCGGGGTCGGGTGAGGCTGTGGGGGGAAGGGGTGTTTGAGGGGTGTTTCCTCGACGTGGACTTTGAGGGGAAATTCGTCGAGGAGACGGAAAAAGAGGACGAAGACGCTTCCGCTCCTTTCCAGAGCTCGGTGAAGGGGCCGGTGACGCTCCGGGCGAAATTCTGGGTTGGGCAAATCAGAGGGTTTTCTCCAGATACGCGCAAAGGTCCGTGATGGGGCAGGCGCGGCAGCTTGGTCTTTTAGCCTGGCAGATGAACCGCCCCAGAAACCCCAGAAGGTGCGATGCCCGGATCCACTGACTCTCTGGGATGAGCTTTCTGAGGTCCTCCTCGATGCGGTCGGGGTTCTGGGCCCTGGTGAGGCCGATGCGCTGCGCCACCCTCCCCACGTGGGTGTCCACGGGGATAGCGGGGATACCGAAGGCGTTGGCTAAGACCACGTTTGCCGTTTTCCGCCCCACTCCCGGAAGCTGCACGAGTTCCTCCAGGGATGCGGGAACCTCCCCACCGAAGCGCGCGACGAGCTCCTGGCTCACCTTCTTGATGAAGGCGGCCTTTTTCCGCGCATAGTTGAGCGGTTGCACGAACTTTGCCACCTCTTCCTCAGGTGCTTCGGCAAGGTCCTGAGGTGTGGGAAAGGCAGAAAAGAGTTTCCGGGTCACCTCGTTGACCTTCTCATCCCGTGCCTGGGCGGCAAGGATTGTGGCGATGAGGAGTTCAAAGGGGTTGCGGAACTCAAGGAGCAGGCGTGCATCGGGAAACCGTTCCTCTAAGCGGTGAAGGATTGCCCCAATTCTCTCCTCCATTGTGCTCCCTCCCTCCGATGATATAATAGAGGAAGCTCTGGCGGCGAGGAAGGGATGGGCATGAAAAAAATCTTGCTCTGTCTTTTGACGTTCCTTCTTGTTCCTTCGATGTGGGCCTTCGGTCAGGAAAAAGCGCCTGAGACGAAGGAGGTCATCCTGGAACGGGCTGAGAAAATCACCTACGACTCGAAGAACGAGGTGTTCAACGCCTCGGGGAATGTGGTCATCATCCAGGGAGAGAACCGCATCGAGTGTGGAGAGCTCTCCTTCAGCCTCAGAGAGAACCGGGGATCGTTCCGGGGAGGGGTGCGGGTCACCCGGGGGAAGACGGAAATCCGCGCCCTCACCATGGAGGGGGACTTCGACCGTGAACTCTACACCTTCCATGAGGGTGTGGAGCTCCGGAAAGAACGAGAAAGCGAGGGGGAGACCTCGGTGATTCTCTGGAAAGCCGAAACCCTCTCCTACGACGGGAAGAACGAGGAGGCCTGGAGCGAGGGGGGAGTAGAGATTGCCTGGAAGGAGGTGCTCCTTCGGGCAGACCGGGCCCATTACTTCCCCAAGGACGAGGCAAAGGGTGAGGAAGAACGGATGGTCCTTGAGGGGAATGTCGTCATTACCGAGAAAGAACGGGAAATCCAGGTGGCTCAGGCGGTGTACTTTCTGGATACTGAGAAGCTTGAGGCCTCGGGCATTACCCGGGCAAAATTCGTCATCAGGGAGAAGGAATGAGCCCTATCAGGTGGTCTGGGGTTGCCTGTATTGTCCTGGGAATTCTTGCACTGTGTCGCCTTGCGTTTTCGGGCGAGAAGACCATAGAGCTTGAGGGGGAACGCCTCGTCTACCTTTTGAAGGACGAGGAGGTCCTGGTCGTTTCGGGGAAGCTCACCTACGAGGACATCACCCTCACGGCCTCCGAAATCCGGGTGTTTTTGAGGGATGAGCGGCTTGAGGCCCGGGGGAATGTGCGAGTGACGCGAAAGGACGAAGGGTTCACTGCCGAAGAAGTGGTCTACAGCTGGAAGGAGGACTGGTGGCGCTCGAAAAAGGTCTCTTCGGAAATCACCGGAAAGGGTATCGAGGGTAAGCTCTTTTTCCGGGGAGAGGTGGTCGAGGAAAAGGATGACACCATGACCATTGAGAGGGCAAGGCTCACAAGCTGTGACCTCCCCGAACCCCACTACTACATCGAGGCCAGGCGCATCGTGATTTACCCGAACAAGAAGGTGGTCCTCTACCATCTCTCCTATTTTGACTTTGGTCGGAGACTCTTTTCTCTTCCGTCTTACGCCTTCTTCCTCAACCAGAAAGAGCAACTCCCCCTCCTCCCCATGGTGGGGTATTCCCGCTCAACCGGGTACTACCTGACTTACTACCACAACTACTTTCCGAATGACACCTCCTTCGGCACGGTGGAGCTGAGCTTCTGGGAGAAAATCGGGTGGAAGCTGAGCATCACGCACTACATTGATAACGAGAAGGAGAACGAGAAAGGGAAAATCAGCATCGAGTACCTGGACCGGAAGGGTACTCCCCCGAAGGTCACGGCAAAGGGTGAGTACTCCCGGAAGTTCGGCAAGACCCTCGACCTCTCCTCGAACTTCTCGTACGCCCAGACGGTGGGGGAGAACGACGCGGTCCTCTCGGCTCAGGCGCTTCTCACCTATACGGAGAAGAAACTCCAGAGCAAACTCACCGCAAGTTACACCGGAAACTCTCCTCAAGAAAGCAGCACCCTTTCGGCCACCTGGGTGACGTCTTATGACCTTGGAGGAGTCACGGCAAAGACTCAAGTGGTCTTTCGGGAGGACGCCCGCTTTGGAGCGTACACCGACGAGGACCTGCAGTACGAGATCGCCCTACAGAAGGCTGCTGGAGTGTACACCTATACCCTTCGCTACACGGGCCATGAGGACCTTGAGGGCGATGTCTATACCGGGGATTTCGTGCGGTTTGTGCGGAAAATCCCGGAACTCGAGGTGGTCCGAAAAAAAGAACGTTTAGGGAAATCGGACTTCACCTGGCAGGCAGGGGTCCTTCTTGGGCACTACGCCGAGGAGGACACCGGGGTGATGGACGAGCGCCTGCATCTTTTCCTCGACCTTGAGGGAAAAAGCACTCTCGCGAAAGACACGACACTCGCCTCAAAGCTCCGTTTTGAGCAGAATTTCTACGGGAACGGGTTTGCCCGCTACGTGTTCTCGGGGTCGCTTGCTTTTGAAAAGCAGCTTTCTGAGGCCTTCAGGCTTTCCCTCTCCTACAACCGGGCAGGGTACGCCGGGGCGACACCCTTTCGTTTTGACTACACCACCCCAAGAACGGAGTTTCTGGGGCTTGGGGTGGTGTACGAAGAGGGCCCCTGGAGTGTCCGGTTTGAGTCAGGGTACGATACCTTGAGCGGGGTGTTCTCGGAAGGGATCCTCAAGGTGAGCTACGAAGAAAGCGCGGCCAAAAGCTTTGAGGTTCGGGGAAGCTACGATTTCAACGAGGGAACCTTTACGGGAGTGGTGGTGGAGCTCGCCTGGCCCCTCTCCCGGGAATGGAATGTCGGCCTGAGCGGGGGATGGGATCCGGTAAGTGGTGAACTTGAGGCCCTTCGGGTCCGGCTCACCCGGGACCTCCACTGCCGGGAAATCAGCCTCTTCTACGACCGTTCCCAGGACACCTTCTGGGTAGAGTACGGCATCAAGGCCTTTCCGGGGCAGACAGTGAAAATTGGGGGTGAGTGAACGTGCGCCGGCTTCTGCTTTGCATGCTTCTTGGGTTTCTGTGTGCGGGGTGCGCTTTTGGGGAACAACCCCAGTGGGGTGAAGCAGGGAAGACCGTCACTTTTCGGATCACCTGTAAGGAGAATCTCGACCCGAACCTCGTGTACCGGGTGGCCGTTGATACCGACGGGGACGCCCTCACCGGTCCCTCGAATGATCCCGGGGAGTGGACCGGGCTATACGTTCTTGAGTGGCGCAACGGCACTCCCTGGCTTTTGCGCCCTGATGGGACGCAAGCTTATATTCCTGTGGGGAGTTTCTTTGGTCAAACCGCTGAGGCCACGGTGAACCTCGAGGATTTTGGGAACCCCGGGCAACTTGAGGTGATGGTCGTCGTTGAGGATGGCGGGGGGAATGTCGTTGACGCTTTACGGACATTCTTCACTGTTCGCCTCAAGTACCAGCGGTTTGTGGAGCGGGGCGATGAGGAAGGAGACGCGAAAGACCCCTCGGGAGACCTCCTCCGGGTGAGTGTTGAAGTGAGCTTCTGAAAGGGGGAGAACTGTGCGACGGAGAAGTGTGCTTTTTGGCAGCGTGGCGCTTCTGCTTTTCCTTTTTTCCGGATGTCAGCTTCCTCCTCCAGGGGGGTCTTTCCCGGAAAGCGGAAGGCAATGGACGGTCATGGTCTACATGGCTGCCGACAACGACCTTACCGGAGAAGCCTGGAAGGATATCGATTCCATGGAGCTTGCAGGATCAAGTGGCGACGTGGCCATCGTGGTCCAGGTCGATACCCCTTCGGGAGCCTGGCGGTACCTTGTCGCCAGAGACGCAACCCCCGGCGTCATTGCCTCTTTGCCCCTTGGGAGTCTTGGAAGGGTGGATTCAGGAAGCGGTGAAACCCTCCTTGACTTTATCCGCTTTGCCCGGAGCAATTACCCTGCAGCCCACTACGCTCTGATTCTCTGGAACCACGGCTCAGGGGTGAAGGCTACCACAAAGGACATCGCTTTTGATTTCACGACCCAGAGGGCCATCGCCCTTCCCGAACTCCGGTCTGCTCTGACCCGCTCGGGGATGTTCTTTGACTTTCTCGGGATGGATGCCTGCCTCATGCAGATGGTGGAGGTAGCCTACGAGGTGCGGCACAACGCCCGGGTGCTCGTTGCCTCCCAAGAAAACGTCCCTGGGGAAGGGTGGGACTACGAGACGGTGTTCCGGGAACTCACCCGGAACCCTTCCATGGATGCCATTACCCTTGCCCGAATCGTTGTGGAGAGCTATGCCGCGTACTACGGCCAAAGGGATATTCCGGGAAGGTACACCCTCTCAGCGGTGGACCTTTCAAGGGTTTCAGGGCTCGCCTCGGCTATTGACGCCCTGGCGCTTGCCATCCTCAACGACTTCCGCACCCCTCCCTGGGTGTACGTGGTTTTGGGAGACTCGGCGCTCTATTTTGGTGACCCGGACTTTGTGGACCTTGGGGATTTCATGGAACTTCTTCTTGCCTATCCCGGGATCAGTCCTGGGGTGCAGGAGAGGGCGCAGGTTGTCCTTGGAGAGCTCAGAAGGTGCGTGCTTTACGTCCAGAGCGTGGGAAGTGATATAATAGGAACATCCGGGCTGAGCATTTACTTCCCCTATACCGAGTACGTGCGGAAGTACGAAAGCCTGGAGTTCGCTTCCGCCACATCCTGGGATGAACTTGTACGGTATCTCATACCATGGCGGTACAAGACGGAGAGGAGGTGGAAGTATGCATCGCTACGAGGTTCAGATTCTTCGGTCGCTCAAAGAGGGTCCAAAGAGCTTCTGGAAGCTCCTTGACGAACAGGACGAGCACATTAAGGGATTCGTGGAGCGCCTGAAAGCGCTTCTTGAAGCAGGAGTTGTCGAGTACAGCGACGGAAAGTTCTCTCTGACCCCTCTCGGGGAAGAAAGGGCCGCTTCCCTTCTCCCCCGAAAGGACGTTCGCTGTCCCCACTGTCAGGGAGGCTACACGTTCTCGGTCTTTTCCGAGGCCTTTGCGCTCTACCACAGGCTCGTTGAGGGTCGTCCCCTTCCGAACCTCGATTACGACCAGGGATTCATGACAGAAAGCGACGTGTTTTCCCGGGTGGCGTTCCTCTATGAACGGGGAGACCTTGAAGGACAGGACATTCTGATTCTTGGGGATGACGACCTTTTGAGTCTGGCTCTGGCGAGCACCGGCCTTCCCCGGTCCATCACCGTTCTTGAGGTCGACCGGCGCATTGTAGAATTCATCACAAGGAGATCACAAGAACACAATCTTGGCATTACCGCCTTGGAGTACAACGCTGCTTCTCCCTACCCCCTCAAGGAGCATGCCTTTTCCGTTTTCATCACTGACCCTGTGGAGAGCGAGAAGGGCCTCAGAATCACCCTCTCCCGGGGAGCCCAGGCACTCAAAAGGGGCGGAGCGCTCTACTTTGGTCTTACCACCATTGAGTCTTCCTGGCACAAGTGGTACAACGTGGAGCGGATGCTCCTTGAGATGGGATTTGTGGTGACCGATATCCTGCGCCGCTTCAGCGCCTATCCTGACTCGGACAACCACTTTGATGAAGAGTTCTACGACCGGACCATGATGCGCCGGCTCATGGATGTGGAGTTCCCTCTTCCCGCCGATGCGGACTGGTTCCGCTCGAGTTTCATTCGCTGCGAGGCGGTGGAAGAACCACGGCCCCTCGTTGTGGGTGAGGTGGTCTTTGATACTGACTTTTACCTTGATGAAGAGACCATGGCCACCCCGAAATTCGTATGAAATTTTGAGAAAATCCCTGAAGGGGTGTAGCCAAATGGGCGTTTTTGGCGTATATTATAGGTGAAGGATAGGTGGCTATCCTGTCCCGAACTCCTGGGTGAGGAGAAAGGAGGTGAAACGGAAAAACTTGGTGGCCCGGGAGGAGGGATATGTGGTGGCGGCCGGAAGTCCGGAAGGAGGAAGGGGAGGAAACAGGGAAACTCTCTGACCCCTCCTTGGGAGGACGGAAGGCTGAAAAAACCAAAACGACCAAGGAGGTTTGTGTATGAAGAAGCTCATTTTAGCCCTTGCTCTGGTGCTTGCCCTGGCGCTTCCTGCTCTGGCGGCGAATCCCTTTGTGGATGTACCCCTGAACCACTGGGCCTACGATGCCGTGCAGAGCCTGGCGGCCAAGGGCATTATCGTTGGGTATCCGGATGGGACCTTTGGTGGCAACCGTGCACTCACCCGGTATGAATTCGCCATGGCCATTGCCCGTGCTGTAGGATACCTCGAGCAGAAGATTGGCGAGGCCGGCTACGCAACTCAGGAGGACATCGCTACCTTAGAGAAGCTCGTCCAGGAGTTCGCCGATGAGCTCAAGCAGCTTGGTGTCACCGTTGACGACCTCAAGAAGGCCCTGGGTGAGCAGGGCGCTGCCATCAAGGCCCTTGAGGACCGGGTTGCAGCGCTTGAAAAGTACGCCGAGCCCGTGAAGGTCACCGGAGAGTTCGACGTCACCTACACCGCCTATGCGCCCACCGCTTCCGGGAAGACCGATGCCAAACTGAGCGATGAGACCACCCTCAACGTTGTTGCTACCATCAATGACTACACCACTGCCGGTGTTGAGCTCAAGATCACCGATACGCTCAACACACCTTCCGTCTCGGCCGATGAATTCTTCATCGATTACAAGAAGGACGAGTGGTACATCCGGGTTGGCGACATCGATCAGCCCAAGGTGGACCTCGGGCTTGTCCTTGGTAAGTACCAGCCCGACGATGACGACAACGACTTGAGCTACGAGGGTATCTACGTCGTCTACGCTCCGGAGGACAGCGACATCACCTGGAAGATGTACGCCGATGTCAACGAATTCTACTCGCTGCGCCTTGAGTGGGAGAAGGTCGCCCTCGGCGTCACCTGGATGCCCGAAGGTGCCTCGCTCTACAACGCCAATTCTGACCTCATCGTCAGCGCCAGCGGATGGACCGATTTCGGCGAATCGGATGTTACCCTGAAGCTCGAAGGTGCCTATGGGATTCTTTCCGGAAGCTATGGTGTTGCCGGCCAGGTTGACATCAAGGCAAGCGAAGATATCACCCTGACCCTTGATGGGCATTACATCACCGCCGGATTTACCCCGGCCACCTCTTCGGCGTCTCCGAGCTCTTTCAACGCCGACGAGATGGGCTTTGGCGTCGCCGCAACCTTCGACCTTTCCGCCAAGGACAGCGCCAAGAAGTGGACGCTTGACCTTGAGTACGACTACGCCCAGGCCATCACAAGTGGCGCAGTCACCACGAACAAGGTCAGCGGCACGGTGACCTACATCCCTGAGGATGCAGCCAAGGACGAAAAAGGCGTCGTGAAAGTCACCTACGACCTTCTCACAAGCGGCATCACCCTCTACGGTGCCTACCTCAACTACCCGCTTGACCTCAACAGCGAAGAGAACGCTGCTTACCTCTCAGTGGGTGCCGAGTACAACATGGCCACCCAGGGGATTACTGCTGTTGGCCAGTTCAAGTACCAGTGGCTGAAAGAGGGCACCACGGCAACCCTTGAAGCTCGCTACGACAGCGTCACGCCTTCTGGTGTTCCACCCTACAGCGTCCTGGCACGGCTTGACTGGGACATGGCAGAGAACACTACCCTTACCCTGAGCTACGAACTCAACACCTTTGACGCAGGCGATGACTTCGGTCAGGGGAACATCATCGACGCAGCCGGCACCGTCACTGCAGAGCTTACGGTCAGCTTCTAAGCACTGGATACTGCGCCCCCCGGATTTCCGGGGGGCTTTTTTTGTGCCCCTCTTTCCGGTATAATGCCCCTGGGATGTCTGTTCTTGCGACCCTGGTTCAGTGGAAGAACACCCTTTTGGGGAAACTCTGGCGGAAGTTTGATCCCGTCTTCTCCCAGTACCCTGTGGACGTCTTCTTCCCGCAGGGGGTCTTTTTTGATGGGGAAGTGGAGAGCGCATCGCTCATCCGGGTTGAAGGAGAGGTCAGGGGGAGCATCCGCTGTCCTGTGGTAGTTTTTGCGGCAACTTCTAAGGCCACGGTGGAGGTTGAATCCCGCTGCCTCTACATCGAGGGGTATTGTCGGGGAGTGTTCCGGAGCGATATGCTCTATCTTGCACCCTCAGGACATGTGGAGGGGGACATCCATACGGAGACCCTGTACATCGAAGATGGCGCGCGGATGCGGGGGAGAATCTGTGTGGGAGGACACGGCAAAACCCATGCAGCTTGGGAAGCTCTCACCTCATGAGCTTGAGAGGCTTGTGTTCCCCTTCCAGGGCAGAAAACGTGAGGAGGTCCTCTTTGGGGCCCATCTTGGCAGGGATTGCGGTGTGCTCCATTTCTCGGGCCTTTTGCTTTCCCTCACCTGCGATCCGGTGACGGGGACGGCAAAACACGCAGGGGCTCTGGCCCCACACCTTGTGGCCAACGACCTCGTTGCCTCCGGGGCAGAGCCAGTGGCGCTCCTTGTGAGCCTTCTCTTCCCACCAGCAACCGACGCCTCGGCGATTGAAGACACCATGAGGGAACTCGATGCTGCGGCCTCTTCCCTGGGTTTTGCCATCCTTGGGGGACACACTGAGGTCACCGATGCCGTTTTGCGTCTGGTCATCCACTGCACCGGGATTGGGAAAATCGCCTCTTCCAGCCCTCCTGATGTGACCAGGGTTTCTCCAGGGGACTTCATCGTGATGACCAAAGGAGCAGGAATTGAGGGAACGGGGGTTCTCGCCCTGGAAAGGGCAGAAGAACTCCGTGGGGTATTCTCAGAAGAGGAGCTCAAAAAAGCTCAGGATTTCCTCAAAAAGGTCAGCGTCCTCCCTGAAGGACGGATTGCCCTGGCCTTTTCTCCTCACTGTCTGCACGATGCCACTGAAGGCGGGGTTCTGGGGGCCGTCTGGGAGGTCTGTGCTGCGAGGGATCTTGGGTTTGTCATCGACGAGTCGAAGGTTTTCGTGTTTCCCGAAACCGAGCGGCTTGCCCGCCATTTCGGCCTTGACCCCCTCCGCCTCATCTCAAGTGGGACGTTACTCATTTTCACCCCGGAACCTCAACCCCTCATTGCCGCACTGCACGAGGCGGGTATTCCTGCGGGAATCATCGGGCAGGTAACCGAGAATAGCCGTGTGCTCCTGCGCCGAAACGGCCGGAAAGAGGAGATCTTCGAGTGTCCTCAGGACGAGCTCTGGCGTATCTTCGAAAGGGAAGGATAGGGAAGGTGCTTTTCCCCTACCGGGGGACCATCTGGGGGGTGATGGGGGCAGCAGTCTTCCTCTTTGCCCATCCTCAGGTGTCGCTTTTTCGGCTCGGCGTGCTCTGCATCCTTGGGGGTGAGCTTCTGCGCCTCTGGGCCTCAGGGTACATCAAATCTTACCGTGGTCCCATGGAAGAGGTTGAAGAACTCGTCACTTCCGGCCCCTATGCGTACCTGCGGAACCCTCTCTACCTTGCTAACGGCATCATTGGCTGTGGGGTAGCACTCCTTTCGGGAATCCTCTGGGCTTTACCGCTATTTCTTGGGAGTTTCGTGCTCCTTTACGGGTCCATCATCAGGGCTGAAGAGGCATTCCTTGAGGAGAAATTCGGTACAGCCTACAGGGAGTATGCTGCTTCAGTTCCCCGTTTTGTCCCCCGCCTCTTGCCCTATCCGAAACGAAAGGGAACCTTTGCCCCAAAAGTCCTGTGGGAAAAGGAGTCCACAACCCTCCTGACCCTTGGCCTTACCGTCCTTCTTTTCTACCTCCGGGGTTTTGGTGTCCTCCGGGTGTTAGGCCGTCTCCTGGGCCTTTAGGTCCACAAGAAGCCGCACGTTCTTGAGGACGATCCCGGTCTGGCGCTCAATCCGTTCCCGGACCTTAGTCTGCACGAGGTTCGAAAGCTCAGGAATAGAGGCGTCGGTCCGCACCACAAGATGCAAAACCATACAGGCTTCTTTCCCCACCTTTTCCACCCGGGGGGTCACGGAGACGATTTCCTGGAAACCCCGGAGGGCCTCCCGGGCGAGGGCTTCCAGGGAGTCGAAAGAAACCCGGATTTCTCCCTCTTCAGTCCGGTAGGTGAGGAACCTCCCGCCCCGGGGAACGAGAAGGCGCAGAAGCGCCACAGCTCCTGCCACAAGGAGCACAATCCCCACAACGCTCAGGGCTTTAGTGAGGAAACTGAGGTGGAGAAGGGCGTAGAAGTTTACCATCCACTCCTGGAGGGCAAGGAGGGACACGACGTTGAAGAAAAGCACCCCCACGCCCGCGGCAAAAAGCAAAAGCAGAATACCCACGACTCCCAGAACAACCTTCCCCCAAAGGTACATGGTCATCCCCCTTTATTTCCTCGTGGTCTCCTCGCGGAGTTTGTCGATGAATCTTGAAGCTTCTTCTGCCGAAAGGCGGGCAAGGAAAGCCTCGTCCACTGATTTCCCCTGGCTCTTGAGGAGATCCCGGATGAAACTCTTCTGCCGTTCGGTGGCAGGGCGAAAGGCCTCGACCGTCTCTTCCTCTTCACCCTCGTAGAGGTACAGTCCCACACCAAGGAGGGTAGCGCACTTTTTCAAGGCGTCGGAGGCCGCAGCCTTCAGGTCGTCCCCAAGGTCCACGAAGGACCCATCGGGGTTGTAGGCAATAGCCTTGGAGCCGAACTGCTCCTTCACCACTCCCCCGCAGCTTAGCCTTCCCAAAACCCATACATATCCATTCTCCAGGTCAACATGCTTCTCCTTGATCTCGAAGGACCAGTCTCCATCGAAGGCTTCGTTCAGGCGGCGGATAACCGAGGCCGTCTCCACATAGAGGATGGTTCTTCCCCCTGGTCCTGGCCGGCTCTTCACCTCTTTGCGAGAGAACTTCTTTTCAAGGATTTCCCGATTTTTCATGGGCATCACCACCTTCTACAACCAGAAAGTCCCCGTTTTCTTCCGCTCTCACGGGGATGAAGCCTTCTTCAGCCACGATGTATTGCCCTTCCTCACTCAGCGCAAAGGCGATGAAATCTCCGACACTTCCCTCAGGAGGCCGGGCAAGGTAGAGGTAGAGGGGCCGGGCAAGGGGGTATTGCCCCAGGCGAACGCTCTCTTTCGTGGGGAACACGCCCTCAAGGGCCACGACCTTCACCGTTTCCCGGACGTATCCAAGGCCCACATACCCGATGCATCCCGGGGAAGAGGAAACTTCCTGGAGAATGGTGAGGTTTGAAACGAGCATGAGCGCTGAAGGGGTGAGCTCTTCTTTCTGGAGGACAACTCTGTTGAAGACCTCGAAGGTGCCCGAGGCGAACTCCCGGGAGATGGGAACAACGGGCACCGGAGGTCCCCCAAGGTCTTTCCAGTTTCTGATATCCCCGGTGTAGATTCGCCGCAGGTTTTCAAGAGAAAGGGTATCGATCGGATTTTTCGGGTGAACGATGACGGCGATGGCGTCATAGGCGATGACCACCGGGATGAGGTCCTTGCCCCGGGCACGGGCTTCTGCGACCTCCTTCTCCTTGGCCTCTCGAGAAGACATGGCGATGTCCGTTATGCCGTCAAGGAGCGCCGTAATGCCAACGCCTGAGCCGCCACCGCTCACGCTGATGTCCACCTCAGGGTGCTTCTCCATGTACTTTTCCGCTAAAATCTGGACGAGAGGCAAAACAGTAGTGGAGCCCTGGATGACGATGCGCTCCCCTGCCCAAGCGAGGGAGAACAAAAGACTCAGGATGATTCCGACACAGAGAGCATTTTTTGGTAAAAGCATACGTCTATCCACCTGCCGAACTTGAATCCCGCCTCTTTCAAAACACCCCGGAGCACAAAGCCGAGTTTCTCGTGGAGCCGGATGCTTGCAATATTCTCACTGGCGATGATGGCCACGATGGAATGGTAGGAGAGACGTCTGGCTTCTGCAACGAGGTAGCTCAAAAGCTCGTACCCGATGTGCTGCCGGCGGAATTCCCGGCGCACGTATATGGAGTCGGTCACCGTGTACTGATAGCCTTCACGGTCAGAGTACGGGCTCAGGCACGCCCAGGCAACCACAAGCCCCCCTTCTTCGGCGACAAGGAGTGGGTACCGTTCGTTGTGGCTTTCAAACCACCGAAGCTGCTCCTCCAGGGACCGGGGATGGAGGTGGAACGTGGCAATGGTGGTGAGCACCGCCTCGTTGTAAATCTCCGTTATAGCAGGGAGGTCTTCCTGTCGAGCCCGCCGGATAACCAGGGTCTTCTCTTTCATGGCGTTCATATTGTAGCAGAGCGGGTAGTATAATAAAAGAAACGGAAGGGGGGAAAAGCGATGAAGTGGATGTTGTGTTTTGTGTTCGCCCTCAGCCTCTTTTCTGCGGCTTTAGCCTTTGCCCAGGACGAAGCGAAACTCCTTGAAGAGGCTATTTCGCTCATTGAGGCGGGGAAAGTTGACGAGGCCCAGAGAATTCTTGAGGACGTGCGGCTTGCCCTCTGGAACAGGGCCCCCATGGTCTGCCCGGTGTACTGTTTTGTGGAGGAGAAGCCTGAAAGCTTTGGTGTGTACCGTAAGCGCGTTTCCAGTACTTTCGTTGCCGACGAGACCATGTATGTCTACGCCGAGCCCAAAAACTACACCATCCTCAAAGAAGGCGATATCTACCACATTTTCCTCACCGTGAGCTATGCGGTGTACGATAAGGACGGCAATTACCTCGGAGGCGAGGACCCCTGGGAGAACTTCCGGTATCTCGTCCAGAGCCCCGTATTTGAGCTCTTCCTGTCGCTTTCCTTTGACTTCACCATTGACCCCGGGGAGTACGTTCTTGAAATACGGGTGAAGGACCGGCTCTCCGATAAAGCAACGAGCTTTCGGCTTCCCTTTAAAAGAATCTAAGGTTCTTTTGGCGAAAAAGGGCTGTCACCGGTCTTTTCCGCTTGAGGAAGATAGAAGGAGGGCCGGTGATGCAGCGAGAAAGAACGGGTTCCTGGGGGTGAAGAGTCACAGTTCCATAGGAAAGAGAGGCTGGGTAAGTCGAGCTTTCCGGGAGCGCAGGACGGGAATGGTCAGAACTCTACCTTTACCCTTTGCCGTGCTTCCTCCTCAGCTTCAAAGTAGTCTCGCTTCGTAAAGCCGAAAGCGCGGGCAAAAAGGAGCGCAGGGAACTTCTCGATGGTGGTGTTGTACCGGTACACGGTTTCGTTGTAGAACTGGCGGGCGTAGGCGATTTTGTTTTCAGTTTCGACGAGTTCCCCCTGGAGGCTCTGGAAGTTCTCGCTGGCCCGGAGTACCGGGTAGGCCTCGGCCACGGCGAAGAGCTGGCGCAGAGCCTGGGTGAGGGTGTTCTCGGCTCTCCCCTTTTCCTGTGGTCCTTGGGCGGTGATGGCTGCCTGGCGGGCCCGGGCGACGGCCTCGAAAACCTCCTGCTCATGGGTGGCATACCCCTTCACGGTTTCAACGAGGTTCGGGATGAGGTCGTACCGTCGCTTGAGCTGCACCTCAACCTGAGCCCAGGCGTTGTCCACACGGTTGCGGAAGGTGATGAGGCGGTTGTAGAGGGCGATGAGGTACACCAGGACGATGACGATGATACCCAAGAAAGCAGCCAGAATCATGCGAAAACCCTCCTCGAATTTCCCCCGAAAGGATTTTTCCCCTTGCTAACCATATCAGGTCCTGGAGTACCGCACAAGTCCTTTCGGGGTTTTGCCGAGGAAAAGTTCTCGTCCTTTGGAATGACGAAGTGTCCTTGTTGTCCCTGTGCGGGGTGCTTTTCCTTTACGAGGGGTTTCTTTCTTTGTTCTTACGTGGGCCTCGTTCCGGTCTCTGCAAGGAGTAGGGCGACAGAGTACTCCATAGAGGTTGCTTCGCCAGGTGGAAGAAGCAGGGCTCGTAATGACTCGTGAAAGAGAGTCACCACAAGGGTTTTTCTGTCACCGTGGGTCCTCTTCCCGTCACCGCAAGGATTCCTCTTTTGTCACCGCGAGAATTTCCTTGCTTTGTCACCGCAAGGGTTTCTCTTTTCTCACTGCGAGGAGCTTTCTCTTTTGTCACTGCGAGGAGCGAAGCGACGAAGCGAAAGTCGGCGGACGTATTTCCCGCCGTTGCGAGGAACGAAGTGACGAAGCAACCTCATAGTTCTGGTTCGCGTGAACACCAAAGAAGCTGAAAAAGCGAGACTGCTTCGGAGACGAAAAGACGACCTCGCAGGGACTCTTTTTGTGCGTCACTGCGAGCGAAGCGACGCAGTCCCACGAGATTGCTTCGCCAGACAAACAAACGAGGCTCGCAATGACCCCCGAGAGGTGGGACTGCTTCGCAAACGAAACTACGAGCTCGTAGTGGCTTTTTGTCCTTGCAAGGAGTCGCAGGGTCCTCAGGGTAGTCCACACCCTGGGGATACTTCGCGAAGGCTGAACCTTCGGTTGATACTTCCTGTACCTGCCGGGGTTCTCCGGATTTGACTTCTTGCGCCTTTCCCCGTACAATCCTAAGAAAACGCTACAAGGAGTGACGACCCCTTGGAGAAGCAATCTCCCCCCTGGAGGGTCATGTTAGGCAACGAAGCCTTCGCCCGGGGAGCCTATGAGGGCGGTGTTGAGGTCGCCGCAGGCTATCCCGGAACTCCAAGCACAGAAATTCTCGAATTCCTGAGCCATTACCGCGAAGTCCATTCCCGCTGGTGCCCCAACGAGAAAGTGGCCTTTGAGGTAGCTGCCGGGGCAGCTATAGGAGGGAAGAGAGCCCTCACCACCATGAAGCACGTGGGGCTCAACGTGGCAAGTGATGCCCTGATGACCCTGGCCTACACCGGGGTGAATGCTGGCTTTGTGGCCATTGTCGCCGATGATCCGGGAATGCACTCCTCTCAGAACGAGCAGGACACAAGAAACTACGCCTTCTTTGCCAAAGTTCCCTGTCTTGAGCCAGCGAATCCTGCCGAGGCCAGGGAATTCGTACGCCTTGCCTTCGCCATTTCTGAGATGTTCGACACCCCGGTGCTTGTCCGCTCCACCACCCGGGTGTCCCACAGTCGAGGCGTGGTCGAGGAAGGAAAACGGGAGAGTGTTCCTACCCGGAGGTATGAAAAGCGGGCGGAGAAATTCGTCATGATTCCTGCTTTTGCCCGGGAACGGCGAAAAGTTCTTGAGGAGCGTCTGAAGGCCCTGGAGCAATGGGTGGAGGAGACGCCCCTCAACCGGATAGAACTCCGGGACCGGAAAATGGGCATCATCACCGGAGGTGTGCTCTACGAGTACCTCCGGGAAGTTGCTCCCGAGGTCTCGGTCCTGAAGCTTGGGGTAAGCTTCCCCCTCCCCAGAAGGAAAATCCGGGAATTCGCCTCGCAAGTCACGGAGCTCTTCGTCCTTGAAGAACTCGACCCCGTCTGGGAGCGGGAAATCAGGGCCATGGGGATACCGGTCAAGGGCCGGGAGGTCTTCCCCGGGATTGGGGAGATTACCCCCGATGTCCTCATCGAGTGCCTCTTCCCCGAGAAAAAGCGTGACTCTGTGGACCTGAGCCACCTCCTCATCCCTCGTCCGCCGACGCTCTGCGCCGGCTGCCCCCACCGGGGGGTTTTCAAGGTCCTGCGGGATATGAAAGCCGTGGTGTGCGGGGATATCGGGTGTTACACCCTCTCGACGCTCCCACCGCTTTCTGCCATGGACACCTGCCTCTGCATGGGGGCTTCCATTTCCATCGCCGAAGGGATCAAGCTCGCCCACCCCGAGCTCTTTGTGGTTGCCGCGCTTGGCGATTCCACCTTCGTCCACGCTGGTATCCCACCCCTCATTGACGTCGTGTACAATAAAACCCCCATCGTGGTCCTTGTCCTTGACAACGGTACAACGGCGATGACCGGGGGACAGGACCATCCGGCAACAGGGAGGACCCTCATGGGAGAGGAAACGCACCGCCTGGACCTTGCGCAACTTGCCCGGGCAGTGGGCGTTCCCTTTGTGGAGACTATCAGCGCCTACGAACCCAAGAAAATCCGGGAAGCCCTTGAAAAGGCGCGAGAGCTTTCCGAGCCGGCATTTGTCCTCATCCAGGGTCCGTGCCAGCTCAAAAAACCCAGAGGCACCGTGCGTCGCTTCCGTGTTCGGGAAGACCGCTGCCGGGGGTGCTTCGTCTGTCTGAGCGCCGGATGCCCTGCCCTGGCGAAGAACGAAAAAACGGTGGTCATCGTTCCTGAACGCTGCAATGCCTGTGGACTGTGTCGAGAACTCTGTCCTTTTGCGGCGATTGAGGAGGAGGAAGTATGAAAGGGAGCATGGTCCTTTGCGGCGTTGGAGGCATGGGCATTCTCAAGGCCAGTGAAGTCATCGCCCATCTCGTCGTTCAGGAAGGGTTCTCCGTGCGCCAGTCGGAAGTCCACGGCATGGCCCAGCGGGGAGGGAGCGTGGTGACCCACCTGCGGTATGGAGAAGAGGTGTTCTCACCCCTTCTTTTCTGGGGCGAAGCTGACTTCATGGTCGCCTTTGAGGAACTCGAGGCCCTGCGATACCTCCCGTACCTTAGGCGGGGTGGAACCGTCATCCTGAATCGCCTCACCATGTGTCCTCCAGGATTCGACCCATCCCACTACCCGAAGCACATCCCCGAAACCCTTGAAAATGCGGGATTCACGGTCCTTGCCGTTCCCGCAACGGACATCGCCCTCGAGCTTGGGGACATCCGGGTAACGAACTCTGTCCTCCTTGGGGTGCTGAGTCGGGTGTTTCCGGTGGGGACGGAACATTCCTGGGAAAAGGCTCTGCAAAAGGCCTTCCGGGGGAAAGCGCTTGACCTCAACCTCGAAGCATTCTGGAGGGGACGGGGATGAAGCGCATCGGGTACATCGTCCTGGGTATGCTCCTGCTCCTTTGCCTTGGGACTGTATACGCTTACAGCGTTTTTCGAAAGCCCCTTGAAGCGACCTTTGGGGTTGGGGCAACCCTGAGCGGTCTTCCGTACATGCTTGCGCTCTTCTTCTACGCGCTTTTCATGCCCGTTGGGGGGAAACTCCTCGGGAAGTACTCCCCGAGGTTTGTTGCCCTTCTTGGAAGCGTCATGACGAGCCTTGGCTGGATTGGCGCCGGATTCTCTCGCTCGTACCTTGGTCTTTTAGCCTTTTACGGTGTTCTCTGCGGCATCGGGGTGGGTATTGCCTACGGAGTGCCCTTAGCAGTCTCGGTGAGCTGGTTTCCCGAAACCCCCGGTGTCGCCCTGGGGGCTACTGTCATCGGTTTCGGCCTTTCTCCCCTCGTCACCGCCCCTATAGCCCGGCGGCTTGTGGAAGCCGCAGGGCCTCTTTCTGCCCTGCGGTCTCTTGGGGTTGCGTTTCTCTTTGTGACCGTTCCGATTGCTCTGCTCCTCCGCTTTGCCGAAAGCCGGGAAACGTCCACCCAGAGTCCTCCTCCACCCCGTACTGACCTTATCCGGCAGGGGAAGTTCTGGGCCCTGTGGATGAGCTTTTTCCTCGGAACCTTTGTGGGCCTCTCGACAATCAGCATCACAGGGCCGGTGGCACAGGAGGTTGTGGGACTTTCGTACGAGAAAGCCGCGCTGAGTGTCTCCCTTTTTGCCATCTTCAACGGTGCGGGACGCCCCCTTTTCGGGTACCTTGTGGACCGGAAAGGGTTCAAAACGGGAGCGCTCCTCTCGTATCTCTCCACCATCGTCGCATCGCTGCTTTTCTTCGCCTCTCCCCATGCGGTGACCTATACTTTTGCCTTTGCGGTCCTCTGGATGAACCTCGGTGCATGGCTTGCCATGGCACCGGCAACGACGTACGCTCTTTTCGGGAGGGCAACGTACGCCCAGAACTACGGGATGGTGTTCACTGCGTACGGTGTGGGAGCCATCGTGGGGACCTTTGTCTCGGGGATACTTCGGGATCTCACGGGGAGTTACCTCGCTGCTTTTCCTCTCAACGCTCTTCTTGCAGGAGGAGGCATCGGCGTAGTGTTCCTTCTTGAGCGCCTTGCCAGGAAGGAGAGATGCGCATGATGCAACGCGCCTGGACGGTTGTTTTCGCTGGACTCGGTGTCAACCTCACCCTGGGGTTTCTGTACGCCTGGGGCGTTATCGCCGCAACGCTTGCCAAAGATTTCGGCTGGAGTGCGACACAGACGCAGATTCCCTACATACTCGCCTCCCTTATCTTCGCCCTCTCCATGGTTCCTGCTGGATGGCTCCAGGATAGAAAAGGGCCCCGCACGGCCCTGTGGCTTTCGGCGCTCCTTGCAGGGGTGGGGTTCCTGGGGGCCTCCGCTACCCTTACGGTGTCTGGCCTTGCGCTCTTTTTCGGTGCCTTCTTCGGCCTTGCCATGGGCTTTGGGTACGCCGCACCAACACCAGCAGCCATCAAGTGGTTCCACTCCCAGCATCGGGGATTCATCTCGGGAATCGTGGTCAGCGGCTACGGCATCGCCCCGGTGTACATTGCGCCTCTTGCCCACGCCATCATCGCACGCTACGGGCTTTCCCGTGCCTTCCTCATTTTCGGCTGCCTCTTCGCCGGGGTCATCTTCGCCCTGTCCTTTCTCATCGCCAATCCCCCCGCATCCTGGACCCCCGTGGTGTTGCCTTTTGGGAAAAAGCACGTAGCTCTGAAAGCTGCAAAAGACTTCACCCCGAAAGAAATGGTAAGAACCAGGGCTTTCGCGCTCCTTTGGGTGCTCTTCCTTCTTGGTACCTTTGCCGGGCTTCTTGTCATCGGGCAGATGCCGCGTATTGCCGAAGAAATTGCCGGGCTTGAGTACGGCTTTGTCCCCGTTGCCCTCTATGCGGTGGCGAATTTCCTTGGCCGTATGAGCTGGGGGACAGTTTCAGACCGCTTGGGACGGGGGAAGGCGCTGAGCCTTGCCTTCCTGATCCAGACCATCGTCTTTTTCGTCTTTGAGCAGCTCACCAATCCTGTGCTTCTTCTTGTGGGGAAAAGCCTTGTGGGGTTCACCTTCGGGGGGATGCTCGCCGTCTTCCCCGCGGTCTGTGCGGATTTCTTTGGCCTCAAAAACCTCGGGGTGAACTACGGCATCCTCTTCACTGCCTGGGGAGTGGGGGCATCATCGGTCCCCTCCTTGGGGGTCTGAGCCGGGACATCACAGGGGGGCACACGGTGAGCTTCCTCGTGTCAGGATGCGCAAGTCTTTTGGGGGTATTCTTAAGTCTTCTTCTCTTGAAGCGGGGGAAAGACGATGTCCCGGGAAGCACTTGAAGAGCACCTTGCGTTTTTGCTTTCGGGGAAAATCCGGGATTTCAAACTCATCGACCCTCGTGAGGTCGTCACCGGAGAGTGGGTCCGCCTGAAATGCCAGTACGGATGTGACGGGTATGGAATGTGCCTTACCTGCCCACCCTATAGTCCTGAGCCCCAGAGAACACGGGAAATTCTTGACGCCTACACCCGGGCGGTTCTCCTCTGGCAGCCCGAAAGCTGGCGGGATCTCCGCAGAATCTGCGCTGACCTTGAGCGGGAGCTCTTCCTTTCCGGATACTACAGGGCTTTTGCCATGCCCTCCGGACCCTGTGAGCTCTGCGACCCATGCCCCCGGGAATACCCATGCCGTCATCCGGAACTCGCCCGCCCCTCTATGGAGGCCTGCGGCATCGACGTGTACGCCACGGTGCGGAAATTCGGCTTTCCGATTGAGGTTGTCCGTGATAGAGCCTGTCGGGCCAACTACTACGGCCTGGTGCTTGTGGAGTAGGCTCCCCTGGGGCCGGTTCTCTGCTGCAGAGGACTGGAGTGTCATTGCAGGCCTTGTTTTTCGCTTCTCAGGCGGTCATCGCAAGGTCGTCTTCTCACCCTTTTCTGTATTGCTGTGACCCCGTCTTTTTGCCCCTTTCTTTGTCCTCGCAAGCTCGGAGTTTTGCCCTTTTTCTTTGTCACTGCAAGGTCGTCGTTTCGCCCCTTTCTTTGTCACTGCAAGCTCGTAGTTTCGTTTGCGAAGCAGTCCCACCTCTCGGGGGTCATTGCGAGCCTCGTTTGTTTGTCTGGCGAAGCAATCTCGTGGGACTGCTTCGCTTCGCTCGCAGTGATGCACAAAAAGAGTCCCTGCGAGGTCGTCTTTTCGTCTCCGAAGCAGTCTCGCTTTTTCAGCTTCTTTGGTGTTCACGCGAACCAGAACTATGAGGTTGCTTCGTCACTTCGTTCCTCGCAACGGCGGGAAATACGTCCGCCGACTTTCGCTTCGTCGCTTTGCTCCTCGCAGTGACAAAGTGAAAACCCTCGCAGTTACACTGGAAAAGGGCCCTCGCGGTGACCCCAACCGGTCACTGCGAGCTCGTAGTCTCGCTTGCGAAGCAGTCTCAAAGACCCCTGTCCAGGAATACGAGGTTGCTTCGCTCGCAACGGCAGAGGAACGTCTGCCGGATTGCTTCGGGGCTTCGCCCCCTCGCAACGACCAACAAAAAGAGTCACTGCGAGCTCGTCTTTTCTTCTCCGAAGCAGTCTCAGGGATTCCTCACCGCTTCGCAGCTTTTAGAATGACCGACGAGGAGAAGTTCGCGGGAGCAAACAGAGAAATCCTCACGGTGACAGCAGAAAAAGACCCCTCGTGGTGACCCTTTTCGCGACCTTGAGATGGCGTTGTTCCGTTCTTTGCAGCATCAAGCGAAACCGGGGCAATCCTCAGGAAGGGATGAAAATCTCCACCCCGCAGAGAGCGGCAGCCTGACGCAGGTCCCTGTCCTGGGTTGCCAGGGGAACTCCAAGACGCACGGCGAGGTCAAGGTAGGCTGCATCATAGGTGGAAAGTCCGTATCTTCGAGCAAGCTGTATGGTACTGCCGAATGCCTGCGCTGCGGACTCCGCTTCCACGGTAATGGGAAGCTGCGAAAGCGCAAGGAGAAAGCGAGTGGTATCCGCCTCTTTCAGCCGGTTCCGCTGTTCTGCCACCACCAGGGCGTTGCTCACTTCAAGAAGCCAGATTGAAGGGACGACCGCCTGTCCCCGGCTTAGGAACTCGAGCACCGCCTCGGTGTATGGAGTGGTCTCATCCTCAAACACCCAGGCCACAGCGACCGAAGCATCAAGGACCAGCATGGCTTCAGCGGGCATGGCGACCTTCCTCGATGAGTTCCCGTAAAGAAAACGGCTTTAGGGTGTGGCCTTTACGAAGGTCACGGATTGTGGCGATAGCCTCCTTGGGATCGGTCCTTGGCTGAATGCCAGAGAGAACGGCCACCGGCACACCGTTTTTGGTGATGATAATCTGTTCCCCCTTTCGGGCTCGCTCTAAAAGCTCTGCGAATTTCGTCTTCGCCTCATATGCTCCTACGGTAGCCATGGCAACCTCCTGAAAAGGACCAGTCTACGACCAGTTTACACCAGGTTCCTCAGGTTCGCAACACCGGTGGTGCTGGACTCTGAAGCGCTTCCTTGCTTTTCTTGCTATTGCAGATTGCCCTGAGGTTTCAACCTTTTCAGGAGGATGAGAGAGGGCTTTGCTCCTTCTCACTGTTACCGCAAACCCGTCTTTCCGCTCTTTCCCTCTATTCCTGCGAGGTCGTCGTTTCGTCCTTTTTCTTTGTCACTGCGAGGTCGTAGTTTCGTTTCCGAAGCAGTCTCAGGGATTCCTCGCCGCTTCGCGGCTCGGAATGACTGAAGAAGGAGTCATTGCGAGCCTCGTTTGTTCGTCTGGCGAAGCAATCTCAGATTGCTTCGCTTCGCTCGCAGTGACGCACAAAAAGAGTCACTGCGAGGTCGTCTTTTCGTCTCCGAAGCAGTCTCAGGGATTCCTCACCGCTTCGCAGCTTTTAGAATGACCGACGGTTAGCGTAAATTTATTGTAGGGGTTCCGACCAAAAAACCAACCTCACCATCCAGAGTATGGTAGAAATCTATTTGGAAAGACCACCAAAACACTCTGGAGGTGAGGTTCAATGGATAT
>Ga0080004_1135676_pt1 | contig 61705 bp, 69 predicted proteins | sample WasSprMetagenome_FD_69207 | JGI IMG/M metagenome (GOLD analysis project Ga0080004, IMG submission 69207) | Sulfidic aquatic microbial communities from Washburn Spring, Yellowstone National Park, USA - WS (SPADES assembly) (version 2) | ecosystem: Environmental > Aquatic > Thermal springs > Hot...
TTCAAGAAGCCACTCAAAAGCCCCCAACCAACACCACCAACAGAAGCAAACCACACAGAACACATCAAACCACAGAGGAAAACCCTTAGACCAAAAACTCAAACCTTATTTTGTCAGTATCATGGGGGTTTAGAGCAAGACATATAAACAAGCGCCAAATAACATACGGCAGCCGCAAAAGAGGGGGTAATATGTTATTCGTATTTGAGATGGTTTCCAAGATTTTTCTACAATATATGGGAAACGTTTTACACCGCACCTATTGCAAAGTGGAAGATGTGATAATTAGTAACAATAAGAAGAAAATACGGAACTCGCAAGCTATAGAAATCATTTCAGGTGAGAAAAATGGACGCTCTGCTTCAATGTAAAGAATTAACTAAAAAATTTGGCGGCTTAACCGCAGTCAACAATCTAACATTTACTTTAGACAAAAATGAAGTTTTGGGAATAATTGGTCCCAATGGAGCTGGCAAAACAACCGTCATAAACCTTATATCGGGAATGTATGCTCCCACTTCGGGTGCTATATTTTTTGATGGAAGAAGAATTGACGGGCTACCCTCCAATATTATAAGTAAGCTTGGAGTAGCCAGAACATTTCAAATCCCCCGTCCGTTCAAGAATCTAACGGTCTTTCAAAACCTCTTAGTGGCCGCAATAAACGCCGGTGGTCTTAGCGGAATATCTGCCGAAAAAGAAGTTGAGGATGTGCTGGATACCGTAGGTCTCATTGATAAAAAGAATTTGCCTGCTGGAAGTTTAACATTAGCCGAACTGAGAAGACTTGAAATCGGTAGGGCTTTAAGCATAAAGCCAAAACTACTGTTAGCTGATGAGACTGCTGCAGGGTCGAGGGAAAACGAGATTAAAGAACTGCTTTTCCTATTTGAAATGCTAAAAGAGAGGGGCCTTTCCATAATTTTGGTTGAACACGTTATGGCTTTCTTGATGAATGTGGCTGAAAAGGTCATAGTTATGAATGTAGGCGAAAAGCTCGCTGAGGGAACGCCCGAAGAGATATCAAGGAATTCCAAGGTAATTGAAGTTTATTTGGGAAAAAGGGGAGCCTAGATTGTCCGAAATCATCCTAAGAATAAATAATTTGACTGTTTATTACGGGCGCCTCGAAGCTTTGCATGATATATCTTTTGATGTTAAAAAAGGTGAGATTTTCGCTTTAATCGGCTCTAACGGGGCTGGTAAAACCAGTACTCTTAGTGCAATCGTTGGGCTTGTACCCTACAGAGGCAACATAGAGTTATTAGGAGAGAAAATAGACCATCTTAAGACTTATCAGCGGACTACACGTGGTTTATCGCTTGTGCCAGAGAGCAGCGCTGCTATCTTCTCTCGCTTCACAGTACTAGAAAACCTAATAATTGGCTCCTACATCAATCGAGAGAGTAAGAATGATATGCTGGAAAGAGTCTTTAGTTTATTCCCTATATTAAAGGAGCGAGCGGATCAGATGGCGGATAAATTGAGCGGCGGGGAGCGGAAGATGTTACTTATTGGTCGAGCCTTAATGTCCAACCCCAAACTTCTTCTATTAGATGAGGTGTCGCTGGGTCTATCGCCTGTGGTTACAGAAAAAATTTATGAAGCCTGCGCGGAGATCAACACGCAGGGAGTAACAATTCTTTTGGTGGAACAAAGTATATGGAAAGCTCTTGAAAAAGCAGATAGGGCATGTATTATGGAGGCTGGGAAGATTGTCAAAATAGGCAGTTCCGCTGAGTTACGTGACGAAGAGCTTATAAGGAAAGCCTATCTTGGGTTATAGGAGGTCCTGATGAATTAATGCTACCTATGGAACTTGGTGAAGCGGTACTATACGGCGCTCTCTTAGGCGGGGCATACGCGGTTATTGGTATCGGCATGTCGCTTATTCTCGGTGTTATGGATGTTATGAATATCGCTCATGGAGAATTTATATTATTAGGCAGTTATCTTGCCTATTATCTACTTACCACACTTGGAATAGACCCATTACTCAGCATTATTATTTTGGCGCCTTCTTTTTTTGTTCTTGGCTTTTTGCTTCAAAGGTTTGGCCTTAGCAAACCCTTGAAATACTCAGTAGATATCTTCGTAATGGCCACATTGGCAATATCAACTATCCTTGAGAACGTCTACCTTCTCGTCTGGTCCCCTTTACAAAAGGCTCTTGTAACAAATTATATGTTATGGTCATTAAAGCTAGGAGAGTTTAGCGTGCCTTTCGTATATGTATTAGATTTTTTGGTCGCCATTGCTGTTTTAGTTTTTCTAAGGGAGTTTTTAAGGAAAACTTATCTCGGAATGGCTATTAGAGCTTCGTCCGAAGACTGGAGGATGGCTCAAGTAATGGGGATAAATACGGATAATGTTCGTGCCCTCACATTTGGTCTTGGGCTTCTAACTGCTGGGATTGCAGGGGTCCTTATCGGACTTACCTATCCATTTTCACCTTCAACTGGCAAAGCTTACTTGGTAATAGCTTTTGGTGTTGTTGTTCTCGGTGGCCTCGGCAGCATGCTCGGCACATTCCTTGGCGGCGTCATACTCGGTTTAGTTCAGGTTCTTACTGCGGTCTTCTTCGACCCTGCGTGGCAACTGTTTGCCAGCTACTTAGTTATCTTTGTTTTATTGGCATTAAGACCAAAGGGTGTACTTGGGCGTTGAGCAAAATAAAACAGCTTCCCAAACGTAAAAAAGTAGGCATTTTTTCACCAGCAATAGTTGCGATTATCGTGTTATTCCTTATTCCTTGGCTGGGTTTAAGTGAATATCTGCTAACCTTTCTAATACTTTTCTTCATCTTCTTGAGCATGACTGAAATGTGGAATTTCTTAGCTGGTTATTGTGGTTTCTTTTCATTAGGTCAAGCCGTTTTTGTAGGTCTGGCAGGCTATATGTTGGGTATACTTACAGATTTCGGTTGGTCATTCTATATAGCTGTTTTGATTAGTGGTGCTTTTGCAACCCTATTTGCCGCAGTTATATCCAAACCTCTCTTTAGAATAAGGGGAGTATACTTCTCTGTAGGAACGCTTGCCCTAGCGGAGATGCTCAGAATATTTTTCACTTCTTGGAGACCGCCTTGGGCATCGTCAGTAACTTGGGGAGGAGCGGGCATCCCAATAAAAGCAGCAGCCTACGCCTCAAGAATAGAAGTTTACTATCTTGCGCTCGGTGTAGCGCTACTGACAATTTTTTCTATAAGGGCTGTTCTGAATTCAAAACTTGGGTTAAATGCTATGGCTATTTGTGATGATGAGTCTACAGCGTTGAGCTGCGGAATACCAACATACCGATATAAGCTGTACGCTTTTATGATCTATGGGTTTTTTGTAGGGTTGGCAGGTGCTACGTTCTATCTCTACCAAGGCTATATAGAGCCAACAAGTGGATTTGGGATTTCCTGGACACTAATTCCGCTAATGGCCACCATAATTGGGGGTTTGCGTAGTATCGATGGACCAATCGCCGGAGCAGCAATAGTGACCATATTGTACTTGCAACTCGTTAGATATCTTGGGTTATCATTAATTCTACAAGGTATCATAGTCCTAATATTTGTGTTTGTAGCTCCAAATGGCTTAAAGTCCGTATTCGAAATAATGAGGAGACGCGTTAGATCCAAGTAATCGAATGTCAACTGTCTTTTAATTTAATCCTAACAGCCACACGCTTGTATGCTTTTAACATGACCTTATCTTTTTCAAGTATTCGCGACGGACAACCAACCATATTGAAAAATCATCGATTCTTATATCAAGGTAGCGCCAGAGATAATCTTAAATATAGCTTTCTCAGAATATTGCTTGGGATAAACTTGAGCGAAGCAGATTTTGAAATAAAGAGGATTATCTGCCATAATGGGATGGGAGGATGCTTTGAACACTGTGGTCTTCTGGCCTACATAGATAAAAAAACAGGTAAACTAATGAAAGTCGAGGGGAATCCTGATAATCCTTTAAGTAGGGGGTTTATGTGTCAAGGGCGACGAATAGCCGCTGAAACAAAAAATTGGCCGGCATCCTTACTGTATCACCCTAACCAACTACTATACCCGCTGAAGAGAGTCGGCGAGAGGGGCGAGGGTAAATGGCAACGCATATCTTATGAGCAGGCATTAGGTGAGATTGCAGATAAGCTTAAGGAATTGAAGGAGAGGTACGGACCTGAATGCTTAGGTTTTGTTGAAGGAACGTACCGTTCTGACGCTTTTTTGGTGCGTGCGCGTTTTTCTAACGCCTGGGGGAACCCTGGAAATTATACATCGCCTGGAACCGTTTGTCATCATAACAATTGGGCATTAGAGCAGATGTTGATAGGAGCTTGCATAGAGACAACCCCATTAATTTCAGATAAAACTAGGCTGGTGGTCGCGCTCGGTTTTAATTTCCCAGAAGCCCTACCTCGCAGTTGGCATGTAATCAGAACACAGTTCAGAAGAAATCTAAAGCTTGTAGTTGTAGACCCGAGGGTAACCGAGTTAGCGAGGGAGGCTGACATTTATTTGCAAATTAGACCGGGTACTGATGGAGCTTTGGTACTTTCGTGGATTAAAGTGCTTATTGACAATGATATGTACGATAAAGAGTTTTTGAAAGAATGGACAAATGCGCCTTTCCTCGTTAGAACTGACGCCATGAAGCTTCTGAGAGAAAGCGACATTGATCCTAAAGGTTCTTCGGAAAACTTTGTAGTATGGGATGAGAAGAACAATGAAGTCGCTGTATGGAAGTCTAGGAGCTTTGAATATGCGCCAAAGGAGGTTAGCCCCGCCCTTAAAGGCGCATATAAAATAAGGCTGGCAAACGGAAAGGAAGTTGAATGTAAAACCGTATGGCAACTATTCGTTGAGCGGGTAAGTAAATACACGCCGGAATATGTGGAAAATATCACTTGGATTCCAGCAGAGAGAATCGTGGAAACGGGGAAGCTTCTGTGGACACGGAGACCCGGTGGTGTAGCAAAGGGTGTACCACCTTGCCAAACCGGAAGCGATAATCGATGGCATATGGCGCTCGTTACACTAGTGCTCATGACTGGTAATCTTGATGTGGATGGAGGGCAAGTACTGGGTAGACACAAACCCGGGCCTGTGATAAATGGGAGACCTTTCCGCGAAAGCATGTATGAGCTGCAAGAGCTCGTAAAACCGGAGGTTAAGAGAAAACAGCTTGGTTACGACGAGTTTCGGTTATCTTCTTGGCGTGCCTTCGACCTGCATAATGAACACTATAAGAGAGTCTGGGGCGTGCCTCAGGCACAAGCAAGCCATAGTTTTGGTTCCCCCTGGGCATCTTTCGTGAAGGCTATATTGGAGGGGAAACCCTACCCACTAAAGGCCCTCATTGTCTGGGGTGGAAACCCGATGATGTGGGCTCCAAACACCAAAAAAGTATACAAGACGTTGAAAAGCCCAAACTTAGAGTTGCTGGTAGTGCTGGAACATTGGATGACACCCACAGCTGCTTTAGCCGATTATGTAATTCCCTCAGCTTCTAAATCGCTGGAACATTCATATGCCTGTAACTTCGAAGACACTTTTGACCTACTTTGGGTTGGTGAAAGGGCTGTTAAACCGCTTGGTGAGCGACGGAGCGACTTCGACTTTTTCAAGGATCTCGCAGATAAGCTTGGAGTAGGTAATTATATTCCGTGGAAGGATATAGAGGAATATGAAAGGCTTAAATTAAAAGAAATGCTTGGTATTACACTTGAAGAGGGAGCGAAGCTAGGCGCAGTGTTCTCAAACACGCCAGGATATCTTCCTACAGATTTCCGCAGCTACGCTTATGTAGATCCCAAGACGGGTAAACCCAGAGGGTTTGCTACACCGAGCGGAAAGGCTGAGATATGGAGTAGCATCCTTGAAGAATTAGGCTATGATCCTTTGCCCCAATACATTGAGCCTCCAGAGAGCCCGATTAGTACACCACTGGTAGCTAAGGAATATCCTCTTATCCTTACTACAGGAGGAAGATTTCAACCGATGTTCCACTCAGAGAATAGACAGTGGGGTATGGGTTTCCGCGAGCAACATCCTTGGCCCATCTGTGACATACACTATAATACTGCCCGTGAACTGGGAATCGTTGACGGTGACTGGGTTTGGATAGAAACAAGAAGAGGGCGAATACTACAAAAAGCCAGAGTGGGGCCGCACATCCACCCCAAAGTAGTTAACGTTCAAGCTTCTTGGTGGTATCCAGAGCTACCACCGGAGGAACCTTGGTTAGGCGGGGCTTTCATATCAAATGCAAACGTCCTTACTTTAGACGATCCTGAAACCCTATGTCCAATGTATGGAAACTGGTGGAACAGAGCGCTCCTCTGTAAAGTATATAAAGCGAAACCAGAAGACCTACAAATGCTTCCCTTTGTTAGATAGATGACATCAGATCGATGTGAGGACAATGTTATCAAAATTATTAGAAGAATTAATTAACATAGTAGGTGCCGAAAATGTTCTGACAGACGCACCTACTCTGGAACAATACAGCAAGGATATGAGTTTCGTTCCACCTATGCGTCCACGTTGTGTAGTTAAACCGAAAACTAGCGATGAAATACAAAAGATAGTTAAGTTAGCGAATAAAACTTTAACACCACTTGTGGCTGTGAGCTCAGGTCCACCACATTTCCAAGGAGATACTGTCCCCAGTGTAGGTGGAGCTGCAATCGTAGATTTAAGTAGAATGAAGAGAATAATAAGGATCGATAGGAGAAATAAGGTTGTGTTGGTTGAACCGGGAGTAACTTTCCCTGAGCTTGCCCAAGCACTAGCTAAAGAAGATCTTGCTCCTCTTCTGCCCTTACTCCCGCGTTCTACAAAATCTGTCGTAGCTAGCGCTTTGGAAACGGATCCAATAATTTTGCCAAAGTATCACTGGGACGTGCAGGACCCACTAAGATGTGTTGAAGTAATATTTGGGAACGGAGAGCTCTTCCGTAGCGGTGATGCTGTTGGACCCGGCGATTTAGAAGATCAATGGAAAGTTGGGAAAGCTCAATCTAGAGGGCTTGGTCCAGCTTATATTGACTTTACAAAACTTGTTCAACGTGTGCAGGGGACTCTAGGCATCGTTACTTGGGCCTCTCTAGGATGTAGACCATTACCGAAGGTGAAAGAAGCATATATTATACCATCTGAAAATTTAGAATCCTTGATCGAGTTGGCTTATAAAATCCTATGGAGAAGATTAGGAGCTGTTTGTCTAATACTCAACAACTGCAATTTTGCTTGCATCTTAAAGGAAGACGGCCAAAGTATAGAAAGATTACGCGAGAATTTACCCAGCTGGCTTCTTTTGTTCACGATAGAAACAAGCGGTTTATACCCTGATAAGAAGTTAGAATATCAGCGATCAGAACTTATCAGCTTAAGCCAATTTTTTGGGTTAGAACCTTTATCGACAGTTTTAGGAATAAGTGCGGAAGAGGTTATGAAGTTAATTCACGGGGAATTGCCCAGCGCCTACAGGTCTCATTGGAAGCTTAGGTTTAAGGGCAGCTGCCAAGAAGTTTTCTTCACGACCACCTTAAACAGAGTTCCAGAGTTTGTAAAGAAAGTTTTTGAATTAGCTGGATTATATAAGTTTGCAGCAAAAGACATTGGGATATATATACAGCCAATAGTTCAAGGAACAAGTTGCCATTGCGAGTTCGATCTCTACTATGATCCACAAAATCTAGAGGAAGCCAATCTTGTCAAAAACTTTTCCCACGAGATGATTCGAGCTCTAATAAAGATCGATGCATTTTTCGCTAGGCCTTACCCCCTATTCAAAGACATCGCGATTCCTTACGTAGCAGCCCCATATATTATTACTGCAAGAAAAATAAAAAGCATATTTGACCCAAACAACATCATGAATCCTGGAAAGTTATATTTTGTGTAGTATAGAGGTGAGAGGATTGCCGTTAGAGGATTATAAAGAGGACATGGAAAGATGCGTAAGATGTTCGCACTGTAAGCACGTACCATACGTACCATTAGCCCGTGTTGATCGAACTTTCCGCGATGTCTGCCCAAGCGTAGCAAGGTTCAATTGGCACAGCTTTTCAGGCGGCGGTAAAATGATAACAGCATATGCGTTACTACTAAATAGGATCGATTATACACCAACCCTAGAGAAGATAGTTTATGCTTGCCAAATGTGTGGCGCGTGTGACGTTTCGTGTAAAGTTCAAATGGATATCGAGCCATTCGAAACCTTGCTTGAACTGAGGGCGAGACTTGTCGAAAACGGGGTATTCCCCGCTGAGTTAACGCCAATATTCGACGGGCTGAAGAAAGAAGACAATATGATGCAGAAACCGAAAGCTGAAAGAGGAAGATGGGCTGATGGTCTGCAACTTAGGGATCTTACCAAAGAAAAAGCCGAAGTAGCATTTCACGTCGGCTGCAGATTCAGCTTTGACAGCGAATTGTGGCAAGTAGCAAGGACTGCAGTAACATTACTCAAAAATGCCGGGGTTGACGTCGGCATCTTCGGGAGAGATGAGACTTGCTGCGGAGGTCGAGCATACGAACTTGGATTCCAAGGGGAGTTCATCAAATATATGGACCACAATTTAGAGGCATGGGAGAATGCAGGTGTAAAAACCGTTGTAACCCCATGCTCTGACTGTTATGCAACTTTTAAAGCTTGGTATTCAAGGTATGGTCATAGAGAGTTTCAAGTTTTACATGTAGTGGAGTACTTGGAGCAATTAATAAAAGAAGGGAAGATTAAACTCAGAAGAAATATCCCGATGGTAGTTACTTACCACGATCCATGCCATTTAGGAAGGCTATCAGAGCCATATCTCTACTCTTCACCTGGTAAGCCCTATATCACACAGAAAAAGAGGGTTTTGGGAACAATGCTTATCCACGAACCACCTAAGCCGTGGAGAAGGGGGGCGAATGGCATCTACGATCCACCACGTAACATTCTAAAAAGCATCCCAGGCTTAAAATTCGTTGAGATGTATCGGATCAGAGAGTATGCTTGGTGTTGTGGAGCCGGGGGCGGTGTGAAAGATGCCTATCCTGACTTCGCGATTTGGGCAGCAAAACAGAGAATCAAGGAAGCCAGAGCGGTAGGGGCGGAAGCTATAGTGACAGCTTGTGGTTGGTGTGAAAGAAACTTCAAGGACGCACTTGGAGAAATGGATGGGAGGATTAAAATATATGATCTCGTGGAGTTAGTCGAGGAGGCGATTGAATAAGATGAAAGTAGAAGAGAAAAGATTACCAGCGGAAACTTATAAGGCGTTAGAGGATATAGTAGGACCTGAGTACATAACAGACGACCCAGTGATACTCGAAAGTTACAGCTTCGTCTGGGGAAACGAGCTGCTTTTTGGTAACAGGCTCGCACCATTCAGACCGTTAGCGGTGATATTACCTGGTAGCGCTGAAGAAGTTCAGGCAATAGTGAAGGTATGTAACAGGTTCAAAATAAAGTTCAAGGCGCATTCAACAGGTTTCGAGACCACGTCTATGTCTGGGACAGAACCCTTCTTGATGATTGAGCTGAAAAGATTGAACCACATCATCTCAATAGATGAAAAGAATATGATAGCTGTTGTTGAACCATACGTCACACATGCCGAACTCATGTATGAATCCTTGAAAAGAGGTTTATGCTTTAACGCGTTAGGCGCCGGTCCCTCTGCATCCGTTGTAGCTAGTTCAGCTTGCCATTATGGGGCTGGATTTCATATGATACGCTCACACTGGGATGGTCAGAATCTATTAGGTGCAGAATGGGTTTTACCTGACGGAGAAATAGTACGTCTAGGTTCTATGGCAGCAGATGCGGGGTGGTTTACTGCTGATGGGCCAGGATTAAACCTTCGAGCAGTACTAAGAGGTATTACAGGGGCTAACGGTGGTCACGGCATAATTACAAAAGTAGCGGTGAAACTCACTCCTTGGTACGGACCTTCTAAGTTAAAACTTTGTGAAACACCTCCGTTATACGGCTTCGAGATGCCTGAAAACTTCAAGCTATATGTTGTTGCCTTTCGCTCAGCTTCTTCTCTAGTAGACTTTCTTTATTCACTCCAAGAGGAGGATTTAGCGTTTGCCGCCTATAAATTACCTTTAGGCGCCATGACCTATATCCAAGTCACAACAGAATCAAACGACCAAGCTTGGGAGGTATTTAAAGCAAAAAAAGACATTGTAGCACGTGCTAACTACTCGGTTATCGTCCTTTTGGACGCTATTTCGCCGAAGGAGATGGAGGTTAAAGAAATGTGCTTCAGAAAGCTCTTAGAAGCTACAGGAGGAGAGATTCTATCACTTGAAGAAAGAGAGAAAAAGGCTCTTTTCGTCCAATTATTAACAGGTGTGGGTACGTTTAGGGAAAGCTTCAGAGCTGCAGGCTCATTTGCGATTTCAGGAATTTATGATACTACGGCTGACACCCTTGCGAAAATGACAGAAGTTATAACACGCGATGTAATGTTAAAATACATGAAAGAAGGGAAGATCGTTTATAGCGAGGGGCAGTATTGGCTTTGCCCTGTAGGGAATCAACATTACCATATGGAGCAAGTCTTCTCTTATGACTCTGCTGACCCAGCCTCTATAAAGGCTGTGCATGAGATCGTAGAGTCGTCTGTTCGCCTAATGATTGAACAAAAGTTCGGTCCACATGGCGATGGCTTTCTTAACTTTGATGATAATGTGCATGATATAGCTGGACCGGCTTGTCTTGATTACCACCTTAAGATACGTGCGATTAAAAAAGCTCTCGACCCTAACTTACTCTCCGAATCCTCGAGCTACGTCACACCAAAATAAGTCAAGCTGAGTTGATAGGAATTAATTGAAGGGGGATTCGTCGATGAGCGATGTCTTGGCTGTGATGGAAATAGATGAGGAAGCAAGCGGGGTAGCGCCAGTATCGCTAGAACTTCTTGAATGCGGGAAGCTACTTTCTCGGGGAACTGGTGGAACACTATGCGCCGTGCTTATTGGAAACTCTATTCAACAGCAAGCAGATGTGATAGCTAAATATGCCGACAAAGTTTACGTTATAGACCACACCTTACTCAAAGATTTTAATCCAGAGCTTTATGTTTACGTATTAGAGAAGGTTTGCGAAAGAGCTAATCCCGCATATATTATACTGGCGCATACTTGGAAAGGTGCTGATATCGCTCCTAGGCTTTCCGCCAGATTAAGAGTTCCGCTTACAACCGATTGTATAGGGCTTGAGCTAGATAACACTACGGGTCTACTTAAGAGAAGAAAACAGGTTTACGGCGGCGCGGTTGTAGCAACGTTCATCTGTGAGGGTTTTCCTCAACTTGTAACTTTGAGACCTAAGGTGTGGGAGAAGGTAAAGGAAGCTCGAGAAGGCAGGGGAGAGATCATACATTTAGATCTTAAAATCGATGAATCTCTGTTCAAACTGAAGATAATCAAAAGAATTAAGGAAGAAACCGTCAAATTGGCTGATGCTGACGCTATTGTTGCTGGAGGAAGGGGGGTGGGGAGCGCTGAAGGCTTTAAAGAACTTGAGAAACTGAAAGCTGTTCTCGAGAAGTCCTTTAACAAAGTGGAAATAGGAGCTAGCAGACCACCGGTTGACAAAGGTTGGATTTCACCTTCGAGACAAATAGGATTAACAGGAGAGAAAGTTTCCCCCACTCTCTATATCGCTGTAGGGATATCGGGTGCTACTCAACACGTTGTTGGTATGGATAAATCCAAAATCATAGTAGCTATAAATAACGACCCAAATGCTTACATATTTTCAATCGCGGACATCGGCGTAGTTGGAGACTATAGGGAAATTTTGCCACACTTTATCAAGGGGTTGGAGGAGTTCTTATGAAGGGCCTTAACGCCATAGTTTGTGTAAAGCAAGTTCCAAGCCCTGAGGCACCCCTCTCTGTTGTGGAAATAGATTCAAAGGAGTTACAAGTCAGGGTCAGAGGTTTACCTCCAGAAATCAATCCGCTCGATGGAACTGCTTTGGAAGCAGCTCTGCAGCTAAAAGAAGCCCACGGAGGAAAAATTACCGTCTTAAGTGTTGGAGACCGCCTATCTGAAGGTGTTTTACGTAAGGTCCTTGCTGCTGGTACTGATGAACTTATAACAGTGCAGGGTGAGGGGTTAGATGATCTTGACAGTTACTCAACCGCTTTAATACTCTACAAAGCCATAGAGAAAATAGGTGAATACGACTTGATCTTAACTGGAAAGCAAAGCGCTGACTGGAATTCAGAACAAACAGGACTTATCCTCGCAGAGCTTCTAAAGGTCCCAGCAGTTAACTCTGTGAAAAAAATCGAAATAGTAGATAGGGAGGCGCTATTAACCACCGTAAGGATTGGAGGTTATGACGTTGTTAAGGCTCCATTACCCCTACTCGCTACAGTCAGCAGTGAACTAGGAGAACTCAGGTACATCTCACTAATGGCATTAAAGAAAGCTCGTGAGAAACCTATTAAAATCTGGAGGGTAGAGGATCTCCAGTTAGATGCATCAATGCTAAAGAAGAGAAAGGTTGTTGAGCTCTTAAAACCGAAGCTGGAAAGGGTTTGCACATTCATAGAAGGAAGAACCCCAGAGGAAAAAGGCAAAAATCTAGCTATAAAGCTGCGCGACACCCTACGCACATTCTCATCGAAACGATAGGGTGCCGAAACTTCGGAGGTATGGAGCACTGGATATTATCCATTTGGCAATTTTGATAATCTTACTCGTAGCTTTAGCGGTTTCCGTTTATAGGGTAATCTTTTTGATACGTTGTCTGCGGTTAGGGAAGACCGACTATAGAGGTGGTTTTGGCTGGGTTAAAGGCATTGACCGTAGAGTAATTTCGCTGGTAGGGTACGTACTAGGTCAAGTTAAAGTATATAGAGGAGACCTCTACGCGGGGATAAGCCATAGTTTAATCTTCTGGAGCTTTGTACTGCTACTTCCAGAGGTTTTTGAGTCGGTTATGATGGGGGTTTTTCCCGATTTTTCACTTTTGAGGTTTATGAATTCTTCACTCTTCTATGTCTACAAATTCTTACAGGATTTCGCTGGGGTTATGGCGATAGTAGGCGTTGCCATGGCCTTTTACAGAAGATACGTAATGCGCCCATTAAAAATCGAAAATACCAAGGAAGCATTTAGTATATTATTACTAATATTACTCGTGATCTTAACTATGTTTGGTTTCTCTGCTGCCTCTTTATCTATACATTCTGATGCTTTGATGATGCCTGTCTCACGACTACTCGCTGAGGCTCTTAGCGGTCTCTCCTTAAACACGAGGCAAACCCTATATCAACTTTTTATGCTAATACATAATTTTGTGCTTCTTTTCTTCCTCTCTTATCTCGTTTTTACGAGGAAACATCTTCACCTGTTGACAGCGCCTTTAAATGTCTTCTTAAGGTCTCTTAAACCAGTTGGTGAGATTAACTACCTAGACCTCGATTCCGAGGAAACATTTGGTGCAGGAAAGATTGAAGACCTTAGTTGGAAGCATCTTCTTGATTTACTGTGTTGCACCGAATGTGGAAGATGTCAAGAACTTTGTCCTGCGCATTTAACGAATAAGCCTCTACATCCGAAAAAGCTAATATTAGATTTGAGGGAGAACTTGATCTTAAGTGGAAAAGCGGGTAAAAGTAAGGGACCGCCTTTAATAGGTGATGATTTGCCCTCCATTCCTGCAGAGGCTGTATGGTCTTGCACAACTTGTGCTGCTTGTGTAACTCGTTGCCCGGTCTTTATTGAGCATTTCCCAAAGATTATAGAGATAAGAAGGTTTCTTGTCCTAACTGAGGGGAAAGTGCCGAGAGACGTTATAAGAGTCTTGAGAAATCTTGAGTTATTTGGGAATCCCTGGGGAGCGATGGAGAAATATTTTAATTATCCTACTGAGAAAAAAGAAAAGAGTGATCTTCTGATCTTTTTAGGGTGTTCAAGCCTTTATAACCCTCGTGTGGCAAGGGTCTCTTTGAGCTTATGTGAATTGTTAAGGGAGGCTGGCATAGAGTTTGAGATTTATGAAGGAGGGTGTTGCGGAGACCCTGCTAGAAGGTTAGGTAACGAATACCTCTATCAACTATTTGTTAGAAAAAACGTTGAAAAATTTAATGGGTGCAGAGCAAAGAAAATCGTTACGATATGTCCGCATTGCTACAACACCATTAAACATGAGTACCCACAGCTGGGCGGAGTGTATGAGGTCATCCATCATACTGATCTCATCCACCAGTTACTGGAAAGTGGTAAACTGAAAACCGCAAAACCCCTCAATTGGTCAGTCACCTACCATGACCCCTGCTATCTAGGAAGGTACAATAATATGTTTGATGCGCCGAGAGAGATTCTTAAATCCATAAAAGGTGTAAGGTTACTAGAAATGGAAAGAAATCGTTCAAACAGCCTTTGTTGCGGCGGAGGTGGAGGCAGGGCTTGGTTAGAGGAGCAGGGACAACGCATCTGCGTGGAGAGAGTAAGGGAGGCAGCGGTTCTCCCAATTGATAAGATCGTGGTAGCGTGCCCCCTCTGCCTAATCATGCTTGGAGAGGGGTTAAAGGAAATAGAAAAAGAGGAGACGGAAGTTTTGGATTTATGTGAGATTGTGAAGAGAAGCCTATAGAATAAACAAGATCGATTTGCTGTGATAAGCAGAAAATAAAGTTGTGAATGTTAACGAACCATACAGACCCTTCGCAAGAACCTTCTTCCGCTGAACGAAGTGTTGTCAAAAATCTTGGATTGATAGGCGTTAGTGCTGGTGGTGAACTTTGTTGAATAAAACTGGCAATGTCGCTAAAGTATTCAATAAGAGGGGCTGTACTTTGTGGTGTGCTCGTGACCGAAAGGATAATGCTGGGCGTAGTCTATGTTGACCACGGTGCTTATGCTGACATAATATCACTAGAGGACAGCATAAACCTTATCGCTTCCCAGGAAGGTGAAAAACACAGCGTTAATGGTTGCAAGTGAGTATCTTGTAAACGTGGAAACAGCTGATATGGAAGAGCTGTAGAAAAAGATATCCGGAGGCTTTCGAAAGAAAATATCATCCGCTCGTTGGTCTATACTTTTCCACATACGTTGTAGCTGGTAATTTAAAGGGTATTGGTCAATGAAAGTTTTTGTCGAGGTTTTGAGCCCGCTAAGTAAGTAAAATGTCTCAACACCAAGGTGCTCAAGGAGAACATACTTTAGAGCAAAGAGTTTTTAAGGTAACGCCCATCAAGCAGAAGAACTTATATACGGCGTGTTGGATACCGCACGGAAGGTGGAGGGGAAGTGCGAGGCGATTTACTTTACCGCGAGTGTGATCACCTTTTCAACCAGCATCGATTATAGAACCCTTCGAGTATCATCCAACCCTCCTTCCAATCGAATAAATAAATCTCTAAGGGGTGTTTCTGTTGGTAGAAGATGTAGTAGTCTTTAAGTTCGGAGGCTCGGTGCTCGACAGCGATGAGCACATCAAGAAGGCAGCGCAGAGAGTCAAGGATGTGCATGCAAGAAGTCTGGGTGTTGTTGTGGTCGTTTCGGCTCTGCGTGGTGTAACCGACTCCCTACTTTCAACCGCGCGTAAGGCGAACCCTAATATCACCCCAGAAATGCTTGATGAGGTCCTCTCTATGGGCGAGCGTACGAGCGCGAGGCTCTTTGCCGCTGCGCTGAAAGGATTCGGGTTAGATGCTGTTGTGGTTGACCCAGATTCACCCCATTGGCCTATCGTAACAGATTCAAACCATCTTGACGCTAACCCGCTCTACGAAGAAACGAAGCGGCTCGTTGAGGAGCGGCTAAAGCCTCTGCTTAATGAGGGTAAGGTTCCTGTGGTCTGCGGATTCGTTGGGAAGACGCTGGATGGTAAGATTACCACGCTCGGTAGGGGTGGTAGTGACACTACAGCGGTGCTCCTTGGAAGCGCTCTGAAGGCGAAGGAGGTGGTACTTGTTAAGGATGTGGGTAAGGTCTTCTCCAGCGACCCGGATAAGGTTTCTGATGCAGTGCCTTTAAGCACTCTTGACTCAGAGGAGGCGTTAGCCCTTAGTCTAGGCGGCGCGAAGTTCCTACATTATAAGGCGCTGAGGTATAAGGCTGAGGGGGTGCCTATCTACATAGCGAGCCTCGATTCTGAAGATAAGGGGACGGTGATAGATGGAGAGTCGCTTCTCAACATAGATATCGAAGCCCTACCAGATCCAGTCACTATGATAACAGTAGTCGGCAACATAAACGGCTCATACAGAGCCATTAGTGAACTATTAGATACGGTCTACTCTGGTGGGGGTAGGGTGATCTCTATGGGCTCTGAGCCGAAGTCCATTGTGCTCTATGTATTAAATGGGGACAAAGTTTTAGGGAAGCTGCATTCTTGGGTTGTTTCGACAGGCTTCGGGAAAGCGGTCAGCAGCTACGGTAACCTCGTTATGATAACTGTTAAAGCCCCTGCTATGGAGACCAGCCCAGGTATGGTTCAGCGTGTTACTCAGCCGCTTGCTAGACACGGGATAAACGTTTACGGCTTGGTTACAGCGGGTTCATCGATAAGGCTCTTTGTTTCGATGGCTGATCGAGATAAGTCGCTTGCACTTCTCCGAGACGCGTTGATGGTGACTAGTAGAAAGGAGGTGAGTTAAGATGGGTAAGCATCTTAGAATCGCTAGGCTGACTAAAAAAGGTAGGATGCTCTGTATACCAATGGATCACGGCATCAGCATAGGTCCGGTGAAGGGTCTTGACACAATTTATCTTACGATTCAACAGATCGCTGAGGGAGGGGCTTCAGCGATTCTTGTTCACAAAGGTATCCTTAAGGGTCTTCAAACTCACCCGGGTACTGGTATAATTATGCACCTCTCAGCCAGCACAGATATCGGTCCATCGCCTAACCGTAAGATGCTCGTTGCGGGTGTTGAAGAAGCGATTAGGTTGGGTGCCGATGCTGTCTCTGTGCATATCAACATAGGTTGCAAGGATGAGCCTGAGATGCTGCAGGATTTGGGGCTTGTTGCTGATGAATGTGATAGCTGGGGTATGCCTCTGATCGCTATGATGTATCCGAGGGGTGAGAACATAAAGAACCCGTATGATCCAGATGTGGTTGCGCACGTAGCGAGGGTTGGTGCAGAAGCTGGTGCTGACATCGTAAAGACGGTCTACACAGGAAGCCCAGAGACCTTCAGCAAGGTGGTGCGTGGATGCCCTGTGCCAGTAGTTATAGCTGGCGGACCTAAGGTGAATAGTGATAGGGAGGTGCTGCTTATGGCTAAAGGCGCGTTGGACGCTGGGGCGATGGGTGTGACCTTCGGTAGGAACGTCTTCCAGCACACTAGTCCGCGTGGCATAACGAAGGCTCTTAGTAGGCTTGTGTTCGATGGTGTGGATGTAGATGAAGCGCTTAAGGCAGTGAATGAGTGAAATGTTCGAGGGTAAAGAGATTATCATCGAACCTATAGTAAAAGCGAGCGACCTAACGAACTTCATAGAGGGTGCTAGAGCTCTAGGTGTAAAGAAGTTCCTCTGCAAACCAGTCGAAGGTGTTGATGCGGAGTTCATTCAACCTTCTGAATCTGCTGAAGAGGTTAGGGGACTGGTGCTGAGAAAGAGGATTACCGATAGGGCAGATCTTGAGAAGATCATAGTGGATGCAAAGAGAGGCGCTAAAGCCGTGCTCGTTGAAACCGCTGACTGGAAGATCATACCCTTAGAGAATCTCGTAGCCGAGCTTCAGTCAAGTGGCTGCAAGCTATATGCTTACGCTTCTTCGCCTAGCGAAGTTAGGCCGCTGCTCGGTGTGTTGGAGCGTGGTGTGGATGGTGTTGTGCTGAAAACCTCTAGTCTTGAGGAGGTTAAGCAGACCCTCGACTATCTTAGGGCTGTTTCCTTTGTTCGTCTTGTGCCTGTTGAGGTGCTTGAGGTTAGGGAGGCTGGTGTGGGTGATAGGGTTTGTGTAGATACATCCTCGATGCTAAGCTTGGGCGAGGGGCTGCTCGTAGGTAGTAGATCTAACTTCTTCTTCCTTGTTCACAACGAATCCTTGGGTTCAAAGTTCACCTCACCCAGACCTTTCCGAGTAAACGCTGGGAGCGTCAGCAGCTACATTCTCATGCCAGACGGCAGAACAAAGTACTTGTCTGAGCTTGAAGCCGGAGACCAAGTGCTGGTGGTGAGCCCTAAGGATCCGCCTAGAGTAGCTACAGTAGGTAGGGTTAAGATAGAGCGTAGACCAATGGTCTTAGTTAAGGCCTCGTTTGGAGAGGAGGTTGGGAGCGTATTGCTTCAGAACGCTGAGACTATAGCCTTGGTCTGCGAGGATGGTAAGGTGAAGTCTGTGACCGAGCTTAAGCGTGGTGACCGCATACTTGCTAGTGTAGTGGAAGCGAAGGGTAGGCACTTTGGAGCAGCTGTTGACGAATACATCTTAGAAAAATAGGTGTCGGATCTTAGGGATGAAGGTATGTGTTTCGGTAGGTGCTAAAACCTACGCTCTCCTTAAAAAGAAGGCTGATGCTGCTATAAAGCTGGGTGCTGATCTGGTCGAGCTTAGACTCGATTACCTTCGAACATTTGATATTGAGAAGCTGAAGAACGTGACCAAGGGTATAGAGGGTAGGTGCATCCTAACTCTCAGATCTAGCAAAGAGGGTGGGCGGTTTACAGGGGGTGAAGCGAAACGAATACAGCTCCTCTACCATCTAGCAGACCTTAAGCCAGCCTACATCGATATAGAGTTAGATACCGTGAAGAAAGAGAAGAAGCTTACAGAAGTTTACACAAAGACCGCGTTGATAGCCTCTAAGCACAGCTTCACCAACACACCGAACCAATCTACCTTAAGCAGATGGGTGGAGGAGGCGTTGAGCTTCGGAGGCGTGGGTAAGGTCGTAACCACAGCGAGAAGGTTCGAAGACAACCTTAGAGTTTTGGAGGTGATGAAGCAAGCACCGAAAGGTAGGCTCATAGCGTTCTGCATGGGTGAGTTAGGGCTCGTTTCTAGGGTGCTTGCTCCGATGCTCGGCTCTCCCATAGTCTACAGTTGCTTGAAAGAGGCTACTGCTCCAGGGCAGATAGAGTTAAGTGAAGCGCTTAGGTTGTATCGTGTGCTAGGTTATGAAGATCGACTATAAGACCAAGATCTATGGGTTAGTTGGGCATCCGCTCGAACATACAGCCTCCCCAGCCATACATAACGCAGCATTTGAAGCACTCGGTCTAAACGCGGTCTACCTCGTCTTCGACATAGAGCCTACAGTGTTTGAAGATGCCATAAAGGGTCTGAAGGCGCTTAAGGTTTGCGGCTTTAACGTCACAATACCCTATAAAGAGCGGATTATCCAGCTGCTCACACACCTAGATCCATCGGCTGCGAAGGTTGGTGCGGTCAACACGGTCAAGCTAGATGGTGACTCCCTACTAGGCTATAACACAGACGTAATCGGCTTCTTAGCCCCGCTTCTGGAGCTCGATCTTAAACTAAATGAGATTACGGCTCTAATATTGGGTGCTGGCGGCGCAGCAAAGGCTTGTGTAAGGGCGCTTCTAGAGGCTGGTTGCAGAGAGGTAATTGTGCTTAACAGAAGTATAGAGCGTGCCCTCAACCTATCTAAGCAACACAACACTAAACTGAAGGTGGGGCATCTTAACGAAGAGAGCCTAAAAGAAGCCCTTAGCAGAGCAAGTTTGGTGGTCAACGCAACCCCTGTCGGCATGTACCCGAATGTGGATGAGTCGATCATACCTAAGGCTCTTCTAAGAAGCGATCTAATCGTCTACGACCTAGTCTACAGACCAACCCAAACCAAGCTCCTTAAGGAGGCTAAGGAGGCTGGTGCAACAACCATCTCTGGCTACAAGATGCTACTTGAGCAAGCAGCAGAATCCTTTAGTATCTGGACTGGGCTCGAGCCTCCTAAGGAAGCTATGCTCAAGGCTTTGAAGATGGAGCTCGGTGTTGAGGATGTGGGGTAGGGCTGAAGCATACGGCGCCGTCTCTGTAGTAAACGCGGTTGCAACAGGTTTAGGATGCTCACTCGGTGTATGCTTGAGGCTCGAAGCTGACGTCAAGATAATCGATGGAACCGAGGGGGTGGATGTGAGGTTAGAGGGGGTAGAGCACCAACCCAGCGACGTAGAATCCTCTAAGATTATGGCACAAGCGATAATAGAAGCTCTAGCCAAAAGAAGAGTAGGCGCAGAGGTCACCACATACTCAGAGATACCGTTGGCAAGAGGGCTCAAGAGCTCAAGCGCAGCTGCTAACGCCATCGCGCTAGCTGCCAAAGCAGCTTTAGGCACAGAGGTCGATGATTTAGAGCTCGTCAAGATAGGCGTTAACGCCGCCATCAAAGCGAAGGTAACCATAACAGGCGCTTTTGACGATGCCTGCGCAAGCTACTTCGGCGGCTACTGCCTCACAGACAACACAAACCTCAAGCTCCTAAAAAGAGAGCAGGGACCTGAAGACCTAGAGGTGGTGATTTATGTGCCTGAAGAAAGGTTGGAGAAGCAGAAGATAAGCAGGCAGAATGTGGAGCGATTCAAACCCTTCGCTCTACAAGCATTCAAGCTAGCCTCAGAAGGTAAATATCTAGAAGCCCTAACCATAAACGGGTTGGTCTACTCAGCAGCACTAGGCTTTGATGTAAGGGCTGCTGCAGAAGCCATAAAGCACGGTGCTCTAGCCGCTGGGCTCTCAGGAACCGGGCCAGCGGTATCTGCGCTCTGCAGAAGCGAGTTTGTTAATGAGCTGGTTTCAGCATTACAGAACTTAGGCGGCAAGGTTATCTTAACTAAAGTTAATAATAGGCGGGCGAGGGTGCTGTCTAGTGGTTAAGGTTAAAGTATATCCTTCAGTCGTTAATGGTTTTGTCGAAGCGCCGCCGAGCAAGAGCTACACGCATAGAGCGGTTATACTAGCAGCGCTCAGCGACGGCATCTCAAAGATCAACCGACCTCTATCGGCTAGAGATACAAATGCGACAATAGAAGCGGTTAAAGCTATCGGCGCCGAAGTAACCAAGCAAAATATCTCTCTATCAGTTAGAGGTGTTGATCGCCCCCAGACCCCAGAGGATGTGATAGATGCGGAAAACTCTGGCACTACCATCAGAATAATGACCTCAGTATCAGCTCTAACCCCCAGCGGCTATACCGTGCTCACGGGAGACAGCAGCCTAAGGCAGAGACCGATGCAACCACTTTTAGACGCTCTAACGCAGCTAGGTGTAAAATGCTGGTCTACCAGACTTAACGGTAAGCCACCCATCTTGGTGCAGGGTGGTGGCATAAAAGGTGGTGTCGCTGTGATAAGGGGGGATATTTCATCTCAGTTCATCTCCTCCCTACTTATAGCAACACCTCTCGCTGACAACGACACAACGATTCAAGTAGCCGGCAAGTTGGTCTCAAGACCATATGTTGAAGCAACCCTCCACACTATTCGTGAATTCGGCGGCGAGGTAGCGAGCCCTAGGGAAGGGGTCTTCCACATACCACACGGTCAAAGATACAAGCCTACAGAAGTAGATATCCCGGGCGACTTCAGCTCGGCAGCCTTCATACTAGCCTCAGCAGCACTTACAGGCGGTGAAGTCGAAGTCGGTAACCTCTCCTTGCAACAACCACAGGCGGACAGCAGCATCATAGAGATCCTACGAGATCTTGGTGCTGAAGCGGAGGTTAAGGAGGGGTCTGTTAGAGTTAGGGGCTCTAAAGATATGCTAAAGGGTGGGGTATTCGACTTATCAGATTGCCCAGACCTCCTACCAGTAGTAGCTGTGCTTGGGTTGAGGTGTAGGGAGGGTGTGGAGGTAAGGGGGGTGGCGCACGCTAGATACAAAGAAACAGATAGGTTGACTGTGTTGGCTGAGGAGTTGAGTAGGATGGGCGCCGAAGTAATGCTCTACGAAGACGGCTTGAAGATCAAAGGAGGCACGCTTAAGAGGTGCACACTTGACTCAAAAGGCGACCATCGCCTATTCATGGCATTCTGCCTAGCTGGGTTAGCAACACAAAGCGGATGTGAAGTGATAGGTGCTGAAAGTGTCGATGTCTCATACCCGACCTTCATAGAAGATATGAGGAAGCTGGGTGCATCTCTGGAAGTGGAGCAAGATGCCGGCTAACCTAATAGGTGAGCGCTTTGCAGTTATGAGCTTCGGCGAAAGCCACGGTAGGTGCGTAGGTGCGGTTATAGACGGCTGCCCAGCTGGCTTACCTATAGAGGTAGAGGAGATTCAGCGTGAAGTCGACCTTAGAAGACCAAGCAGCCCCATATCAACAGCAAGAGTGGAATCAGACCGAGTAGACATCCTCTCAGGCGTCTTTAACAGCAGAACAACAGGCGCACCTATCTGCATGGTGGTCTGGAATCGCGACGTAGATTCAACACCATATGAGGAGATTAAGGACACACCCAGACCGGGGCACGCAGATTACCCTGCGCGTGTAAAATATCTGGGGTTTGAGGACTATAGAGGGGGCGGGCGCTTTTCAGCAAGAGTGACCGTTGGGTTTGTGATGGCCGGGGCTGTTGCTAAGAAGCTGCTGAGCAGATGCTTAGGTGTGCGTATAATAGCCTACACAAAAGAGATAGCAGGCATAAAAGCGTCTGAAATGAGTTTAGATGAGATAGAGCGGCGTAGGTACCTTAACGAAGTCAGATGCCCAGACGAAGAAGCTGCGAAACTCATGAGGGAGAAGATACTTGAGGCGAAAGAAGAAGGAGATAGTGTAGGCGGCATCGTAGAATGCATAGTAGATGGCTTAAGGGCTGGTGTCGGAGAGCCCATATTTAGCTCGCTCGACAGCGAGCTCAGCAAAGCAATATTCTCCATACCAGCGGTTAAGGGCGTAGAATTTGGCTTAGGCTTCCAAGCAGCAAGGGTCAAAGGATCAGAAGACAATGACGAATTCACCATCCGAGACGGTAAGATTGTAACTTTAACCAACCGCTCAGGCGGGGTGCTCGGCGGGTTATCGACTGGTATGCCGCTTGTGTTCCGAGCAGCCTTCAAACCACCATCATCCATAGCAAAGAAGCAGAAGACCGTCAACCTCAGATCTATGAAGGAAGTAGAGATAGTGGTCAAGGGGCGCCACGATCCCTGTGTTGTACCGAGGGCTGTTCCTATAGTTGAGGCGGTAACAGCGATAGTTTTGGCAGATCTGGCCCTGAGAGGCGGGTACATACCAGCGGTAGTAGAAAAGTGAGCCACTTTGGATGATCGTGAACTGCTTGAAGAGATCAGAGAGCAGATAGCTGAAAAGACGCGCATAATAGCTGAAGCGTTCTGCCAAAGGACGCTCCTAGTAAGCAAGATAGCGTCTCTAAAAGCGAAGCTCAACCTATCTATCGATGATTACCGAGTAGAGAAGAATTTGGCTAATCAGATCAGAGAGATATGTAGCAAATACAGCTTGGACCCAGCCAAAGGACTTAAACTTCTTAACCTACTTATTTCGGAATCGATAGCCTTACAGAAACCAGCGTACAAACCTCTAATCACACCCACAACTGTATTTGAAGAAAGTAGGCGCCTAGAGGAGCAAGGCTCAAAAGTAATCCATTTAGAAGTTGGTGAACCTGACTTTGGCCCGCCGCAAAGAGTAGTAGATGCTACGGTAAAAGCGCTTAAAGAGGGGCGCACACACTACACCTCAAAGTACGGTCTACCTGAGTTAAGAAGAGCCTTAGCAGATAAGATGAGTGAAAGATGGGGAGCGTCTATCAAACCAAACGAAGTCCTAATTACACCAGGAGGGAAGGCGGCTCTCACTCTTGCACTCTCAGCCACCTTAAGCCAAGGCGACTCAGCAATAATCATCGAACCATCTTGGCCAGCCTATAGGAAATGCGTTGAATCCTTTGGTTGTAGAGCTAGGGTCGTGCATACAAAGCTCGAAGACGAATGGGAGCTTGATGTAAACAAAATAGAGGAGCTGATAGATGAGACAACAAAGACCATCATTCTAAATTCGCCCAGCAATCCAACTGGCAAATCTCTGAAAAAAAGAACCATCGAATCAATAATAGAAATAGCTGCCAAACACAACTTAACCATATTAAGCGACGAAGCATACACGGAATTCTCATACGAAAACCGCCACAGCCTACTAGCAGAAGACTGCGAAAAGATAGTAATAGGCACATTCTCTAAAGCCTGGGGTATGACAGGCTTCAGACTCGGATACATAATCACATCAAGCGAACGCTGCGACACCATCGCAGACCTCGCAGGGGACCTCTACACTTGCGTTCCAGAGCCTATTCAGTTGGCTGGTGTAGCGGCGCTGGACTGCTTTGATGAAGTTGACGTCTATGTAGCAGAGATGAAGAAGAGGCGTGAGCTCGTAACATCGCTACTTAAGCCTCTACCAATAGAGTATAAGGAGCCTGACGGCGCCTTTTACATCTTCTTTAAACTTAAAGGTGGTATAAGCGGTGAAGAGTTCGTTGAGCAGATGCTTAAGAAGCATCGAGTAGCCCTAACACCGGGCTCAGGCTTCGGGAACTACCCTCAATTTATTAGGTTGTCGTTCTGCAGACCAGAAGAAGAGCTGCGTGAAGGGGTGGCGAGGATGCGTGAGATGCTGTGAATATAGCTGTAGTAGGCGCTGCTGGCAGCATGGGGAGGTGGTTCACCAACTACTTTATCAAGGAAGGGCACAAGGTTAGGATCTATGATAAGAGGAGGAAAGACGCTGAAGCGTTAGCAAAAGAGATGGGCGCAGAGTTTACACCAACCCTAAAGGAGTGTATCTATAGGTCTGATGTTATATTTCTCTCAATACCTATAGAAGCTACGCCTAAAATGGTGGCAGAGATAGGAAGGGTTAGAGAAAGCAGCGCGCTGCTAGTGGAAATTTCGTCCCTGAAGAGCCCCACAATTTCAGCCTTAAGACGGCTACCTAAACATATTACACCTCTTTCATTGCATCCCTTATTCGGCCCAGGTCTGACCGATTTAAAGTCTGGGCGCATAGTCGTAGTCAAAGTGCAGGATCTAGAGCGTGAGTCTGAGTTAGCTAGACAGCTCTTTCCAGAAGCCAGTTTTGTAAAGTGCGATGTGGAAGAGCATGATAGGATGATAGCCTTCTCTCTAACTTTACCTTACTTTGTGAATCTCGCTTTCGGTCTTTCTATATCGAAGCTTAAAGTAGTGAAGCTACGGCAGTATGCTGGGACAACATTGTCTATGCAACTTGACCTACTGGAAGCGGTTATTCAGAGCAGCGGACACCTCATCTCCACGTTATTAACAAAGAACCCATATTCACAGGAAGTAGTCAAGCGGTATCTTGATGCGGCGAAGAAACTCAGCCAATATGTGGAGAGAGGAGCAGAGTTAGAGAAGGTTGTTAAGAGGTTAGAGAAGAAATTGTCTTTAGACCCAGCGTATCGGGAGGCCTACCAAAACATATACAGATTAGCTGAGAAGAGCCACTAAAGGCGCAACCCAAAAGATTGAGCAAATTCTTCGAAGCGTGAGTATGCGACAAGGAACTGGCGCCCTTGATCACTAATTCTGTATCTCATACCCCTCTCTGCGTTGACCTCCTCGATGAGCCCACATTTGACCAAGTCTTTTAATAAGCGGCTTAACCGTGAGTACGATATATTACCCTTGCGAAGCAGAGTTGTTATACCAACACCCTTTTCTGAGTCAGAATTCTTTGCGATCGTGAGTATATCGACGACGATTCGTAAAGAGTTTCTATACACCATTCTTTAAGACACCACCCTTTAATGAAGCGAACTTAACTATCGGGGCTAAGAGGGCTGAGAACCCTATCAACTTTAGAACCAGAGATGTAGAGTACCAAAACGGCCAAGATAACTCAACGTAGCTTATCCACCTTATGAGCTCGCTTACAGCGAGGAATATGAGGCCAAGAGATAACACTAACGTTTCAGCCCTCCTCGTCTTCATATATGATATAGCGGTTTCTACCGCCGCATATATTAGTAGGTAAAAAGAAATAGACTTCAGAGCAGCTGAAATTTGAATAACGGGTAGGCTTAGCGGGAGTATCAAGGGCATAACTGAGACCCTCTGAGTTGCCCTAACGTTAAGTATATACGAGAAGGCTAAGAAGAAGAAACCTAAGGTCTCTAAGAAACTTGAGGCGATTGTAAAGAAGGCTGTTGCAAGGGCGAGGATAGGAAGCACACCAACATACCCAAATACGGCAAGCGCTTCACAGGTAAAGCCTAAGAAGAGGAGAATAAATGCTGAGGTAAGCCTAAGCAGAGCTGGGCTGCCTGTCTCCCTGTATCCGATTAACGAAATATAAGCTATGGATAGCCCTATGAATGCTCCGAGTAGAGCGAGCACACCCTCAGCAACGAGTAGGGTAGACAAGGCCCTAGGGCCCCTCTTAGTCTAACTATAGGCGGGGTTATTAAAGCCTTCCTTGCCTAACAACCTAGACAAGCAGCTCAGCTAACTAGACTCTACGTCTACCCTTCTTTAAAATTTTTATACCCCTTTTATCGTAATCGCATGTAGTAGGAAGATGATGGAGCCGGAAGATTACTCGATTCCCGCTACACCCGGAAGGTATCGACTGGTGGTGTGATGGCCGAGACCTGCAGTAAATGTGGGCTTCCACGTGATCTCTGCGTCTGCGAGGAACTTAACAAGCAGGAGAGTAGGATAATCATTAGGTTGGAGATGCGGCGCTTCAAAAAACCGACTACGATGATAGAGGGGCTTAATATGAAGCAATCCGAATTAGAGAAGCTTGCACAGAGCCTTAAAACAAAGCTAGCTTGTGGTGGTACAGCGAAGGACGGATATGTGCTTCTACAAGGTGACCACAGAGATTCTGTGAAAGAAGAATTGATAAACATGGGCTTCAATAAATCGTCAATAGAAGTTCAGTAGTGAATAATTTGAGTGGCAAAGAGAAGGTGGAGCGGATTGTTAGGAGAAACCCTATTAGCCTACCGCCTAAACTCTGCCCCAAATGCCTTAAGCCTCTTAAATCGTTATCGCAGCTAAGTGGCTGGCTAACTCCAGATTACTATTATTGCGAGGCATGCGGCTATTCTGGTGCTGTTGCGTTTGAGGCGGCTAAGGATGAATGTAATGAGTAGCCTATGCACCAGCCCAAATCCATCCAAACAGCGGCCAAAATAGTATTCTTAGCCCTACTTGTCATCTTCTTGATCTTTTTCACAGTCTCATTTCCACTGGGGGTCTACGTATCCCTCACTTTATACAACGAGAATGCGCCTCAGACTGTAAAGACTCTACCTTTGTTCCTCTTCGGCTTAGCCACGCCGATTAAAGCGAATATTAACGCTGTAACCCTACTTACTCTACTTTTGGCCTTCTACTTACTGCTTGTCTATTTGGCTGCAAAAGGACCTTCAGCGAATCTCTACCAAACCCTAAGATTGGTCTACCTAAGAGGAATCGCCTCTGTGCAAGGCAACACACTTATCACCGTAGGCACAGTCTTCGCTCCGCTACTCCTAGTGAATGTAGGGCTAGAATGCTTACAAAGCCTCTTCGGTGTGGCGACCGGAGCACTTCCTAGAAGCGAGCCGCTAGTTGACTTTGCTCTCCTCACATACGCACCTCTCGCTGAAGAATTAGGCTTCAGAGTAACATTGATTGGAGTAGCGTCTTCTTTGCTTCCTCTTTACTACAGTGACTTTAAATCTGCTCTATATGCGCTTTGGCGCCCATCCGCTTTCCTCGACACTAAAAATCAGCGGGTCAAGGCGCTGTTAAATTCCTTGCTAATCTTTTCATCTCTGATCTTCGGTTTAGCGCACGTGTTTTACGGCGGAGGATGGGAGCTTGGAAAAGTCTTGCCAACTTTTGTGGCTGGTTTATGTTTGGGTTGGCTCTATGTTAAATGGGGTTTCCACGGCGCTGTTCTTCTGCATCTCCTCTTTAACTACTTCTCTGGCTCTTTTGATTACTTCACAGAGCTAGTGGGTTCGACACTTCTTGCTGATACTGTGTCGATCACACTCTACTCTTTTGGTGCGGTAGTGCTGCTCTGGCTCGCCCTAGATTTAGCTCTCTCATCAAGGAGTAGGAAGGATTAAATCGGGATAGAAGGAAAGCTAGTTGTGCGTCAGATTGTGCGTCTTAGGTAAGGATAGACTACTGGCTCTAATTGAGGAGAACAGATGCATATACCCTTTCGACAGAGCCCTATTAGACGGTGACGGATATATCTTGACCGTCAAAGAAGAAACCACTTTAAACTACTTAGAGCATAAGAACCTCATATCATATGAGGTCGTCTTTACCCCACCAAATATAGTAGCCCATCTGACAGCAAAGAGCAGATACGGCAGGATGGGTCTATCATTCCTTAATGCGGCGAAAGTTCACAGCGGGTTTATAGGGAGACTGGCGTTGGAGTTAGTAAATCTAAATAATAACAGAACACCCATAACTATTAAGAGAGGAGACCCGCTTATGCACATAGAGTTCATGACGAGAGAAGGAGACCCCTCACCCTACATGGGTGACTACCTCTTCCAATACATGAGTGATGAAGAGGTGGCGGTCTATCTTGATTTAATAAATAAGAAGTTCCCAAACCTCTACCCACCGGGATTCTTGGAGAAGAAGTCTAGGAATCGAGTTCTGGTATCTGACGTTTAAGGGGAGATAGGGTTGGTTAGATCAGAGCGCAGCGGCCCAATAAGTGGCAAACAACATACCCTTATGATATCTCGGCTTGCTTCTGAACTTCAGAAAACCATCAACACAGGGCTAGCCTCAATGAAAGTTATGAAGCAAGTCGACGAAGTTGTTAAATCTAACCTTGAGCGGAGGATAGCTTCAGTGCTTAAGAAGCTCGATAGGCTTCTAAACAGCAGCGCTAGATCTGAGTTTGGAAATAGGGTAGGTCTACTCTACGTCAAAGTAGTCTCTCTGCAGGAGCTTGTAGAACGTTGTGAGGAGGGTTATCGCCTTGCTTGCTCACCTAAGGGTCAAGTTAGGGTCTCTGTGCTCAAGGAGCTTCTCAAGATTGATGAGGAAATAGCGCAATTCATAAACAGCCTATATGGGTTGATCCCTCAGAAATCTACGGTTAAAGAAGAGAGTTTAAGAGAAGCGGAAGAAATTGTTGAAGACCTATTCTCTCTGCTACGAAGGAGGCAGGGACTGGTAGCGGAGCTTAAGCAGACTAGAGGTTAAGCGCGGCTTTAAGACCTTTGTATCTATTCCTGATGGTAACTTCTGTAACACCAGCGGCTTCGGCGACATCCTTCTGCGTTTTGTTTTCACCTTCTAATACGCACGCTACGTAGAGGGCGGCTGCTGCTAGACCCATCGGATCCTTACCCGCTGAGGTTCTTGTTTCCGCAGCCTTTCGGAGGATTTCAAGCGCTCTTCTCTTCGTCTTCTCTGACAACCCAGCCTTACTCGCTATCCTTGAGACACACTTTGTCGGGTCTACGACTGGCATCTTAAGATCCAGCTCTCTTAGCAAAAGTCGGTAGCATCTTGCAATATCCTTCTTCTTCACGTTACTTACTTGAGCCACATCTTTAAGTGTTCTTGGTGTTTCGGTGTCTCTGCAAGCTGCGTATAAAGCGGCTGCTATTAATGCTGAGATAGATCTGCCTCTGACCAAACCTTTCTCCAAAGCCTTTCGGTAGATGTAGGCTGCCTTCTCGATGACCGCATCGCTTACACTAAGTTTATCCGCTAATCTATCGAGTTCACTGAAGGCTTGCCTAAGGTTACGGTCTATAGGCTCATGTACTTGGCTTCTACCGTCCCAGGTCCTTAGCCTCTCTATGGTAGCCTTCATCGAAGCGGGTAAGGCTTTTCCGGATGCATCCCGATCCTCAACACCTATCATAGTGGCTAGCCCCATATCGTGCATAGCGAGGGAAGACGGCACACCCGCTCTACTTCGGTTCTCTTTCTCTTCTTTTGAGAAGGCTCTCCACTCTGGTCCGAGCTCCTCTATCTTCTCTTTGACCACGTAACCGCAATTACTGCAGAAGAGTTCACCTCCAGCCGTATCCATGACCATAGGTCCTTTTCCGCATCTAGGGCAGCGGTCTACAGACTGCCGTAGCCTGTATAGATTTGCATACTCCTTGTTTTCACTCATATCTGTCACCAGAAGACTTTTTATCCCAGTTAGAAAGTGGTATTGACCTATTAATAAACTTTACTAAACATCTTGGTATAGATGCGTTAAACAAAATCCTAATTAAATATAGAGGATCTGAGCCCCTCTTGTTGCCTCTAGGAAAGCGGCGATACCCATCACTTCATCGACCTCACTTATAAGCTCATCTCTTATTACATCGTAGAAGGACATAGCAGCTATACAAGCATATATTCTACCACCAAATCTCTTTAACTCTTCTATCCCCTCTGATATGCTGCGTATAGTGCCTTTCTCCAACGCCTCATTAATCTTTTGTCTTACGGTTGGATCGGTTTCTTCACCCACTTCGTCAGTTCTACCCTTTATAAGCCTGAAAAGGGCACCGTAGGTGAAGAAGGCATAGACTTCCATACCAAACGCAGCGTACATAGCCGCTACTGTTAGAGCGTAGCTTACCCGCTCGAATGAGCCGCTGTTTATGATTAGAGCTACCTTTTCAACCAAACCGCTGCCCCTTTATTTTAATATAGTCTTATGGATCTGCTCTATACTAACTTCGTTGGATAGGAAGTGAGTAGGCACCTGCCTAGCGATTTTGAAGATTCTGTTGCCAACTACTATTGTTCTAGCTGCAAACCTTGGGTTACGATAAAGCTTGCTTTGCGGCTCGACCTTGAACTGTCGGTTGAAGAAGGCGGTAGCTAGGTTGAGTTCCCCCGTAAATATCTGCTTAGCTATTTGGTAGTCGCTTGAGACCGTGAAATCTATCTTTTCATTTGGCACATCGGTTCCGATTTGAAGCTTTCTAACACTCCCTTTCTCAAGTTTGATGAAGAAGCATATTTCATCTTTACCCGAGTATAGCTGCTTTAAGCCAGCCGGGAGCCCGGATATCTTGTAGAGTAGGTTCAGAGTAAAGTTTGAGGTCATCCGCTTAAACTCCTCGTCGCTGATTCTAGCCGCTTGAACGGTCTTGGTTACTTCACGAATCCATTCTTGTGAAAGAAAGAGCAGTTTGTTCTCCAAACGCTTCACCACTTAAAAATAAGGGAGAGGGGAGATCTTTGATGGTCAGCTTAATGCTTTGGCTTTGAGGCCTCTTTCAGCCCTAGCTTTGTCTTTAATCGTTTCGCCCCATTGCAGAAGCGGTATGCCCTCTTTTCGGCATCTCTCGAGTTCTATAGCCATCTTCTCCAATTCCTCTTTTGGAAGTCTGGTAGTAAGTAGGGTTATCCCTTCGCATTCGATAGGATGTGGTAGAACCTCGTTTCTAATTATTTCAGGTAGCACTTTGGCCTCCTCTTCTGTAATCTCCCCTTTTGAGAGAATAGATGCGAGCTCTTTTCCCCGTCTGACGATGCGGTCGTGTACACCAAGTAGATACTCTAGATACTGCCGCCCAAAGATCTTTTCGTGTGCTGGGTAGAAACTCTCCTCCTCCCATCTGAAGTGCGGTCCAGTCAGTTTGTCTAGCCGGAGTAGTATCTCCAAGGATCTTTCCGCGTCCCGTTTGCCGATGGCGTCGATCAATTCTAGTAGGATATCTCGCACTTGCGTATGGTCTGATTTTATTTCAGCCAATACATCTAATCTAGCCATATTTATCACATCATACGGGTATAACATCGTTATATAAAAATATATCGCCGTTATAAAAACATCAAGAAGAGAAGCTAAATTAATATGGCGTGATCTTAGAAGGTTAGTTTATGAGAGAGACTCAGCCTAGCATCTTAGGTTCTATAAGATATAGAATTAAAGTCTCTGATACCGATACTGGTGGGAGAGTGTTTTTCCCAAACTATGTTAGGCTCTTCAACGAATCTATACTTCACGCATTTAGGATGCGGGGGATCACCCTGCATCCAACGTTTTCTATGACGTACGTTGATAATAAACCTCTTGAAGGCCATTTTGTTGTAGGCGAATACTCTTGCCGTATAGAAGCGCCATCTCAATATGATGATGTGGTGTTGGTAGAAGTTTGGGTTAAGAAGATTGGAGAGCGATCCATAACCTTTGAAGGGAGAATGCTAGATGAAGGTAGGGGTATAATCTTAGCAAAGGGGTTGATAACTTATGTGTATGTTCACAACGATAAATCTAAAGAAATCCCCAAAGAGCTCATTGAACGTCTACACTCGCAACCAAAACGTCACGAAGAGTTCTTTTAGGGCTGCTATGATTATTGCCTACTGTGCTATTTCTAAAAAATTAAAAAGGGTGGTTCGTTTGTAGAAAGGGGTTGGTTAAGCTTTTAGTGGTTGGGCACATCACGATAGATCATATAATCTCACCTACGCTAGATTTTATATCAGTAGGCGGTCCTCCGAGCTATGCTGGGCTTATGGCGAGAAGATTAGGTGCGGAGGTTGACGCTGCTACAAAAGTTGGTTTAGACTTCCCAGAGCATTACACAATCTTTCTAGCTAGATACATCAATATACTTGAACAAGCGATTTCGCAGAAGAAGCCTACTACGAGATTCCAGATTCAGCAATATGGCGAGAGCAGAAGATTGAAGTTAATCAGCAGATGTGAAGACATTGAAGAGAAGCAGATACAAGCCAAGAATTATGATATATGCATTTTGAACCCTGTGGTAGGAGAAGTTTCTAAAAGGTTAACCGCTGCTGTAAGAAGTGCAGCAAAATACCTCTTCTTGGACCCACAAGGCTTCCTTAGAAGGTTCGATTCACAGGGTTTCGTTACCCTCTCAGACATGGATAAAGCGCTTCTGAGGGATGTCGATGTGCTGAAGGTAGATTACGAGGAGATGCGTAGCATAACAGGTTTGGACGAGCCGAAACAAGCCTTGAACGAACTTCATATACTGGGACCAAAGGCGGTGATCTTAACATCACATTCGGGTCACGTAACACTTTCGCTGGGGGAGAAGATCTATAGAGTACCTATCCCGGCTACGGATGTTAGAGGAGAGACGACCGGAGCTGGTGACATCTTGGCGGGTGCTTTCGCAGCATTTTTTTCTCAAAACAAGGACCTTTTAAAGGCTGTATGTGTCGGTGTCTCAGCAGCTACTCTTGCAGTCCGAGGTGTAGGCATATCTAAGATACCAGCTCGTGAAGAGGTTTTTGAACTCGCTGAGCAGATATTGAATGGTGTGGAAAGTTGTTAGCTAAGTTCCAGTAGTCTGAGTAACTCGTTGTAGATGGCTAATGCCTCGTCTTCGCTCTTTACATTTTTTAAGAGCATCCTACCTTGCCTAAATAGGCTTACCTCAACCCCTTTATATTCAAAGACAAGGATGATAGGTGAGCTTGCCAGCACCTTATAGCCGCCGATCTTCTGAAGCACCTCATTCAAGTCTATATTCATAGGTTTGGGTGGGTTAATGTTTACGGTATCTCTACCACACATCCACGTCAACCGCTCTCTTTGCTCCGCTGCTCTTTCAACCCTCTGCTGACAGACCCTACACCCCTCAGTCTTAGCTAATTCGACTGTTAAGAAATCCATCCTTCTAAAGTCGCAAATAAGCAACCTATTTTTTAAGCCTCCTTCTATTCCAGCTAAGATCTTTATCGCTTCTAAAGCCTGTATAGCAGCTACAGCACCTGGTGTGGCACCTATTACACCTCGCGTGGAGCAAGTTGGTAGTATTTCATCATCCAATCCTGGAAAGACACATTCTAGGCAAGGTGTTTCCGGTGGGTGAAAGACGGTGACGTTACCTTCTAAGCCTAGGGCACCTCCGAAGACATAGGGTATTCTTCGTTTAGTACAAGCTTCGTTCACGATATACCTTGTGCTCATATTGTCTAAACCGTCAACTACACAATCTACACCCTCGATGATAGTGTCCACATTTGAGCGTCTAACATTCTCCGGTACTATGTCTATCTTAACATCTGGGTTTATTTCGTTGAGCTTTTTAGCGGCTACTTCAACCTTTGGATACCTCAGATCTTTTCTGGTGTACAGCGCTTGTCTATGGAGGTTATGTAGCTCGATGGTGTCTTGGTCCACTAGCCTAAGATAGCCTACTCCAGCTAAGGCTAGATAGAGTGATGAAACGCTACCCAGCCCCCCTACACCTATGACTGCGACTCTTCCTTTGCTGAGCCTTCGCTGCCCTTCTATGCCTAGCTCAGGCATAGTTATCTGGCGTAGATAGTATTCGCTGAATGCGCTTGGCTGCATACGCTTCGGTTCTTCACCATCACATATAAAGTATATTGTACGACCTTTTAACGCTATGGAAGCATCTCTAGTTTTACAAAATCTTCGCCACGCGAATAGTAAGCTGCCACAGAGCCGTCTAGCATAGAGATGATCAACCAGACCATAGGGTTGACTCTCATATAGCGTAGATCAACTTCAGAGGGCTCTGGTGGTGCTGGATGTGAATGATAAACACCGATAACCTCTAGTCCAAGCATATCCGCCTCATCAAATGCTTTAAGTGCATCTAAAGGAGAAATCTCAAAAGCCAAGGAAGAATTCAGCATATTGGTAGCTGGGATAATCTTCAGAACAACAAACCCTTTATCTACAGACCTACCAAGAAGGAAACCACAAGCCTCCTTAGGTCGGCTAGACTCTACTAAACGGGCAAGATGCCGCCTATCTGCAAAGCTCAAGAAAAGGTACATCAAAGCTGGAAACGTAGATGCTCCTCAAAAAGCTTAAGATTTCCATCAAAGCACCCGAAAGGGTATGAGCGTAGAAGAGGAGAAGCCAAAACGGAAGCCAGTAAGAAGAACTACAAGATCGACAAAGACTACAAGGGCTGCTAGTAAAGCAAAAAAGAAGGAGGAGAAACAGAAAGTTCAATTTAAGCCTCAAGGCGAAGCGCCTACCGCTATTGTTGTTAGGAAACACCATATGCTGGTTAAACAAAGAGTTGGCAGAGGCTTTTCTCTAGGCGAGTTAAAGGCAGTCGGGTTATCTGTGGAGTTGGCTCGCAGGTTGAAGCTGAAGGTTGATGAGAAGCGGTCCTCGGCCCATCGGTGGAACATTGAGGCTCTGCAGCAATACCTAGGTTTAAGTGCGTCTGGATAGGCGCTCATACATAAACAGATATTGTTGGGCGTACCCCGCGTATCTCCCAAAATATTCTATCATCGTCTTTCTAATCTTATTGTAACTTACCCTATCCAACGATCTTTTCGCTTTTAGGTTGGTGATGATTTTGTCGTCAAAGAGATGAGCATAGTTGTTTGCTATGCTTTGTCTAACCCAACGATCTATCGGAAAAGATTCAAGCTTATGGAAACCGAAAAGTAGGATGCAGTCAGCAGCCTTTTCCCCTAGACCCTTAATCTTACTTCGCATGAGAAGAGCTCTTGCTGACTCGTAGCTCTCCTCAATTAAGTTAAGTATCAAGTCTTGTCTGCTAGCCACAATCTTAGCCGCCTCCAGCAACCAAGGAGCGCGGTAGCCAAAGCCAACACCTCTTAGGCCGTCTTCTCCAAATTCTAGTACGGTTTGTGGTGTGGGGAAGGTATAAAGAGACACGCCATTAAGCATCTTTGCTGCGCCGATTTTTGCGCAGAGCTTGCTTAGGGTCTTTTCTACTCTTTTTATGCTTATGTTTGTTGCTGTGATAAATGAAAAGATGGTCTCCCAGGGATCCTGCCGAATTATTCTAAGCCCCTCATACTTCTTTAGCACCGCAGCTATAAACCTATCTCTGCTGATGGACTCGTAGATTGTGGAGAGATCGTCTTCTAACCCGAAGTATTTCAGAATAACTTCTTCACCTAACTCTGTTTCAGACTCGATTTGAAGCGTATCTTTGATCTGAGTCACCTTAACAGCAGTCGAACCTATCGTACCATACCAAGAGACGCCTAGTTTACGCCATCTGAATGTCTGGCCAGAATTTAAGGTATAATCGAGGCTAAATGGCTGTGAAAGGCTTACTTTAAGCAGCATAGGTATATTGTTAGGACATAAACTAATAAGGTTAGTCAGCGGGTAGGAAGGCGTTGCTGAATAACCGCAGGAAGCGCGTCGCGGTAGACGTAGATGGGACATTAGCTGACGTTATGCCGATGTGGGTGAAGGTGTATAACGAAGAATACAGCGAGAACCTAGACTACAAGAGCATAAATAAATGGGCTTTCTGGAACGATCTCGGCATATCCACAAGCGAATTCTTCCGAATCTTCTCCAAAGCTTGGTCAAGGTGGGAGGAGATAAAACCTATGGAAGAGAATGTATCTGAGAACTTGAAGATACTGCATCAGCTCTGCTCAGTAGACGTTGTCACCGGGAGAACTAAGGATACTCTAAAATACGTCAAGAATTGGTTGGAGAAGCATCAGATACCGTATGACCGTTTTGTTGCAGTTTCTAGCTGGCAGCACAAGATCTACCTTCCATACGACTTCTATATAGATGATTCACCAGATTTAGCTCGGCTAGCAGCGCGAAGAAAGAAGATGATTCTACTATACAATCAACCTTGGAACACAGAGATTAAAGAAGGCGTTTGGGTTAAGCGTATCAATAATCTGAGCGAGGCTATCGAAATTCTTAAGAGATAAGGACGCTAAGCCCTACTTACTCTACGCACATCAAATACGATGGTAGAAGGCGGTAGATGCATCTCCAACATACGTTCAGGCGGGGGTATAAAATTTAAGACGTGTATGAGAGTAGCCTTCTTCTCCGACCTCCCTAGTGCTATCTCTTTTCGATCAAGTCTTATCTGAGGCTCGTACAAAACATCAAATTCGTGCCTATAGGTTTCGCCCCAAAATGTGAAACGATATTCTACATTTATGTAAGGGATGGATAGGTGGTAACGGTTAGGGTTCTTCGGCGAATGTAGGATGTCATCCTGCATATAAAGGCGTTTATGGAGCTCGTCGTAAAAGGGTACTTTAGCGTAGACCGTAGCACGCTGATGCTTCCTGTATGCGAGTACATCATACTTCTTGAATTCTTGATCTGGCAGCTGTGATAGACCATACTTACCATCATCTCTTTGCACCATCATCCTATTAACAACCACACGTAACTTAGACTCAATGATTCTCCTCAAGTTCTCCACAAACTGGTGTTCGTTACAGTCGTAGGTTGGCAAGCTTAACTAACCTTATCTCTTAAGAGGGAAAAGGATGCTACGGATGGCTTCTATGGTCTTCTCCTTACCACAGATCGTAATAACAGGGTCTTTGAGATGATATAATCTTCCAATTTCATCAGATAGGGTTACCACCTCGTCTCCATTAGTATAGAGCCTTCTACGCCAGAACCTATTATCAGATACTACCGTTCCTTCAGAAGTTAGATTGAACCCCAACTCTAGTAACTTCGCTTCTACCGCTGCAGCTGGCGCTAAACTTGGCATCGACTTTAGTCTTAGTTCCCGCTTCCTCCCGCCACCCATGCCTAAAGCATGTTAGTAGAGGTTCCTAAAATGCTTAGCTGTCCACGATACACTTACCAACGCCGCAACAGTTCTGCAGATTCTAGCTTGCGCTTATCCTAAGCGTTTTCAAATCTGCATATTTCAGTAGGCTCTTCTAGGTATCGGTTGATCGTGATCTCGCATACGGTGCTGCAATGGTCTGCTATCTGCTCAAGTGTACCTATTATTGTTCTGAGGGATAAGTAGTAGTTTAAGTTAGGTACGTTGCAAGCCGCTGGATCTTGGCTGCATTGCCTAATAGTCGTGAATATCTTCTCTGTAAGGTTATTGGCTACAAGGTCTGCATCATCTACTCTCTGGGCTGATTCGTTGGCAAGCTTCAGATCTAGTTGAAAGAAAGCTTTCATCGCTTTACTGTATATGTCCTCTACAAGCTCAAAAAATTCATAAACCGAGCGCAACACTTCCTCATTAGGGTCGTAACCTATTTCTATCAATCGAAGAATTTCTGTAGCTATGTCTTCTATGCAATCGCCTATCTCCTCGAGAAACTTAGCTACTGTTCTGCTACCAACGATATGCAGAGGATGTTCTATCCCAAGCTTCTTCCCTATCATTCTATCTCTTGTAGCTAATAGGAGCTGCCTAACCACCAGCCAGTATATTCTATCTACCTCGTTCTCCATATGTAGCACCTCATTAGCCAAGTCTTTCCGCCTCTCCTTTAGACTACGGTAAGCTGCATTCAACATCGAAGACGTGATTATATAGAGGCGCCTCAGAAGACCATTTACTGGGAACTTAGTCGGATCAACAAAGTTCTGTAGAGTGGTGTAGGTTAATGTCTGCTCCACTATGCTTATTCCCGTAAGCCGCTGCACAGTCTTTCTAATCTCATCTAGATGCATCTTGCTTAACCCCCTTCTAGAACTGATCTGGATGGTGTCATGCCCAATGATGTACATTCCTGTGATAAGTCTTGTAAGCAGCCCCTCCTCCGTTATCTTATCAGCCTCGACAACTACTTTAACAGGAGCCTTAGACTCTTTACCCATCCCTGGGAAGAGTCTTAGCGTTCCGTCTGCGTCTCTCATTAGAGATACTACGTCGCCTTGCTTTAAGCCTACTTCTTTAACCCAGTCCCTTGGTAGAGAGACGACTAGTGTTGAGTAGCCGACTTGCTGAACCTTCCGAATCTCTAACTCCATCGGCAAGAATATATTACACTTACCACTATATATCATTTATTATAGCGCACGTGAGAACAGCTATATTATATAGTCCATGATAGCAGTAGTAACATAAATTGTTACAAAAAAGGATCGTCCCTTCTTCTGGTTTGTATAATGAAGTGAGGAATGATGTCAAGAAGAGAGGTAGTATATACAATAGTAAAAAAACTTAGATAATGTATTTAGAGGCGCCTAGAGAGAGTGGTAGCTGACTTGGCGTCAGAAGCCAAATCCTCGCTTGTTCTAGGTTCGATGAGCATTTGCCCGGTGTGCGCCTCGACCTCCATTATAATTGATAGTGTGGCTGGTGAAGTAGTTTGTAGGATGTGCGGCGCAGTGATTACTGAGAGTGTACCCACCTTTGCCCCTGAGTGGAGGAAGTTAGATGATGAGAGTTCAAGAGCCGGGTTGCCCTGCACACTTCTCTCACACGATAAAGGGTTATCAACGACCATCTCTACATCATTTAAGGACGCAAACGGTAAGGCGATATCTGCTGATGGTGTTGCGACTATCAATAGACTTCGTCTGCTCGATAGGCGCGCAAGCATGCAGAACTCGACAAACCGCTCGCTACATAAAGGGCTAAAAGAGCTAGAGAAGATAGCGGATAAACTTGGAGTAAGCAGGACAATACTGGAACAGGCGGCGTGGATATACAGAAAAGTCCTCAAAGAAGGCTTCACAAGAGGTAGACCCATCCAAGCAACAGCCGCAGCAGCCTTATATGCTGCTTGCAGAGATTTAGAAGCTCCGAGGACTCTAAAAGACTTTGCGGCTATAACGAATGTATCTAAGAAGGAGTTGGCTAGGTGCTATAGAAAGATGCTCTCAGTGGTTGACCTCCAGCTGCCTACTGTAGATCTGATGAAATGTGTGTGCAGAGTAGCTGCGAATGTCGGGTTTGGAGAGAAGGTAAAGAGGAAAGCGTTTGAATTGGTTAAGTTAGCCCAGAAATCCGGGAACTTGGTGGGTAAAGACCCGATGGGGACAGCAGCAGCGGTTCTTTACATCGCAGGAACGCTGGAAGGTGAGCCTATAAGGCAGAAGGATCTAGCTAAGGCTGCTGGTGTAACTGAGGTAACCATTAGGAATAGATGCAGAAGCCTCAAAGCTTTTGTAAAGATGAACTGGCTGTAAGGTAGAGACAGGTCTGGGTTAGGTTTATATCTATGACCAAACCGCCTACAGTCTGTTAAGCTTGATGTCGCTTAACAGAGTAGGTAGATATAACCTTGCCAGAACCTGGTATAGTAAAGTATCTAGTAAAGCTAAGGTTCGACGTAGAGGGTGTAGTTGAAAAAGCCGATGTAATAGGCGCGATCTTCGGTCAAACAGAAGGACTTTTCGGTCCAGAGATGAACCTAAATGAGCTTCAGAAATCGTGGAAGGTAGGTAGGATAGAGATTAACATAAGTTCAAAGAATGATAGGACCAGTGGTGAAGTCCTTATACCGATGTCTACAGATATCTCCACAGCAGCGCTCGTGGCAGCAGCTGTCGAGAGCGTCGATAAAGTGGGTCCCTGCTCAGCCCGCTTTACCCTAGTGGGGATAGAAGATGTTAGGGCTGCTAAGAAGAAGCTGATCGTTGAAAGGGCTAAACAGATTCTTAGGGAGTGGGCATCGAAGGCTATGAGTGAAAGCGAGGAGATCGTACGCGACGTTATCGAATCGACAAAGAGGGCGCGTGTAATCGCTTTTGGTAAAGAGGGACTGCCTGCTGGACCTGGTGTGTATACTGCAGATCAGATAATCGTAGTCGAGGGTAGGGCTGATGTTATAAATCTCCTTAGAGCAGGCTTTGAGAATGTCATCGCTCTTGAAGGCGCCAAGATACCTGAATCTCTAATAAGATTTTTGCGTGAGAAGAAGGTTATACCCTTCTTAGATGGGGATAGGGCTGGGGATCTTATATTACGCGAGTTAGAGCAGGTTGGGGCTAATATTGTGCGTGTGGTCAGGGCGCCTAGAGGTAAGGAGGTAGAGGAACTAACACCGGTTGAGATCATAGAGCTGCTTAAAGAGGAGCCTACATCAACCAAGAAGACGCAGGTACTCCAAGACGCATTTACCGAGAAGGTAGCTTCTCTCTACAATTCGCTTAACGGCACCCTGGAGGCTGTGGTGCTCGATGAAGCTCTAAACGAAATTGCGAGGATGCCTGTTAACGAGCTATACCCAAGTTTAGAGAAAGCAAGCGGATACACGCACATAATCTTCGATGGTATCATAACGCAGAGGCTTGTGGATGCAGCATCAAAGGCTGGTGTCAAGACGCTCATTGGGCATAGACTGGGTGAGCTGCAGAATATACCTGAAGGGCTTAGAGTTAACACATTCAAAGATCTCGGTATAGAGTAGCAGCATCTTTGATAATCCATAAGCTCAGTCTGAAGAAGGGCTTCATAGCGTTAACGCCTGAAGATGAAGACGACCTCTGGGCGTTAAGAAGGGTGATCGAACCAAAGGATCTGCTGACTACCTTGACTACGCGTTCTATAAAGCGTCAAGGCGAGTTCATCAGACCGGACAAGGGCGAGCGGATACCGGTACGCATAACGCTTGAGGTGGAAAAGACGACTATAGATAGCAGCCTAAGCCGCCTTAGAGTATTCGGTAGGATCGTTAATGCTTCGGACGAATCGGTCAAGAAGGGTGCTCACCACTCCCTCCTCATAACACCTGAGAAGAAGATCGAGCTTCAAAAGACTGCATTCAGCCATTTACACCTAAACATCTTAAAGAAGGCTTACAGCTCTGAACCAAGCTTCATAATCCTAGCAGTTGATAGGAGAGAAGCAGCGATAGGCAGAGTTAAGGGCGCACACCTTAAGATTATAACCAATATAGAGTCTTTCGCTGGTGGGAAGGCGTATTCAGAAAGCAGTGTAACGCAAGCATACTATAGCAAGGTTATCGAAGCGCTTAAGGCAAGCGCTAGAGAAGGTGAGATGATCTACATCGTAGGCCCGGGGCCTACTAAAAACGCCCTAGCTAACCTACTAAAGGGTATAAATAAGATAGGGAAGCGTGTTGTCGTAGTCGAAGGTGTGGACGTTGCTGGGGAGGATGGCGTCCGCATGGCTCTAAAGTCGCAGAACCTCCAGCAGCTCTTAAAAGACCATAAGATAGTCAAGGCGTCTTTACTCGTGGAAGAGGTTCTTCAGAGAATCGCAAAGAACGATGGTAGGGTTGCTATTGGGTTAGATGAAGTGGCTAGGGCTGCTGAAGCCGGCGCTGTAGAATATCTTCTCGTCTCAGACAAAGCCTTCGCTGAAGAAGCCAAAGAAGAAGGAATTGTTCAGCTCTTAAATAAGGTCGAATCCACTAGGGGGCAGATCTATCTTTTAGACGCTTCAACAGAGGTTGGGCTTCAGATCTCTGCGTTAGGCGGTGTAGTAGCTCTACTTCGTTTTGTGTTGTCAAGTTAGTGTTTCCAATATCCACTTCAAGTAACCTTCGCCTACACCATCTACGTTTATTTCAAGCAGCTCAGGCACCTCGTAACTATGTGTCTTCAGCACCTCGCTCTTCAGCTGCTCCGCTTTTGTGGCTAATGTCTTGTAAATAACCAAGTACTCTGTAGCATCCTCCGTCTTGCCTTTCCACTTGTAGATCGATCTTACTTTGAAGAATGTGGCGCAAGCTGAAAGCCCCTTCTCGACCGTATTCTTCGCCGCATCAGCTGCCTTCTCCTCAGACTCATAAGTCGTCATAACGACGCATACTTTATCCAAACTCTCAGCCACCTATCTTTTGCTTAGCACCTAAACGTCTTTTATCGATTACCGTTCTGGTACTGAGAGCATTCTTAAGTAAGAGGGGGATCTGTGAAGGAAGCTCTGCTACGGCAACGCCAGCGCTGGTTAAAGCGGCTTTCTTCTCTTCAGCAGAGCCTGAGCCTAATGATATTATCGCTCCAGCGTGCCCATTCTCTTACCTTTCGGCGCAGACCTACCAGCAATATATGCGACTACGGGCTTTGATAAACCTTTGTTACGCAGGTAGGCTGCTAACCTCTCTTCGGCATCCCCACCTATTTCACCTATAACCACGACGGCTTCAGTCTCCTGATCTTCTTCAAACATCTTAAACACGTCTACAAAATCTAACCCAATAACAGGGTCTCCACCTATTCCAACCGCTGTGCTCTGCCCAAACCCGCTCTTGGTAAGAGCCCAAGCCACTTCATACATCAAGGTCCCGCTTCTTGACACTACCCCAACCCCGCCTCTCTTGAATAGGTGTCCAGGCATTATCCCAACCTTAGCTTCGCCTGGCGTTATCACACCGGGGCAATTCGGTCCTATAACCTTAACATCCTTGCTTGATGCGTAGGCGAGCATCTTCATGGTATCGTGCACAGGTATACGCTCAGTTATTACGATGATAAGCTTGATCTATGCATCTACAGCCTCGTTTACGGCATCTGGTACGAAGATTATTGAGGTGTTGATGTCTGGGTGTTTATCTAAGGCCTCTGCTACCGAATCGTAGACTGGTATGTCATTAACATAGGTTCCACCTTTACCTGGTGTTACGCCTGCAAGAATCTTTGTGCCATATCTGAGCATATGGGCTGCGTGTACGGATCCATCCCTACCAGTTATCCCCTGTATGAGCACTTGGGTGCTGGAGTTTATGAGTATTGCCAATTTTTAACCCCCCTACTCGCCTTCACAGCAGCTTCAGCCGCTTCTTCTAAGCTCTCATAATATCCTATACCTGCATCCCTCAGTATCTTACGCCCCTCTTCTTCATTCGCACCAACCAATCTCACGACAGCAGGCACGCCTTTGGTTACTGAAAGAGTTTTCACCAAGCCTAGCGCTACTTCGTCACATCTTGTTATACCAGTAAACTGATGGCCGGAAGTTGCGAATTTGAGGCGACACTACGGCTCCTAGCTCGTAAGCACACTTTAACTATCCTCAGAGTTCTTGCGGTGAATAGCCCTATGTGTTTTAACGAAATCGGAAGGGTTACACGCGTTAACCCGAAGACGCTTACTGACCGCTTAAGAGAGCTTGAAAAAGAGGGGTTGGTTAGGAGAAGCGAGTTGAGGAAGATTCCAAGGGAGGTCAGATATAGCTTGAGTGAGAAGGGTTTTGATCTAGCCAAGGTATTTGAGGTCATCGCTGCTTGGCACCGAAAGTATTCTAACATTTAATTAGGCGTGTGAGAAGCTCATCGCCACAAGCCGTTTCGTCTTTCTTAAAGCTGGTAGGCTGCGATTCGACGTTCTAATGGTTGGTGTTGGGCATCTCTCTAAGAGTTAACAGAACGCTGATTATTGAGGTAGGAGGTAGGGGAAGAAGAGCATAGAGAGAACTAGGCTGAGGACCAAAAGAGTTACGCCGAGAGTAAGCCGTTTTATAGTCTCTTCACTAGCGATGTTCTTAAGAGAGCCTTGCAGCAGCGCTCTGAACGTCTGCCCCCCGTCAAGCGGGTAGATTGGGAGGGCGTTGAATATAGATATGTTAAAGTTTACGAACCAGATCCAAAAGAAGAGGTTAGCCAGCGTCGGATATAGAGAGCCTAGAGGGGATGAGTAGAAGTGTGACATAAGCTGTGAAAAAGGTATGAGCTGCTGATTAGCGGTTGAGAAAGTAGGCCAAACCAGATACAAGAGGGGATTGATCCTCCAAGCATCCCTGTAATTATCGAGCACCTCTCTGAGCCCAACACCGGTCAACCCGAGATAGCCCTTGGAAGAATTATAGGGGTTTGCCGCAGCTGAAACCTCAACACTATAAGAACCTATTACCTCCCCTCCGGCCAACCTCACAAACCCCAACACAACTGTATCCCCAGGCTTGAGTGTAGAAAGAGTGTTATAAGCATCACCCATATCCTTGGTGCTGACGCCGTTTATCGATGTGAGCACATCACCAGGCTTTATACCAGCCGTATGCGCGGGGTACCCTTCGGCAACCGCTGTTACACCAATTCCATCGACTATGGGTGCTGCTGAGCCGAGTAGTGTAAGCAGAATTAGCAGGCTGATTAACGCGACCACCATATTAGACCCAGGCCCTGCTGCGAGGACCCGCCCTGAGTCTCTCGCTCTTGCCGCGCGTATCTCTTTATCATCAACTTCAACGAACGCACCTATCGGGATGAATAAGAAGAAGAGCAAGCCCGTGGACTTCACCGGAAAGTTCAGACTTCTAGCCAAGACGCCGTGTGCTGCTTCGTGAATAACGATCCCCACGATAAGTGCCACCCAACCGTATAATAAGGGAAGGTAGGGGTTGAGACCTGGTATAAGTAGGTTTGCAAGGGGTGTAACAGATCTAATATACTCTCTCGCCAAGGCATTAGATACGATTAGGCTGACAGAGCGGATCACGATGTAGAGTCCGATTACGGCTATGATGGGCATAAGGAGTGTAAAGATCCAGCCTAACCAAGGTGTTAGAATGTATCTGCCCAGTCGATCAAGCAGCCTTAACCCGCGTTTAGTCTTCACTATTAGAAGTGGTGGTTGGAACTCCACCGCACCAAACTTCTTTCCTTCTTTTTCGTCTGGCAACCGTCTTTCTACCGTAGGCTTGGAAGTTCAGATATATAATCTAGTGAGCTGCACTATACAATGATGGCTACGCTTCTGAAGTGCAGTAGATGCGGAGAAGCATCGGTGTATTATAGATACTATTCAGGCGAGAGGCTTTGTAGAAGCTGCTTCATAGAATCGATCATCGAGAAGACCAGACGAACGATCTCAAAGTATAAAATGCTGAGCTACGGCGACAAGATAGGTGTAGCTGTTTCAGGTGGAAAGGATAGCCTAACCCTACTTCATATACTATCCAAAATAACAAGTGGGCACGCTTCTAAAATTGTGGCGCTTATCGTAGATGAGGGGATAGAAGGGTATAGGGAAGAAGCGGTTAAGCACGCCATTCAAACGTGCAACAAGCTGGGAGTAAAGTACCGCATACTCAGCTTCAAAGATGCCTATTCTCTAACATTAGATGAAGCGATCAAGCTAAGGACGGATAAAAGTTTAGCCGCTTGCACCATCTGTGGTGCACTCAGAAGGAGGGCTATAGATCAGTTAGCTAAAGAAGCTGACGTAGATGTCGTAGCCACGGCTCACAACTTGGATGATATCCTCCAAACCTTCCTCATGAACCTATTCTCAGGCGACATATGGCGGGTTGCTAGAAGTAGAGTTTTAGAAGAAACCTCAGAGTTCTTCCCTGTGAAGCGTGTCAAGCCTCTGATGGAGATACCTGAGGCTGAGGTGGCGCTCTTCGCTTATCTTAAAGGTATACCTTTTCAGCGTGCAAGCTGCCCCTATATGAGTGAATCCATAAGGTCTGAGGTAAGATCTATACTAAACGAAATGGAGCTCAGGCATCCCGGCATAAAGTTTAATCTACTCAGATCCTACCTTAAGATCTCATCCAACCTAAAGCTCGAAGCGAAGAGTCTTGTATGCAGTCACTGCGGCTACCCCTCCTCCAATCAAATATGCAGCGTCTGCACTATACTCACTAAGCTCAAAAGTGAAGCAAACAGAGCAAAACGTCCAAATACCACTCAAACCTAAACTTCTCCCGGTGGCGGGGAGGGCTGGGAGGCTAGCCGTCTCCCAAACCTGAAAACGGCTACACGCAGGAGCCAGTAACCACCAGGTAAAACACCGCATCTGAAAAACCCGCCAACCGGATGGGAATGAAGCCGCGCTGCGGTGGGTAGCAGCAAGGAGCACTCCTCTCGAAGGGGAGGGTGTGACTCTCAACCACCGAACCGAGTCAGGTCCGGGAGGGAGCAGCTCTAAGGTGGGGCTGGCTACGCTGCCGCATCTACGTGGTCAACTTCATCTGGTTGGAGATGGGGCTCGGTTGCGGTGTGAATTCTGGTGGAGCCGCCACCTCCGAGCACATATCTAGCGATATTTGATTAGTTTACTTGGTTAGTTGGGTAGATTCCTCTTCTTTAAGCAGCTTCCCCTCAACCAAAACCGCGTTGACTTGATAGATTTCTTCTGTAATCGTGTTACCTCGAACCAGCTTTCGTCTCCTCTCACCTTTCTCAGCCTTACGTAGCCCCGTTCCCCTTGTTAATAGAACATACTTCTTCACCCCGCCTAAAACATCTGCACGCATAGGGAAACCAGCTTTATCACTTCCGCCAGTTATCTTTATCTTACCGGGTATACCGATGACTTCAGCATCAAATATGTCGCCTATCTTAAGTCCTACCAGCGGTTGAGCCAGCTGATCTTTTAGCTCCTTGCTGATGGATTTACCTGTTTTAGGGTCTGAGACCACTAATTTGAAGGTTGGCAAGCCGCACCAGACAGAGACCCCTACATCTAGCTAAATAAGCGTTTAATGCAAACACACTAACCCAGAGTGTGGTGTTTACTGTATCAACGGTTCATAAGGTCCACAAATCTTAAAGGTTGGGTAAGCGCAAAATAGATTGCTATGACCCTGAAAGTTGGGGAAAAGGCACCGGACTTCACCTTAAGAGACCAAGACCTAAAGCAAGTCAAACTTAGCGATTATCGAGGTAAAAAAGTTGTGCTAGCCTTCTTCCCAGGCGCTTTTACATCGGTGTGTACAAAAGAAATGTGCAGTTTAAGAGACGCTTTACATAACTTTAACAAGCTTGATGCTGTGGTGCTGGGTGTAAGTGTTAATGATCCCTTTACGTTAAAGGGGTTTGCTGAGAGAAATATGTTGAACTTCCCACTTCTAAGCGACTATGATCGCAAGGTTATCGAGATGTATGACATAGTCCACAGAGACTTCGCTGGGCTCAAGGGTTACTCAGCTTCGAAGAGAGCCGTCTTTATATTAGACCGAGAAGGTATGGTGAGATATCTTTGGGTTTCGGAGGATCCGAGAGTTGAACCAGACTACGATTTGATTCAAGCCGAGCTTGCAAAGATAAAGTAGAGATCAAAAGTTTTAAGAGTCGTCTATGCCGTCTTCGCCCTATTGGCTCTGTTAGAGTTTAACGGAAAAAGACCTAGGCTGGGCAAGGATGTCTATGTTGACCCTACAGCTAGGATCCTAGGTGATGTCGAGTTATGTGATTACGCTGCTGTTTGGTTTGGTTGCTTGGTTAAAGGCGAGGTTAAATCAACAAAGATCGGAAGAAGTAGTGTAATTATGGAGCAGTGTTTTGTGGAAGATACGCACATAGGTGAAGAAGTGCTGGTAAGCCACAGAGCCGTCCTCCATAGATGTATAGTTGAAAGTAGAGTGCTGATAGGAATAGATGCCGTTATCTTAGATGGTGCACAGATTGGGGAAGGAAGCATAATAGGAGCAGGGAGCCTAGTAACGGCTGGCACAAAAATACCCCGTGAATGTGTTGCATTAGGTTCGCCAGCTAAACCGTATAGGGGAGTCGCTGAGAAGGATAGAGAACTGTTCAAGAAGGCTCTAGAGGAAGCAGCTTGGAAGACCTCTCTATATAAGATGATTTTAAGCGGTTCACTCGAGCCCTAACCTTTTGATAAGCCTCTTATGCTCTTCTTCGCTAATCCAATCTACCTTCAGATACTCGATTATCTCCTCCCTAGTTAAGCCTATCCTCTTAGCTTCCTCTACTGTAAAACGGTAAGCTTCAATTTCAATAGGGTTATCGACATAAGAAAGCTCGTCATTAAAGAGCTGCTTACCATCCAAGAACTGTTTAAGATGGTAGAGCTCGTGGATGATATCTAGATAAAGGGTCCTCAAGTCACTATGCTTTAAGTGGTAGGTGCTTACCAGCAGATGTCCATCAACATCACTAACACCCATATATCCATAGCGTGAAGAAAAGAATTCCACTTTAAGATTGCTTAGAATCTCCTCCGTCCTATCTCCAAAGAGGCTTCGAACAGCAGGAACCTTCTCAAAGCCTTTAAAGTAGTCCGTAAAGCGAAAGAGTTTCGTAGGAACATCACGAATTATAGTTATGTCATCCAGCCCCGCCATCACCCTATTATTATACTCGCCTGCTTAAAAAGAAAACTAAATTACTAGATAACGAGTACCCGGACACAGGGCGAAGATGAAGTATATGGTTGACGCCATGCTCTACGGTTTAGCTAAGGAGCTGCGTGAACTAGGAATCGAGTGCGAGACAGCGTCTAAGCTCATACGGGGCGACGAAGACTCGAGCATAAGTATACCAGACCCTGACATAGTAGAATACCTCTTGAAAACTAAGGGAGAGGTCTGCTTAATAACGCTAGACAGCGAGCTAGCGCAATACTGTGCCAAATTCAACCTACCTTGCATAAGAATACAAGATCTTGTAATAAGGCATATTCTAGAGCAGAGGAAGCGTAGCTGAGATACTCTTCAGCCGGCGGTTAAGCCGGTTTTGACGCACTCACTTTGATCTCTGCTTGAAGATCTTTTATCTTAGCCAACCTCTTTGCTAACTTCTTCTTCTCCTCGATATTCATAAGCCTAGCGATGACTATTCTTTGTGCTTGCGGCGAGCCTGCTCCGTGTAGGGATTCGGTTAAGTAGCCTACCGCATTTCTACCTATAGTCATGTTCTCTATTAGGCGAAGTATTCGAATCCTGTCTTCTGGGTCCACACCCTCCTTCGTTGCCAAGAACTTTCTTACAAGCGGTCCAGTGACAGGATTCTTAAGCTCCTTTTCAGATGGTAGTGTTACTACAAAGCCTCCCGCTAGATCTTGAGCTAACCTAGCTATTTCGTAAGTGAATCTTGTAACGTTGTGTTTACATACGTTTGCAAGTAGAGGATCACACTGCCAGTTCTCAGCCTTCGTCTTATACGATGAATAAGATGATGCTATACCTGTGCCAAATATGGTCTCATTGAGGTGCGCCATCTCAACCAGCTTCTCCCTGATATGACTCTTATCGCCGACGCCGTTATAATCGGCTATAAGGGCGGCAGCGCCTATCAGCACATCACCAACGCCGCTCTTGCACGTATAGCTTCTCCTATGATATGCTGTGAATCTGTCTATTAAGGTGGGTACGAACTCTATCTCACCGCACATAAACACATACTTCCATGGTACAAACACATCCTCGACGACTATCAAAGCTTCCTGCCCAGAGTAGAGGGAGTTACCTGCATCGATCTCCCCGCCATCAACTATTCTCGTATCACAGGATTGCCGGCCATAGATGTAGGTCAAACCAGGTGCATCAACGGGTACAGCGCAAGAGACTGCGTAATCCTCTTCACCAGGTTCGAGGCGCATGGTCGGCATAAAAATCAGCCAATGTGAGTTTATGCAGCCTGTCTGATGAGCCTTTGCCCCTCTTATCACTATACCATCCTTCCTCCTCTCAACAACGTGGAGAAAGAGGTCTGGGTCTATCTGTTTTGATGGTCCTACACTTCTATCTCCTTTAGGGTCGGTCATGGCGCCGCCTATTACAAGATTCTCTTCTTGAACATATTTTACAAACTCTACGAAGCGCTTATGATACTCGGTCTTATACTTTTCATCTATCTCATAAGTTACCGAGTAGAGTGTGTTCAAGGCATCCATGCCTACACAGCGCTGAAAGCAGGTGCCTGTAAGCTGACCTAATCTCCTCTGCATCTTGTTTTGCAGCACCACATCTTCTGCGCTCTCTGTTATGTGTAGGAAGCGGTTGACAGGTTTGCCTATTAGAGACGAGTAGGCTTGGCCAAGATGAGGCTCTCTAACGGCAAGATCATAGGTTTCCGCTACCGCATTTATTGATGGTCTGATTATTGGGTGGTCTACTGGGTTCTCTATGAGCTGCCCCATATAGTAGACCTTAAGCTTACGCTTCCTCAGACTCTCTATATATTCTTGTCCGTTTCGGATTGGCACAAGTATTATTATCCACTATTTGGTTTATAAATATATCGCAAAAGAAAACTTTAAACTAAAGCGTAGCGCATATAACAATTGAGTCGTCATGAAGGCTATGAAGCTAGTGGAGTTTGGGAAACCCCTTCAGCTAATCGAAAGCGAACCACCACCGCTGTTAGATGATAATGTGTTGGTTAAAGTTGAGGCTTGTGGTGTGTGTCACAGTGACATACATCTAAGTGACGGCTACTATGGTGCCAAAGAGGAGGAGAGGTTGACAATAAGAGATAAACGGATACGCCTACCTTTAACCTTGGGCCACGAAGTTGCTGGGAAGGTAGAAGCCAAAGGAAGAAGTGTAACTGGGTTTGAAGTTGGTGAGCGTGTCGTGGTTTATCCTTGGATAGGTTGTGGTGTCTGCGGCTTCTGCAGAGCAGGGCTTGACAACCTGTGTGAGAGACCACAATCGTTAGGTGTTTATTCTGATGGCGGCTATGCGGAATATGTTGTTGTACCTAATCAGCGCTACGTCTTGAGATATGATGGTTTAAAGCCAGAGGAGGCAGGTGTTTTGGCATGTTCGGGTATAACTGCGTTGCAGGCGGTAAAACGTGCGCAGATAAAGCCGGATGAGATCGCTGTGATAATAGGCGCTGGCGGAGTAGGCGGTATGGCTATACAGCTCGCTAAATCTTTGACAGCATCTACCGTAGTTGTGTTAGATGTGAATGATAAGAAGCTAGTATACGCAAAAACTCTAGGCGCCGATCTCACGATAAATTCGGCTCAACAAGACGTTTCAGCCGCGTTAAAAGAAGCGTTCAAAGGTAAGAGAGCGAATGCTGTTATAGATTTTGTAGGCAGCACCCAGACTGTAGAATCAGCTCTAAAAATCCTCGGAAAGGGTGGCAGGCTCGTAGTAGTCGGTTTATTTGGTGGGGTTCTTAAGATCCAGATACCTCTTCTGCCCATAATGGCTTTCAACATATTGAGCAGCTACACAGGTACACTCACCGACTTACAGGAGATGCTTCACCTTGCAAGCCAAGGGGTGGTAAAACCCGTGATTTCAACGTCATTTCGACTGGATCAAGCCAATGAAGCTTTGTCTAGCTTGCGAAAGGGAGAGATCGAGGGCAGAGCGGTAATAAAACCCTAAACGCTAATCATTCACCCCAAAGATCTCTCGCGACATCGCTTAGACCTAGGGAGACAAGCTTCTCTTTGCTGGGTTTGCTTGTGGCAGCATCCCAGCCACGTGCTTCATAATATTGGGGTAAAAGTTCATCCAACTTAACAACCACTCCAGCCTTTGTTGGTAGCGTTAGTAGCCTCTTTGGCAGAGTATCTTCGCTCTTGCTGCAGCCGTGCTTAACATTAAAACACTTCTTAAGATTGAATATCTTTTCACCAAGCATCATAGCGTCAGCCAAAGAGAGGTTTAACCCAGTTACAGCGTTATACACTTTAAGCATATATTCATTGGAAGGGTAGCCTCGCGCATCTACAGCAAACAGGCACCAGCCTGAGGCTTGCGTAAATGCATTCCAATCCTCTACTTCCTTCACGAGTTTACCCTTGCCTTCCGTGGAGAATCTAGTTTTGAGTTCTCTGAATAGGCTTAACCCCTCTGTATGTCTTCCCCCTGTTGGTGTGCAAGCGTAATGTGCACCTACACCTTGAGCTGCTCTTGGGTCGTGCATGGCTATCTCCAACCCTTTTGAGTGTATAGCGTATTCTTCAGCACCGCCTCCTATTTGCTTAGCAGCCCTTCTAACACCTTCTGCTAATATGTCGCCGATTCCCTTTCTTTCTCCTATCATCTCCAATAATTGCAGCAGAGCCTCCCCTTCGCCAAACTTCAGCTTAAGACCGCCTGTATCTTTCTCGCTTAAGACACCTTTTTCAAAGCACTCCATCGCAAACGCTATCACACCTCCTGCTGAAATCGTATCTAAACCGTAGAGGTTACAGAGGTTATTTGCTTTGGCGATAACCTTAGGATCATTGACTCCGCAATTAGGACCAAACGAGGCTACCGTCTCATATTCAGGGCCCTCAACCCCCTCCTCAACTTCATATGGCTCGGCTAGAGCTTTATTGACTCTTCTGCAGCCTATGGGGCAGGCGTAGCAAGTACGGTTCTTTAAGAGGATGGTCTCGTATCCTCCTGGGTATGCTACCATTTCAACATATGCGTCAGAAGGTCCGAAGCTTGAGCCGCTCCAATTATAAGCTGGTACATCACCCAACTGCCAGAAGAATGCGAAAGATCCGGGTGTTCCTCCCTTCGTGAACGATACTACATTCTTGTTAGTCTTAACGTAGTTTGTTATCTCTACCACCAGCTGCTTGAGTGTTGACGGGTCTGCGACGGTCGGATTCTTACTTCCTTTAACAACGACAGCTTTAAGGTTCTTTGAGCCCATTACAGCACCGACACCGCATCTAGCAGCCGCCCTATCTGCTTCATCATTCATTATGGCTGCGAATCTGACCATCTTCTCACCCGCTCTTCCGATGGTGCAAGCTTTTAGTTGCGGGTCTCCTAGATCGCGTTTTATCGCTCTTTCAGCTTCTCTAGCATCCATCCCCCAGTATGCTGAGGCGTCCCTCAGCTCAACCCTCCCATCGTATAGGAGTAGAAGCGTAGGTTTACGTGCTCTTCCGCTTACAACAATAACGTCATAGCCACACTTCTTTAACTCAGCTGGGAAGAAGCCGCCACCGCTAGCATCGCCGAAGTATCCAGTGAGAGGCGACTTTGTGACAACGGTGTACCTTGATGCGGTAGGCGCTACGGTACCAGACAAAGGTCCTTGTGTGAAGATTAATCTGTTATCTGGATCTAGGGGTGCGACCCAAGCTGGCACTTCATCGTATAGTAGTCTTGCACCGAATCCTACTCCTCCCACATACTCTCTACACCATTCAGCAGGCAGATCTTTCTCTAGAATCTTACTTGACGACAGATTGACCCACAGGATCTTACCCATAAACCCACCTAACTTTGCAGCCAAGAACTATACCCACAATATAAACTAAAAATACGTTAGATATATTTCTTACGCTAATAACGAGCCCTGCCTAACTCTTACATAAGGAGCATATGGGATAAGTGGAGAATAAAGAGAGATACCCTAGTAAAGTAACAGGCTACCATCGCGCAGCTTAATTCATTTCTTACTTGGGGATTCGAGAAGAGTTGGTATCTTATGCTCGATACCCATATATAGCTTGGGAGAAGTAATTTTAGCCAACTTTGATTAGATGGTAGGTGGTAGAGGATGGGTATTCTTTGCGTAGCATCCCAGACGCCGCTGATCCAGCTCATAAATACTAACGTGGCTGGAGGCGCAGGAGTTACTGACTTCTCTACTCTTACTGAAGGTGTGGATTATAGATTCAGCCCAGGCGGCGTCAGCAGGATGCTCTACCCGCTGTTGAAGCGGATGATGCAGAGTGGTATAATAGAGGGGGTTGAGTGGATCTCTTTAAATCCCAATGCTCCACCTAAAGCATCGCTTAAAGGCATCAATCTAAGCCACGTCACCTTACCTCAAGCGAAGATTAAAGGCTATGGCGCAGTGAAAGAGGGGATTTGGCGTCTATTTCACGGTCTGTGGAAACCAGAAGTCCCTGAATTTTGGTGTGACGAGTACATCGACTACATGTTCTTGAATCGTAAGTTCAGTGAGTTGGCTTACGCTCTCCATCGTCAACTTGATTTTGATGGCTTCTACATACACGACTTTCAGCTCTTGCCGATGGGGTCTATGCTCCCCACGGCCGAGCCGAAGATATTTAGGTGGCATATACCATTCAGAACGCATGATCTACCTAGGAGCTGGCAGCTAGCCCTACTAAAGTACTTGAGCTACTACGATGTGGTGATCGTGAGCAGCCGAACCTACCTTGATGAGTTAAGAAGATTGGGGTATGAAGGTGACGCTTTTCACATATACCCCTACATAGACCCTTCACAGTACACGCAGCCAACTGCGCAACAGATCCAAGAACTACGTGATCGTCTTGGTATAAATGAGAAGGATAAAGTCTTGCTGACAGTGGCCAGATTAGATCCTATGAAGGCGCAGGATAAAGTGATTATAGCCCTTAAGAGAGTCGTCTCCAAACTCCCTAACACAAAGCTTGTGTTAGTAGGCGATGGTAGCTTTTCAAGCTCCAAACTAGGGTTATCAAAGGGTGAAAAATGGTTACAACACCTCAAAGAGTGCGCAGAAAACAAGGGGTTAAAGGGAAATGTGGTCTTCGCTGGCTATCTCCCAGAGAAGGACTTAGGGACTGCGTATGCGATGTGTGACGCCTTTATACTGCCATCGGTTAGAGAGGGCTTCGGACTCGTGGTAGTTGAAGCTTGGTTGTATAAGAAGCCAGTTATAGTCAGCTCTTACGCAGGTGTTGCTGATCTGATAGAGGACGGTGTAAATGGGCTCTTATTTGATCCTAGGAACACCAATCAGTTAGCCTCTAAAATCATTAGGGTCTTGAGCGATGGAGATCTTGCTGAGAAGCTGGGTAAAGAGGGATTCAAGACATCCACACTCTGCCACTTAGATGAGGGTATAAAGAAGGAAGCTGAAGCCCTCTCAAAATACTTAGGCGGTGTCAGATATGCTACCGTTTGAGAGCATCTACCCAATAATCTACGTAGCCATAACTCTTGCTCTAACATATATTGCAACCAAGATTGTAACCCTCTTTATTCGAGGGATCTTCAGGTCTGGGATCCCCATAATAGCGGTCCACGTTGAGAAGGTAGTGATCGTGGCGATCTGGGTCATAGGCGTGTTGATCGCGGTTCAAACAGTTGGTGTAAGAATAGATCTTATCCTTCTACTATTTGCACTAGTAGGCTTCGCGGCGATCCTAGCATTCAGAGATGTGCTGCAGAACATGGCAGCCAAATACTTCAGCGAGCTTTACGTTCCATTTAAGCTAGGTGATGAGATCACCGTACTCAACTACACTGGTAAAGTGATTGGGGTCAACCCTACTTGCACGATCCTACTGACCAAAGAAGGGAATATAATCAGCATCCCGAACCAGATGTTTATGAAGGAGCCGATCGTTAACTCAACGCAAGCAGCTTGGAAAGAGATAATCGTACCAATAGTTGTGCCAGCCAGCATCGACTTGGCTGAATTTGAAGAAAACGTGTTTAAGGCTTGCAATAAGCTGAAGATGTATTGGGATGAAAACTTCCCCCCTCTTCTAACAACAAAGAGGCGTGATGAGAAAGAGATACATCTAGAGCTTAGGCTTATGGTAAACGCGCCGGAGAAGAAAGAAACAGCTGCCGCCGAGATAAACAGAAGGATACTTGAGATTCAGCAGAAGTTCAGAAGTAAAGCTCGGCAGACACCCTAACCAACAACTCGGATAACCTTGGCGCCCAAGCATCTTTGGGAGGAGTGGAATAAAATCATAAGTACCATAAAGTCGAGCCCCTCTCTATTCATACTCCTAGACTACGATGGCACACTCACACCTATAGTGGAGAGACCAGAAGACGCATATCTATCTCATGAAACAAGAAATCTTCTAAAAACCTTAGCCGATAAACAAGGATACAAGGTTGCTATAGTCTCAGGTAGGACCTTAGAGGATGTTAAGAAGCGGGTAGGCTTGGAAGACCTATATTATGCAGGGAACCACGGTTTAGAGTTGAGTGGACCTGATGTAGAGTTTGTGCACCCAAGAGCTAAAAGGCTGGCTGGAAGCGTTTCAAAAGTCTATGAAGAGCTGAAGGGAGAGTTAGGTGGGTTTGAAGGAGTTATCGTTGAGGATAAGATCTTCACGGTAAGCGTACACTACAGAGCCGCCCCAGAAGAGAAGGTAGATTTGGTTAAGCAGAAGGTGCTTGAAGTGATAAGAGGTTGGCAGCGCCTACAACTTAACTGCGGAAAGAAGGTGCTTGAAGTTAGGCCTAAGTTGGATTGGAATAAAGGAAGAGCTGCGCAGCTTCTCATCGAGAGAGTAGCACCTGAGAGCCTACCAATATACGCTGGGGACGACACATCAGACGAAGATGCCTTTCTAAAGCTCAGCAGAGGTGTGACAATCTTGGTGGCGAACACACCGATCCAAACAAGCGCAAAGTACTATCTTAGAAGCCCCGATGAGGTCAAAGAGCTTCTTAAGCAGCTAGCAGTACTGTAAATTCTTAATAGAGAGAGGCGCAGTAAATAGTTAGATGATGGTACGGAGTATCATAAAAGGGCATCAGATACTTTATGAATGCGAAGAATGCCACCTACTATATCGAGAAAAGACTTGGGCTGAAAGATGCGAAGAATTCTGCACCAAACACCACGCTTGCTCACTAGAGATCACCAAACACGCAGCCACATTCGACGATTAAACGAGAAACACAACCAACACCAAACCGCTAATATTAAAAACATAAAGATGAATAGCCAGCTCTGAGCTCCGGTCGTCTAGTCCGGTCAAGGATCGCGGCCTCTCGAGCCGCAAACGCGGGTTCAAATCCCGCCCGGAGCACTTTGATTGAAAAGGAGGGGGTTACGGATCTACTGTTGCTGCAGCCAGACGTTCACACCGAGTGCTGGGCTTACTATACCTACGCCTGAGCACCGGCAAAGAAGTGTAGTATATCCTCCAACCTTTTGTAGTCCGCCGCCCTTTTTATGATGACTAAATCACCGAAATGTGATGCTGCAACAGAGAGCAGAGGGAGGACGCCCTTAAATTGAGAGTCAGCATAGTCGTCTCTGGAACAGAGTACCCAACAAGCTCTCCATCTACCACAGGTAAGCCGTCAACTGCAGCTTGATAAAGTGGGGGTGAAAGCGCTCCATGCCCTACCCCAGGGGCTATGCATGCGTCGGGCATTCTCCCAAGATGCTCTTTAAGCTCAATTACGGCTTGAGGTATCCATTTTTCCGTTGGCCAGCGTTCCCATTTCAAAGGTATTTTGGTTCCACATCTTTCTTCAAATCTTTTTTCTTCTTGCACACCTCCGCCTGCCTCATTCGGGTTGAACACAAAGGCATCAACTTTGAGCTCGTCAGGTGGTATAAGTATTCATCTACATCAGAGTTCTGCTCCTTAAGGTTGAGAGGAATTGGTTTGTCGGCATCCGAACACCTCGGACTTTAAGCAGCGACGTGGTGTGGGATAAGACTCATAAAGTCGGTGGACGCCTCTTTATCATAGCCGGCTTGATCTCTATTGTAGGCGCCCTGTTACCAGAGTACGCGTTCCTATTTATTCTTCCACCGGTTTTATTGGTAGCCTTCTACACAATAGCCTACTCTTACTTCGCTTACTAGAAGGAGATTAAAAGAGCAACTGGGTAGCGTATTTTATTACAAAGCTTTAGAGGAGAGATCAAGAACCATTCTAACGACCCCTAGCTCAGATACGGTATATTTGAAACCCAGCTTCTCACCTACGTGTATCATGATCCTGTTATCTGGTAAGCAGTAGATCTTAAGCCTCTTTAACCCCCTCTCCTTGCCTTGGCGAATCAGTTCACTAACCAGTGCGGTGCCAAGCCCCTTGTTCTGCCAACGGTCGTGGACTACGATTCCTATCTCCCCTACATCGCCTTCTATGTAGATGCGTGCGTCTGCGATTATCGCTGGGCTGGTTCCTCTATCGACTACGCCCACCAGAGCTATCTCATCTTTCTTACTGATCGCCGCCATCTTCTCCGCCTCCTCAAGCGTAAGCTTATCTCTGAACACGAAGAAGCGGTTATAGATCGTATCTTGTGATAGTGAGTTGTACATCTCGAGCAGCCTAAGAGAGTCGTCAACATCGATGCACCTGATCTTCACCAGAGAACCATCTTTGAGCCTAACCTCCTTGATAAATACATCACCAGCAGATTCAGTGCGGCTCAACATATAGGATTGATGTTGGAGGTAGTTATAAAAAAAGATAGCGAACAGCGCTAAATCATCCAGCAGGAGGAGGGGAAAGGTTTTTAACAACCTCGCCACACCATAGTAGGGGTTTATGCCACTTCCGCTATCCGACGTAGTAGCAGGTTTCATGCTTATCTCACTCCTCTCTTACCTAGCCTACATATTGAGAGCCCTTAATCTAAGCGGAGCCATCGCCTCCGCAGCAATAGGTCTGATAATTTTCGTCGGCTCTGGTTGCTGGGGTTGGCTGCTCGTGATGATAATCTTCTTCGTAACAGCCTCGTTCTTCACACGCTACAAATACGCATACAAGCGCTGCTTAGGCGCAGCGGAAGCTAAAGGAGGAGCTAGGAGCTGGGTCAACGCGTTATCGAACGGCGGGGCAGCGGCGTTATTCGCTGCAGCCGAATATCTCTTTGGTGGAGACATCTTCGCAGCAGCGTTCCTAGGCGTTGTGGCCACGGCGGCATCGGATACGCTTGCTACAGAAGTGGGGTTGCTGAGTAAAACGAAGCCTCGCCTCATAGTAGATCTTCGCCGCCAAGTCGAACCAGGCACCTCCGGAGGTGTAACGCCTCTGGGCACCAGCATGGCTGTTGTAGGCGCTTTGATCATCGGCTTCTCTGCATATTTGCTTGGTTTCTTTAGCGGCTCTCTGTTTAAGGTGGTTACTGTGGCTGCTGTTGGCGGTACACTAGGCTCGATAGGCGATAGTTTACTGGGCGCTCTTCTGCAAGAAAAGTACAAATGCGCAGTCTGCGGTAGAGTTGTTGAACAGCCGACGCACCACAGTGTTAAAGGCTCCTTCGCATCAGGCATACGTAGGTTTGACAATAACCTAGTTAATCTAACCTCCACATTCATAGGCGCGTTTGCCGCTATGGCCATCTTTCTGCTAATGAGTTAAGCTGGATAGGTGTAGATCTTTTGGTACAAGATCTGCTCTAACTCACTTACCTTTACCCTCTCCTGAGCCATCGTATCTCTGTCTCTTAGTGTGACAGTTTCGTCTTGAAGGGTCTGATAGTCGACTGTGATGCAGATAGGTGTGCCGACTTCATCCATCCTCCTATATCTCCGCCCTATGCTGCCAGATTCGTCATAAAATGTGTCGAAACTCAACTTCAGTTTCGAGTAGATCTGCTTAGCGACCCCAGGTAAACCATCTTTCGTTACAAGTGGGAAGACACCGACTTGTATAGGCGCAAGATAAGGTTTAAGACGCATAACCGTGCGATCTCCTTCAACTATAAGCGAATGCTCCACTACGGCGTAGATGCTCCTATCAACACCCATCGAAAGCTCGAAGACATTTGGCAAAACATCTTTATCACCATCCAGAACCATCATATCCTTCCTACTAACCCTAGCGTGCCCCGATAGATCATAGTCACCTCTGTGATTACAAGCTACCAGCTCAACCCAGCCCAGGCTGGTTTCTACTTCAAAATCGAAGGCTGAGGTTGCGTAGAAGGCCTTTTCGTCATCGCCAAGCCTCCTAAAGCGGGTCCTCTTAATATCCAACCCAACATACCTATAGAATTGTTGGAGGATTGCCAGATAGTAGGCGATGAGCTTATTCGGTAAATACCCCTTCTCAAACGCTTCCGCTGCTGTAAGCTCTTCGACCTCCTCTCCTTCAATCGCAAACCTCAAGACCTCAGATTTAGCCTCGTCAAACTTTTCAAATTCATTAGCCTTCTCTGGGTTAAAGAAGACCTCTATCTCAGCCTGATAGAACTCCCTAAGCCTCATAAGGCTCTGCCTAGGTGAGATTTCGTTGCGGAAACTTTTACCATACTGCGCAAAGGCTACTGGAAGCTTGCAACGCATAACCTTGAATAGCCTCGGGAAGTCTACGAATATACTCTGGCATGTTTCTGGTCTAAGATACGCCTCATCACCCGAGGGACCCACACTTACCCTGAACATCATGTTAAACCTGCGTACATTCCCCAGCTTTGCGCCGCAGCTCGGGCAGACGACGTTGTTAGAGGTGATTAACGCATCAAGCTCTTCGTTGGGCAACCGCTCAGGCACGATCTTACCAGTCTTTTCTTGAATAAGCCTATCGGCCCTAAGCGTCAAATTGCATCTCGTACAGCTTACGATAGGGTCCTCGAACCCTTGTAAGTGCCCCGACGCTACGAAAACGCTTTTAGGCATTATCTGGCAGCCATCTATTTCAATCATACCATCTCGTCTAACGAGGTATCTTCGCCAAGCATCGATATACCTATTCTTCAGCGCAACACCCAGTGGACCATAGTCCCAGAAACCAGCTAACGCATCTGGATATATCTCTGAGCTAGGCAGAAGGAAGCCCCGCTCAAGCATCAGCCTAAGGGTCTGCTCGTAGTTCATCAGCAGAGGTGCTGAGGGAAGCTTTCTTAAGGCTATCTATTCCACTTCAGTGGCCTTATTCCTAACCGCCATAGTCCTTATCGGCGGTTTGTATGCTTCACATTTTATAACTTCGAGTACGAAGTCGAGTGAAAGTTTAGCGCCACAGTTGTAGCAGATACCCCGCTTTGCCCTTAGAACTTCCCTGGGTGGGATAAGATCCATTCCCCAGTATAATGTTTCACCGCAACTACCGCAAGCTATTTCGAAAGGCATCATATGATGTATGCTCACCCCAACATATGTGTTTACGTGTCACTTAAAGTTATGTTACCTCGGTTAAATGATGGCGGGTGACAGTCTAGTAACCTCTTTGAACCCTCTCCCGATTGACATAATTCTTCGCTCGATAGAGCTCTAAAAGGTCTTTGGGTGTGAGATTTAGCTCTATGCAGGCTTGGATAAGAAAGTGCAAGATATCCACTAGCTCTTCCTTAGCCTTCTCCTTATCAAACCCCCTAAAGGTCTTCCACCACTTCCAAGATGTCAGATCTTGCAGCTCAGCAGCCTCATGAATTATAGCGGTGCAGAGGGCTGAGATACGCTCCTCCAAGCTCTTAGGATAGCGTTCGAACGTGTAAGTTGAAACATACTCTTTCTGCAGCCTAAAGATCTCTTCTAATGTATCGTTCATCTTTAGCCTCCTTCTATCGGTAGGGTTCACTCTTCCCTTCTTTCGGCTGTATTGTTGGTTGGAGATGCTCTTTTGGCAAACGGTATCTTTTGTTAGGCGGGATTATTATGATCTTATTTGAGACAGCTATATTGTAGTGCGGCGAGCCATCTGGGTTCTTGTAGTTGATCGCGACACCAGCCCTATCTATATCAACCCGAATCTTCACTATGGCACCATCCTCCAGCCTAAAGACCACAGTGTCGCTTCCCACAGGCTTGCTCTCGAGCAGCTCAAATTCTATATCCTCGCTCA
>Ga0080004_1134307_pt1 | contig 61648 bp, 64 predicted proteins | sample WasSprMetagenome_FD_69207 | JGI IMG/M metagenome (GOLD analysis project Ga0080004, IMG submission 69207) | Sulfidic aquatic microbial communities from Washburn Spring, Yellowstone National Park, USA - WS (SPADES assembly) (version 2) | ecosystem: Environmental > Aquatic > Thermal springs > Hot...
AAATCGTTTCAACTGACCGCAAAAATGAGAAGGAGATTCTCTCAAGAGTCTGGATGATGTATAGGGTGGAAGCCCTGGGGAGGCTGGCCATGCCGGCGCAGGGATAAAGCCCGGAGGCCGGCATGACAGCTAATTTGACGCGCACCCCGATGTCGGGTGCTGTGATAGCCTGTTTAACGTCCGGCCTCTCCTTTTAGGGCTTCCCAGATGCTGCGCGGATGGCCTAGCCTACCCCTCCCCACTCTTTTAATCCCTTCACCACTAATGCTTTTGGGATAAACTCTTGATAATCTCTAAATAAGCATTTTTGCCCACCTCCCCGCCTGGATGCCTGGTAGTATACTGTGAATAGGTTGTTTATTCCCTGTATGTGGTTTCTTGCGCTTATCTTGTGGTGGAATACTACAGTTCTCTCTACTACAGTTACCTGCTTCCCCCTGCTTCACAGGCTCTACCCTTCCTAGAGAGGGAGTGCCAACTTTATTTAATCTCCTCATCGCTGAACGACCAGAAAAGGCTGCTAGAAACGATACGTACCCACGAGCTAGAGATTGAGGTCGTAAGTTCTAGGCGAATATTCTTCGAGGAGATAGCATGCCTAAGAATTCGCCGTACAGCTCAGAATAACAGCCCTCAAACTTGAATATGAAGAACATGGTCATCTCTAAACGATGCAAAAAATTAACAAGATAACAGACAATCAACCGGCCCTACATCTCCATCTCTTCTTACCGACTATTCCTAAAGAATTGCTTGCCTGCTCCTTAAGTGGGAGCAAAAGATTAAATATGGAGAGTGATCATTAGTGCTTGACGCGGGCCCGTAGCTCAGCCTGGCTGGAGCGCTCGGCTGATAACCGAGAAACAATAGGGAAACTATTGTTCGGGAAAGGTCGTGGGTTCGAATCCCACCGGGCCCAACTTTAGTTATTTATTAGAGTCGTGTGTAGGGATGCTGGATGGAAAAAGGTTGGGGGAGGGGTTTGTTCTTCTTTTGATGTATTCTTCTAGGCGTCTCTGCTTCCTCCCGATAGCGAAGCCTACATATCTGTAGAAGTTCATGATGCTTCTGGCTCGAATGCATATCACATATACGTCCTTTTTAGTCATGTATTGCTTCCCCGTCTTAGGGTCACGTATTACAGTTCCTCGCCGAGTTTGGAGTTTTGGTCCCCATGATTCAATGTTAAGTCTCTTAAGAAGTGCCTTGACATATGTGAGTAGCTCGACGTTTGTGTTGTAGATGCGTACGTAACTCCTCTTGTCGACGCTTCCTTCTGAGTCTGCGAAGCCCCTGAGGAAGGCAGCCACGCACCTCTCACTGTGCTCGATGTAAGGCTTTAGTCTGTCTAGGTCTACCGGCTTTCTGAGGAGTTCATATAGCGTCTTCGACTTAGCTTCAACGACATATTTCCCCACATCATCCCTGTATCTAGGCCTTATTTGTCTCCTATTCAGAACCTTTGCAAGACATCTAGCGGACTCCTCGACGAACTCCCTATCCCTAGCCTTAAGACCTATCCAGGCATGGTTGTAGCCCTTGATGCTACGTCTCCTCATATAGGTGTATCCATCGCCAAGGATTACTCCGATCACGTATGCAAGCTCCTCAGAAGGCTTCAACAACTCTATTGAGGGTATCCGTCTACCGTTGTATGGATTATGCATCCCGCGTATCCAGTAGCTTATATGAGACTTGGAGATCCTAACCCCATATCTTCTCCTGACCTCCTTGACTATTCCACCATACGTCAGACCACCTCTACGAAGAGCAACAACATCACCGTACAGCTTGATCCGAAGCTCACGTGGTAGGTACCCCTCCCTCCTCGGCTGCGCATCATCTCTCATCCGAACATATTCCGGAGCCTCCTCTAACGTGGGCCGGGAGCAGCCCCCTCTAACACTCCAGCCATGTATTTCACCTGTTTGGGAAGACACATCATATTCATGACGCTGACCAGCCACCATACATCCATCATCCACAACCATGGCTAGAGACGTTACATAAGCATTGGGGACTGGGCTGAAAGTAAGGGGGATTAATACTGCTGAGAGAAATATACTACACACTATCAAGCATAGACGGCCTCAAAGATGAGATAGGAGCAGAGAAGCAGAGAAGTCAAGGATAAAGCACTTACCAGTACTACAACACATCAGAATACTAATACAATTGGATCTGTGGGGCAACGAAGTAATATTCAAGGGGAGAGGACAAACAACAATATACAGATACCCAAGACTTGTAGCGACTCAATAAATTTAAATGGCCGAGGTCGGCATCTATACTGCTATGACTCGATCTTCTATGAGTGTTAGGGCTGCTGTCCTGAGGCAGGCTGGCCTGCCGAGGCCATACGCACAGTCTAGGCCATTAAGCGTCGAGGAAGTGGGGCTTGAGCCGCCTGGGCCGGGAGAGGCGCTTGTTAAGATCGTATCAGCGGGATTATGTCACTCCGACCTCGCAGCGGTCGAGGGAGTGAGACGCTTCCCCCTACCAGTCGTCCTCGGACACGAGGCCGCAGGAATAGTAACCGAGCTTGGTGAGGGAGTAACCTCTGCCAAGGTGGGCGACCATGTCGTCCTATCATTCGTCGCCTCCTGTGGTAGATGCGTCTACTGCTTATCGGGAAGACCCGCCCTCTGCGATCCTGGCAGGCAGGCGAACAGGAACGCGACCCTGATAAATGGTGCCAAGAAATTCTCAAAGGATGGAGAATTAATCGGCCATCACTTAGGAGTTAGTGCCTTCTCAGAGTATACAGTAGTGTCTGACAAGTCGCTGATACCGCTGCCCAAAGAGTTGCCTCTCGAGAAGGCGGCGCTCTTCGGATGCGCAGTGACCACTGGCTTCGGAGCAGTCATGAATACTGCCCGCGTCAGGCCAGGTTCATCAGTTGCTGTGTTCGGATGCGGAGGAGTGGGACTAAACATAGTTCAGGCAACCAGAATCGCCGGAGCATCCACGATTATCGCAGTAGACGTTCTTGATGAAAAACTAGAAGTTGCAAGCAGGCTCGGAGCCACGCACGTCGTAAACTCTAGGAAGACGGACCCAGTCGAGGAGGTTAAGAAGATCACTGATGGGAAGGGCGTTGACTATGCCTTTGAGGCGGTTGGACTAACGAACGTGATGGAGCAAGCCTTCAGAACCACCAAGAAGCAGGGCATGACGGTCTGTATAGGGATGACTTCTCCCGACAATAGGATAGTCATTCCGTCAACGCTCCTGATAGATGAGGAGCGGCAACTAGTGGGTTCTTTCATGGGCTCGGCAGTACCTATAAGGGACATCCCCATACTTGTCAACCTCTATTTGCAGGGTCGAATAAACCTAGAATACTTAATCTCGAGATACATAACTCTCGACGAGATAAACGAGGCTCTAGACAGGCTAGCATCGGGAGAGGCAGTCAGACAAATCATAAAGTTCAAGTAATGACGCGGGTATAAATTTTCGTCGCACTAATCACGCCAATGGGAATTGCTATTCATAGTCTACACTACTGGAAGATGCAACTTATCGTGTAGCTATTGTGGCGGGAGCTTTAATCCCGACATTGTTCCATGGGAAGTGAAGTACGATCCCAACAAGCTCGGCGACTTAGTAAGCGATGGCGATGTCGTCGCATTCTACGGAGGAGAACCGCTGCTAAATCTTAGATTCATAAGAGAGGTGATGGAGGTCTTGGGAGATTGCACATATGTACTGCAGACAAACGGCCTCCTCCTCGGCGAGCTGCCACACGAGCTGATCCAAGCATTCGACACCATTCTCGTCTCCATTGACGGGGTCTCAACTATCACTGACAAGTATAGGGGACGCGGAGTCTATGAGCGAGTCCTCAGAAATGTCCATAGACTTCTCGGCATGGGCTATGGCGGCGACATAGTAGCTAGGATGACCGTGAACGAGGACACCGACATATACAGAGATGTTAGCCACCTACTCGAGCTCGGAGTTTTTAACCACGTCCATTGGCAGCTAAACTTCGTATGGACTTGTAGGGATGTCTGGAAAGACCCAATGCACTGGATCAATAATAATTATGCATCTGGCTTAGAGATGCTGATGAATAAATGGATATGTGCTTTGGAGTCTGGAGAGGTGCTTGGCATCGCTCCGTTCCAGGGAGTTTTAAAGAGACTTCTCAGTAATGATGGCACTGCTCCTCCATGTGGGTCAGGCGTCGATTCATTCACGATACTGCCTAACGGGAGAATCATATGTTGCCCGATAGCTGTCAGCGAAGAGTGGGCACACGTAGGAGTGCTTGGAGAGATAGATAGATCAGAACTAAAGAAGTATGGTACTAAGATAGGCGAGCCATGCATTAGTTGTAGGTATTACAGGGCTTGTGGGGGTAGGTGTCTGTATACGCATGTCGAAAAGCTCTGGGGCGAGGCTGGAGATAGAGCAATATGTAAATCAGCCCAGGTCCTTATCGACTTAGTTGAGAAAAATCTACAACTAATCAAAGAATTAATCAACGAGCACGGCGTATCCCTAGAGAATGTTCTTTACCCTCCATATAACAACACAGTGGAAATAATTCCGTAGAGCCAGGTTAGAATTCTATATCAAGTGGCTTGTGTAAGATTTGGAGATGCAATGGCGGGCTGTCTGTAAATCTTCCTCGCCTAGGCTTAAAGGACTATCAGCTCTTATCCTCACTTCAATGGTGTGGGGATCATCGTTCCCAGCAATAAAGTTCATAGTATCAGTCGTAGATGAGGCAACATACACCTGGATGAGGGGCGCAGTAGCACTCATCAGTCTCTCACCGTACATTCTTTACCACCTATTAAAGAATAAGATTGGTAGGAGGACGGTGGTCGGTGGACTATGGGCGGGCGCTGCATTTACGCTCGGGCTATGGCTCCAGGGCTGGGGCACTAAATACACATCTGCATCTAACTCAGCCTTCATAACTGGACTCTTCATCATTTTTGTCCACATCTACGACTCGCTGAGCAATAGGAGATATTCGCCAAGCGCGTTCACTTCCCTAGTGATAGCAATAGTGGGGGTTTATCTCCTAACCATGCCGACTGGCGGCATCGGGCTAGGAGAGGCACTAGTACTGGCCGGCGCTCTGTTTTGGGCCGCCCAAGTAATCATCGTCGATAGGCATAGTGGCTCTAATCCTTTAATCTTCACTTTTTATCAAGTTGCGCCCACGCTCATCTTCCTGCCGATTGGCCTATCGACTCAGGGCCTATCCATAAGTAGCGCCACGAAGATCCTGCCTGCCATTATTTATCTCGGGCTAGTCCCGACCAACCTAGGATTTATCTTGCAAGTATATGGGCAGAGGTGGCTGGGGCCCTTCGAGGCCTCGCTAGTCATGCTCTTTGAGCCAGTATTCGCAGCCATATTTTCAGCACTCCTGATAGGAGAAAGTTTCAGCCTCAGCTGGGTTCTAGGCGCAGGCCTCATACTCGCAGGCATGCTTATCGCCATTTCAAAATCCACGCCCAAACGATGAAAAATTTATAGTCAAAGACCCACCTTGTATTGTTAGTCAATGTATTCAAGCAAGCCGGTATGCAAGCTATGCGGCTCCACAAAGCTAGTTAGTAAAAGTATCGGCATCTGCATCAATTGTTTCAGAAAAAATAAAGGAAGAGAAGTAGTTAAGGAAGCTCTGAATACTCATAGAAAATACAGGAAGACCTATGGTCTTCCAGCCGAGCCTCCCAGAAGCTCCGGCGGCATACAGTGCAGGCTATGCTCCAACAACTGCGTAATGGGTGATGGTGAAGCAGGCTACTGCGGCCTCAGAAGAAACATCGGCGGCAAGCTTGTTTCAAGAGTAGACGGTGAGACAGCCCTCCTGCACTACTATCTCGACGCACATGTCACGAACTGTTGTGCTAGCTGGTTCTGCCCCGCGGGCACCGGTAAATGGTACCCGAAATACTCGTGCAGAGATGGGCCAGAATATGGCTACTACAATTTAGCAATATTCTTCTATGGATGTAATTTTGACTGCCTGTTCTGCCAGAACTATAATCATAAGGAGCTTGAAAGCGCTGAAGTGGTTAGGGCCTCGGAGCTCGTGGACCTCACCCTAAAAAATTCGTCGATTACGTGTTGGTGCTTTTTCGGAGGCTCGCCTGAGCCCCAGTTACCGTTCGCGATCAAGGCAGCTAACAGCGTCCTACAAGCAAAGCGGTCCGACAGAGTTCTCAGAATATGCTTTGAGTGGAATGGATGTGGTAATCCTCACTTAGCTATGCGGGCTGCGGAGCTGGCCTACCAGTCGGGTGGAAACGTAAAATTCGACCTGAAGTGCTGGGACGAAGATTTAAGCATAGCCCTGAGCGGCGTCTCCAATAGGCAAGCGTTTAAAAACTTCGAGTCGATCGCGAAGAGGTCCCCCGTCGAGAGGAATCATCCACCAGCCATATGCGCCACGACCCTGCTTGTGCCCGGCTACGTCGACGAAGTTGAAGTAGGCTCCATTGCCGAGTTCATAGCTTCTATCGACCCCGAGATACCCTACAGCCTGCTCGTCTTTCATCCAGAGTTCGCGATGTATGACTTGCCTGTTACGCCTGTAAAGCAGGTACAGGAGTGTTTGAGGACGGCTAGAAAATGGCTTAGGAATGTTTGGGTAGGCAACATTCATTTACTATCATCAGAATTGACGCTTTAGAAGTATTATTCAACGTTTAACATATAACTCAGCTAATTCAATAGACTAGAAGGAATAGAGACTTGGTAGGTCTCGGTGAAGCGCTGAGGAGCGCGATATCGAAGTTCATGGGCGCTCCAGTAGCTGACAGGCAGGCAATCGAGGAACTAGTAAGGGGAATACAGCGGGCATTGCTGCTTTCGGACGTTAACGTAGAGCTGGTTAAGAAGATATCTGACTCTGTTAGAAAGAGGGCGGAAGAGGTTAAGCCGCCGCCTGGAATCTCTAGGAAGGATCAGATCATAAAGATAGTGTATGAGGAGCTCATAGAGCTGCTGGGTGGAACAGCGAAGAAGCTGGAGATAAGGAAGAAGCCCTACGTCCTGATGGTGGTTGGGATTCAGGGATCTGGAAAAACGACAACAATCGCCAAGATAGCTCATTATCTACTCCGCAATGGATATCATCCAGGAATAGTATGCGCAGACACCTATAGACCCGCGGCTTACGACCAGCTCGTCCAGCTCGTTGGACGCGTAGGGATACCGGTCTACGGAGAACCGAGGAACGAAGATGCAGTAACAATTGCGCTCAGGGGAGTTGAAGAGATGAGGAATAAGGGATGCGACGTAATCATCATAGACACTGCCGGTAGACATAGGGATCAAGAATCACTAATGCGGGAGATGGCGGAGCTGCAGGAGAAGATTAGGCCAGACGAAGTAGCCCTAGTCATTGATGGCACGATTGGGCAGCAAGCGAAGGCGCAGGCAGAGGCCTTCAACAAGACCGCAAAGATAGGATGGATAATCCTGACAAAGATGGACACCTCTGCTAGGGGTGGAGGCGCACTCTCAGCCGTCGCTGCCACTGGAGCGCCTATCTACTTCATTGGAACGGGCGAGAAGCTGGGCGACATAGAGCCATTTGACCCCAAGCGCTACATATCGCGTATTCTGGGGATCCCAGACATTGAGGGACTAGTCGAGCGGGTCAGGATGGCCGAGGTCAGCGTGACAGAGGAGGACGCAGAGAAGATCCTGTCGGGAAAATTCACCCTGATGGACATGGTGAGGCAGATCAGGGAGTTGAGGAAGACTGGCCCGCTCGGAAAGCTAATCAAGATGTTGCCCATCCCAGGGCTCGGCAGCCTGCCCGAAGAAGAATTAAACAAGATGGAGGAGCAGGCAAAGAAGTGGGAAGCAGCCGTCTACTCCATGACCCCTGAGGAGAGAGAAGACCCGGGAATTATCGACTCGTCGAGGGCTAGGAGAATTGCGAGGGGAGCCGGAATAACTGAGAAGGACGTTAAGCAACTCGTGAAGCAGTTCCAAGAAGCTAGGAAAATGATGAAGAGCATAAAGCGAGCACAGCACAGAGTTCCGAAGGAACTATTCATGAAGAAAGGGTGAACAAGAAAGATGGAGCCAATCATGGATAAGGCCGTCAAGATACTCAGCAAATACCCACTATGCTGCACGTGTCTAGGCAGGCTCTTCGCCGGTCTCGGACGCGGCATCGGGAACAGGCTTAGGGGTGAAAGCATAAAGGCCCTCTTGACTATGATGGCAGACGCCGCTATCCGTGAGGGAGACCAGTCAGCCTACGAGCTCGTGAAAATCCTCGCGAGGAGTGGATGGGGGCCCGCCCAGCAAATCGCCGCTGCACAAGGCTTAGAATATGAGAAGAGGGACTGCGTACTCTGCCTCAACAAATTAACGGATGAAAACATTGAGAGTATTGCTAAGAAGGCGGCAGAGGCGGCTTTGAGATACGAGTTTAAAACGTTTTTAGTGGGTGCAAAAATTCCTAGATTCATAAAGATAATCGAGGAGAATATATTTTCTGAGTTCTCATTAACCTATGCTGAGAGCTTCAGGAAAGACATTGACAGAGAGGTTGGAAAGAGGCTTGAGGGATACTTAGGAAGAGAAGTTGATTTTAACTATCCTGAGCTCCTCGTGGTCGTAGACATATTTACTGGACACGTAGAGGTCAGGCCCTCTCCTCTCTTCATAAAGGGTCGGTACCTTAAGCATGAAGCAGGAATACCACAGACGCCTTGGCTATGCAGAAATTGCTGGGGAGCTGGATGCCCCAAGTGTGATTTTAAGGGAAGAGAATACGATCACTCAATATCGGAGTTTATCGGCTTACCTGCAGTAAAGCTGAGCGGGGCCATCGACTATGTATTTCACGCCGCCGGAAGAGAAGACTTGGATGCCTTAGTAGAGTACGAGGGGCGCCCGTTTATAGTTGAGTTGAGAGAGCCGAGGAGACGTGTAATAGACTTTGAAGAGTATTCAAAGCTCGTTTATGAGTATTCAAGCGGCAAAGTTGAAGTTAAGGATCTTAGTTATGCGTCTAGATCCGAGGTACGTCTATTAAAGACATATTTAGAGAAGGCGAAGAAAAAATATCTAGCGGTTGTTACCTTCGAGTCTCCCATAAGCGACTCAGTTATAAAAGAATTAGAGGCGTACTTTACGAACAGGGTTATAGAGCAGCAGACACCCATTAGGGTCCTCTCAAGGAGGGCTGACAAGATCAGGAGAAAGAACGTCTACAGCTTATCAGTCAACAAGATTGATGATTATACACTGTCATTCGAGATACTAGCAGATGCAGGACTATACATTAAGGAACTAATACACGGAGACTCGGGAAGAACACGCCCATCAGTCAGCGATTTCGTATGCTCGTCGCCGAAGGAAATTAAATTAACGGTCTTGGAGGTCCGTGAGGACAGGCTGCAAAGCACATAAATTCTACATAATGCGTCTGGGGAGAGTGGAAAATTAAGGATAAAAACTCCCTCGCGATCTATTTCATTAACTAGTCTGGGGAACCGTCAAAACATATATGTGAGTAAAATAACTTTATCCATAGCAAATCAAGGTGAAAGGGACTGACAAGACATAGTGGATTTAGGGCTAGGTGTAGAGCCCTGCTCAGTAAGGAGATGGGCGAAAGAGCTGGACCCAAGCCAGAGGTATATCTAAGCGAGCTGCCCATTGGAAGCAAAGTATCCATCATTATTGACCCATCCACTCATAAAGGATCGCCCCACAGACGCTACCATGGAAGAATAGGCGAGATAGTGGAAAAGCGAGGCAGGGGCTACATCGTAGCTGTAACGGTCGGTTCAAAGAGAAAACTTTTATCCCTTCTGCCGGAACATCTCAGACCCTTTGTCCAGGGGTGAGGAATAATGGTGAAGAAGATTCTCTCATCAACACCGATAAGCATACCTGAAGTCAAGGAACTACTGTCTAGAAAGCAGCAAGAACTAACACCCCTCCAGACAAGGGTCTATAACTATGCTGCTAGTTTTTCTAAACTATCACCAGATGCTGCTAAAAAACTCATCAACGAGTTGGTCGAGAATCATGGACTGCAACGCGATGAGGCATGCCAGATAGTAAACATCTGCCCAACAACAATCGAGGAGCTGAGAACCATTCTTTCAGGATATAAAAGATTAGTATCCACAATTCTATTTTCTGACGAGAAATTAAACGAGATTCTCCAACTAATCAAGCAATATCTAGCAATGGAGGCAAAGATAGAAGAAACCTAATATTAAAGATAAGTGTTGTTGAGTATGGAGCGTACTAAGCAGAAACTATACGAAGACGAGGCATACGTTCTAGACATAATTCCGCAAAGGCCAGGAGGTAGGCAGTCCCATGTTGAGAGAAATATGCAGACAGCCCAGATGCTGGGCGCAGAATACTTTACTCTACTTGAAGCACTAGTCAACCAATCTCTCGGACTAAAACCAGGCATGAAGACATATATTGGTAGAGACGTGCCTAGAGACCTGATAAGAATAGTCAGAAGAATAACCTATAATGACCTAACAGAAAATGCAAAATACGAACTTGAAAAAATAATAGATGTTATCGTTCATGAAAGAGAGGCAAAATTTGTTGAATTCATAAATACCTGCAGCTCACTCACACCACGCCTCCACGCTCTAGAGACGATTCCCGGCATCGGGAAAAAGCTAATGCAAAAAATACTCGAGGAGCGAGAAAAACAACCCTTCACAAGCTACGAAGATATTAAAAACAGGGTCGGGATTGCAGACATAGATAAAGCAATAGCGAAGAGAGTACTCATAGAGCTATCCGACCCAAACAATAGACATTGGCTCTTTGTCCGAATACCCTCGCAAGGACCAATCTATTAGACCTGGATGACGAGGCTAGGAAAACACTTCTTAAGAAACGAAGAAATCCTAGAAAAACTAGTGGACCTAGCAGATGTCAAGCCTGATGACGTTGTATTAGAGCCAGGATGTGGCGATGGGTTATTGACAGAGAAAATAGCAAAGCACGGCTGCACCGTTATAGCCGTCGAGATTGATGAAGAATTGGCCAGAAAAGCGGCTGAGAGAGTCAAAACGTATAGCAATGTAAAGCTATTGGTTGGCGATTTATTAAAAATCAAGCCAACCGGCTTCAACAAGGTCATAGGAAACCCTCCATACTATTTGTCATCTCGTCTACTACAATGGTTGATAACCGGTCCTATGCCAGAGTTAATCGTAATGACTCTGCAACGAGAATTTGCGGAGAAACTCTCTTCAAAGCCAAAACAAGACAACTACGTCTATGTATCTGTACTTTCACAGCTGTTTTACAGTATTGAAATCCACGGAACCGTACCTAGACAAGCATTCAAGCCACCCCCAAGAGTATCATCAAAAATAGTGATTATGCGGAGGATCCCAATAACTCAGAGAAATTTAATCAACAATACGTGGCTGCTTAAGCATCTCTTCACAAAAAAGAGACACTTAGTATCGAGGGAGCTAAAAAGACTAGGCATAGAGACACCGCCTCAATTAGTAGGTAAGAGAATATACGAGATCGACGTCAAGGATTACTACGACTTGCTCTCCAGACTCACCGCCTGACGGTCAGACAATACTTATATTGAGCATAAAGAATTGTTAAATAAGAATGCACGCGAAAAACTACAGAAAAATTGAGAGGCCGTATACGAGGAGTGAATTCATTCACGGAGCTCCTCAGCCGAGGCTAGCGAAATACGACTATGGAACATGGAGGGAAGATTACGAATACGAACTCTCATTAATAGCTGAGACTGATTGTCAGATACGCGATGTGGCCCTAGAGTCAGCTAGAGTATCTGCCGGGAAGACACTCACTGAAAAATTGGGCGAGAACTTTTACCTAGCCGTCAAAGTCCATCCCCACCATGTCCTCAGAGAGAACAAGATGATATTCGGCGCACATGCAGACAGGCTCCAAGAAGGAATGAGCAGAGCCTTCGGAAGACCAATAGGACGAGCCGCGCAGGTCGAGGCGGGGACAAAAGTAATAACAGTCAGAGTCTTCAAGAACGGAATTACGGCGGCGCGCGAAGCCCTAAAGATAGCGGCTAAGAAGCTTCCGAAAAATTATAGAATCGAAGTTACACCACTAAAAAAAGAGATCGTCAGCAGTGAAGAAACAGCAGAGGTCTCAACTTCTTAGTAGTTTATAGAGGAGTGCTGCTTCCGTATGCATTCTGTTCTCCGCTTGATCGATAATTATTGAGGACGGGCCATCCGCCACGGTCTCTTCAACCTCCTCTCCCCTCTTCATCGGCATACAATGCATAAATTTCGCATCTCTCTTCGCAAGTCGCATCAACTTCTCAGATACTTGATACTTAGGAATGAATACCTTCATTCTCGCTTCTCTTTCCTGCTCCTGCCCCATCGAGACAAATACGTCGGTGTAGAGAAAGTCGGCATCCCTAGCTGCTTCCTCCGGATCATCAGTGAATACAACTTTGGCACCCGATATCTTTGCCCAGTCTTGAGCCTGTCTCTTAATTTCCTCATCGACCTCGTATCCCTTGGGAGAAGCGACTGATACGTCTACTCCCACCAAGGCGCATATCTGCACTAATGACGTGCAGACGTTGTTGCCGTCTCCTATGTATGCTACCTTTACGCGTTTCTTACCCTCGCTGTACTCTAAAATCGTCATTAAGTCTGCGAGCGCCTGGCATGGATGATGCTTATCTGACAGCGCGTTAATTACTGGAACTGAGCTGTGATTCGCTAGCTCCACAATTGTTGCGTGGCTGATAACCCTTGCAATGATCGCGTCGACATATCTCGAGAGTACTCTCGCCGTGTCTTTTATGGGCTCACCCCTCGCTAGCTGTAGTTCTGCTGATGATAGGGGTACTGCTTCTCCACCCAGTTTGTAGACTGCTGAGATGAAGGAGACCTTTGTACGTGTCGATGGCTTCTCAAATATGAGTGCAATTATCTTTCCTTTTAGCGAGCCTGTGGGATAGCCTTCTCTCTTAAATCTTCTTGCGAGGTCGATTATTTCCATCACTTCCTCCTTGCTATAGCCAGTAAATTCTATGAAGTGTTTCGCCATCTCTATCGTTTATCTGTTATGAATTGGTTAGATTTATTCTTAGTCTTCTGTGGAGGTGGCGAGTGAAAAATCCTTAACATTAAGTTGGGGTATTGGTTTTTGGTATTTGGCATGTCTGGGACTAATGCTCGTGGCGCAAGATTTTCTGAGGGCCTGCTCGGTGTGTTGAGTGCTCTCTCAGCTCCCGAGAGGCTTAGGATTCTCCTGGCGCTTGAGTCAGGTGATTTGAGTTATTCTGACCTCATGAAGGCAGTTGGGATGAGTAGGCGGCGTGATGTTGGTAGGTTTTCTTATCATCTGAGGAGGCTGCTTGAGGTTGGGCTTGTTGAGGTCGATAAAGAATCTAAGCTTTACCGTCTTAGCGGCGTTGGTTCCTCTGTCCTCGAGCTGCTTAGGAACATTTCTCTGAGAGTTGATCTGGGCGGAGGGATACTTGTTAGGAGGAGGAGCTATATTATTGAGCCATTTGATAAGCTTAGGATTGTTGACTCGCTGGTAAGGGAGGCTGGCCTCCCTGTTAGGGTTGCGGGTAGGATTGCCGCGAGGGTTGAGGATGAGTTGGTTAGGCTTGGCTTGAGTATGGTTGATACATCTGTGGTTAGGTGTCTCGTCGGGTATGAGCTTCTGAGCCGTGGATTGGTTAGCCATCTTGGTAGATACGTAGAGGTTGGGCCTAGTCTCCACGATCTCTCGAGCGTTTTCAGGAGGGCTTTGGCCGCCAGTGATTCTTTGATGGTTGAGGATTATGCCGCTGCTGAGGTTTTGGGACGTTTTGTTTTTCGTAAGTTGTTGCCGAGGGAGTTTCTTGAAGAATGTTCCAGCGGGTTGGTTGGAATATATCGTCCTGATTCTTGGGTTGGTGGTTTCCTTGGTATTGGGCTTGTCTCCGAGTCCAATTCCGTTGGTATTGAGGAGTTGTTGACTGCGCTAGCAAGTTCTAGGAGTGTTAAAGACGAGGTAGTTGTTGCTGGTAGGTCGGTCTCTTGGATAGCTGCCGATAGATTTATTGACTTGTTGAGGAGCGTTCGTGGATGGCGTATGAGTTATAGTGTTTGTTCGTCGATCGATGTGTTTGCTGGACGGTTGGATCTGTTAGGCCGGGTTAGGCGGGCTGGAGACTTGATGTGTTCATATTCCCTAGGTGACGGTTCGTTTGCTGTTTCTCGTTCTGCTGATGACAGATTGCTCTTTAATTCGTTCGGCGTGTTTGGTCTTGGCGGCGGGTTGAGGTGCGTGATTGGCGGTGTCCTTGGCGTGGATGTCGCTGGTATGTATCTTAGGAGTGGGGGGCAGGTGGCTTCGTTTCTGTCCCAGCTCGGCGAGGTACTGCGAAGTGTTCTTCGCGCTGTTGATAAGAGGCATGGGTTTTTCGACCGTATGCGTCGTGACTTGAGCGGCGTGCCTTGTCACTACTTGATTGCACCTGTCGGTCTCAGGGAAGTGATGGGAGTGGCCGCTGCTGAGAAGTCGGCTGGCGAGACGCTTAGTCTTCTTAGGAATATCTTGTCTGTGTTTAGGGATATTCTCTCTGGCTCTCATGGTAGGAGAGTGAGGATCTATGTGGCCTCGACGTGGCCTAAGGCTTTGTCTGATGAGTTTTATCAGCGTGACGTGGCGTCTTTCGGATCTCAGACCATATCTGGAGTGGCTGGGGGTGGTGTGTATTCTGATTTTTTGCTAAGCCCTTCTTCGCCTGTCTTCGAGGAGGCTGTCCGTGGGCTTGCTGGGTTCTTCGGCGGTGGGCTAGTTGTTCCGGTCGATCTTGGCTCTGTCGGGCCTGATAGGAAGCTTGAGGATTTGCTTGGGATGCTTGAGACGTTTGATAACTTGGTCTTGAGGTTTAGCCGGGAATAGCTTATTTCTGCGTTGTCTTTAGTGCGAGGATTGCTTTTGCTAGGTCTCCTTCTGCTTCTATGAGTGCTGCTCGTGCCTGTTCTTCTGTAACGCCTGCCTGCATTGCTACCAGTGCTATGTCTTCTGGTGATGGCTCGTAGGCTGCTTGCTTTGTCTCTATTGCTTGTTCCTCTATCTCTTCGCCTCCTATGATTTGGTATATCTTTCCAGCCGCAGTGTCTAGTGCTACTATGCTCGGGTTGTTTATCCTTATTTTTTTATCCTCGAGCGTTATCATTACTTCTTTTGCTGTTCCCAGCTCTTTCATGGAGACTCCTAGGCTGCTCATCATTCTTTCCTGCATTCTTCTTAATTCTCTCTGGCCTAGACGTACTGGCATCTTCAATCTCTGATACACCTAACTACTCCATGTTTCTGGTACGCTTTATCTGTTTTTATTTTTTATATGTTATTTAATTTTGGTGTAGCCTGGATCCAATTTTGATGAGTGGGGCTAAGCCATGAAAGTAGTTTGGGTAATGGTTAAAAGTTGTGATGGATTTCTCGTTGTTGCGGTGGACGCTGTGGGGGTAGATGTCTCCGACCTGAGAGTTATTATTCCTGTCGGCGGTGAGGCTAAGCGTCTGAAGCCCCTCACGGCCGAGGTCTCCAAGGCCCTTGTGAGGTTCCTGAACAGGCCGCTTGTTGAGCACGCCATGGCTAGGCTCGCATCTCAGGGTGTCCGTGAATTCATATTTGGGGTTAAGGGATACATCAACTACAAGAGCCTCTATGATTATTTCCAAGATGGAGCCGGCTTCACGGCTAAGTATAACTTGGGCCACAGGGTGCGTATTTTTTATCAGCCAAACGTCGATGATTTGGGAAGCGCTGACTCGATCAGGCTGAACATGGAGTACTACGATATTGATGATTACTTACTGGTTGTGCAGGGTGATAACATATTCGATGTTGATCTGCGAGACCTGCTCTCTTTTCACATCGAGAAGAACGCATTGATGACCATCGCCCTGACGAGGGTTGTGGATGTTGAGCGCTACGGTATAGCCGAGATGGACGAGGACTCGAAGATTTTCAGATTCGTCGAGAAGCCTAAGAGTCATGAGACCAAGTCAAGACTCGCTAATACTGGAATATACATTCTCTCGCCCGAGATACGGGAGGTTTTCTCCGGAGAAAAGGTGAGGAGGATGATGAGCGAGAGGCTGAGACTTGACTTTGGGATGGATCTTATACCCATGCTGGTCGAGAGTGGCTACGCGGTCTATGGCTATCCCTTACGTGGCGACTGGTACGACGTCGGCACACCGGAGACATATCTCGACTCTATGATCAAGCTCATCAATGGAACTAATGCACGTGAATATCTCGGCGAGCCAATAGACGCGCCCGGCAAAATATGGATACAGGCTCATGACCAAAGAGAGAATATGGGCAGGGAGAGACTAGTGAAAAAGATCAGGGATGGAGCGATAAGAGTCGAAGGGGCCGCCCTCATCGGTGAGCACTGCCAGATAGGTGACAACGTCGTGATCAGGGATTCATGCATCGATAACTTTTCTATAATTCTTGAGGGGGCAGTCATTGAAAGGTCGGCGATACTGGATAGGACGATCATAGGCGAGTCTGCCCAGATAAGCGATAGCATCGTCTCGAGACACGTAAAGGTATCATCCTCTAGGGATAGACCGACGCGGATAAACGAGGTAAGCGTGATTGGTGATGACGTCGCGATCGGGGAGGGATGCCTAATCACCGCCACGAAGATTTATCCACACATAGTTATTCCGAGGAATACAAGGCTCGAGAATCAGATCATTACTACCTGAGGCACATATAACCGATTTGCATAGATTAGGATAAATACGGGGTAGACAGGGTAATATCTGTGGTCTCGCCTCAGGAAAGGACTAATCCACGCATTTCTCAGCCAGCTAGGCCTAAGCAGAAGTCCAACATAGTCGAACGCGTCGAGAGATACGAGTTCGTAGAGGGCTACGGTGAAATCATTAGGAAAGCCAGGGAGCGGCTCGGACTAACTAGGGAGGAGCTCGGAGCGCTGATACAGGACAAGTCCTCAGTCATCAAGAAGATAGAGAACGAGGAGCTTAGGCCGACGATTGAGCAGGCGAAGAAGCTTGAGAAGGCGCTGAAGGTCAAGATACTTGTTGAGGTATCGGAGGAGGTGGAGGAGCTTTTTAAGCCTCCTAAACCCAAGCCCTCGGGAGTCACGCTGGGCGACCTTCTGAGAGAGTCGAGGCAGGAGAAATAACGGTTTAAAAGAGGCTATTACATCGATTATTCAGGAGTAGGCAGGTGAGTAGTAGAGACGAGGGGCAGGGTAGCCATCGTCCACAGGGCGTATCCATGGGAGGAGCCCAACCTAGACGAGCTTGAAGAGCTCTGCAACACGGCTGGCTACGAAGTAGTCTATAGACTCTTCCAGAGACGCTATCCCCACCCAGAGTACAACATAGGCCCCTCGAAGCTCGGCGAGCTCAAACAGGCCGTTAAGAGCCTCGGTATAAACAAGGTGATATTCGAGAACGAGCTCAGGCCACTCCAAGAATATAACTTGGCAAAAGAGCTCTCAGTCGAGGTCATAACTAGGCTACAACTCATACTCGAGATCTTCACTCAGCACGCCTCTAACCTAGAGGCTAAACTCCAGATAAAGCTGGCGGAGCTCAAGTACGAGCTACCAAGAGCCAAGGAGAAAGTAAAGCTAGCAAAGCGCGGAGAGCAGCCTGGCTTCCATGGACTTGGAGCATACGAGGCAGACGTATACTACGAGGAGATCAATAGAAGAATACACAAGCTCTCTGAGAAGCTCGAAGAGATAAAGTACAAGAAGATCAGAGCAAACATCCAGCGGAGAGTAGAGGGAATACCGATCATCTCTCTCGCGGGCTACACAAATGCCGGGAAGACGACGCTTTTCAACGCGCTTACGAGTTCAAACTCTGAGGTCTCTCCCCAAATGTTCACGACACTCTCAACAAAGCGGCGAATAACTAGGATAGACGGCAAGCCAGTCTATGTCTCCGACACCGTCGGATTCATAAAGAATGTGCCCACACTACTCATATCTTCGTTCATGTCAACGCTCATGGAGATAGCTGAGGCAGACCTCATACTGCTAGTCATGGACGCGGCGGAGCCTATCGAGACCTTGAGGGAGAAGCTCGACGCATCGCTGAGCATACTGAGACAGATAGGCGTGACCAGCACGCCGATAATACTGGTCCTGAACAAGATGGACATAGCGCCTAGTACAAACATCGAGATAGCCAAGAGGGAGCTGGGCCAGAGCTATCCAGTCATAGGCATATCCGCTAAGAGGGGAGACAACATCGACGAGCTTCACCGATTAATATCACGGTTCCTGAACAGCTTCGTGGCCTTCAGGGCAAGCCTCGCATACAGCGACGAGACAAAGAGACTAGTCCAGCAGACATACCTTAGGGGCCGCGTAATCGACCTCCAGTACCAGGACAGCACGATCGAGATAGAGGCAGAGGCACCACTAGTAGTAGCAGAGAAGATAAGGAGACTCACAAATCCGTCAGGGTTCAGGATAATCAGGCGAGATTCACAGCAGTAGTCCGAGATAGATCAATAGTGAGAGCTCGCCCAAGAGAAGAATGACTAGGAGGATTATTCCCGGACCGACGCGCCTCCTCACGTCTGAATTCATCCCAACTAAACCAAGCCCAGACCGATAATAAACATTGCGAATTTAGAACTTGGAATAATATCCCAGAATAATTTCTAAAATATTCTAGAATTACTGGAAATGCCTAAAGATTCTTCAATTTTTCCACGAATATGCCTAGGCCTTCCCAGGCATTGGGCATAGATATATATGCCAGGAGACGCGGCTATCATTCGTGGCAGTCTTTAGGAGGGAGGACCTCTACTGGGAGAGGCTGAGGGGACCCTCGCCGATAATGCCCTCAGACATCGAGTACCTAGTACGTGAATTACAGCTGCTCAAGGCCGAGGTGCAGAAGATAAAGAAGGCACTCGAGGAGAGAGGCATCAAGATAGATTAGGGAGGTCGCTGTGTATAGACTGGACTAGCGGCCTGAGAGCCCTAGCAACGAGGAGCGTTCTCCTCAGGTCGTTCCTACAGTGATTGATTATGACTGTTCTACGTCCCCTCTTGCCCGCCAGGTACTCTGAGTAGAGTCTAGGCACATCGACGCCGACGTACTCCTCCACCATTCTAACGTCTAGATATCTCGAGATTGACTGGAGGCTATTCGAGCTCAGCCTCAAGTAACTCCTAGCGATCTCCATCAGGTCTATATGTCTCGCCTCAAGCAGCGAAGATGGGTCTATCCTGAGCCTGACACACCTGCTAACTAGGAACGGAACGTCAAAGCTCATTCCACCCCAAGTGAAGTAGATGTTGACACGCCTGAAGAACTCGACGAACATTTTAAGAGAATTCTTCTCATCCTCCGGGCTCTTGACGAAGATCACTTTTTCGCTGCCGTCGAAGTAGTCCGCCAGCCCGATGCACACTATTTGTCCCGTATCTGCATGGAGGCTCGTAGTCTCAATGTCGAGCACGTAGACACACGGCTTGAGGCTCAATTCCACCTCAATATTCATGAGTGAATTAATTATCCTTTGCTAGCTTTGGCCTAAGCATTTTCTCCTGCATCGTACTCGGCTCTCTCAAGTATTTTTCGCCTTTACCTGTCTCATTGTCTAGGTGTATCAGTTATATAATGGCTCGGCCATTGATGAATACTGTGTCTGGGACGGACGATTCTGAGCTTGAGCGCATAGTGCAGAAAAAGCTCCGTGAGCTTATGAGGGAGAGCCAAAAAGACGTGAAGGTTGCAGAGTATCCCTCGGAGCCCATCGACATCTCGGACGATGATTTCGAGGAGTTTGTATCTCGTTACCCGTTGGTGGTGGTTGACTTCTGGGCGGACTGGTGCATGCCCTGTAGGTTAATGGCGCCGGTAGTCAAGGAGCTCGCGAGCGAGATGACTGGCAGGGTCGTCTTCGGAAAGCTCAACGTAGACCAGAACCCACAGACCGCCGGCAGGTTCGGCATAATGAGTATTCCGACCCTCATCGTGTTTAAGAACGGCAGGCCGGTGGACGTGGCCGTGGGCGCCATGCCGAAGTCTAGGCTAAAGGCACTGATAGCGAGACACCTCTCTTGAAGTTTTATGAGCTGAGCTGTGCGTTAATGTTTAAAACCAAGATTGAACCATAATCTATAGCTGGCTGGGTCAGTTTGCTGACATATCCATCGTTGAGCCTCGTCGAGTATCTCTCAGAGAGAAAGAGGGAGCTGGACGATTGGTTCGCGAGGAAGACTAGGGAGAGCCCGGATGGATACTTGCTGAGTGAGACCATTAAGGGAGGTAAGAGGCTTAGGCCGCTCTTGTTGATGCTCGTCTTCGACGCATTGGGCGGAAGGGACAGAGAATCCGCGCTCGACGTCGCCTATGCCCTCGAGCTAGCACATAACGCTAGCCTAGTCCACGACGACATAATTGACTGGGACTACTATAGGCGCGAGAAGCCTGCGCTTTGGAGGCAGGTTGGAATTGGGCGGGCAGTCATTCAGGGTCATAGAATTATAAACACCGCGTTCCGCACCGTGCTGGAGAAGGGAGTAGAGATTACTAGGTTGTTCCTAGACGCTTGGGAAAACGCTTCGTTCGGCGTCTTGGAGGAGGTCTTCTCGTCAACTCCTCCAGCAAAGATGCTCTACCTCAAGATTATTCAGGAAAAGACTGCTTCTCTCTTCGCCGCTGGCGCTGAGTCAGCGGCCGTGCTTGCCGGCTGCTCAGAAAGGAATAGGCAGCTCGCTAAGAAGTATGGACTACTCGTGGGCACAGTCTATCAGCTGGCGGATGATTACGTAGAGCTCAGGCGAAATAGAGGGCTCGTCAGGGTGGTTCTGAGGCTTAGGAACATCGATGAACTAGTCAGGAAGGGATACATCGCCCTTAAGTCGGGAAGACTGCTACGTTTCCTGGAGATTATCCAGCAGTCAAGTAAGTTCTATTCATACATAGCCGAGCTAGTCAAGGAATGCTACGAGGAGACCGACAAGGTCATCGATTCGATGGAAGTCAAGGAGGAGTTTAGACCCCTGCTAAGAGATTTTCCTAGGTACTGCGTTGAACAGATGCTCAAGGAGCTCAAGTAAGAAAACTTGGTTAAGTATATTATAATCAATGTTTGTAGTTTAGTCAGTGTTGAGGCTTGGCTATCGAGGGACTGATAGAGATAGCCACTGCGTTATCCTTGTCATGGCTGAGACTTGGAGCTGCGCTCCTCCTCTCGGTAGCCATGTCCCTACTCGTCGGCATTCCCTCAGGGCTCAACAGAAACGTGGAAAGAGTAGTACTGCCTGTGCTTGACGTACTCCAGAGCGTCCCCATTCTAGGCTTCTTCCCTATCGCTGTCTATTTCTTCATATCTTTAAGCCCGATTCTGGGCCCGGAGCTTGCCTCGGTTTTCCTAATCTTTACCTCGACTTTCTGGAACATGGCTTTTGGCGTATACGAGGCGGTTAGAGCTATTCCGCCGGAGCTCTACGATGTTTCTCGAATAGTCGATCTAAGCATCTCGAGGAGGCTTCGCCAAATCATAGTTCCTGCATGTATTCCGAGAATAGTCTCTCAGCTCCCACCGTCGATAGCGAATGGCCTATACTTCCTCACTGCCAGCGAGATCATCTCGTTTGGCGAAAAAGAAGTAGCCGTGAAGGGGGTGGGGTCTCTAATATCTAGCTACGTTGGGCGTGGCGATGCCTTCGGAATAGTCATGTCGGTCGGCGTCCTGTCCCTCAGCATAGCCCTCGTGTTCGCACTAGTGATTAACCCGTTGATTGCTTGGTCTGAAAAATACAAGTTTGAGGCAGTAGCAGCTCCAAGGGGACCAGTCATCACTGTCAGGCTGGGCCCGATTAGGAGAATCCTCACCACCGTCAAGACCCGTATGCCGACAGTTAGCGTCCAGCTCCATTTTCCAAGCACCTTTGTAAACGTGGGACAGATGGCCAGGCATATTCAGCGCTTCTTATTGATAATGACGCTTAGCGCCGCTGCAATATTTTTCTTGACGGTCTTTTCGGGCTACATAAGCGATCTGCCCAGAGTCTTAGCGGAGCTCTCAGCAGCGGTCGGCGAGCTAGGCATTTTAAGTCTGTTTGACGCGGCCGGTATGTCCTTTGTTAGAATTGCCGTCGCTCTCATCATATCTCTATCGTGGTCGATACCTGTTGCCTACGCGATTGCTAAGAGCGAGAATCTCAAGAGATACGCCCTCCCATTAATACAGATAATTGCATCGATACCCGCGCCAATTTTCTTCCCGTTGATAGCCAACGCCTTCCTGTCGTCCAGCATGCTCGTTGAGGCTGGCTCGATACTCCTGATACTCCTAGGAACTCAGTGGTATATTTTTTACTCAATCGTCGGCGGATTCCTTAGAATTCCGACAGAGTATCGCGAGCTCTCACAGAGCTACAGGCTTGGAAGACTGAGAGAGCTGTTCATTATATTTGTTCCGTTTGCTATGCCCTCGCTCGTGACTGGGCTAATCACCGCTACTGGAGGTGCGTGGAATACGCTCGTAGTTGCTGAGCGCCTCGTCATTGGTGGATTAGTCTTCGAGACGCCTCTACCCGGACTTGGAAAGCTACTCTCGCAGTACACCGAGATGGGTTCAGTCTACGGCATAGCAGTCATTGTATTCTTCATGACCGCGATAGTAGTAGCGTTTAACAGGTTCATCTGGCGCCCACTCTACGACAGGGCGATACAAATGGTGAGGGAGTAAGGGAATGACAACGATGGAGCCGATACTAAGCCTGATTGGCGTCAAGTTTGAGCACAAGCTAAGAGCAGGCAGGACACTGCCAATATTCAACAACATCAACCTCTCAGTCCACTACGCAGAGTTTCTGGGAATCGTCGGCCCTAGCGGCTGCGGGAAGACCACGCTCCTCAGAATAATGGCGGGCCTGGCCAAGCCCTCATCTGGAAAAGTAATCTTCAGGGGGGAGGAGCTGAAAGGCCCTACTCCTAGAATATCGATAATGCATCAGAACCCAACGCTGATTCCTTGGCTCTCCGTCTGGGAGAACGTCTACCTAGCCGTCTCTTCGAGGAGAGATATGACCGACCTAGAGAAGAGGGAGAAGACGTCGCTCTTCATCGACCTCGTAGGGCTGAGGGGCTTCGAGTCGGCATATCCAGCAGAGCTAAGCGGGGGGATGAGGCAGAGAGTAGCGTTGGCGAGGGCCCTCGTAACGAGCCCAGACGTCCTACTCCTAGACGAGCCGTTCAGCAACCTCGACCCCCTGACCGCGATAAACCTGAGCAGAGAGGTCGAGTACATGTGGCTAGACTCAAGCCTACCGCCTGCCTCAGTAGTGATGGTCTCGCACAGCATAGAGGACGTAGTCCAGCTCTCGGACAGGGTCCTAGTGCTGAAGGGCAGGCCGGCGGAGATCATAGCGGAGATAAAGATCGAGCTTGAGCGCCCACGGAACAGAAAGTCCGAGAAGTTCTACCATTACGTCGACGAGATCTTCACCCTTGTGAGCTAGGGACAGTAGTCTTAGCTGGTCTCCTACGCTTAAGCTTGAAGGACCTCGCCTCGCCGTCATATTCGAGCCAGCCAGTCATGACCAGCCAGTCAATTATGAACGTCCTAAGCCTCTCGAGCTGTTCATCGTCGTGCTCACACAGCTTTACAGCCGCGTTTATCTCCTCAACTGTGACAGGCTCGTTCCTCGATGCTACGAACTGAATGATCGACCTGAACGGCTCGACCTTCTCCATCAGCTCGGAGAGTATCTTTATCTTGCCTGTTGAGAGCTTCCTCGAGAGTCCTAGGCCGCTCTGAGTAATCTGGACATCGCCGTCAACGACGCTTACCAGTCCCAGCGCCTCGGCTGTTTCGACAACCCTCAGCAAGTGGCCTAGCTCCATCCCGACCTCCTTCGAGAGCTGGGCTAGGTCAACCCTGCCCTTAAAGAGGCCGACAACCTCGAGGAGCCCCGCAACCATTCCGGGAGTAATGTCTAGTGGGCATTTAGGCCCGTCTTGACTCAACTCTCAATGAATATTGTCTGGACTCATATATTAGTTTGGTATATGAAGGGCTAGGAAAAGTATTTATACAGCGAGAAGAGCTGGCGGACCACTTCGTCCGCACCTCCAAGCCTCTCCGCCTCTTCAGCATACCTAGAGAAGACGGTGCCGGCCAGGGAGTCTAAGGCCTCGTCAATTGCTGCCCTCATTGTCTCGTCGCTGAGCTTGTCCTCCCCCAGCACTACCGCGGCTCCCTTATCACTAAGGCTCCTCGCGTTTGACTCCTGCTCCGAGTGTCTTGGAATTGGGACGACCACGAGCCTGCAACCGAAGGCGAGAGCCTTCGTCAGGAGCGACTGTCCAGCCCTGCTCACGACGACGTCCGAGGCGGCGAGCAGTTCATACTCATCCCTCACCCAGTCAACCACCCAGTGCCTGCCACTTCTGACCGAATACTCGCCGTTGGGCCTGCCGCGCGTGAAGATTACCTGCAGGTCTCCGAGACCTGGCAACACCTCGGTTATCCGCTCTACGAGCCTCTCCCTCTCGGGTCTGGGACCAGTCGCCTGAATTAGTATGAGGGGCTCGTCAGGATCGTAGCCAAGCATCTCCTTAAGTCTAGACCTCGGGGGATAGTCGCGTGGCGTCTTGCTCATAACTGGGCCTACGTAGACTGTCTTGCCCTCGAGGCCGGCGGGGAGCCTCAAGTTGTCCTCAGAGACCGTAAGGGGAGGCTTGTAGTCAGCTATGAGGACTCTGTCGCTCAGGGACCAGATGTGACCGACGATGCTTGAGGCAGCCTCAGCTATCTCGGCTAGCCGTCGCCACCTCTCGCTTCTGACAAGCACGCAGAACTGGTTTAGCAGTAGCGCGACCGGTATGCCCATGAGTTTGGCGGCGAGGACTGTCGATGCCCTCGTATCTGAGAAAGCCACCGCTGGCCTAGCTTCATCCATAATCCTGAGCTCGAGTAGCACTTGGGCCGCGACCCTTACTGGAAGAAATACATTCTTGAGGATTGTTCCCCTGAAGCTGAAGGCACCGTCAGCGCCGAGGCCGTAGCTCAGAGACGGAACCTTATTAATCGGGAAGCCGTGACTGTTGAAGAAATCTACGGCATCTCCGTAGGTCGATAGTGATAACTCGAAGCCCGTGGAGAGGAGCCTCTCAGCGATGACTAGGCTCCTCGAGGCGTGTCCAAGGCCGATGCCGCATATTCCCATGTGTATCCTATCCATGCCTCATCCCAGCTATTCATGAATCCAGTTAGCGGGGCTTACGCCGGATCGACTTAATGTCGACTCTGACTACCTCTCCGTTCGGCTCTTTCTCTGCGAATATCTCGGCAGTGAACCGCTTAATCACTGCCTGTCCGGTGAGCCAGTGGGTCGGTGGCAGCCCCGCCTTGAAGCAGAGATTGGTCAGGAACTCCTCGGCGTCCCAGCCATACTCCACTGGGACTTGGGGTAGGAGTAGCCCCGCGCCGAGGCTAGACTCGATGATTAGCCCGTCCCTACCGATCTCTATCATGCTTGGCAGGAGCCTCCTATCCTTTGTCTTTATCTCTTCTGGAAGGGTCAAGACGCTGACCTCGACCACTACGCGGTTTAGCTCGTCCTCCCCCAGTGGCATGAATCTCGGGTCTCCGAAGGCAGCGCTGATAGCCGCGTCTACGACCTGGTCCAAGAAGTTCTTTACTGGGTAGGGGAAACCTATGCATCCCCTCAGTTCGAGTTCTGGATATGTGTTTAGCGTGACGAATACTCCTCTTCTAAGTCCTCTGAGGCTATTCGGCGCTGTGGCTATCCTGAAACTCTCGCCCCTCATCCTAGACGTTATGGCGTTTCTTGCCAGCCTGACTAGAAACACGCCATCCTCGTCGCTCAGCTTTTCGGCCACAGATAAAGAGTTGTCCTGAGGGCTTATTATGTTTATGTCCCCGGGGGCTACTCTGTGTTTTTGATCCTTTCCGCGACTACGTATGCGCGTCTAATCGTTCTTAGAATGTTTCTCCAGTGGCTGCCGATCCAGAACCTCTGACCACAAGAGCCGCATCTCCAAATCCCCTCGAGCTCTTTACTGAGCGTGCCGTTGCAGACCGAGCATCTCTTAATTCGTGGCTTTAAGAACTCGTCTATGGGTAGTCTGAGCTCCCTAGAGACGTAGGCAGCGACCTCTGCTAGGTTTGACTCGATTTCGTGGTGATGGATTAGGCATGACCTTAAGCCTCTGGTGAATGCTGCTCGATGAAGCCCGATGTCCGATGTAACTATTATTCTCCCAGTCCTCGAGGCTCTCTCTATAAGTTCCTCGTCTCTTCCCTCCCAATACTCGGCATCATAGCCTAGGATTCTAAGCCATCTACATAAGTTTCCATGCATGGAGTCGATGATGAAGATCGGTTCGCTACTCACTTCTCTTCTTCTCTAATTCTAGCCTGCAGTCCTCGCATAAGTATTGCTCGTCGACCCGGAGAAGCATGTCGCTCCATTCGCCGCAGGAGTCGCAGTATCCCTCCATGTATTGCTCAGATCCCATGGCCCTCGCTCCCCTCAACCTCAACTGCTCCTTGACAATCTCGAGTATGTCTGGAGTGACCCTCAGGATGTCCTTCACGCTGATTATCCCGTGGACCTCGTCCTTGTAGGTGACGACCAGCCTGCTTATCCCCATCCTATTCATCCTCCTCAGTGCCTCCTCTATGGTCTCCTCTGGACCCGCAGTTATTAGGGGCGTCGACATGATCTCGGAGACCTTTACCTCGCTCGGCTTCTTGTCCAGCGCCACCACCTTCTCGATCAGGTCCCTCTTAGTCACTATTCCAACCGGCTTCCCATTCTTCTTAACGACGATCCCGCTTATCTTGTACTTGGTCATCAGCTCGGCTACCTCCTTCGCTGAGCCGTCAACATCGACCTCGATGACTGGGCTACTCATGACGTCCCTCACAGTCACCTCGTCGCTTAGGAACAGCCTCTTCAACTGCTTCTCCAAGACGGAGATGTCGCTTCGATTAAATAAGGTTTTCCCAAACTAAAACAGTCAAAAATAAGCAATCCTCGAGTGTAATATCTTTCAGTAGCCGCGGCTAATAATTCAATTTTGATGCCATAACATATTCATTACGAGTTTGCGGGGATGATTAAGTCTCAAATCGCTCCTAGCTCTTGCCTACTTAGTAATTCTTGCCTTGCCGTATGGGATCAGCGTCTTGAATTCCTCGATCTCTTCTCTGCTCAGCTCTATTCCTAGTTTTTCTTTCACGACCCCTGAGAATATCTTGGCAAGTTCTTCACCAGTCCTCTCACCTGGAACGAGACACACGTATGCTCTAGCGACTGATGATACCCATCGCTCGTGTCCAGCAACTACGCGCCTCGGCTCTTCTCGGAGACCTATGCATAGCTTTAGCTCTACTTGGAAGTATGTCTTCGGAGGCTTGACGATGAATGAGCCGCGTGGAAGATACGTACCAGGCGGAGGCGAGAAGCACACTTGGTCGGGGCGAACCATGTAGACAGATATGGCCGAGAGCCCCTCTCTCCAAGCCCTGCTGTACGCTCCGCAGAAAGTAGCGGCCTCTTCAAGCTCCTCCTGCGCTGCCTCTGATCCACCTTTCAGTATGGCGACGGGCGAACCTCTCACGTCTGCGTGAAAGACCACATCTCTGCCCTCTAGGTGTCTCTTCAATAGTTTAATGTTGGTCGAGGCGTCCTTGCCGGCCACGATTAGTCTGCCGCCTGACGTGTAGCTCCAGCGGTAGTTCTCGAACCACTCCCTCTTCTGTAGCCTCCTAACGACGGGAGTCGTCGTGGTTGGCTTCTTTAAAGCTCTGGTCTCTTCTAGCTTTTTCTCGATCTCCTCTATCTCTGCCTTGATGTTCTCGACGCCCTTCAACATCATCTTTGCGTCGTTGAAGAGCGATGAGGCCTGCCTCGAGGCTGGCTCCCTCATCAGCAGCTTTACCTGCTCATCACCAATCTTGAGCGTGAATGTGCCCTCACTCCAATTTACGCTGACTACATCGCTTCTCGACAAACCGGCAAGCACGTCGAGCCTGGCCTCCTCGGCAACTCCTAGATTTGTAAAGATGAGCTCAGCGAGTCTTCTCTTCTTCTCGGCTTCCCCCTCAAGCTGCGCTAGCAGCTGCCTCTTCTCGTTCAGCTCCTTCTCAAGCCGCTCAGCCTCCTTCTCAGCTTCCTCGTCTACTCTCGATGGTTGAGACTCGTAGAACCTCCTCACCGCCTCGTTGAATGACTCGACTGGTTCAGACTTCAGGCCGAGATTCTCTAGGCTCGTGAGAGTGAAAGGCGCAGGCACGACTACTCCCTCATCCAAGTAGAGACGGGGACTAGGCCTCGATAAGTCGAGCCTCAGGGACTCCAGAGCGTCTAGGACTCTGCCCAGCATCGCCTCAGAGAGATCTGAGAGCTTGGCTGATGAATCAACCCCAGCCCTCGCTAGGACCTCCTCTGAATATTTGGGACCGAGTCCCAACTCCCTCGCAAGCGCCACTCCAATCCTCACGCCATCGTCAAGCTCCCGAATAATCTTCAAAGCCTCCCCCCTCTCAAGCACCGTCGTCCTAGCACTCGGTGGTGCATACTCCTTGCTAGTGGGCCCCGGCGGATGCGAAGCCCTCACAACGCCGCTCATATCGACGAGGACTAGCCGGCCGCCTGGGAAGAGCTCGGCAACCAAGCTGAAGAGAGGTTCCCTCAGGCCAAAGACTAGCTTCACGATTCTCTCGCCACTCACGGCCTCTAGACTCTTAATATGCATCCCCCTGACGTGTCGCCTGAGAGCTTTAGCGAAGGCGTCTAGCTCACCGTGCTCCTCATAGACGCCCTCGACGAGGTAGATGCACTTGTTAGGAGCTATCCTTAGGTCTCTCCTGCCCTCCTCCGATGATAGGCGAATAACGTATGAGGCGTCAGGCATCCTGTAAATATTCGCGACTCTGCATGCCCGCAGCTTCTCAGCAATCTCGTCGACTAGCACCTTTATCTCGATGCTGCTCAGCTCTCCGCGGAGCCTCTTCGCAAGCGGCAAGCCCAGACCTCAGCCAAATAATTAAGCATTCACAATATATATCACTATGACTAGCAGCTACTTGGGAGTCGCTCATTGATTGTATATGTAGGAACGTCGGGCTGGCTCTACGGCTGGAACAGGGATGGGAGCCTCGACTGGTACGTAGAGCAGAGCGGCCTAAACGCCGTCGAGCTAAACATGTCCTTCTACAGGTATCCATCGAGAAAGGCAGTAGAGTCCTGGGCTGAGAGGGGCAGAAGACTCGCCTGGAGCATAAAGGTTAACCGCCTAATAACGCATGTCTATCGATTCAGCGAGAAGGCGCTTGACGCTTGGAAGAGATTTGAAGGGCTCTTCAGCCCAATGGACCACATGATTCATCACTACCTCTTCCAGCTTCCACCATCCCTCAGCCCGAGGAGCGCATCTAGGATAGAGGCATTCGCCACAAAGACCGAGCTGGGGACAAGACTAGCACTCGAGTGGAGAAACCCAGAGTGGTTTGAGGAGAAGTGGGTATCGTGGGCAGAGAAGCTAGGAGTGACGCTTGTAAGCGTGGATTCACCCGACCTACCGAACACAATCATGATGAGCGGAACGACGATCTATCTGAGGATGCATGGCAGAACGGCCTGGTACAGCCACGATTACACCGACGAGGAGCTAACCGAAGTCGCTGAAAGGATTCTTCAATCGTCGCCGAGAAAAGTCTACGTCTACTTCAATAATGACCACGCGATGCTCAAGAACGCCCGAAGGATGCTCAACATATTAACGCGGCGACACTAGCCCCTCGAGGACTCCTTCTCGAAGCACTTCCCGCATACTCGTTTTCCCCTCCATAGCCTGAGGTCGTCCACCTTCCTCCCACAGATCTCGCACCTAGCCAATCCTCCCTCCCCCAAGAAATACCCATAACTGCTGGAGATATAAGCCTAACTATAAATCATGAAGCATTTGCGAATAGAAGCTCAATCTTTTTAAGAACGCCGAGAGAACAATCAATGATTAGCCTTGAGCGTTGTTAATTCATTTCTTAAAGCTGCATCTCGAAATGGCGCTCATGTAATACAGACACGCAGTTATAAGGAGGCCGCTAGGATTGTTGCGAGGATCGCATCTGAGAACAACGTATCAAGCATCGCGCTTGCCCGAGCGCGTGACCCACTCCTAAAGGCCCTCAGAAATGAACTTGCAAACATGAAGACTGTCTTCAACCTAGATGACTATCGACTCGAGGAGGCCGCCAAGATTGCTGAGAACGTCGAGATGGGAGTCACGCTCGTGGATGCTGGTCTGGCCGAGGTGGGCGTAGTCGTCATACTGGACAGCTACTCAGCGAGGCTTGCCTCCACCCTTCCCAGACGCCTCGCCACAATCCTGCCCGCATCACAGATAATTCCGACCTACGATCAGCTTGCCGAGTTCCTAGCTAGGCGCTATAGAGAGGCTGGCGCGGCCATCTTGATAGCTGGCCCTAGCGGGACGTCAGACATCGAGCTCACGTTTGTCCAAGGCGTCCATGGGCCGGCAGATGCCTACTTCATCGTCGTGGAGGAGGATAGAGAATGAGTGATCTAAAGACTCTGGTCTCACGTGCCCTTGAAGATAAGGAGAGGATAAACACGCTCTGGAGATCGCTGCAGATGATGCTTGAGTCTAGGCAAGTCGCGATGGCTGAGCTTGGAGAAGACGCCCTACCCCGCCTCCTAGAGACGAGGAGATACACTGCAGCAAACCTCGACAAGCTAGTAGCCAAAGTCGTCGAGAAAGTAAAGGAGGCTGGGGGAAACGTATACTTGGCAAAGTCCGCTGAAGACGCGGCTAGGTACGTCGCTGAAGTAGCGAGGAGCAGGGGCGTGAGACTTGTCGTTAAGTCGAAGTCCATGACGACTGAGGAGATCATGCTCAACAGGGTGCTCGAAGAAATCGGTATAGAGGTCGTCGAGACCGATCTGGGAGAGTGGATAGTCCAGCTCGCAGGTCAGAGACCCTCACACATCATCGCTCCTGCTGTCCACTTAAGCACAAGCGAGATAGCTGAGATGCTGTCAAGCAGGCTTGGAACTAGTGTCGAGCCAGACCCAACCGCCATCACTAGGGTTGCTCAGAGAGTGCTGAGGGAGAAGTTCTTAGCCGCGGATATGGGAGTGACGGGCGCAAACATTGTGGTGGCCGAGGCAGGAGCCGCGATCATTGTCACCAACGAGGGAAATGGGAGGTTCGTAACTACCTTCCCAAAGATCCTAGTGACTGTAGCAGGAATTGAGAAGATCGTTGATGGCTGGGTGGACGCCTTCAACGTCCTCAGAGTCCTTGCGAGGAGCGCGACTGGGAAACAGACGTCAGTATATGTCTCGATCTTCGGCCCCAGAAGGACCAGCATCAAGGGAGGGGGGGAATCGGAGTTCCACCTAGTCCTGCTCGATAACGGTAGGATGGAGGCCCAGAAATCAAAGTGGCTGTCCGAGGCCTTAAGATGCATAAGGTGCTCCGCATGCTTCAATGTCTGTGCAACCTATAGAGTTGTGGGTGGGCATGTCTTCGGAGACATCTATACTGGCCCGATGGGAGTCCTATGGACAGCTATCACGCGTGGAGTCGAGCGGGCCGCCCAGATATCACCTCTATGCATCTCCTGCGGGATATGCAAGGAGACATGCCCAGTAAGCATAGATATACCCATGACGATCTCCTGGATAAAGAACGAGAAGGGAAAGAAGACGAGGACAGACTGGGCGTTATCGATGTACGAGACATACACCAAGATAGGCTCGAGGGCGCCACGACTCTTCAACTGGCTCGGGAAAAACAGCGCCGCAAGGAGGCTCCTAGAACTAGTGGCGGGCATCGACTCTAGGAGAGTGCTTCCCGAGTTTACTGGCGGCTCGTTCTTCAAGCACTACAAGCCGCAAGGAGAGGGGAAGAGCAACATCAAGGTCGCATACTTCATTGATACTTACGCTGCATACATTGACTGGGGGCTGGCCGAGACCGCCGTGCGGGTGCTCAATCATCTCGGCGTAGACGTCGCCGTGCCAAAACAGGAGGGCGCTGGAATGCCGCTCATCCAGTACGGATTCTTGGAAAAGGCCAAGAAACTCGCTGAGAAGAATGTCTCCTATCTCTACCCATACGTTGAGGAAGGCTACAAGATAATATGCACCGAGCCGTCCGCTGCCTACTGCCTAAAGGTAGCATACCCAAAGATTCTAGGGACCCACGAGGCAGAAGAAATCGCAAAGAATACCTACGAGTTCTCAGACTACATAGTCAGGACAGGACTACTAGAGAAGATCAAGCCAGAGAGGAGCGATGACACACCGCATGTTTTCTATCACTATCCATGCCATGGAAGAGCAGCAGCTCCAGGAGCGCCAGCCATAAAGGTCCTAGAACACCTAGGCTACCGTGTCTATACCAAGGACTACGGGTGCTGCGGAATGGCCGGCACCTGGGGAATGAGGAAGGGACCAATCGGATACGACACGAGCATAGAGATTGGGAGAAGAGTCGTTGAAATAATACAGTCAACCGGAGCCAAGACAATAGTGACCGAGAGCAGCGTCTGTCCAATACAGTTCAGACATTTCTACAACTTCGAAATAAAGCACCCAGTACAGGTCATAGCCGATAAGCTAAAACTCTAATCCACCACTATATTATCTGTGTTAGTGGGTCGACTATTCTAAGCCTAGTTATGTGTCTCTGCAACGTGACAGCTATGATTATAGCCGGTATCGTAGCCAGCAGGTTAGCAACTGCAAATATTGATAATCCAATATTCATCGTGAACATGGTGGCTAGTACTGTGGGTAGTGTCTGTGCCTTTGATCCAGTCGTCAGTATCCATGCCATTATGAACTCGTTCCAGGAGGTTAGGAAGGCGATTATCGCGCATGTGGCTATTCCTGAAGACGCTGTTGGTAGAACGATCTTTAGGAACGCGCCCATCCTAGTGAATCCATCTATTCTTGCCTGTTTTTCCAGTTCTCTTGGAAGCGTAGCGAAGAACCCCATCAATATCCAGGTAATAAGCGGTATAATCAGGCTGAGATGAGCAATTATCAGTCCTAGATGCGTCCCGAGAAGGCCGATCGTCTTGAAGAGTATGAAGTATGGGATTACTATTGAGATTGGTGGGAGCGTCCTCGTCCCAAGTATCAGCATCAGGAATGCATTTCGCTTAGGAACATTGTACCTACCTAGGACGTATCCCGCGGGGACGCTAACGGCCATGGCTATCAACGTAACAGTCGATGCTACAATCGCTGAGTTTGTCAGTCCCTCAACTACTGGGTATCCTGCGGGCCTCAGCATCTCTCCAGTAATGCCTGGAGCGGGAAATCCAAGAACCCTCAGTATGTTTGAGAAGGTTGGATTGGTTGGGAATATCTGCGGCGGCCTCGAGACTACGTCGGTCTCCCACATGAACGCAGCTATCAATATGTAGTAGAGCGGAAGAACACACCATAAAATAAGCGCAAACGCGATAATAATTAATGCAATCTTCCTCCTCAACTTCGTAAAAGTTTCTTTCAACCTCTTATTTAAGACTATTTTTCGTATCGACGTATTTGTTGAAAACTAATCCCCTATTCTTGCTTGAAAAAATATAAGTAGGGCTTGAATTGATTGATATTTCGGCAATGGCGCAGGTCGTACTTCCTTATGATGGGAGAGAATATTATGAGCTTGATGTTGCTGGGCTTAAGAGACGGCTACCCCTGATCAAGGTCGGTGAGGATACTTGGATTGCATACTTTGATAGTCTAGGCGATAGAGAATTCATCTCGCACTGCGCGAGTATACTTGCTAAAAAACTCGAGGGGAGCGAGGTCCTCATGACCTCAGAGAGTAAGGGCATACCGCTCGTGCATGAATTGGCTGGATTACTAAACCACAAGTACTACATAGTTGCTAGGAAAGAGGTAAAATCCTTCATGAGCAATCCAATCGTCGTCGAGTGCAAGCCAATCACGAGCAAGACTACGATCAAGCTAAGTATAGACGGTAGATATGTACCGAGGCTAAGCGGGAAAAGAGTGGCAATAGTCGACGATATCGTCAGCACTAAGGAAACAATCACTGCGCTCGAGGGGCTGGCAAGGAAGGCCGGCGCGGTGATCTATAAGAAGGTAGCGATACTCGTCGAGGGCGCAACCTATGACGACGTAGAATACCTAGGTATTCTCCCAATATTCAAGAAGAATATTTAGGGTATAAACTCGAAACTACAATTCTAACATCATCCACATACTCTTATTATAATATCGGGGGATATTCTATAGTAGTCTGTAATCCTTCCATATGGCCAATCGTTAAAAGAGGTGACGTGGATTTTGCCGCCCGTAGATGCGGAAGGTAAGAATAGTTTCAAGCCGGTCGATAGAAGACTCGTGGAAGTATGCGGGCAACAATTGGGGTATAGGCCTGCATCGACTCTGCTCGAGGACCGGATCGTTTCCACCATCACTTGCCTACTACTTCATCGAGAAGTTCTCAAACCCAGGCGGTGTAGTCTTCGATCCCTTCTCTGGAAAAGGCACTGCCCCCCTAGAGGCATGCAGGACTAATAGGCGTGGCATAGGCAACGACCTGGCTCCCGAGGCATATGTGATTACTCGTGCAAAGGTGCGTCCAGCGAGTGTCGAAAAGGTGGTTGAGTGGGCCAGGAGAAATAGAGATTTTGTGGAGAACTATAGGAGCTGCGACGCTCCCGAGGTGGTCGAAGTCTTCTACAGTAAGTATACTCTAAGGCAACTCTTGGCGGTCAGGGAGTTATTGATGAACGATGACTCTGACCTCGGAGCCTTCATCAAAGCAGTGCTGCTCGGGATTCTCCACGGCTCAAGCACGCTGAGCCTATCGGTCAAGTGCTCTCACTCGTTCTCGATGGCTCCTAGATATGTTGAGAGATCGATACGCAGGCTAGGGCTGAGGAAGCCGAAGAGGAACGTTCTTGACTGCATAGTCAAGAGGACGCTCAGCCTCATGGATGGATATGTCCCGCCGATTAAGGGAGAAGCGCTCATGAGGGATGCGAGGTGGACGGGACTGAGGGACGAGTCAGTCGACCTGATCATTACTTCGCCTCCATACTTCAACATGCAGACCTATGCCTGGGACAACTGGCTAAGGCTCTGGTTCCTAGGACACGATTATAAAGAGGTGGCGAAGAGGCTCTTCCACACAGGTTCGATAAGCAGGTTTAGAGAATTCATCCGAGAAGCATTGAGGGAGATGTACAGGGTCCTGAAGTGGGACAGGCCCTGCATAATGGTGGTTGGAATAGTTAGGCTGAGGGGGGAGAGGATAAATATGGCGGAGATAATCGCCCCCATCGCCGAGGAGGTAGGCTTCACTCCTGCAAGAATAATAATGGACAGCATTCCACGTGAGAACAAGTATCTAATGTATCTGAGGGAGGACCAGGGAGTCAGCAAAGAAGTGATACTCGAGCTACATAAGGGAGAAGTAGCGGAGAGAGAAGTCACGATAGACTGGAGACGCGGAGTGCCGATTGAGAAGAGGTTGGTAGTGGCATGATGCTGGAGACACACGGCGAGGTATGCAGGCTGGGATACCTCAGACTGATAGCCTCGATCGCTAAGGGCAACGGAACAACTTCTGAGCTTAGCCCAGACTTCATGGCCTCGATTCTCGAAGATGCGGTAAAGAAATCTGAAATGGTCTCAAACCACTCTCCTAGGCCGGACGTTATTGGTCTGATTAGGAGCAGGGTGACTGCCCGCAACTACATAACGCTCGCGCGGGGGCTAAAAATCCTAGACATTTATGGGCGGGGGCTTGATGTTAATGGACTGATCTATACTTCGCTTAGGAGCTCGTCTAAGTTTGATGCGTTTCTGCGGGGCGAGACCTCTCTCACGCATAGGGACTTGATAATGCTTAATCAGGTTGAGAAGTTCTTCTTCCTATACGTCGTAGCGACGCAGGACTACCTAGTAATGCCTGGGCTTATCAAGTGGCTATGCAGTCAGTCGACTTTCACTAGGATGGAGGGAATGAACTACATCATGGAGGAGCTCTACCCGCAGGCCCTAAAGATCCTGTCGATGACCGCGAATAAGAAGAGGAGGGCCGAGATCATGGCTAAGCTTGAGGAGGCAACACGCTATAGAGAGCAGAGGCTGAAATACGCCTCTAAGACCGAGTGGATTAGGAGCAGCCTCTACGCCAAGTATAGGCACGTCGCGCCTCCTAGGCTCGAGTGGTTGGTCGACCTGGACATACTTGAGCGCCAGGGGAGGGGGAGATACGTAGTAACGGATCTCCTGAAAAACTATAAGGACCTATTCACTAGGACTCTGAGCTACTCTCCCACGAGCATTGCCCATCAGCTCTTCACCAACATTGCGCCGCTATACGCCTCATACGCAGGAAAGCCGAATAGACAGACAATCATCGCGGAATTGCTCAACAGTTTCCATACACTGTCTAACCAAGAGCGCAGGCCAGTGAAGATGCAGCTCCTAGAGATCGTTACCAGTTTTAGGCTATTGGAGAATAATCACTTATCGACGCCGAAAAATGTGCATGAGGCGATAAACAGCCTAGCAGTCGTTTATCCCGACAGGATATTCATCTCTCCAGGCATAGATGAGGAGCTATACATAACCCGAATAGACCTCGACCTTAAGGAGATCAATACTCAGCTCTAATAAACCCTGTAACTCAAACCGCAGAGCTATACCACTTTATGAATTCTTTTAGTGCCTTGGACCTATGCGAATAGTTATTCTTCTCCTGAAGCGACATCTCTGCAAAGGTCCTTCCATCACCTTCGAGGGGAATAAAGATTGGATCGAACCCGAACCCGCCTCTCCCCCTAGGCTCACTTGCTATGACTCCGCTACATTTTCCGCTGAAGATCTTCTGATCAAGACTCTCAGAGACATAGCAGATTACTGAGAGGAAATACGCAGACCTATCGTTAACTCCGCTCAGAAGCTTTAGTATACCCTCGCATCCAATCTTTGAGTAGACGTATGAGGAATAGGGTCCCGGAAAGCCGTTGAGGCTCGTTATGAATAGTCCAGCATCCTCGAGTAAGATACCGCCTCCAAAATGCTCCGCTGCCTCTCTCGCAGAAGCCCTAACGATCTCTTCGAGGCTCTCTGACTGTATCTCTGTTAGTCTTATCCTTATCCACTCTGCATCTATTCCATTGCTGATGAGCAGCTCTTGGAATTCCCTCCACTTTCCCGGGTTGCTGGTAACTACGCGCAGCCTACTCGCCATGCCTCAGACCCCTAGCTACGTATCTGGCGCGCTTTCTTATCTCGACTATCCTCTCCTGTATCTGCTCCGCATAATCTTCGCCGACCACGGATCTGTAACCATCCATAAACATGCTCATGAAGTCGTCAGCTATTGCTGGGTGGTTTGCCCTGAGGCTTCTCTCGAGTAGGTGGATATCGATTGCTTGTTCCTCGATCTCGGATGAGAAGCCGCTTAGGCCGAAGTCTATCAGCACTGGTAAGCTGTCCGATATCATGATGTTGGACGGCACGATGTCTCCGTGATAGATTCCTCCTCTATGCATCTTTCCAACAATCTCACCAATCCTCCAGGCCAGTCTCAGGGACTGATCCGCATCGCTATTCAGCAAGTCGCGCAGGTCTCTCCCCTCGATGTACTGCATGTATATAGTACTAGTGGATAGCTCGACGTGTATGATTGCTGGGCATGGAACGCCGAGCATCTTGGACCTATGCATCACTCTCGCCTCGTTGATTGTTCTCTTCTTCCTGATCTCTCTGTCGAGGTCGGGGTGGCGGTAGGGCTTTGGGACCCTCCTCTTAGCGATTAGCGTCAATCCCCTCCAGAGCACTTTATGGATGACGGCCTCCGCGCCTATCTTTATGACATCTAGCTCTATGAATTCTTCTTGCCCATCCATGGTGCCTCTTCCTCATCTATTCTGAGCTTTGGCCTCACTCTACTCTCAGATACCTCGATGAGCAGACCGTGCATGTATTTTAGTAGGCCGACCCAGGCAATCATCGCCCCGTTGTCTCCGAGATACTCGTCCTTGACGTAGAGTTGCCTCGCGTCGTGAAGCTTAACCATCTCGTCTATCATCTCTCTCAGCCTCTTGCTCCTAGCCAGCCCGCCCACCGTCATCACTTCTTTCTTCATCGTCAAGGCGAGGGCCCTCTCGAGGACCTCGACGAGCATGGAGTATACTGCCTCCGTTATCGAGAGTGAGGCGTCCGACACGCATACGCCAGACCTGACGAGCTTCTCGGCCGCGGTTAAGAGCCCTGAGAACGAGACGTCCATGCCCTTCACTTTCACCGGGAGCGGATACAACCTGCTGCCCTTCCTTGCCTCAAGCTCCGGCGCCGGCATAGGCCCTATCCCGGCAAATATTCCGAAGGAGTCTAGACAGTTTCCAGCGGCGATGTCTAGGGTCTCTCCGAATATCCTGTATCGGCCCTCGTGGTAGGCAGTCACGAGTGTGTTGCCACCCGCGACGTAAAGGACCAGTGGATCAACGCCACCGCTCACTAGCTTCCCAATCTCTATGTGTGCGATTCCGTGATTAACCGGTACTAGTGGTTTATTCAGCCTGAGCGCCAGCGCCCTCGCTATCGTCGCTCCAGTTCTCAGGCATGGACCAAGCCCCGGCCCAACGGAGAAGGCAACCACGTCTATGTCCTCGACGTTTATGCCGGCCTTCTGGATTGCCCTCCTCAGCACCTCGTGGGCGACGTATGCGTGGTGTTGTGCCGCCTCCCTTGGATGTATGCCCCCTGTCCTCGGTCTGTAGGTCTCTAACTCGTTTGAGAGTATCTCTCCTTCAGAGGTCGCGACTCCGAATCCTATTGTGTGTGCAGTCGACTCGACGCCGAGGCAGATCAGCGACTTATCCAGCAAGGCTTCTATCAATAAATCGTTTGTTCCTGCTTAAAAATCGTGGCATCCGTCTCGATGGCTACTTTACGAGCCTCTGAACATACCTGACCGCTATCTCTAGTGCCTCCTCGAGCTTGCTCCTAGGAATTCCTGGAACGCCGCATACCAGCAGTACAGAGTCAACCGTATCGAGGCTGACCTTGGAGTGCTCAGAGTCTCTGTATGGATATATCGAGAGTATTCTTGACTCGTCCCTAATCACGACCTCGCCTCCATTCAGAGTCAGTGGATGATCCATGCCTATGCCGAGGAACTCCTCGTCCGGTGAGGAATAGTTGACGGAAATTTTGCCCGTAATCTTTGAGGCATCGAAGGCGGCCATCGTTATCTCTGACTCGATCGACGCAATGTTGTAAGCGTCTACGAGCGTGTTTATTCTCGGCAGCTCCTTTCCGAGCAGTATGCGTCTCACGAGCGCCTCGGATGATGGCCGCATCTTTGTCGGGTCGATCCCTATCCTCCAGAAGAAGTCTCTGTAGGCCCTGAAGGCAGGCACGTCCTTAAGCGTCTCGAGAGAGTACTTCTTCCTGACATACTCGTAGATTGCTTTCTTGGCCTCTTCGACCTCCTCGCTCCACTCTCTGACTCTGAGCCCTCTCAGCAACACTCCTAACACTTCAATTCCAGGAAACCTAGAAGATAACTCCGGATCGACCACTACCTCGAATGGAGAAAATTCCATCTATCTTGATGCCTCCTCCAGCGCCTTGAGGAACGACTCCTCCAGCCTCTTATCAAAGGCGACGAGCCTTACCTTCTCTACGCCTTTCCCTTCGGCTGCTGCATCTGAGATCGCCCTAACCATCATACGGGCCGCCACACTCGGCTCGAGTCCACCCACGCCGGTGCCCATTCCAGGAAAGGCTACCTCGCTTATTCCGAGGCTGTTTGCAAGCTCGACCGCGGCCCTCGTGGCTTTGTAGACTTTCTCGGCGTCGGTCTCTCCGGCAGGCCGCTCCATCGTAGGCGCGTGGATCACGTATTTGGCTCTGAGTCTTCCAGCACTGGTCGCGACTGCCTCGCCAATCCTTACCGGCGCCTTGCTCATCGCCTCCCTCTCGATGATCTCTCCGCCCCTAGTCTTAACGGCTCCAGCGACGCCTCCGCCCATCACTAATCTGCTGTTGGCGGGGACGACGATTGCTTCTACTTCCTCCTCCGTTACGTCTCCACGCTTGACGATGAACTTTACCTGGCCTATCCTGTAGCAGCTCATCTACGTTGATGGCTAGTGATTTGGTGAAAAATAAAAATTACTGTTTCAGCCTACTTTGCCGGGAATGCCTCGGCCATCTTTAGTAAGTGGTTCCAGCGGTCCTCGACGAGCTTCTTGAACCTCTCGAGCAGGTGGGCATTCTCTGGTCTTAGGAGGTAGACAAAGCGTCTCTGGGCCTTAAGGTAGTCCTCGATCGGTCTTGGCTTAGAGACCATGACGTTAATTCTATACCTGCCCTCCTCTATCTCGTATATTGGGAATATCCTCGTCTCGACGGCCAGCTTAGCCATCTTTATCGTCTGGTTCGAGTCGAAGTACCATCCCCTCGGGCAAGGAGCGAGGACATGCATGAAGGATGGGCCATCATAGCTCAGCGCCTTCCTTACCTTGTTTGCGAGGTCTCTCCAGAGATGAGGCGACGCAGTAGCTGCGTAGGGAATGCCATGCGCAGCCGCGATCGAGACGATGTCCTTCTTTGGCTCAAGCTTACCTATCGGCGAGGTCGTCGTGGATGCGCCTAGTGGGGTTGCCGCAGACCTCTGTATGCCAGTATTCATGTAGGCCTCGTTGTCGTAGCAGATGTAGAGTAGCCTATGGCCACGCTCCAGCGCCCCTGAGAGCGCCTGGAAGCCGATGTCGAATGTCCCTCCATCGCCACCAAGCACGATTATGTTGTGACGCTTCCCGAGACCCTTACGCTCCAGCACTTTTAGCGCAGCCTCGATGCCTGAGGCGACCGCGGCAGCGTTCTCGAAGGCAACGTGGACCCACGGGACCTTCCAAGCCGTGTAGGGATAAGGCGACGAGACTATCTCGAGACAGCCAGTCGGGCTGACGACGATGTATGGAGGCTCTGCGGCCAGCAGTATCTGCCTCACCGAGACCATCATTCCGCATCCGGCGCAGGCCGAGTGGCCTGGACTTATTCCCTCGCGGCCATAAAGGTCCTCGAGCTTTGTTACCTGCATCATAGCGCATCCTCCCTCAGTCCCAAGTATAGGTATCTATTGCGCGCCTGGCCCCTGCTGACCTCCTCCTTGACCTCCCTAAGCATTCCTGATATCATGCTCATCGTCGCCTCCCTTCCACCAAGCCCATGGACTACGCTTATCACCGGTATGCGTAGCCCAGCGTCGTAGAGCGAGGCCTTCACGTTGGATGCCAGGGGAGGTGAAGCAGCACCAGGCGAAAGCGCCCTATCCATCACAACAACTGCCTCCGAATCTGAGACCGCATCTACTATCTCCTTCCTCGGGAACGGAGAGAAAAGCCTCAGACTAATCAACGAGACGCCATTAATATTCAAGTGCCTAATCGTATGTCTGATTGTCCCTGAGGTGCTGCCCATGCAGATCACGCTTATCTTCTCACCCTTCCAGTCAACCTTCATCTTGCCAATTCTTCCACGGTCGGCCGGGTATTCGCGATAAACCTTCTCGAACACTTCTCCAGCCTTCTCGAGCACTTTTGTCTGCTCGACCTTGCTCTCGAAGTATGTGTTGGGAAGTGCATAGGACCCGAAAGTAATTGGCATCTCGTAATCGAGCTTCGGCCGATCTCTGCGGGGTAAGTATGCCCTCACCTCGGCGTCTTCAAGCGTCGCCACGGGCTCGTAGCAGTGCGAGACGACGAAACCGTCTATGTTTACCGCGACTGGCAGGAGTACTTCTGGGTCCTCGGCGAGCCTGTATGCTTGTATTACTCTGTCGTAGGCCTCCTGAGCGTTCTCGCAGAATATCTGGATCCATCCACAATCTCGTGAGCCCATCATGTCTGAGTGGTCTCCATGGATGTTTAGGGGTGCTGAGAGCGCCCTATTGACGACGGCCATCACTATCGGACACCTAAGACCCGCAGCAATATACATAACCTCATGCATGAGCGCCAGTCCCTGGCTCGCAGTAGACGTGAAGACACGGGCACCGGCGAGCGAGCCTCCTATGCATGCGCTTAGTGCAGAGTGCTCAGACTCCACCGCAACATACTCGGCGTCCATCTCCTTCCTCGCGACATACTCGCTCAGCCTCTCGACGATTATTGTCTGCGGCGTGATTGGGTAGGCCGCTATCAGGTCCACGTCGCACTGCTTCACGGAGTATGCTATCGCCTCGTCTCCAGACAATAGCCTGAATTGCTCCTGCTTTAGCATCATTCACTCACCATCGTTATCGCTTTTCTCGGACACTCCTCGGCACATATCCCGCATCCCTTACAATAATCATAGTTGATCTCGATGAGTCCTGAGGGAGTCTTATAGATCGCTGGCTCTGGGCAGTAGACCCAGCAGATCAAACATTTGGTACATTTTGACTGGTCGATGACCGGCTTCTGGCTACGCCAGCCACTCCTCAGCTGGCTAGCCATGTTTCCAGGCTCGAAGATTATTCCAGCGGTCTTAAGCATTTTCTCCCTCTCTCCTAACACTCCTGCTAGCCGCGACTACAACCTCGGCGTCCTTCTCGCCGAACCTGCTAGCAACTATCTCTCTGAGAACATCGACGGAGACGATGCCGCTTGCAGAGGCTAGCGCGCCAATTATTGCTAGGTTCAGAGACCTCGGCCTGCCAAGAGACTCGATTATCTGTCTGGCATCGACCGTGAATACCTTAACTCCAGGCGACTTGATCCCCAGCGGCTGACCTGAGCCCACCACTAGTAAGCCACCGTCCTTAATCATCGGCAGGACATTCTGGGAGTCTAGCAGTCTCTTCTCGAAGACACCGGCAATATCGACAGTCTCGACCGGCGCCCGAATCTCTATGGGTTCGTCCGAGATTCTTACGTAGGCCCTTACAGGTGCGCCCGACCTCTCGGGACCGAACTCGGGAAAAGTCTGGACGTACCTGCCCTCTCGGAGTGCTGCCTCTGCTAATATTCTGCCCGCAGTCACTGCTCCCTGACCACCACGACCCAAAAACAAAATCTCTAGAAACATGGTGACATCTTCAGTAATAAGCAGCATTTGCTACATAATTAAGATTTAGATCTATACCGTTGTTTTGTCGCCTTACGGCCAGTAGAGGCACACTCCCGAGACAGTCCACCAACATATTTTGTGTAGGGCTGAATAATAAGGGGGTCTTAGACATTTAAGCCGAGCCTGATGACTTGGTTGGATATCCGTATAGCGTTGTTTGTCCTTTTCCTCTGAATATTACTTCGTTGCCCCATAAGTCTAGTTGCATGGGGATATTGATGTGTTTAGGCCTATTTTATTTCTTCTTTCTTTTGAGTTGGGTGGTGGGGCCGTGAGGGGATATTAGCGAGTCTGCTTGAATTATTCGTGGGGAGGTGGGCGAGTGATGAGGTACTACGCCGATGTTCATAGGACTAGGAGGAACTGCGAGGGCTTCAGGATAACATATACAGTGGATGGCGTTTCTTTCAAGCATGCTGACGACTTCGACGAAGTTCCGGCAGGGCCCGGGGACCAATTATTCGTCGATACATTACCAATTCAGCACGCGGACGGCGTATTAGAGCTCGTTAGGAGAGGTGTAGAGGTGTACTATCTGAGGAGGCTTACATTGATTAGGAAGAGGCGTGAGGAGCTGAAGCTCCCTAAGACTACGAGGGGAGACATCAAGGCCTTAATGACTATTGAAGAAAGATGGTTCAGAAGAGTTACCGAGAACTTCATAGTATTGAGGAGGATGATACTGGCATATAGGTCTCTATTGAGGACGCATCAGCAACTACTAAACAAATACAAGGCGTTGAGTGATGCTGAGAGGAATGTTCTGAGGCCGGCAATAAAATCCTTGGAGGAGCAGATGGATACATTGGCAAAACAGATAGCCGAGGAGGCTGGAATAAGATATCCGGCCTACAATATCATTATTGAGGGGCTGGGGATATGCGATGGTTTGGCTGGCAGGGAGGCTCTGGCCGAGCTATTGACGTATGCTGACTTCGCTAACAGTCCTTTGAGGGGTCTGAAGAGACTTATGGGGCTCTACAAGCCGATTAGGTCGTCGAAGAAGAAGCACTGGAAGCTATACGATGGTGGGCTACATCAAGCGGCCATCAGACTAGCGATGGCACACTACAGGACTATGCCAAACGGACGGCAGTGCTGGGAGCTAGTGAAACAGATCAAGCAACTGTTGACGGCTCAGGCACTGGGAGGCCCGGCAGCAAGGGGAAAAATCCAGAAATATACACCGGGAGCTTCAACGTTATAATCGCCGGAGCATATTCTCCGGCGGGCTACATAATTATAATCCCGGTGTCTGGGGTTCCTAGGCTTGCTGCCGAGGGAATATAGACTAATCAACCCTTCCCCTACTCTTTCCCTCTTTCCACTTATCTCTATCCTATTAACATTGAGTCAGGCGCTCAAAAGTGGTAGTTACAATAAAAAATTTCTAATCACGAGCGCGATTATCTATATATTAAACCGTCTTAGGGAAGGGTAGTAATTCTTTATTCGCCAGTCGCTGGGCTTGCGTTTAGCACCCTCTTGATATAGTTCAGCTTGTTCCTCTCCCTCGGTATGGGGTACCTTCTAGGCTTCGGCTCCAGCTTTGGTGTCTGACTCCTAACTTTGCCCGCCTTAGTTATCGAGCCATGAGACGGCAACTACACCACCGACGAATATATTGGGGCCCTGTTTGATTTAAACATTAATTCCAAGCTCAGCGGAGAGAACCTCTCTGCAACCGTTTTTCTTTAATACTGGCCAATACAAATACTCAGGCAGATTTGAGGGTTACATTGCTAGTCACGGCCCTTGGACTAGTAGCAATGAGCGAGGAGGGAGAGACAATATGCGAGAAGTTCAGGGGAGAGAAGCATGAGAAGCTTAGAGAACTGATGGAGAGCAGACCGACCGAGGAGCTCGTCGCCCTCATAGAAAAGATCAAGGAGAGAGACTCAGACATAGTCTCGTGTCTCGATCAGAGATTAGCAGAGGCCGTCAAGTCAGCAGTCCCGGAGATGAAGGTGGTTATCGATGAGTCGAGAATCGAATACGATGCGGCTTTACTGGCCGTTAAGTGTGGTTGGGTGCTTGACGAGGAGGAGTACTACAGAAGTGCCCGCGAGGTCGCTCTCAGGCTCTTCGAGGAGAAGGTAAGGACCGCAGTCGCTAGGAGGGACCTAATGATTGTCCAGGCAGTCAAGCTACTGGACGACATGGACAAGATCATCAACATGCTGTATTCCCGTCTCGTTGATTGGTATGGACAGCACTTCCCCGAGCTGCATCAATACTTAGAGAACCCAGAGACCTATGCAAAGATTGTCTACAAGATAGGAGTGAGGAAAAACTATAACGAAGCCACGGTCAGCGAGCTGCTGAGAGAAGATCTGGCAAGCAAGGTGCTGGACGCTTGTAGTAGGAGCCTCGGCGCTGATCTGAACGAGGTCGACGAATCAAAGATAAGAAAGCTCGCGGGACAAATCCTTGAGTTAATGGACTTCAGAGAAGAGGTGCAGAGCTACATAAAGTCGCTGATGGAGATAGAGGCCCCGAACCTCTCGGCAATAGCTGGACCAACCCTAGGAGCCAGGCTGATATCTCTGGCCGGCGGACTTGAGGCGCTTGCAAGGGCTCCGGCAAGCACGGTACAGGTGCTGGGAGCAGAAAAGGCACTCTTCAGGTTCTTCAAGACCGGCAGGGGTGCGCCAAAGCATGGAGTCATCTTTCAGCACCCATATGTTCATGGATCACCAAAGTGGCTGCGTGGAAAGATAGCTCGTGCGCTAGCGACGAAGATATCCATCGCGGCCAAGGTTGACTACTTCAGCAGAGAGGACAGATCGTCAGAGATTAGGAAGTCTCTCGAGGAGAGGATAGCTGAGGTGAAGTCTAAGTATGCCTCGCCTCCTGCCAAGCAGACGCCTAGGCAGAAAGCAAAGAGGAGGGTGGCTAGGAGATGATGATTGAGCGGCACCAATCGTTTGAGGGTGTTTACTGGATCGTTGAGCAGGGTCAGAGGCTACTAGCAACGGTCAGCCTAGACCCTGGGACATCAATATACGGCGAGAGGACGTTTAGGCATGGAGAGCTAGAGTACAGGGAGTGGGTGCCCTACAGGAGTAAACTAGCAGCCTCCATCCTCACGGGCCTCAAGGAGCTCCCCATCAAGCCCTCGTCCCGCGTCCTGTACCTAGGCTCAGCCACAGGCACAACCGTGAGTCACGTCTCAGACATAGTGGGCAGCAGGGGAATCGTCTTCGCCGTAGACTTCGCGCCGAGAGTGATGGCCCAGTTCATCGAGAGAGTGGCGAGGAGGAGAAGCAACGTGATCCCAATACTCGAAGATGCTAGGCTGCCTGAGCGATACATGGCCTTCGTCGGGAAAGTCGACGTTGTCTACTGCGATGTCGCCCAGCCAGAGCAGGCAAAGCTACTGATTGATAACTGCGTCGCTTATCTCAAGAGGGGCGGCGAGGCACTACTCGCGGTCAAGGCCAGAAGCATAGACAGCACCGAAGACCCAGAGAAGGTCTTCAGGAGAGAGATAGCCGTGCTGGAGAGGGGCGGACTATCTGTCAAGGAGCACGTCAGGCTAGAACCATACGAGGAAGACCACATAATGGTACGCGTCAAGTATGAGTGATAAGATAAGACTGGTTGCTGGGATAGACGAGGCTGGCCGTGGATCCCTAATCGGCCCCCTCGTAGTCGCGGCCGTCGCAGCCACTCCGGAAAAAGTCAGGACTCTCATGGAGCTGGGCGTAAGAGACTCGAAGAAACTATCGAGAAGGAGGAGGGAAGCCATATATGAGGAACTCACTACTCTTGGATTAGTCATCAAATTCGTGAAGCTCCCTCCCAGCATGATTGACAGGTATGCTAGGCGCATGGGCGGACCGGGGATAAACGCATTAGAGGCCTACGCAGCCGCAGCACTAGTGAGGAGGATCGGCCCAGACATCGTCTACGTAGACTCGCCGACGAGAATTGCAGGCCAGTTCGCCAACCTAATCAGGAATAGGCTTGGAGGAGTCAGGTGTAGACTGATATGCGAGCACGGTGCAGACGCCTCGAGGCTCATAGTTAGTGCGGCCTCGATCGTCGCAAAAGTTGTGAGGGACAGGGCCGTTGAGAGGCTCAAGAATATGCTCGGAGACTTCGGATCAGGATATCCAAGCGACAAGAGAACTATTAGGAAAGCTAAGGAACTACTAAGAGCCGATAAATACGTGAGTAGCTACATGCGGATGTCTTGGAGAACCCTCGACCACCTACAGCCGAGCCTAGACGACTATTGGGAATGACGAAATGACCGCCGCAGTATATGTTTTCACCGGGCCTCCGGGATGCGGCAAGACGACCCTCGTCAGGACGATCGCTGAGAGGCTCATGGCTGCCGGAGTACCTGTCGGAGGCATGCTTACAAGCGAGGTGAAGAGCGGCGGGTCGAGGATCGGCTTCGATCTGCAAGACCTCGTGAGCGGAGAGTCAGCGCCACTCGCTAGGATAGGCGATGGGCAACCGAGAATTGGGAAATACGTAGTCTTCACCGATAACCTCGAGAGACTTGGAGTCAGAGCGATTAACCAGGCGGTCGAGAAAAACGCAGTGGTGGTGATAGACGAGGTTGGGCCGATGGAGCTGCTGAGCCAGAGATTCATCAACTCTGTAGAGCTCGCGCTCAGAGAGTCGAATGCATCAATAGTTACTGTCCACTTTAGGTCGAGTCATCCCCTTGCACAGAGAGTTAGACGCGAAGCCACGCGGCTCATAGAGCTCAGGAGAGGAATGCCGCGAGACGTGTTGGAAAAGATAGTCAGCGATGTCGCAACTGAAGTGGAACAAAGGTCAAGGAAAAATGTCGCTGGAAGATGAGCTTGGATTTCCAGTAAAGTGCATCTCTGAGGGCCACGCGAAGATACTTGTACCTCATGGCGTGGGCGAGGTGGATCCATCCTCGCTCCCAGTCTTCTACAACCCTGCATCGAAAATATCTAGAGACTTAGCTGTTCTGGCGGTGGAGGGATACTTCGCTGGGAAGACTGGGCTATCGATATGCGAGCCGCTGGCGGGATGCGGCGTGAGGACAATCAGAATAATGCTGGAATCTGGAGTGATGGAGCGGGCAGTCGCAGGCGACATCAACAAGAACGCCGCAAAGCTAATCTCTGCAAACGCGGCGATTAATGGCTTGTCGGAGCGGGTCAAGGCGCTGCATATCGATGCCAACCTACTGCTCGCAAAGATACATGCAGAGCACGAGAGGGTGGACTACGTCGATATAGATCCCGCGGGGTCGCCTGCAAGATTCCTAGAGAATGCTTGTAGGGCCACGAGTAGGAATGGGCTTTTGGGCGCATCTGCAACGGACCTCGCAGCACTGTCGGGGGCCTCTGCCTCGACTGCGCTTTGGAGATATGGCGTACACCTAGCTAAGACGGTCTTTCTGAAGGAGGTCGCTGCTAGGACTCTTACAGGCTTCATAGTCATGTCAGCGTCGAGGCTGGGTCTTGCCGCCCGGCCGGTGCTCACCGTCGTCCACAGACACTTCGTAAGAGTTTTCGCTAGTCTGGACCGTGGAAGGAGCAAGGCACTAGAAGCTTCATCGGAGATGGGATACCTCGTCCACTGCAGGGCATGCCTATCGACTCGTAAAGCAGCATTTCCAGCATTGATTGACGGCAAGTGTCAAGAGTGTGGAGGACAACTCGTGGTTCTAGGGCCGCTCTGGCTCGGAGTGCTCAGCGACGAAGCAGTCCTAAATAGAATGTTAAAGAACAGTAAGATCGATGATCCGACCTATGGGGACGCGTATAAAATCTTGAGGGGAATTGCCGGCGAGATCCAAGATATCCCGTACTATTATCCAGTCGCCGAGCTTGCCAGGCGGGCCAAGACCTCGCCTCCAAAGGTCTCAAGACTCGTCGAGAAGCTCAGAGAGCTAGGCTATAAGGCATCTACGATGCATCACGACAACTCAGCAATTAAGACAGACGCGCCTCCAAAAACACTCCTCGAACTTGTCAGGGACACCGCGGCTTGACGTGTCTCTAGAATATCTGTACTCCGAAGTAGCTCGTTATGAATTTCAGCGCTACGTGGAAGAAGTAGATTCCGAATATTAGCTTGAGCGTGTTGGGCTTGAACCTCTTGATTATTGCTGCTCCTAGCTGTGCTCCTATTACGGTGCCTATGCCTAGTATTAGTCCAGTGTTGAGCGCGACGTATCCCTGGGCTAGTTTTATTCCGCCCCCTATCGTCGCTAGTGGAATCATGGATGCGAGCGATGTCCCCATCGTTATGTATACAGGTGTGCCGAACAGGTATATTAGTCCTGGAACCAGAGCGTAGCCTCCGCCCAGGCCGGCAATCCCAGTCAGTATGCCGATCACGAATCCGAAGAGTGATAGGAGTGGTTTGGAGATTTTTGCCTGCCCGCCTTCTCCCTGAGCTTTCTTTGCCTGCGTCCTGCCTAACCCCTCAATTATCATCCTGATGGCTGGGAAGAGGAACGCTAGCCCCAGAATGAAGTTCAGCAGAGCTACTTGGCCGACTAGTAGTGTGAAGACCCATGAACCCACAATCACGCCTATCGTCCCCATTACTCCAATCCACAAGAATAGAGTCTTGTCGAGGTTCTTCCGAATCAAGTGTCCATAGGCCCCTGACAGGGTGGTGAATATTACTGCAAAAAGAGTGGTCCCTACGGCGATGGGTACGGAGTAGCCGAACCAGAAATGTATGACTGGAAGCATTATGCTGCATCCTCCCGTACCTATGAGTCCGCCTAGGAGTCCAGCAGCAAAGCCGGTAACCAATAACAGCGAGCCAGTCAGCGCGTCAATCTCTGGGTTTCCGCCCAAATGCGTAGTTAGTGACCACGCGAGTGCGCCAGCCAATCCAAGCAGAAGAATAATGACCGGCAGATAATCTCTCCAGAAACTTCTCTTAGGCCCCGACATTTCAGCGTAATATAACTGACCACTGCTATATATATCAAAGCCTAGCGATGTTTCAATTTTTTGAATCTCTTATTATTGCTATTTCTGTATCCTTGTTCTTGGAATCACGCTCTGATATTGCGGACTAACTCTTTTTTAGTGCTTCAAGTATTTGCATGTGTCTCTTCTCGTCTTCCGCTATCCACTCGATGATCATTTTGAGACAGCTGGTTTCGGGCTTAGCTTCCAATAGAATTTTTATCGCTTCTGCCTGGAGCATCATCAAATATTCCTCCATGACTACGCTCTCCAAGTCAGTCAGAGAGTCTATCATGGATGCGAGGTCTTCTCTTGAGAGCTTGCCGGTCTGCATTAGCTCTAGCTCCACTCCCCGCATAGTCGCGGCCCAGAGCTCTCCGGCAACTTGTCTGCATTCTTCGAGTTCGCTCATTTCCGCGCCGAGCGCTGCGGCCACACTCTTCAGCGTCTCTGCGTGCTTCCGCGAGTCGCTCGCTACATAAGCCGGCACTGCTTTCAAGACTGAGTCCACGGATCTTTCCGCCATGTGTTTATAAGCCTCAGCCACCCGCTCCTCCAGAACTCCGCAACAATGGATTAACTTGAGAAGTACACCCTCACTGACGCTGCTCATGTTAGTAAATCCATCAGTATTGAGTAATAAGTTTTCTACGAATGCAATAACGCAATTAATTCGAAGCGTCAGCATCATCGCCATTGGGGGAAACAGACACGGCGAGAAAACACGTCAAGAGAACCACTAGAAGAAAAAACCTCCTCACCAAGCTCGTCCAATAATTATATAGGTATGGAGATAGGGGCTAGGAACGGGGGGGAGTATTATGTTTACATCCTTTATCTCTCTGGTCTTGGGTATCCGTATATTGTTGTCTGTCCCTTTCCCCTGAATACTACTTCGTTTCCCCATAGATCCAATTGTATTGGAATATTGATGTGTTTTAGCCCTAGTAGGTGCTTAATCTTTGACTTCTCCTTCTTCACGATTCCAATCTCTTTGACTATTCCATCCATGCTTGACAGTGTGTAGTATATTTCTCTTGGGAGTATTATTCCCTTAGACGTCTTCACGTATCCTGGTAGCAGTTCCTTAGAGCCTTCAATAAAATATAGTATGTTTCCGTCCATCTCCATGCCTGTTTTATAATGTATTGCCCAATAATACTTGTTCCACGACACTCCAACCATTATCTTCTTATTTCCCTCCCCCTCAATCCTCTCAATCATTCTCCTGAAGGTATAATTCAGGCTAATCCTCACGAATGGATCGTCCAGCTCGTATCCCTCCCAGCTGAGAAGACTGCCAAGCATGACTAGTGCTGCTTCTCCTTCATAGCTAACGAACTGACCCCCTGTGGGCCGCAACTCTTTATATGCGGGGCCGGTGGAGGGGTCTTCCCGAACAGATGAGAGGATGGAGAAAGAGGAGGTTGGGACTGCCTCGATCCCTGCTCCCGGCCCACAGAGTAGGGAGACGGCCTCTGGCCGGAGCGAGGGACACGCGGCCGCATCAAAGATGAAGATGGAGGCCGATCTTTCAGCGATCGAGCCATTTCTATGGCCACCATCGACGCGACCCTCCTTACTCCCGCAGAAAGACTGGGAGGAGGCGGCGCAGGAGTTGGGGTGGGATTTGATTCCATCCGAACTCAAGGACGCGATGGAGGAGGCCATGAAGTATCTTAGGCGGGTGCTCAAGGGCGCCGAGCTACAGGAATACGAGGGATACTATGAGGGGTACAAGAAGGCGAGCGATCACTATGCTATATGCGACAATGCCTACAGAATATTGTCGAGGTTTATCGGGTCGTTTGGACGGCTGTCGTTAAAGGATGAGAAGAGCGTCGCGGGACTCGTCGGAGGAGCGGTCAGACTGCTAAGCATACACGTCGACTATATATTCGATTTTGAGAGGCTGGCGCTGATAAGGAGGACGCAGAGCTCCGAGGCCGTCATAAAAGATAAGCTATCGGTCGGATTGGCTTATGAATACGTGGTCGAGGACGTGCAGAATATTGCGCGACACATCTCTGAGAGGGCTGATAAACTGTCAGCGCTTACTAAGGCGTTCCTAAAGGCCCTGCTAGAGATGGAGGGAGCCGCAAGATACCCCGAGGCACTCGAGCAGGAGAAGCCGCGAGAGGAGAAGAGTGAGGGCAAGGAGGCGGGCTGAGGTGGCGAAGACCAAAGCTGGGGAGGATAGACTGCCATTGGAGGGCCTTCGGAGACAGGAGAGGTGGCTGATAGTCAGTAGAAGAGAAGATGGTAAGATAATGGTTTTCAACAAGTGGAGGGGGAGGCTCAAGGCATGGCTACTGCCATCGAGAGGAGACCTAATCAGCGTCATCACCTTAGCGTCGATGAGGGGCAGGTTTCCGGCAGAATACCACCGCTTCGAGATATATATCCTAGAGAAATGGCTGGTCGAGAAGTTCCACGAGGTAGCGAGGCCATACGAGATAAAGACACAGAATGAGGAGGTGTAGTAAGTGGGGAGATACCTGCCACGAGAGCTTCGGATCAAGCTGTACGATGACGTTGTTGCTCTTCGTAGAGGTGGGCTGACGTATAATGGGATTATCGAGGAGGTGTGGCGAAGATACGGAGTCAGGATCTCCAAATCGTCGATAAGCGAGTGGCTGCGTGGAGTGCATAGCCCATACAACGGTAGGAGGATACCCTCACTAGAACTTTTGAAGCCCTCTGAAGAGCTAGCATACGTGATCGGCGTAGCCCTAGGAGATGGATACGCCTATAGGAGAAGACGTACTATCAAGGGCTACAGCGACATCGTGGTAGGTCTTAAAGCTAGGGATAGAGAGTTCGTCGAGGAGTTCGGTAGGTGTCTTGCAAAGGTTCTGGGCAGGAGACAGATAAGGCCGAGATACATGAGATCTTCAGGAAGGTATGTTGTTGAGGTTGAGTCGAAGACGCTATACGAGCTCCTTAGAAAGCCAGTTGACCTCGGTAGACCAAAGCCTTACGTTGAGCACTGTGAGAGATGCGTGGCGGCTTTCCTGAGGGGCTTCGCAGACTCGGAAGGAAGTGTTGACAAGAATGGAAACATAACTATCTACAACACCGACCTAAGACTCCTCACATATGTCAGGGAGCTTCTTAGGAGACTTAACATTGAATCTACGGGGCCAATGCTCAAAGCCCGACGAGGAACTATATTCTATGATCCTAGGACGGGGAAGAAATACACGCGTAACAAGGACGAATATTACATCTATATTCGAGCCAGCAGCAATATATACTTCTACAGAAACGTGGGCTTCACCATTACTAGGAAGCAGGCGCGGCTAGAAAACTACGTTAAGAGAAACACTAGTACACCTACCCCTCCTCCAACCATTTCCCAAACATCCCCACACTTATCATCTAACTAATATTAGTTAGTTGGGGGCGGTGGGATTCGAACCCACGGTCTCCGGGTTACTTCTCTGGCCAGCTAGCACATCTGGAGCCCGGCGCCTTAGACCTTACTAGGCTACGCCCCCAGATGGTGCCTGTCGTTTTATGCTTCAATAACAATTGAGAAGAGGTTGGATTTAGCTCTAACGTGGGTCATTCATGCTTTGTTGGGCTCGTACTGTAGCTTGAGTCTCAGCAGTCCCTTCGAGACCTCGGACTCAACTATCCTCAGCCTAAACTCCTCGAAGATGCCCTTGGCGAGCTCAAAGACGCACTGTGTAGATTCGATCACTCCTCCGACGCCGAAGGCACTCACCTCATAAAGCCCTGGGCCGATGCTCTTTATGTTTACGGTCTTCAACGGATAGAACTTAAGCAACTTATTTCCAAGCTGAAACAGCTGCTCAGGAGTGTCTGCGAGTATCCTTATGTACTTGCCCACCTCTCTGCCGAGCTTGTAGAAGCTATTCAATAAGAAGTCGCGATCCTTTTCGTATAGTTTTGAGAGTAGGTTGTCCATGAATTCCGATGGTAGCAGGATTGCATCGAAGTCTCTGAGGATTCGGTAAGTCTTCCAGAGGTCTCGCAGAAAGTCTATGTCCATGCCCTCGTTCATTGCCTCAATCCCTACCTCAATTATCTCATTAGTGAGGGCGTAGAGCGTCATGTTCTTCTTCTTAGCCAGCTGGGAGAGCTCCTCCCCTAGGTTTGACTCAACAGCCAGCGACATCCTACCCATAATTCATCCGCAATTAGTGTATAACTAGAGGTAAGTAAATAACCTTGTGGATATCAAAATATTTATGCATACTTTTTTGATATTGAATAGCCCAACCAATGCCGCCCCGCCCTCGGCATAGCCTTAAATCCAGCCTCAACTTATTGATATCCCTGGGTTGCCGGTCATAGGGTGGGGGGAAACACCCGGTCTCATTCCGAACCCGGAAGTTAAGCCCCTGCCCGCCTGGTGAGTAGTGGGGTGGGAGACCACCCGTGAAAACCAGGTACTGGCAACCCAATTATACTTTGTTCTGGCAAATCAAGATTGGAAGAGCCGATAATGTATAAATTAGCTGAGGAGCGAGTTGAGCCGCTAGTAAGGTTGTCGACCAGCGGGCCAACATTACTCAAGGTCGAGGTGCGCACGGCGTCTCTCTTGGAGCGTATAAACCGCTTCGTAGTACTGGCTGAAACGCACCTCGGCCAGATCAGGCTCTATCTAAGAAACACCGGCAGGCTTAGAGACCTAATCCAGCGTGGCTCGACAGCACTCTTCATTCCCAACAAGAGAGTAAAGACGGATGGACTACTAATCGGAGTAATGATTGATGAAGTGCGGGCGGCCATAGTTGATCCTGTTCTTCAAATAAGTGCCTTCGAAGAGGCGTGGAGGCGAGGACTCATTCCATGGCTGGAGGGTTGGAGAATCGCCAAGCGTGAATACAATTTCGAGGACTCGAGGATAGATTACTTCATCGTGAAGGATAGATCCAGGGGGCTACTGGAGGCCAAGTCTGCCGTCTACCACTCGGAGGATAACTACTGCATGTATCCTGACACCGTATCGACGAGGGGACGGAGACACGTAGAGGCGCTAATCAGGGCCAGAAACAAGCACTACCAATCATTCATAGTTTTCATCTCGGCCCACCCACTCTGCAGGCGGTTTAAGCCATGCAGCGAGGCAGACCCACTATTAAGAGCGCTATTATTAAAGGCGAGAAGACTCGGAGTAAAGCTATACTCCCTTAAGATGCATCTAAAGGTCGATGGAGAGATAGTTCTTGACTCTCCCTCAATACCTGTAATGCTCTAGTCTCCGCGCTTGAGCCCAAAGAGCATAGTTATGGCTCCGACGACCGCTAGTGCTGCTACGAGCGGAAACACTGAGAGGTATGTTCCAGTCGTGTCTCGCAGCCATCCGGAGGAGAGCGGTCCCAACAGGGCGCCAACTCCGTCTGCAGTAATGACTATGCCGTAGTTCTTTCCATAATTCTTGGCTCCGAAAAACATCTTAGTGGTAGTGGGTGCGAGTGTTATCCATCCGCCGAGGTTTAGCCAGAGAAGCGCAAACCCAACGTAGAAAACGATGGGGTTGCCCTCGCTGAATAGGTAGAGTGAAAGAGATGCCGCGAGAATCATGCAGAAGGATAGTACAGCAACGAGTCTGGGCCTAAGCCTATCGGTGAGCATGCCGAAGAATGGCCTTCCAAGGCCGTTGAATATTGCGAAGACGGAGACAGCTATCGATGCTTCCGTCTGACTTATCTTGACTACCTCTATTCCAAACGGCGCCGATATTCCAACAGCCATGAAGCCAGAAAAACATGCGATTGCATATCCAATCCAGAGCGCATAGAAAGACTTTTTCCTAAGCATTGCAGATGCGCCGAGTTCTATCTGCTTTTCAGGCATCCCTTCATTTAGCGACGAGGAGCCTAATTCTTGCTGTGGGAAGCGTAGTAGAAATGAAAACGCTACGAGTACCATTAGGATTATTATCCCGAGGTAGAAGAAGGTCTTTAGTGGGCCGACCATCTCTATCAATGCAGATATTGCTGGAGCTGTTACTAGCGGTGAGAGGCCGAACCCGAGAACCGTGAGTCCGATAGCTGTCCCAGACTTATCTGGGAACCACTTGGCGGCTGTCGTTATGGGTACGCAGTACGTCGTGCCGGTACCCGCTCCTCCTACTACTCCGTAAAGTAGCGTTAGCGTATAGATGTCATTTGAGTAGCTTGCGAATATCCATCCAACTGTGACGAGCACGCTGCCGAGAATCAGCGTGAGGCGGGGCCCGTACCTGTCTATGAAGCTGCCGGCGAACGGCATGACGAAGGCGAAGGCCGCGAGGAAGGCCATGTAGGGCAGCCCACTCTCAGTGGATGTGATTGTCCAGAGTTTCTCTAGAGGCTTCCTGAAGACGCTGTATGAGTATATTGCTCCTAGGCATAGATTGATTATGAATCCGACGACAACAATTACCCAGCGATAGCGACCCGTCGAAAAAGTTCCTCTCGAGACCCGTGACAATTCTTATTCATCGAAAAATGAATAGAGTCTTTTCATAAACATTATTGAATGAAGCCTTTCTGCGTGTCGGTTATCTTCTCGGAGGCTTGAGACCCATGTATGCCGTTATTAGTCCAACTACTGCGAGTACGCTGACTACTGGGAAGACCGAGAGGTATGTGCCTGTAGTGTCCTTTAGCCACCCCGATGAGAGCATTCCGAGGATTGCGCCTACGCCATAGGAGGTAAAGACCACGCCGTAGTTCTTTCCGTAGTATTTTGTCCCGAAGAAGATCTTAGTCGCTGTAGGCGCTATGGCCAGCCACCCTCCAAGGTTCAACCAAAGGACCGCGAAGCAGACGAAGTAAATTATTGCATTGCCCTCTCCGAAGGCGTATAGAAGCGCGGCGACCAAGGAGATCATGAGGAATGAGAGGGCCGCGGTGTTTCTGGGCTTGAGCCTATCAGTGAGCCAGCCGAAGAGTGGCCTTCCAAACCCGTTGAATATTGCGAATACTGATACTGCTATCGATGATACCTGCTGGCTTATCTTGGCTACCTCGAGGCCGAATGGAGCGGCAATTCCAATAGCCATCAGTCCCGAGAGGCATCCCAACGTGTAGGCAGTCCAGAGTGCATAGAACGTCTTTGTCCTAAGCATCTCCGACCTATCAAACTGGCCCTCCTCCCTCGCCGCAGCTTGAGCAGCCGTCATCTGCTTTGCAGATGGCGCAGAACTGCTTGATGGGAACTTAAGGGGCACCGACAGGATTAGGAGAATGACTAGGAAGGCTATGCCGAGGTATAGGAATGTCTGGAGCGGGCCGACCGAGGAGATTAGGCTCGACATTATCGGCGCAGTTATCAGCGGTGAGAGACCGAAGCCCAGCAGTGTTAGTCCCATGGCTGTACCCGCCCTCTCTGGGAACCATCTGGCCGCCACCGCTATCGGCGCGCCGTAGACCACACCCACGCCAGCCCCTCCCACCACTCCATAGAGTATCGTCAGTAGGATGATGTTGTTTGAGAGGCTTGCCAAGCACCAACCCGCTCCGACGAGAATGCTACCTATCATCACTGTTATCCTTGGGCCAAATCTGTCCAAGAATCCGCCGACGACCGGCATCGTGAAGGCAAACATGGCGAGGAAGACCATGTAGGGCAGGCCGCTCTCGGTCGATGATATTTTCCAGAGCACCTCGAGCGGCTTCCTGAAGACGCTGTATGAGTAGATCGACCCTAGACAGATGTTTATCACGAATCCTATCGCGACAAGCATCCAGCGAAAAGAAGAGCCTGACTGTACAGTACTTTTAGTCGTCATTTCGACGTCGCTACAACTCAAATTCACGCCTTATTTAAGGATATGCAGTCTATGGCGATGCTATTCCTCTGTCTGTCCACTCTCTAGTTTCTGTCCTAGGTATGAATATACTCCGATTTTTAGGACCTTTAGGCTGAGGAGGGCGCATTTGAGCCTGACTGGGCTAAGCTCTATGCCGAGCATCTCGAGGATGTCCTGCCTGCTGAGCTTCTTGACGTCCTCTAACCTCATCCCGATTATCTTCTCCGTGAGTTTAGAGGCAGAGGCCTGGCTTATGGCGCATCCCCTGCCCTTGAACTTTACGTCGCTTATCACGCCGTCCTTCACCTTTATGAAGAGCTCAATCACGTCTCCGCAGAGTGGGTTTGAGTCCCTGACATGGATGTCTGGATCTTCCAGCTCGCCGTAGTTCCTCGGATTCCTGTAGTGGTCAAGAATCTCGTCGAGCTCTGACGATGACATCAAATAATACTTACTCCGCCATCGTATTAACTATTTGCATCATCGCAAAATTTAGCATAGAAGTAAGTCTATCAAGCATCGTCTCTGTAGTTAGAGGGTATTCATTAAGTGACCCAATTTCATAAGAAATTGTTGGATTAAAAATACTTGGAAAATTTGCTGTTTTACGTCTTGAGTGTTTTCTGGACGATCTCTTTGAACTCCTCGTCTGTCACTGGTCCCTTCTTCTGGATTGAGAGGTTCTTAACCTGCGTTAGAATGCTGTTTATCTGCTCCTCGCTTGCCTGAATGCCGAGCTCTCTCAGCTTGGCCGCTATTGAGTGTCCTCCACTCTTCTTTCCAAGGATTATCTTGAACTCGTTGCCGACCAGTTCTGGAAGGTATGGGAGAGCTCCCTGCAGGTATCCCTCGTCCCTGAACCTCACGGAGAACATCACGGCTATTCCGGCCTCATAAGCAAACGACTGGTCGCCCACGACCGGCTTGATCGGCGGCATCTTCACTCCGGATGCCTCCTCAACGTACTTCGAGAGCTTTCGCAGATTCTCAAGCCTAAGACCAATATCCATGTTCAACAATATTCTCAAGATCACCGCGACCTCTTCAAGCGCCGCACCGCCCGAGCGCTCACCTATCCCGTTCACGTTCGTATGAATTACCTCCGCGCCCGCAGTAACTGCAGAGACAGAGTTGGCGACTGCGAGGTTCATATCGTTGTGGCAGTGAACCTCTATTGGGACATCCACCCAAGACTTTATCTGCCTGATCAGGTGGGCGAAACCCCAGGGAGCAGTCACTCCGAACGTATCTACTATCGCTATTGCGTCAACCTTGGCCTCATTAACCACCTTTGTTATTAGTGCCTTGAGATACTCAGGATTCGCGCGCGTACTATCAACGCAGAAGAAAGTAGTGTGTAGTCCATGAGCCTTTGCGTACTGAGCCGCGTCGACGGCCATCTCTAGGACCCTCTTCTCATCCCACCTGTATCCCCGCTCTATCAGTGTCTTTGAGGAGGGTAGTTCTATCAATACTCCCCACACATCAGCTCTCAGTGAAGTATCTATGTCATCCCTCCTAGCCCTGCAGAATGCCTTTACCTTAGCCTTCAATCCCAGCTGTGCGATCTGCTTGACTGCCTTGAAGTCGTCCTCAGAGACAACAGGCATGCCCGCCTCTATTCTATGCACGCCGACCTCGTCCAGTAGCTGGGCAATCCTCACCTTCTCATCAGACCTAAAGACGACCCCAGGACACTGCTCGCCGTCCCTAAGCGTAACGTCATATATCTCAACCTTCTTCGGCAAATTCATGCTGGAGAGAACTTCTGGAGCAAAATTAAAGGGACTGACGAACCACTTATCACCAATCCAAGGAGTAGAGCTCATCGCTAATAATGCAGCCGTCCTTTATTTAACTATTAATAAAAGAATCACGATCAAGTGATGATCATGAGTGGAGCCAGTGAAGACTCGATGTCGGGGCTTAGCCAGCTTGAACTATTCTTCAGGCCAAGATCTGTCGCGGTCATCGGTGTCTCAGCAACGAAGGGAAAGATAGGACACGAGATCCTGAGAAGCATAGTCGAGGGAGGATACAGGGGAAAGATATACCCAGTCACGATATCTGCGAAGGAGATATTAGGGCTCCAGTGCTACGAGACTGTCTCGCAGATACCCGGGCCAGTAGACCTAGCAGTCTACGCACTACCCTCAAGCCTCGCACCCCAGATAATCGAGGAATGCGGCAGAAAGGGAGTGAAGAACATCATAATTGTTTCAGGAGGATTCAAAGAGGTGGGCGGTTCAAACGTAGACCTCGAGACAAAGGTCGTAAACATAGCGAGGAAGTACGGCATGAGGATCATCGGCCCAAACTGCATAGGCGTCTTCGACGGCGAGAGCAGGTTTGACACGTTTTTCCAGTCTCGCGAAAGAATGGTCAGGCCTCCGCACGGCCCGGTTTCATTCATTACTCAGAGCGGGACCTACGGCGTCGCCTTCCTTGAAGAGGCTGCAGAGGACGGCGTTGGCATAAGCAAGATGGTGAGCTTCGGAAATAAGGCGGACGTAGACGAAGCAGACCTGATCAGATACCTAGGAATGGACGAGGACACGAGGGTAATTGCAATATACATGGAGGCGGTCGTCAATGGTAGAAGATTCATAAAGGCCGTAAGCGAGGTCAGCGCAAAAAAACCAATAGTCATACTGAAGTCTGGGAGGACGAGCCTAGGAGTCAAGGCTGCAAAATCACACACCGGCTGGCTAGCCGGATCATACCAAGTCGCCAAGTCTGTCTTCAAGCAGGCAGGAATAGTCGTCGCTGAGGACTTCGAAGAACTATACGACACAGCAAAGGCACTCGCACTCCAACCACTCCCCAAGGGCAGACGGGTCGGCATGCTGACAAACGGAGCAGGCATGACCGTCTCGGCCTGCGACGCAGCAGAGCAGAGAGGGATACTCGTCGGGACCTACAGCGAGGAGACGCGAAAGAAGCTCGAGGACGCACTTCCGAAGTTTGCTCTAGTCCGAGAGGTCGTGGACCTGACCGGAAGCGCCACATCTAAGGAGTACAAGATTACGATGGAGGCCCTGCTGAGCGACGATGGCATAGACCTCCTGATGCCGTTCTTCGTTTTTCAGGACACGCCGCTCGACGAGGGAATAATCGACGTCTTACCAGAGATGCAGCGATACGGAAAGCCAATACTAGGAGTTTATTCACGCGGCATCTATGGGAGGGAAGTCGCGAAGAAGCTACAGATGCGTGGCATACCCTTCTACAGGTCGCCGGAGAGGGCGATATCAGTCGCGTCATACATGATGTGGCTCAGCGAGTATAGGGCGACGATCGATAAGAGAGCAATAATTAAGGCTCCGGAAATTCAGGTCGATGCTGGGAAGACTCACGAAATCGTCAAGTCCGCGCTAAGCGAGGGGAGAAGAGCCCTCCTAGAACACGAGGGAAAGGAACTCCTGAAGAGTTATGGCATCCCAGTTGCGGAGAGCAAGCTCTCGAGGAGCGAGAGCGAGTCCGCGGACCTGGCGGACAGTATTGGCTATCCAGTCGTCTTAAAGATAGTTTCGCCTGACATTATCCATAAGAGCGATGTGGGAGGAGTCATCGTCGGGCTGAAAGACAGAGACGAGGTAAGAAAGGCATACAGGTCGATCTTGGAGAACGTCAAGAAGAGAACGCCGGAGGCCAAAGTCGTCGGCATACTGGTCCAGAGAATGGCGCCTCAGGGACTGGAAGTAATAGTCGGAGGAGTGAGAGACGAGGAGTTCGGACCAGTCGTGATGTTTGGGCTCGGGGGAATATTCGTGGAGCTTTGGGGGGAGG